>VFQR01002401.1_pt1 | contig 12026 bp, 10 predicted proteins | sample 3512321 | NCBI WGS metagenome assembly VFQR01 (sample SAMN10412374, study PRJNA504923) | tailings metagenome | isolation source: Relicate 3 Philex TSF1 revegetated site | place: Philippines: Tuba, Benguet | collected 2017-08-29
CCGCGGCTGTAGGGGCGGGACTTCCAGTAGCGAACGACGCGGCGGTTGTCGCCCGTCACATACACCAGATCCCCGAAGCAGGCTTCAACGGCCGGGTCCTGGAAAGCAATCGCCACACGCGCCAGGACATCGGCGTCGGCGTAGAGATCGTCGGCATTCAAAAAGCCGATGACCTCGCCGCTGGCCAGCTGGAATCCCTTGTTCATGGCATCGTAGATGCCCTTGTCGGGCTCTGAAACGATGCGTGTGCGCGCGGTGCTGCGGGCGCGAGCGATGTTGACCGTGTCGTCCCGTGACGCACCGTCCACCACCAGATGCTCGACGTCGGTATGCGACTGCATGGCCACCGAATCCATGGTTTCGCCGATGGTGGCAGCGCTGTTGAAAGCGACGGTGATGATGCTGATCTTCACGAAGAGACGGCCGAAAGGCTTTGGGTTCGAGCGAGCACTCGCTGCACAAGGCTGACGAAATCGTCGGCGAACCTTTGTACAGGATCGTCTTGAGGGTGAAAGGGTGTTCCCGGGGCTGGCGGTGTCGTGACCTGCCCTCGCCAAACTGCCAGCAACGCGTCAGCCAGTGAATGTGCGTCCGTTCGGTCGAAGAACGTGGCCCATCCGCTGGCCTGCTCCTGGTGCACGGGCAGGTCAGAAAGCACCAGTGGTACACCCAGCGCTCGGGCTTCCTCGACCGTGGTGCTCCAGCCCTCGAACAGCGAGGGGTTCAAGACCGCGACGCTGCCCAACATCAATGGGGCCACGTGTTCGTAGGGGATCAGGCCCAGCAGGCGGAACCTGTCCTGCACGCCCGCCTCGTTGATGCGCTCAACGACGTTGGCGAAATGCGATGGCTTGTAGGGATCGAGTTGCTTCCCGGATGCCACCACCACGATATCGTGGCCAGCTCGCTTCAGGAGCGCCAGAGCCTCGACGACCAGCAAGTGGTTCTTGTGCTGCCAGAACTGATTGGGCAGGTAAAAATAACGGGCCGGCACGGCATGCGCTTCGCGTGCGGTCTGCACGGTCGATGTGTCGGGACGATCAACCGACGGGACAGCAAACCGGACAACGTGCGTACGGCCGACCGTGGACGGGTAGTGCCTTTCGCATGCATTGCGGGCGTCACCGCTGCTGAGCATGATGGCGCGCCCGGTTGCGATCTGGGCCCGAAAACCCAGTTCTCGCTTCCACCAGGCGGTGCGGGAGAACAGGTGCGGCAATTCGCGGTGCTGGAAATCGGGAATCCATGCGATCGCCGGAATCCCGAGCCGCCAGCCATGGAACTGCGCATTCTCGAAGACGACGTCGATCCCATGCTGGTGAAACAGCTTGCGCACGGCTGGGTCCGAGCCAAGCGCCAGGCTCTTGAACAAAGCGGTGGAGCGCCTGTGCCCGTTCATTTCCCCGGACGTGATCACCTCGACACCGCCAATCGCCTTGAACGGAGCGGCTTCCTCGGGATCTGCGTCGTTGCCGAAGAACAGGACTGGCGTCAACGCGCCAGGCTGGTACCGTGTCACCACCTTGAGCAGGTTGAGCAGGTAGTTGTAGCCGCCCGTCCAGGACTTGCCGCCGATCAGGGTGAATGCGATCCGGGTCATGTCAGGTGGCTGTGGCTTGGCGGAACCAGCGCACGAATGTGCCAATGCCTTCGTCGAGCGGGATACTCCAGCGAAATCCCGTCTGTTGCAGCCGCGACGGATCCGCGATCAGGCTGAACGGATCGCCGGCACGGGATTGGCCGGAAAAGCGCAGCTTCGATCGGCCTGTGCCTGGAAGCAGGTCGTGCCAGGCGTCCAATACCCGACTGGCGATTTGCTCGACGGCGGTACCGGTACCCGTACCCACGTTGATCGTGGCGCCCATGGCATCGGGGGTGTCCCGGAACGCCAGCCGCTCCAGGGCACGCACCACGTCGGTGACATGGGTCCAGTCCCGAAGCTCCTGCCCTGTGCCGCTCAGTGACAGCGGCATCTCGCCCCCGGATAGCCGCGTGCAGAGATCCCAAAGCAGCTGCTTCTTCAACTCGGGACCGTATACCGAGAACAGTCGCGCCACCTGGAAGTTCAATCCGTAAGTATCTCCGTAGGAGCGGCACAGCATTTCCATCATGTATTTGTGGTGCCCGTATGGGGAATAGGGCACGCCGTGAGCGTCCTCGCGGATCGGTCCTGAGAGCCCGGAGCCATACACGGCGGCGCTCGACACCGCGACCAGCCGGGTCCGCGGCGCGTCGAGCCGCATCCACTCGAGCAGTTCCACCGTGCTGGACACGGTGCGACCGAAATCCTCGCGCGGGTTGGCAATGGCGGCGCCGACAGTGGAGCCGCCGGCCAGATGGAACACCAGTTCGGGTTCGCTGCAAGCCTGCAGCGTGCGCAGATTGCCGGCATGGACATCGCCGTTGAGCCAGTTCTGAACCCCCCATCGCATGGCCTCCAGGGGTGGCCAGATGCCATGCCCGAGGCCACTGACCACGTGGCCTTGTGCCGCAAGGTGCCGTGCCAGGTGCTTGCCGATGAATCCATGGGCCCCGGTGATGAGAATGCGCGCCATGGGAGATCAGCGGGGACGGGTGGCGACGAACGAGTACAGCCGGCCGGGCCGGTGATCGAGCCTGGAGAGCATCGGCAGCGCCAGGGACCAGATGCCCGGCAGGCCCAGGAACAACCCGGCCAGATCGCGCAGCACGGGAAGATTTCCCGTCGCACGCGCCGCTACCTCCTGCTGCAGGGATCGCCGCGTGTGCGGGGCATGGTTGACCGGACTTTCGAGCGGGCCCAGCACCTGCTTCAGGTGGAAGCCCGCCGCCACGATCGCTGCCTCATAGGTCTTCTTCTCGAAGGCATTCTCACCGCCGTAGAGATGGTGGAGAGGGTGGATGCGCAGGAAAGCTTCCAGGTCCTGGGGGCGCGAGATCACATGCTCGCGCACCGCCACCAGCCGCCCGCCGGGCTTGAGCACGCGGAAGAACTCGGCGCAAGCCATCGTCAGGTCGCGTGTGTGGTGCAGCACGGCGCGCGCGAACACCAGATCGAACTGACCGTCTGCGAACGGCAGACGCTCGGAAAACTCCTGGGTCACCTCGATCGGCAGACCACTGTCCCGCGCAAGTGCACGAATAGCCTGCGCACCGACGATCGCGCTGCCATCGGGCTCCAGCGCGGTGACCTCGAAGCCTTCGCGTCCGAGGGCGTAACTTGCGATGCCGCGACCTGCACCCACATCCAGGGCAGTTCCTCTCTCGGCGCCCAGCAACGAGCGGATGGCACTCCATTCCTCGCTGTTCCAGTACCGCTCGGCCGCGGCCAGCAAGGGGTCGTCGTAGTAGGCCGCCCGCACCAGTTCGTGCTGGCCTGGATCGCTCCTGAGCCATTGCACGGCCTGTTCCCAAGTCGAGAAGCGGGGGGCTCGGGCTTCAGTCGGCATGAGATGCATTTTCCCCTATCCACTTGATCACTTGGGCGGGGTTGCCGGCGACCACGACATTGGCTGGCACATCCTTGGTCACCACCGACCCTGCGCCGACCACTGCGCCCTCGCCAATCACCACACCTTTGAGGATGGTGGCTCCGAAGCCGATCCAGACCTTGTCCCGGATCTCCACCGGCCGGACTGTGACATGGGTCCAGTCCTTGGCTTTCGCGGCCCAGTCCGTAACGTCGTGCTGACGGTGCGCCCAACAGATCGCATGGGAGTTGTGGTCGACGATCGTTACGCCCCAGGAGATGATCACATCGTTGCCTATAGAAATGCGCTCACGGCATACGAGGTGGCTCGCGCCGATGTAGCACCGATCACCGATCAGGACTGTTCCCTCAGGTCCATCGAAATCGATACGGCAGTTGATAATGCAATCGCGACCGATCTGAAGGTTCCCCGCCCGCTGGCCGATGAGCGCGAACCAGCGAACGCGTGAACCTTGTCCGGCATTGACTCCGATCCGCCGTCGAACCAGATATGCGCAAAGCCCGTGGAACAACTGGCGCAACCGATGCATCATGCGGCCTCCACCAAGGCAGTGAACGCAGCCCACTGTGCAGATTTGGAGTACGCGGTTGACATCAGTTCATGGCCCTTGCAAGCAAGTTGTTCCCGAGTTGCCGCATCTTCCAGCATGATGCGAATCTGCCTTGCAGCGTCAGCGGGGTCGCTGTAGGTGACCATGTTGGTGCCGTTAATCATGCCGTTCGGATAGTGACCAACGTCGCTAACCATCAGCGCACCGCAGCCCATCGCCTCAAAACAGCGCATGTTTCCACGGTCGAGGCCCGCCATGTCGATGGCGCCGTTGAGCACAATCTTGGCGCTTGACAAGGCTTCGTATAGCGCCAATCCAAAGACCGGCTCTTTTGCGACGGCCCGGATCGCGGGCGGCCGTCGATGCTTGCCGAGCGGAAGGAGGTGGCCTATTGGTGATTCGGCCAGTCGGGTCAAGCGAGAGTTGTCTAGGTGGAATCGCAAACGAGATCCTTCGGCCAGGCGAGCGACAGTTTCGAGCAACTCGGCCCGGCTTCGGTGGTGTCGTGTGTAACCACCCACAAACATCACGTCAACTGGGCGATCCTTTCTCGCCGCGAAGCTATCCATGACAGGGTCGTGCGCGGGTGAGAAGTAGGCGGCACGCCATCCTCGCCGCCGATAGCTTTCTAGTATTCCGGGGAAGTTGCACAACACCAGGTCATAGGCTTGAAAGTCGGCTCCCGGAGATGGGGCTGCTCGCCAAGCGAAGGATTTTCGAACGCAACCCGGCAGCCTGCGAACGAAGGCGCTGCCATAGCGCATGGGATCCATGTTGTAAAACACTTCGGTCCGGTGATGCTCGATCTGCGCCAATAACACGTCTTCAATCGAGCACTTCGGCGACATCCCGTTCTCTTCGGCCCAAGAGCGCTGCGCCGTGGCGTCATCACCGTTCGTGAAAAAGGCGTTTGGATCGCCGTCGAGTACCGGCTTCAGGAAATGCGCTGCTCCGTATCTGTCGCTCAGGAATGTGCGAGTCCAGGCTTTGAAGCCGCTCTGGCCGCTTCGTAAGGTCTCTAGGCGCCGGAAATAAGCCGGATACAAGCCTGAGTTTTGAAAGACGCGCATGGTGTTCGGCCTGCTTTGAAATAGAGGTGGGCGCAAAGGCGTCAGCGTTTTGCGTCGGCCTCGAGCTTCGAGTAGAGCCAGGCAAAAGGGATCAGCAGCAGCAAACCGCCAGTCAGCAAGGCGGTCTGGAATGCCGTGGAGAGCGCCACAAACACCCCGAACCATCCTGCCGTGACGGCCGCGATGGTGGCTGCACTCTTGCCAAGGCGCGCAATCAGCACGATGTCGATCGTTCGCAACGCGACTCCAGCAAGCAAGCCGGTTGCGGCCACGCCAGCCCATGAGAACGCAGCCCAGGCGTCACCCAGGAACATGGCGTTGGTGGTGGACATGCCAGCCCTGTCGCGAAAAACGTCGGCTACCCGCGAGAAGGTCGGTGCCAGGGGCGCCTCTCCGGTCAGGGCGGCCAGCCATCGGCTATCGCCACCCCCTGTGTGCGGCAACACCGACGGGATGGCGGAGAAGTATTCCACCAAGCTCTCGTTGGGAATCATGAAGATTCGATAGAACAGGAACAGCAATGTATCGGTGACGCCTTTCAGGCCGACATTGGCGACCAAGGACATCCCGCCGAAGAGCAGCACTGCGCAGCCGCCCAGCAGCAGCAGGTGCAGCGCACGCACGCTGAGGCGCTGCCATATGATGATCAGCAAGACCAGCTGCAGGCAGAACACGGCCGGCGGCGCCTTGCTGAGCGTGGACAGCTTGCCCAACAACACCGCCGCCACCAGTGCTGCAGCGACGGGCAACAGGGTAAGTGGCGACCGCCGCGAGAGGACCACGGCCCAGAATGTCAGCAAAGGCAGCACCGCGGACAGCGCCAGGTTGTAGAGGTAGTGTCGACTACCACCCATCTCGCGCCGCATGGCGATTTTCTCGAACTCCCCGCCCTGGGACAGAAAGTAGCGCACCACCCGGCTCCACTGGTCTTCGTGCCACGCGATCATTGCAGCGGCCAGAACGCACAGCCCCAGGCCCACGGCAAGCCAGGCAACGATCGAAGAAGGCAAGGCGCGCACGGGAGCCCGGTTCCAGGTCTCGATGCCATGCCGCATCTCTGCCGGAGAGCAGCGCAGCAGGCGATGGGCCAGCAGAATGCCCGCGGCTAGGCTGAAGAGCAGCAACGCGAGCGCGATATCAAGCTCGGTGATCGGAGAGCGGGTGTTTGCGAAAGACGTGACATGCTCGAAGAAGTTGAGCGGCTGGGGCCAGCGCTCAACGTAAAGCGCGTACATCAACCCGTCGCCCGGTCCCCAGACCCGCGTGTAGTAGAGGTAGGCGGGCCCATGCAGGACGAGCAGGCCGCCCAGCATGGCAGATGTCAGGCTGAGGTTGAGGCCAATCACACGGACCCACAAGTACAGCGTGACCAAAAAGCCGACAAGCAGGATCGTCAGCGCCATCATTGCTGGCAGGCCTCGATCCGGTCCATGCGCCACTTGAGGTTGATGTAGGGCCAAAGACGGCCGGCGGTCTCCCAGGTCCAGCCGCGCGCAGCGTTCAGACGCTGCACGGCTTCACGCAGGCTGCCCGTTTTCACCAGGCTGTCGAATGCGTCGTTCTTGCGATCGAGTTGCGCCATCACCCAATGCTGCATGGGAGCGGCGTTCAGCCATTCGGGCATCGGTGAGTTGAAACCCACCTTCCGCCTCGCCAGTCGGATGCTGTCGGGCATCTGGCCCTCCATGGCCTGCCGCGCGATCAGCTTGGAGAACTGCTGGTTCGACTTGGCCTCGTCCGGGAGAGACATTACATAAGTGACGAGGCGCCAATCCATGAACGGCATACGAACTTCGACACCATGCGCCATGGACAGCCGATCGAAGTTGCGCAGTATCGTGGGCAGCACCGTGGCATGGAACATCCGGTAGAGGCGTCGGTTGAGCGCGCCCCAATGGTCGGGCAACTCGTCGGTGTCGGCGGCGATGGCGGGTGCTTCGGGTGCGCTTGCGATCGGGCGGCGCAGAAAATTCATCCCTTGCCAGGACAGCATCGCGGCTTTTGCGTTGTCGATCAGCGCGCGCTGCGCAGGCGAAGCCTGACTCCAGCGTGCCAGTTGGTTGCGCAGCATGAAGCCCAGCCCACGGCCTTCCTGGCGGTAGGCGCCCATGAGTTCGTCGGCGCCGTGTCCATCCAGCGAGACCAGTATCCCGGCCTTGCGCAACTCGCGGTAGATCATCCAGGGTGCTGTCGTGAGACCCAGGTAGACGTCATCGAGGTCTTCGAGGATGCGCTCGATCTGCTCCACCGGATCCACCTGCTCGAAGCTCAGCAGGTGCGGCATCACGCCCGCGTAGCGGGCCGCTTCAAGTGCCAGTGGCGTTTCGTCGTTGGATTGGTTCGGAAATGAGGCGATGAAGGCATGCCGCCAATCCTTGGCATTTCTTTCCAGGTGTGTCTGGCCATTGGCGACCCCAGCCATGGCACACGCGATGGCGCTGGAGTCGAAGCCACCGCTCAGGCAGGTGCCAATGGGTACATCGCTGCGCATGCGCAGCGACACCGCGTCCATGAACAGTTCTTGAAAGCGCTCGACGCGCGCATCGGGGCCCGTCGGTACCTCGACAAGATGTTCTGTCGTTTTCCACCAGCGGCAGAGCTCGAGCCGGCCTTCTCGCCACCAGGCGAAATGTCCAGCGGGCAAGCGCTCAATGCCTCGATGCAAGGTGCGTGAGCTGCCTTCGATGCTGAAGGGGTCGAACACCATGCGCTCAGCGACCGGCCCCTCGATGGCCGTGTCCACCCAGTGAAGGGTCAGCAGGGCGCGTACTTCCGAGGCAAAGGCCAGTCGTACGCCCGCGCGTGCGTAAAGCAAGGGCTTGATGCCGAAGCGGTCACGCGCCAGGAAGACCTCGCCGGTCTGGTTGTCCCGGATGGCCAACGCCCACATGCCGTTGAAACGGGTGAGCATGCTCGGCCCCCAGTGACGCCACGCTTCGATGACCACCTCCGTGTCACTGTCACTGACGAAGCGGCTGCCGAGGGCCTGGAGTTCGCGCCGCAACTCGAGGAAGTTGAAGACCTCGCCGTTGTAGACCGCCACATAGCGTCCATCGGCGGTAGACATGGGCTGATCGCCCCGCTCGGATACGTCGATGATGGCCAGTCGTCGATGCACCAAGCCGGCATCGCCCGATTCGCTGATCCAGAACCCTTCGCCGTCGGGCCCGCGGTGCGCGATCGCGCGTGCCATGCGAGTCAAGTCCTCGCGGTCGATGCGATCGTTTCGATGTGTTACGACACCAGCTATACCGCACATGACTCACTTCCTGGCTTCAATACCACCACGCAGTACTGCTGCACTGCTGCGCAAGGCGAACCTTCCGCTGCGGAACAAGGCGGAAACTGCCGTGGCGCCCAGCAGTGCTGCCAGCCCGAGCAGCACATAGCTCGCGATCAGAGCGACCCAGTTGTTGGGGTGGAGCCAGTCGCTGGCGAAAGCCACCATGCCAACTGTGCCCGCCGTTAGCAAAGGCGCTGCCACAGAGCCCATCAGTTCCAGCAGGCGCAGACTCCCTTCGAAATGGAGACGGGTAAGCCACATTCCAAGCAACAACCGGATGATGTTGGCGAGCAGGTAGCCTGCGCCTGCGGCAAGGGGGCCCCAGAACGTGAGGGCGATGACTGTGAAGAGCACCGTCATCAATGCATGCGCCGTGGTCAACGCGGCGAGCTTTGCCTGCTGCCCGGTTCCGAGGGCAAAGTAATAGTAGAGGTTGATGCCGCAGCCCGCGATGCCCGCCATGGCCAGTGTCCTCAGGATGGGGGCACCCAATTCAGCCGCGTTGGCACCCACCCAGAGTGTGATCAGGCTGTCCGCGAGCGGAATCAATGGCGCCAGTGCGCTGGCACCGAGCAGATTGATCATCCAGTTGGCGCGCAGAAAGAAGTCTGCCCGCCGTGTGATTGGGTCCGAGGCCGTCACCGCAAAGTGCGGCAGCAGAACCTCGGTGATCTTCAGCAGACCCATGTGTACAACCTCTTGCAATCGCATCGCGACGTTGAACTGGCCCAGCACGGCCAGCGGTGCGATCGCGCCCAGCATGTAGCGGTCAGCCTGGTTTCCGATGGCTCCCAGGAAATGGGCGAAACCCTGGATCTGGCCGAACCTCGCAAGCGTCTTGATGTCTGTCCCGCTCGGGCGGGTCAGTGGAAAGAGACCCGCAACCTGCCGCGCCAGCAACCACAGCCAGACCGCCAGTCCCAGCAGGAACCCGGCACTGGTGCCCGCGAGGAAGCCCAGGGCGTTCGGCTGCCAGGCGCAGGCGGCAAGCACAAGGCCTGCGCTGGCGAGCGCAATGAACCCGTTTGCCAGCGCAAGCGTACCGTAGTGTTGCGTCGCCGCCATGCAACCCTGAAGGACCAGGGCCATCTGTTGGGCTACCCAGCCGAGCCCGGCCACGAGAAAGCACTCGCGCCAGCCGACGGCGAGTGCCTGGCCATCGGCGGGCAGCAACTTGGTGAACTGATCTGCCGCCAGGGTCAGACCAAGAACCACCACGGTGCAGGCCATGACTGACAAGGTCAGGCCCGCCGACAGAAGGGAGCGCGCGGAGGTGCCGGTGACTGTGCGGTTCGCGAAGACCGGTGCCAAGTCCTTGATCAGTGCCTGGCTGAGCACGGTGCCGACAAACATGAATGGCGCGTAGGCCGCCAGCACCAAGCCCGCCCCGCCGAACGCAGCCAGCCCGATCAGGCCAATGGCCATCGGAATGGTGATCAGGTTGACCAACAGCGAAAGGCCGAACGAAAGCAGGTTCCAGCGGGAATTCGAGACCAGGCGAGCGCCACGGCCTGCTGGGCTCGGCTGCGACTTCACGCCACAAACTCACCAACGGCCCGTACCACGCGTTCCATCTGTGCCTCATTCATCTCGGGAAAGATGGGCAGCGACAGGATGCGTGACTGGTTGTGATGCGCGTGCGGAAACTCTTCCGGATGATGGCGGAGTTGTGCATAGCACGGCAGAAATGGCAGTGCCACCGGATAGTTGATCACCGTCTGCACGCCAGCGCTGGCGAGGTGCCTGGCAAGAGCATCACGATCTTCGTGGCGAATGACGTACAGGTGATACACGTGTTCTCCACCCGCTTGGACCACGGGCCTGCGTACAGCCGACATTCCATCGAACAGGCTGTCGTAGCGCCGTGCGATCGCCTGGCGTTTGCGCGTCCACTCGGGGAGGTGCGGAAGTTTTACCGAAAGGATTGCAGCCTGCAGGCCGTCGAGACGGCTGTTGATGCCTTCGATTTCGTGATCGCCCTTGTTGAGGCCGCCATGGCGAGCAAACATTGCCATGCGTCGCGCCAGCGCATCGTCGTTCGTGGTGATGGCGCCTGCGTCACCCATCGCGCCGAGATTCTTTCCCGGGTAGAAGGAATAGGACGCCACGTCGCCGAAGCTGCCGACCATCTGACCCTGGTGCCGTGCCAGGTGGGCTTGCGCACAATCCTCGATCACCCACAGCTTGTGTTTGCGGGCGATGGCCATGATGGCCGTCATGTCTGCGGGCTGGCCGTAGAGGTGAACCGGGATGATGCCGACTGTGCGCGGGGTGATTCGCTCCTCGATTCGGGCCGGGTCGATCGTGAATGTATCGGCATCGGTGTCACAGAAGACGGGCTTTGCGCCAGCCTGGCTGATGGTCTCGCTGGTGCTGATCCAGGAGTGTGCCGTGGTGATCACCTCGTCTCCTGCTTTCACCCCAAGAGCGTGCATCGCGATGTACAGAGAGTCCGTACCGTTGGCGCACGAAACGCAGTGCCTCGCGCCAACAGCCTGGGCGTATTCCTCCTCGAAACGCTGGACGAAAGGCCCGCGGATGAAGGCCGACGTGCGGATCACCTCTGCGATGGCGGTGTCGATCTCGTTCTTGATCGACAAATACTGCGAGTGCAGATCGGCAAATGGGACTTTCATGTTCATCGCTGCCTTTGCAGGTGTTTCTTTGCAGGATTGCCGGAATAGACTCCAGACTCCGTGATGTCGCGGGTCACCACGGCGCCAGCGCCAATCACCACGTCGTCGCAAACGGACACGGGCAGCAGGGTGGCGTTGGATCCGATCGAGACGCGATTTCCAATCCGGGTCTGGCGCCAAAGGCTACGGTCGCCACGTGCAGGGCCACCTTTGGCGAACAAATCGTTGGTGAACATCACCCCGTGGCCGACGAAGCAGTCGTCGCCGATCTCGACCAGCTCGCATACGAAGGCGTGCGACTGAACTTTGGTGCGTGCACCGATGCGCACGCCCTTCTGGATTTCCACGAACGGCCCCACGAAGCAGTCGTCGCCCAACACGCATTCGTATACGTTCGCCGGCTCCACGATGCGCACGCGCTCGCCGACGACGACGTCGCGCACCTGGGCCTTGAGCAAGGTGGGCGTGTTCATCGACGACCCAACTTGCACTGCTCGACCTTCAGGGGCAGCGACACTTCGCGGCCCGAGGCGATGGATTCGTACAGGGCCATGATCAACTCCAGGCTCTGACGGCCCTGGTGACCGTCTACCAGCGCCGCGGCACCCTTGGTGAAGCAGTCGACGACGTGTTCGTAGTAGGCCTGATGACCAAAGCCATAGACATTGGGTGGATTGACGGAAAACTTCTCCATCACTTCGGTGTCGCTGGGCTGTTCCTGCGAAAACTGCCAGGTGCGGATCTTGTTGACCGAGAAGCCCGCGATCTCGACTGCGCCGGTGGAACCAAGCACCGACAATGAGCCTTCCATGTCCTTCGGGCGCGTAGCGGAGGTTGCCTCGATGATGCCGAGCGCGCCGTTGCGGAACTTCAGGGTCGCCACTGCCGTGTCCTCTGCCTCGATGCGTGCCAGTGCCGTGACGCCCCGCGCATGCACGCTCTCCACGTCACCCATGAACCAGCTCAACATGTCCACGTGATGGCTTGCCTGGTTGGCGAGCACGCCGCCATCGAGTG
>VFQR01002402.1_pt1 | contig 12022 bp, 12 predicted proteins | sample 3512321 | NCBI WGS metagenome assembly VFQR01 (sample SAMN10412374, study PRJNA504923) | tailings metagenome | isolation source: Relicate 3 Philex TSF1 revegetated site | place: Philippines: Tuba, Benguet | collected 2017-08-29
AGATGCGCGTTGAGATGGACGACGCTTACATCCTCATCAACGAGAAGAAGCTCTCCTCGCTGAACGAAATGCTTCCGGTTCTGGAAGCGGTCGTGCAGTCGGGCAAGCCGCTCGTCATCATCGCTGAAGAAGTCGAAGGCGAAGCGCTCGCGACCCTCGTCGTGAACAAGCTCCGTGGCGGCCTCAAGGTTGCTGCCGTCAAGGCTCCGGGCTTCGGCGATCGCCGCAAGGCCATGCTGCAGGACATCGCAATCCTCACGGGCGGCACCGCGATCTCGGAAGATCTCGGCATCAAGCTTGAGAACGTCCAGCTCAACATGCTGGGCCGCGCCAAGAAGGTGATGATCGACAAGGAAAACACCACGATCGTCAACGGCGCCGGCAAGAAGGCCGACATCGAAGCGCGGGTCGCCCAGATCAAGGCGCAGATCGAGGAAACCACCTCGGACTACGACAAGGAAAAGCTCCAGGAACGTCTCGCGAAGCTCGCGGGCGGCGTTGCGGTGATCCGCGTCGGCGGCGCAACCGAAGTCGAAGTGAAGGAAAAGAAGGATCGCGTGGACGATGCGATGCATGCGACGCGCGCGGCCGTGGAAGAAGGCGTGCTGCCGGGTGGCGGCGTGGCCCTGCTCCGTGCCGTCAAGGCGCTCGCGAAGATCAAGCCGGACAACGACGACCAGCGCACCGGTGTCGAGATCGTGAAGAAGGCGATCCAGGCTCCGGCTGGCCAGATCGCTCTCAATGCAGGCGAAGACGGCTCGGTCATCGTCGGCAAGATCCTTGAGAACGACACCTACTCGTTCGGCTTCGACGCGCAGTCGGGCAACTACGTCGACATGGTCAAGAAGGGCATCATCGACCCGACCAAGGTTGTGCGTACTGCACTTCAGGACGCAGCCTCGGTTGCGGCTCTCCTGATCACGACCGAAGCCATGGTCGCCGAACTGCCGAAAAAGGGCGGCGCTGGCGCTCCGGCAATGCCGGGCGGCGGCATGGGCGGAATGGATTTCTGACGTAGTCAGAAATCAGACCGCCCGTCATTTAAGATTCCAAAGCCGGCCAAGGCCGGCTTTGGTGGCGGGATGGATTTCTGATCCACTCGTCCAATACGAAAATCAGAAAGCCCGCTCTTCGGAGCGGGCTTTTTTGTTATAGGTTCAGCCAATGGACGAGAATGACATCCCGCGATGGTTGAGACGACGCCCCAGTCGCCTTTCCACCATAACTAACTTCATCAAGAACCGAATCTTGCCTCGGCGTTCACGCTACTCTAGCGGCGACTTCATAAGCGTCGCCAAGCGCGCTTCGATGCAGCGAAGGCATCCCTTAGAGCCGACTGAGATACCTCTCGAGGAAGCAGTCGATCGCTTCATCGCAGAAACGCAGGACACCGTAACCGTCGCAGGAATTCCTGTGACGAACCTGGATCGCTATCGGGTTGCACAGGCGGAGTACATGCTGAAGTTCATGCCGGTCTACGCAAGGCCGGCGCTCTCGGACGAGGTCGAGAAATTACAGGCAGGCCTCATCACAAGAGAGCACTCCCTCGAAATTCGTGGCAGCCTGTTCGTAGCCGTAGCGAAATCAGACCCGCTCTCTGTGCGCTACCAGCAACTCGCGGTCAGCCGCGTTCTCGTGGAAGACATGATCTCCCTTTCAAAGGAGCGCTGAAGGACGGCTAACTCGAGCCTTCGTTCGGCTTTCCGTTCCGCAAGAGCTTCAGCGTCTTGTAGACGTACTCGTTCGCGGGTGTCGGCACACCGAGCTTCCTGCCGAGTTCGACCACCTTGCCCTGCAGCCAGTCGAGTTCGAGGCGGTTGCCGCGCTCGAGATCTTCCAGCATCGATGCCTTGATGTGGCCGCCCATGCCGTTCGCGACCTGTATCAGTCTTTCGGATTCGCCTTCGATCGAAACTCCCGACTTTACGCCGACCGCCTCGGTTTCGCGCATCAGGCTCTCGAACAAGGCTCGCGTATCGGGATCGGCAAGGATCGGCCCCATCGGGCTGCGAGTGCTTGCGGTCGCGCCCGAAACGCCGACGAGGAACACGAATTTTTCCCACAAGCTCTTGCGGATGCCCGTCGAGAACGTCGCCTCCACTTTCGCCGCGCGCATCTCGTCGACCAATGATTTCAACCGCGCGTCGTCGCGTCCGTCGAGAAATCCGCAGCGGAAATTTGCGAACGTGCCCTTGTGCGAAACGACTCCCGGGTCCGAAATCACCGCCGAGATGCGCGTCGGTGCGGCACAGACGACGTCCCCCAGAATCGGTGTCAGCCGATCCACCGAGTCGATGCCGTTCAGCATCGAAAGCACGCGCGTGTCCTTGTTCACGAATGGCTTGCAAAGCTCGCCGGATTTCTCGGTATCCCACAGCTTCACCGCAAACAGCACGACATCGACGACCCCGACTTTCTTCGGATCGTCCGTGACGTGGACCGGCTTGATCAGCATATCGCCGACCGGGCTTACGACCTTCAGGCCGTCCCGCTCGATCGCCTGCTTGTGCGCGCCGCGTGCGATGAAATGAACTTCGTGCCCCGCTTCGGCGAGACGCCCGCCGAAGTAAGCGCCCAAAGCCCCCGCCGCCATTACCGCCACGCGCATCGCCAGTCTCCGCCCAATGATGCGCGATTATGCCACGAAAAAGGGTGCAACCGAACTCGGATTAATCCGAGTTCGGTTCCTAAAAAACCAAAGTCGGCTAAGCCGACTTTGGAAACTGCACCCTGTTTTATCCGCCGTGCGGAATGTCAGATCGTGAACTTGCCCGCTTTCGCGTCCGCGTAGCGCTGGTTGATGACGTCCCAGTTCACGACGTTCCACCACGACTTCAGGTAATCGGCGCGGCGGTTCTGGTAGCGCAGGTAATACGCGTGCTCCCAGACGTCGTTGCCGAAGATCGGCATCTTGCCGAACATCAGCGGATTGTCCTGATTGGGGCGCGTCTCCAGCGCGAGTTTGCCTTCCTTGTCGGAGGTCACGAACACCCAGCCGGAACCGAACAAGCCCGCGCCGCGCGTGTTGAACTGCTCCTGCAGCTTCGAAAAATCGCCGAAGGCCGCGTTGATCGCGTCGGCAATAGCGCCCGTCGGCGCGCCGCCGGAGCCGCCCATGATCTGCCAGAACATCGTATGGTTCGCATGCCCGCCGCCGGAATTGCGCACCACCGTACGGATCCCTTCCGGAAGGTTCGGGAGCTTCGCGAGCATCTCCTGAATCGGCATCTTGAAGGCTTCGGCATTCGCCTTGGCCGCGTTGTTGAGGTTGGTGATGAACGCCTGATGATGACGCCCGTGATGGATTTCCATCGTCATCTTGTCGATGGCGGCTTCGTTCTTGTCCGGCGCATAGGGCAACGGCGGCAGCTGGAACGGCCCGGCATCCTGCGCAAAAACGTAATTGGAACGAAGTACGGTGTAAGCACTCACCGCAGCGGCCCCCGTGAGCAGCGTACGGCGATTGACTGAAAGCATGAAAACCTCCCAGAAGGATTGTTATAGCCGCGCCGCGGCATCGGTTGCCGCGGTCCGACCGATAGGGGCGGAACACGGCAGCAAGGCTGATGGTTTCACTTCGAAGAGATAAAGTGAATGGCGTAGACGAGGAAAGACATGACGCCTTCCCTATTCACGATCGGCTATCAGGAAACGCCCCTTTCCGATGTGATCGACGCGCTCACGCGCGCCAAGGTAAAAATACTTATCGACACACGCGCCGTAGCGGCATCCCGCCGGGCCGGCTTTGCCAAAAAAGCACTGTCGGCGGCGCTCGACGAAGCGGGCATTGCTTATTTGCATTTCCAGAAGCTGGGCACACCCACGGAAGGTCGCGAGGCGGCCCGTGCCGGCAACTATGACAAGCTCTGGAAAATCTACGGCAAGCACATCAAGACCAAGGCGGCGCAAGAGGAGCTTGCGGAGCTGAACAAGCTGGTCGAAGCCGGAAAGAAGGTCTGCCTCCTGTGCTACGAACGAAAGCCGGAGGAATGCCACCGCAGCAAGATTGCAGAACTGGTGGCGGAAGAGACCGGCGCGAAGATCGTCGATTTGTTTCCGGGGCACTTCATCTGATGGCGAAGCACGGCAAAATCTACAGCGGCATCGGCGGCTGGACCTACGAACCCTGGCGCGGCGTGTTCTATCCGAAGGGGCTGACGCACGCGAAAGAACTCGAATATGCGAGCCGCGCGCTCACTTCCATCGAAGTGAACGGCACCTTCTACCGCACGCAGAACGCGAAGACTTATCAGAAGTGGGCAAGCGAAGTGCCGGATGGCTTCGTCTTCGCGCTGAAGGGCGTGCGGTATGCCGTGAACCGCCGCGTGCTGGCCGAGGCCGGCGACTCGATCAAACGCTTCATGGACTCGGGCGTCACCGAACTGGGCGACAAGCTCGGCCCCCTGCTCTGGCAGTTCGCGCCGACCAAGAAATTCGACGAAGCCGATTTCGGGAAGTTTCTGGAATTGCTGCCGCAGAAATTCGACGGGCGGAAAATCCGTCATGTCGTCGAGCCGAGGAGCGAGACGTTCTCGACGCCCGCTTTCATCAAGCTCGCGCGGGAGTTCGGTGTCACGATTTGCTACACCGATCACGTCGACTACGTGAATATCGCCGACATAACGGGCGACTTCGTCTATGCGCGCCTGCAGCGTGGCAAAGATAAAGTGAAGACCGGCTACCCGCCCAAAGACATCGAAGCCTTGGCGAAACACGCAAAGGTCTGGGCCTCGGGCAAGGACATCGCCGCGTTACCGCACGCCGACAAGAAGAAGCCCGCCATAAAACCGCGCGACGTGTTTCTCTATTTCATCCACGAAGGTAAAGTCCGCGCGCCTGCGGCGGCGATGGAACTGATCAAGCGGCTCAAGTGATTAGTCCAGCGTCCGCCTGAACCGTGTCACCGCGATCGTCATCGCGATCAGCATCAGAACGAACAGCGCAAAGGCGTCGTATTGCAGGTCTGAAAAGTCTGCACCCTTCAACATGATCGAACGTACGATGCGCAGGTAATGCGTGAGCGGCAGCGCTTCGCCGATCCATCGCGCCCAAGCCGGCATACCCGCGAACGGAAACATGAATCCGGAGAGCAGTAGGTTCGGCAGGAAGAACATAAACGTCATCTGAATCGCCTGCAGCTGGTTCTGCGCGATCGTGGAAAACGAATAGCCGATGGAAAGATTGGTCGCGATAAAGAGCGTCGAAAGCAGCGCAAGCAGCAGCAGGCTTCCCAGAATGGGTACCCCGAACAACAGCACGCCAAACCCGATAATAAGCGAAGCCTGCACGAAGCCGACGATGATGTAGGGAATGATCTTCCCAACCATGATCTCGAAGGGTGAGATCGGCATGGAAAGCAGGCTTTCGAGAGTCCCGCGCTCCACCTCACGCGTGACGGAGAGCGCGGTAAAGATCAGCATGGTCATCGTCAGAATCGTGCCGACCAAACCCGGCACGATGTTGAGCGAACTTTCGCCGGACGGGTTGTAACGCGCGTGCTGGCGGAATTCGAACAAAGGCTCCGACTGATCCGGCAGCATGCGCTCGTTGACGAGCGCGAGCTGCGCGACCCGGTTCAACGCGCCGAGCGCCGTACCGGAAGCCACCGGATCCGTCGCATCCGCCGCGACCAGCAGCGCGGGCTTCTCTCCCCGCCGCAGCGCCCGTTCGAAGCCGGCAGGAATCTCGATCGCGAACAGCACGCGGCCCGACGCCAGCACGCGGTCGAATTCCTCGGTCGAGGTCAGCCGGTGCGTGATCTTGAAGTAGCCGGTGCGTTCGATCGCCGCGAGAATGCTCCGGCCGACATCGCTCGTTTCCTGCAGGAGTACGGCGGTCGGCAGATTGCGCGGCGTCGTGTTGATCGCATAACCGAACAGAACTAGCTGCATGATCGGGATCATCACGATCATCGCAAACGAAACCCGGTCGCGGCGCAGCTGGATGAATTCCTTCACCAGCATCGCGCGAACGCGGCGCCAGAAGCCGGGCGAGCGGATCCGGTCGAAGAGGCTCACTGGAAGTTATCCTTGGAGCGGTTCATCAGTTCGATGAACACATCCTCGAGCGAGGGTTCGGAGCGCGACCAGACGAAGCGCTTGTCGCTACGATAGGCCTTGATGGCCGCCTCAAGCTTCTTCTCGTCGCGGCCCGATACATGCAGGCTGGTGCCGAACGGCGCCACCATGTCGACACCGGCCTTACCGTCGAGCTGGCGCAGAAGATCCTGCAGGTCTTCGCCGCTTACGTTGTAGGTGACGAGTTTCGACTGGTCGATCACTTCCTCGACGGTACCGTGCGTGAGCAACTCGCCATAGGCGATGTACGCAATCTCGTGACACCGCTCCGCCTCGTCCATGTAATGCGTGGAAACGAGCACCGTAAGCCCGTCATTCGCGAGCGCGTGAATCTCGTTCCAGAATTCGCGGCGCGCTTTGGGATCCACGCCCGCGGTGGGCTCGTCGAGCAGAAGCAGCTGCGGCGAAGGTAGCGTACAGGCACCGAGCGCCAACCGCTGCTTCCAGCCTCCGGAGAGTTGTGCGGCGAGTTGTTCCTCGCGGCCCTGCAGCCCGAGCCGCTCGATCATCTCCCGCGCACGGGTCGCGGGATGCTCGAGCCCATACACGCGGGCGACGAACTCGAGGTTCTCGCGCACCGAAAGGTCCTGGTAGAGCGAGAACCGCTGGGTCATGTAGCCGACATGGTTCTTGATCTCGCCCGCTTGCGTGCGGATGTCGTAGCCAAGACAAGTGCCTTCGCCGCTGTCAGGCGTCAGCAGGCCGCACAACATCCGGATCGTGGTCGTCTTGCCGGAGCCGTTCGGGCCCAGGAAGCCGTAGATCGAGCCTCGCTTCACTTGCATCGAGAGATCGCGCACGACCACGCGGTCGCCGAAGGACTTCGTGAGCCCCTGCACGTCGATCGCGATGCCGGAAGACTTCGCCATTATTTCCGCTCTTGCAGGTTCACGGTCACGCTGACCGGCTGGCCGACACGAAGCTCGGCGGGTTTCTCGGGCAGCGCCTCGACGAGAAACACGAGTTTGCTGCGCTCCTGCTCGCTGTAAATTACGGGCGGTGTGTACTCGGCCTGCTTCGCGATGAAGCTGATCTTCGCACTTTGTGGGCCGCAACCGTCGCAATGCACTGCGACGGTATCGCCAATCGTGATGCGCGGAAGCAGCGCCTGCGCGACATAGAAACGGACCTTGACGTTGCCCGGAGGAAGAAGCGCCACGATCGGCCGGCCGGCGACCACGAGTTCGCCTTCGCGGAAGTAAACCTGCTGCACGACCCCCGATGCGGGGCTCTTGATCGTCCGGCGCTCGAGCCTCGTCTTTGCGGAGTTGAGCTTGGCTTCCGCTTCCCGGAGCGCGGCCTGCGCGTCGTCGAACGCTTTCTGTGTGCCGGCATTGGTCTTCACCAACTGGTCAGCGCGTGCGAAGGCGGCCTTGGCATTTTCAAGCGCGGCTCTTGCCGCGTTCTCATCCGCCTTCTGCAGATCCGCTTCCAGCGAAAACAGGGGCACCCCCTTCGCAACGGTGTCCCCCTCGCGAACCTTGAGCACCTCAATCCGGCCATTCTCGTCGGGGCCGACAAAGAGCAGGTTTGCCTCGATCCATCCCTGAAAACTTTTGCCGCCGCTGTCGCCGCACGCCGAAAGCGCGAGTAGCAGTACCGGCAGCAATGCCACATGGAACAGCTTCATGGCCGCTCCTCCCTGTCGAACAGATTGTCGATATGCGCCTTCATCAGTGCCTTTGCGTCGAGCGGCTCGAACTTGTCGAACATCGACTTCCACATGATCGCCGTCAGCGCGGGGGCGACGATCAGTTGCGGAAACTGCACCAGCGTATCGCTCTTCAACTCGCCGTTCTTCAGCGCGCGTTGCGCACGCGCGCGAAACGCGCCAAGACCGCGCGCGATCACTTCGCGGTAGTAAAACTCGGCAAGCTGCGGAAAGCGTGGCCCTTCGGTCAGGATCAGGCGAACGATATCCTTGCGTCGAGTCGCGATCACCTGCTCCACGAAAAGATCCGCAACACGCAGCGCGAGTTGGCGCAAGGGCACCGCATCCTGCGAACCGCCGCCCGCGAGCAAAGCCTCGAGCATGACGATCACGGGACTGATCTGGGCACGCAGAAGCTCCTGGAACAGCGCTTCCTTGTCTTTGAAATAAAGATAGATCGTTCCCTTCGCGACGTCGGCGCGACGGGCGACATCATCAAGCCGTGCAGCGGCAAAACCGCTTTGCGAAAATTCTTCCAGAGCGGCGGCAAGAATGAGTTGCCGCTTGTCCGCACCCGGTTCGGTACGGCGCGCGGCTTTCGAAGCCGTCCTCTTCTTTTTTTCCGCCGTGGCTCTGCTCATTCAGTAATTATGACTGACTAGTCAGTCATAAGTCAAGTGAAACAGAAATAAGAAAATCCGCTTTATTTTCAAGTGACTGGAAGAAGGCTACTCGCCGCAGGCAAATGGCAGATCGCGGGTGATCCGCGTCCCGTCCGCGATCAGGGCGATTTCCATGGCGTTGCAATCGAGGCCCGTAAAGAACTGGCCGCGATAGCTGGTGCCCTTGTCGTTGATGTAGACGTCCGTGATGCTCCAGGAACGAAGCATCTTCTTCGTCTTCGGGTCTCGCAAGACGATCTGACCCTGCCTGCCCTCGGCAAACACGTCCCCTTTGGCGCGCGACTGCATCTTCACGCGCACCAGAAAGCCTGAGAACTTGCCGCCGTTGTTTCCCTTCCACTGCGCGCTGAAATTCCACGCAGCGAATTCCTCGAGCTTGAAGATGTCCGGAGAAAGCTCTCCGCTCTCCTCGAAGAAGAGATGCACGCTGAAGTCGACGACCTTCACGCTATCTTTGTAGACGCGTTTCGCATCACCCTGCGCGGCGGCAACGCCCGCAAGCGCCGCGAGTGCAAACAAAGCTGCCGCAATGCGCGCGAGCATGGCCGCCCTACTCCGCCGGCTGCGTAGACGGCAGGCGGGATTCGGCGCGGTTTGCGAGCAGGGAAATTGCTGCAGTCGTAAGCATGAACACGACCGCGAAGGCCGCCGTGACCAGCAAGACTAGCGCGAAGCCGCCTTTGCCGTGCAACGCCGCAATCAGGGATACCGCAAGGCCGCTCGAGATGAACGCGAGAAAGAAGCGCACGGCAAAAACCCGCCCGCGCCAGGCATCGGCCGTATAACGTGCGATCACGATGTCGCCGACCGTGACCTGCGCGTAGATCGCTGCAATCGACACGACGAGCGCACCCATGAGCGCCGGGCCCGTTGCAAAATAGGCCCACACTACGCCGACGACCTGCAGCACCCCGATGGCGGCGAGCAGAATGTGCGGCGCATAGCGCGACACCAGCCGGCCCACGGTCAATTGCGCGATGCCGCCGAACAACAGCACACCGGTCGCGACCGACCCGAGCAGCACGAGCGGAATTTCCTGCGCCATGCGTTCGTCCACGATCTTCGGAATCGCGATGGTCAGGATGTTGAAGATCGTTCCGCTCGAGAAAGCCATCAGCGCAAAGAAAGCGAAGACGGAAACCATCATCGTTCCGGTGAGCGGCACCTCGGCAACTTTCACGCGCTGCCCGGCTTTGTCTTTCTCTTCTTTCGTAAGATAGAGATAAGCGACACCCGCGATCAGGCACACCACGGCGGGAACGAGAAAAGCTGCACGCCAACCGGACCAGGCCATCAGCGCGGCGGTGATCCCGGGCGCAAACGCAACGCCGAAGTTTCCCCACACGCCGTTCCGCGCAAAATCCCGGCCGCGGTCGGTCGCGTTCGAAACCAGCATCGGAATGCCAACGGGGTGATAGATCGCGGCAAAGATTCCGAGCAGCAGCAGCGCGGCCGCGAGCCAGTACACATTGGGCGCGGCGGCGGCGAGCGTCAACGATAGCGCGCAACCGAAAAAGAAGATCGCCATGATCTTGCGGCGGCTCCAGTGATCGGCGAGCCACCCCCAGGGCAGCGAGAACAGCCCGAATGCGACGAAGCACGCCGTCGAAAGCGCAATCAGTTCCGCATAGCTGCGCCCGAGCGCCGTCTCGAGCCCGATCACTACGGTCGGAAACACAAGCAGCACGTAATGATCGATGAAGTGGGCGATGTTGATGAAGCGGAGCTGGCTGCGCGTTTCTTCCATGGCATTTCTCATTCTTGCGAACCGCGCTTATAGCCCGCTTCGCAGACTCCTGCTCACGCACCAGCGCGCAGGCTCCATGCCTTAGGACGATGGAAGCAATTGCTGCAGTGCCCTCTGGCACCATGATACCACGATTCTACCGGCGATTGCAGTTTGCAATCGCCGCGACGTGGCCACGGACAGCCCCCTCGCGAAGACTTCTTTCTTTTAGCGGCGCAGGCGGTTTGCCGCCTGCTCGATTTGGTTCAATTCATGTTGAAACGCGCGGGCATACGCGCGCTATGTGTTGTTACCCTGTCCGGAGTCCCTTTCGTCTCCGCCTTTACGCCGACGGCACAAGCGCAACAGGCATCCATTCCCGTTCAGGCCTATGAACGGTTACGCCAGCGCGCGAATTATCTCTGGGGTCGCGCCAGTCCTTATATCCAGCAAAAGGCCGACTTCTTCGGCGGCATTGATGCGGCAGACGCCACGAAATTCGTCTGGATGGGCTCGACCTACGCGCCGTTCGGCACGCTCGGTGAAGACGGCTGGCGGCTCCGTATCGTCGGCGGTGCCGGGAAGTATTCCTACAACACCTCCGCGGCACCCGCGGGCATCAACGACGCTTTCGCGTTCTCGGGCGAAGCGCTCGCCGGCTATCGCAAGACGTTTGCGAACCTGTTCGGCCGAACGGTCTATGCCGGCATTTTCGCCGGCCTGCATTACGAAGACCAGATTCTCGTCTATGACGATCCGGAAAATCCCGCGCGCGGCAGCGAGGCGGGCTTCAAGGCATCCCTCGAACTCTATTCCCGCGTCTGGCAGCGCTATATCGTCACCGCTTTCGGTTCCGTCTCGACGGTGCACGAAAAGTATTACGCCAAAACAGCGCTGCATTACGAACTGAACGAAACCTGGTCGTTCGGCGGCGAGTTCGCGACCATGGGCGACGCCCGCTACAGCGAGCACCGCGCAGGCCTGTCCGGCACCCTCACCTGGCAGAAGAAAATCTTCACGCTCTCCGCTGGCTTGCTCGAGAACTCGGGCCGCGGCGACGGCACCTACATCACCTTGTCGGTCTATTCACCGTTCTAGGCTGGGTTCGCACGAAAAAACCGAAAAAGCTTCCAGCAAAAGCGGCAGGAGACTACATTCGCGCCCGACTCTTTCTCCTATTCTTTCCCGGCGCATGAGCATCATCACTTCCGGCGAACTTCTGGGCCCACTCTTCGCAAGCGCGAAGATGCGTGCGGCACTTTCCGACAACGCCATGCTTCAACGCATGCTCGATGTCGAAGCGGCGCTCGCGCGGGCGGAAACCGCCAGCGGCGTGATACCGAAATCCGCGGTCGCACCGATCGCCGCCGCCTGTCAGGCAAAGCGCTTCGATATCGGCGCGCTCGGCGCATCCGCGGCGCGCGCAGGAAATGTCGCGATCCCTCTCGTGAAGGCGCTGACCGCCGAAGTTGCGAAGCGCGACAAGGAAGCTGCCCGCTTCGTGCACTGGGGTGCGACCAGCCAGGACGTCCTCGATACCGCCAGCGTGCTGATGCTGCGGGAAGCCGCAGCCCTTCTTGAGCGCGATCTTGCGCAGGCGATCAAAGGCTTTGTTTCGCTTGCCAAGAAACATCGCGGCACAGTCATGGCCGGCCGCACCTGGCTGCAGCAGGCGTTGCCGGTTCCGTTCGGGCTGAAAGCCGCCGAATACGCAACGGCGCTGGCGCGGTCGCGCTCACGCATGCTCGCTGCCGTGACGGACGCTTGCACGCTTCAATTCGGAGGCGCCGCGGGGACGCTTGCAGCCTTACAGAACAAGGGGACGGCGGTCGCGCGTGCGCTCGGCAAGGAACTCGATCTGCCGGTGCCTGCGGAGCCATGGCAC
>VFQR01002403.1_pt1 | contig 12019 bp, 12 predicted proteins | sample 3512321 | NCBI WGS metagenome assembly VFQR01 (sample SAMN10412374, study PRJNA504923) | tailings metagenome | isolation source: Relicate 3 Philex TSF1 revegetated site | place: Philippines: Tuba, Benguet | collected 2017-08-29
CATGGCGCCCAGACCGGCCACCAATGGCTCAAGAACCTCTACACCCGAGCATGACGAACAAGCGACGCATCCTCATCGTCGGCGGCGGCACCGCCGGCTGGCTGACCGCGGCCTATCTTGCCAAGGCGCTGAAGCTGTCGGAGCGCAGCCAGCTGGAGGTGACGCTGCTGGAGTCGCCCGACATCAGCACCGTCGGCGTCGGCGAGGGCACGTTCCCGACCATCCGCAACACGCTCCAGTACCTCGGCATCGACGAGGCCCGCTTCATCCGCGCCACCGCTGCCACGCTCAAGCAGGGCATCCGCTTCGTCGACTGGGCCCACGCGCCCGAGGCAGGGCGCCGGCATGCCTTCTTCCATCCCTTCGAGGCGCCCTACTTCGCCGAAGACCTCAACCTCGTGCCCTACTGGCTGCTGCAGGACGAAGCCGTGCGTGCGCCCTTCGCCGAGGCCATGACGCTGCAGGCCCGGGTGGCGGCCGCCCATCGCGCACCCAAGCGCGCCGGCGAGGCCGGCTATGCCGCGCCGCTCAATTACGCGTATCACTTCGACGCGCACAAGCTCGCGCGCTTGCTCGCCGACCGCGCCCGCGAGCTGGGCGTGCGGCATGAGGCTGGCACGGTCAGTGCCGTGCAGCTCAACGCGCAGGGTGCCATCGCCCACATCGACACCGATCGCCAGCAGCGCTTCGAGGCCGACCTCTTCATCGACTGCAGCGGCTTTCGCGCCGAGCTGATCGGCCGGGCGCTGGGCAGCCCTTTCAAGTCGGCGCGCGGCCAGCTGTTTGCCGACCGGGCGCTGGCCTGCAAGGTGCCGCTCGGCGACGAGGCGGTGATGGAAAGCTGCACCATCGCCACCGCGCACGAGGCCGGCTGGCTGTGGGAGATCGGGCTGAACGGCGCGCGGGGCGTGGGCTGCGTCTACAGCAGCAGCCACATCAGCGATGACCGCGCCGCCGAGCTGCTGCAGGCCTATTGCGGCGCCCGCGCCGAGGACCTGGGCCTGCGCAGCATCCCGTTCGCGCCGGGCTACCGCGAGCAGCAGTGGGTCAAGAACTGCGTGGCCATCGGCCTGTCCGCCGGCTTCCTGGAGCCGCTGGAGGCCACCGGCCTGGTGCTGATCGAGGCGGCCGTGGGCATGGTGGCCGAGATGCTGCCGCACAGCGGCCCGATGCACGCGCCCGCGCGGCGCTTCAACGAGCTGATGACGGCGCGCTTTGACAACATCATCAACTTCCTGAAGCTGCACTACGCCCTCAGCCGCCGGCCCGAGCCCTTCTGGCGCGACAACATCGCGCCGGCCACCTTGCCCGAGCGGCTCGCCGGCCTGCTGGAGGAATGGCGCCTGCGCCCACCGGGCCGCTTCGACTTCGTGCTCGACACCGAGACCTTCGCCTTCTTCAACTACCAGTACATCCTCTACGGCATGGGCTATCCCACCGACCTCAGCGCCGGCCGCGACGACTTTCCCCGCGTGGACGAGGCCGCCAAGGTATTCGCCAAGATCCAGCGTTATGCCGAGCGCGCCGTGGCCGATCTGCCCTCGCACCGGGCGCTGATCCAGCAGATCAACGCGGCGCGCTGAACGGGTGTGGTGCGGTCGGCGGTGCGCCGTCCGTCGGGCGCAGCGCCTTCTGCCACCAGCCCACGTCACGCCACTGCCCGAGTTTGAAACCGACCCGGCGATAGACGCCGAGGGCCGCAAAGCCGGCGGCTTCATGCAGCGCGACGCTACCGGCGTTGGGCAGCGCGATGCCGGCAAACGCCTGGTGATAGCCCAGTGCCGCCAGCAGCGGCAGCAGGTGTTCGTACAGCGCCCGCCCGACGCCCTGGCCTCGGGCGTCATCGCGCACATAGACGGTCACGTCCACCGACCATTGATAAGCGGCACGTTCTCGATGCCGGCTGGCGTAGGCATAGCCAGCCACCTCGCCCGCGGCGTTCTCGGCCACCAGCCAGGGCAGGCTGGCCAGCGTCTTCTCGATGCGTTCGCGCATCTCGGCCTCGCTCGGCGGCTCGGTCTCGAAGGAGATGGCGGTGTGCCGGACGATCGGCGCATAGATGGCCGCGATGGCAGCGGCGTCGTCAGGTATGGCGGTGCGGACTTTCATGCGGGGCCTCCGGTGCGGGAATGAGGAGCAGTGCTGCCAGCGCACTGAGCGCCAGCGCTACCGAGAACCACAGGGCCGCCGCACCAAAGCGCACCAGCAGCAGGCCGAACAGCCAGGGTGACAGCGCCTGGCCGAGGCGCGCAGGGAGCATCAGCAAGCCCTGGCGCTGACCGTAGCCGGCGCTGCCGAACAGGGCCAGCGGCAGCGTTCCCTTGGTGATCGTGAGGATGCCGTTGCCAGCGCCGTGCAGCAGCGCGAAGACCGCGGCCACCGGCGCCCCCAACACGGCCAACAGGCCAGCCCCCAGCGGATGCATGACGGCTGCCGCCCGGGCCGAGATCAGCGGATGCATCTGGCGCAGCAGGCCGAACTCGAGCAGCCGGCCTGCCACCTGCGCGGGGCCGACGAGCGCGCCGATCGCAATGGCCGCCCCCGGCGCGCTGCCCACCGCATCCAGCAGATGCGGCAGGTGGGCGGCCATGGCGGTGCTGATGAACAGCGTCACCGCGAACACCCACGCCAGCAGCACGGCGCTGCGCCAGGGCACCACGGGCGACTCGGCCACGGGGGCTGATGCGTGCGAGGCATTCGATGCGGCCCGAGGCGGCGGCGCAGGCCGGGCCTTGGCCCGCGGCACCCAGGCATTCAAGGGCAGGCCCACCACCAGATGCAGGCCTGCCCAGGCCCAGCAGGCGCCGCGCCAGCCGAAGGCGTGCTCGAGCGCCGCGGACAAGGGCCAGCCCACCGTGCTGGCAAACCCGGCGATCAGCGTGATGCCGGTGATGGCGCCGCGAGCCTCATGCCCGTACAGGCGCACGAGGCCCGCGAAGGCGGCTTCATACAAGCCGCTGCCCATCGCCACACCCATCACCAGCCAGGCCGCGAAAAGGCTGAAGGGGCCGCTCGCCAGCGCCAGCAGGGCCAGGCCCAGCGCGAAGGCCCCGCTGGTGGCCATGAGCACCGGCCGGCCGCCCCAGCGGTCGATGGACCGGCCGGCCTGCGGGCCGATCAGGGCCGACACCACCAGCGCCGCCGAGAAGGCGGCAAAGACCGTGGGCTCCGCCACACCGACATCCGCCGCCATCGGGCGCGCGAGCACCGCGGGCAGGTAGTACGACGACGCCCAGGCCAGCGTCTGGGCCGTGCCCAGCGTGGTGACGACATGCAGGCGCGCTGCCCCCATCGTCATCCGCAGCAGCCCGACGCCGTGGTGGCGCTTCGAGGCGCGAGGGAGACCGCCACGGCGGCCTCGACCTGCCGCGCTGGCGCCGGGCCACAGCAGCTGCCGGACCCCTCGCCCGGGGGCGGGGGCGCCTCGTCGGTCGAGCACACACCCGTCTCGGGCAGATCCAGCTCGACCCGATCGGCAGCCGCCAGATCGCCAGCCAGGGCGGCCACCACCGAGCGCACCTGCTCGAAGCCGGTGGCCATCAGGAAGGTCGGGGCGCGCCCATAACTTTTCACACCGACGGTGTAGAAGCCGGGTTCAGGATGGGCGAGTTCGCGGTGGCCGTGGGGCCGCACCGTGCCGCAGCTGTGCAGGTTGGGATCGATCAGCGGACCCAGTGCCTCGGTGGATTCCAGCGCCGGGTCCAGCCGCAGGCGCAGCTCGCGCGTCAGGCTCAGGTCCGGCCGTTGGCCGGTGGCGCAAATGATCTCGTCCAGGCCGTCGACGACGACCGGTTGCTGCCGGGCGTCCTGGCCCACCACGCGCAGTTGCTCGCCGTGGCGCTCGATGCGCGTGATGTGCAGCCCGGCGTGGTAGGCGAGCATGCCGCCATCGCGCAGGCGGCGCAGCGAGGCACCCAGGGCCCCCCGGGCCGGCAAAGCGTCAGCCGCACCCCCGCCGAACACGCGCCGCAGCTGCGGCGTGCGCACGGCCCAGGCCAGCCGCGTGCCCGGCACCTCGCGTGCCAGGTCGGCCAGCGCCAGCAGCGCATTGGCGGCTGAATGGCCCGCGCCCACCACCAAGGTGTGCCGCCCGGCATAGCGTGCGCGCTGGGCGCCGGCGATGTCGGGGATGCCATAGACGATGCGATCAGCCGCTCGCGCTTCACCCTCCGCCGGCAGGCCATCGGCACCGAGGGGGTTGGGTTGACCCCAAGTGCCGGTCGCGTCGATGACGGCACGGGCGCGCAGCGTGCGGGGCTGGCCACCGAGCTGGTAGTGCACCACGAAGGCAGCGCGGTCGCGCCCGCCGGTCTTGACCTTGTCCAGGCCTTCCCGGCTGATGCCTGTTACGCGGGCGCCCCGTCGCAGGCAGGCCGCGGCCGCCGGCAAGTCGGCAAAGGGCTGCAGCACCTGGGCGACGACCTCCGCGGCGCGTGGCAACACGTCAGCCGGAGGGGCCTGCCAGCCGGTGGGTGCCAGCAGGCGGGCCATGGCGGGGTCGACGTTGAAGCGCCACGGCGAGAAGAGCTGCACGTGCCCGTAGTCCACCAGGTGGGCACCGACGGTGGCGCCGGCTTCCAGCACCACGGCGGGCAGGCCGCGCTCCAGCAGCTGGGCCAGTGCGGCCAGGCCCACCGGTCCGGCGCCGAGTACGGCCACCGGCAGGTCGGCCGGTGCCGTGGGCACCTCGCGCAGCGGCAGCGCCATCAACGCGGCACAGGCCGGGCAGGCGCCCTGGAACTCGGCCGAGGCCTTCAGCGCCGCCGGCGCTTGTTCGACGGGCAGGCGCTTGAACCCATGCGCTGCGAAGTACTCCGGCGCCGTGACGGTCAGCAGATAGAGCGTGGCGATGTCACGTGCGCGGGCCTCGTGCAGCAACCGCTCGACGAGCGTGCGACCGATGCCCTGGCGCTGCAGGCCCGGTGCGACGGCCACCGAGCGCAGCAGCGCGATGCTGCCGTAGACCTCGGCACCGGCGCAGCCGACGACCTCGCCCGCGCGCAGGGCGAGCAAGGTGGTGGCGAGATGATCCTGCGCACCGGCGGTGGGCAGTTGATGCGCCAGCAGCAGGCGCTGGATGGCGGGCCAGTCCGACGGACCGGCGGGGCGAAGGGTGATGGGGGCGTTCAACGACATGTCGGGCTTCCCGGCAGGGGCTCCTGGCGTCCCGCGGGCGGCAGGCAGCAGGTGGCTGACGGGTCGTCGCGCAAGGCTTTCAGGAGCGTCAACAACGAGGTCTCGACGGCGGCGCGGTCACGCTCGCTCAGCGATGCCAGCAGCTGCTGCGCGTGCTCGTCGAGGGTCTGGTTCAACTCATGCACCGTGCGTTCGCCGTCGGCGGTGAGCGTGACGAGCCAACTCCTTGCGTCGGACGGGTTCGGCGCCTTGGTCACCAGCCCACGGGCAACCATGGCCTCCACCGCGCGCGACACCCAGCTCTTCTCCAGGCTCACCCGCAGGCCGAGTTCCGACAGCGACAGCGGCCCGGATCGCCCCAGCTCGGTCAACAGATGGCACTGGGTGCTGGTGGTGCGACAGCAGTCGGCCACGACCCGCTGCGCGCGGGTGTACAGGCGGGCAACCTCGCGCAGCAGCGCGCCGGCGGTGGACTCGGTCATGGCGGGGCGGGAGGTGGGAAGGCGGTCGCATGTTGCCGGGGGGCAGGTTTGGTTGTCAATAGCAACTAAACGGGTCAGAAGAGCGGGGCCGTGGCCCCGCTGTTCATGGGTCTTTCGTCCGGGCTCGCGTGCTCGCTCAGGGCACGGGGCCTGTGCGGGTGTCGGGTTGGGGTGCCAGCAGCCGGTTCGTCACCACAGCCAGCGCAGCGCCGGCCAGCTCGGCCAGCATGAAGCCCGGCGCGCTGGCGGGTGCGATGCCGGCGAAGCTCTCGCTGAACAGCCGGCCGAACACGGCCGCCGGGTTGGCGAACGAGGTGGAGGCGGTGAACCAGTAGGCGGCGCCGATGTAGGCGGCCACCAGCCCGGCCGCGCGCCCGGCCGGTGCGCGCAGGATGACCAGCAGCAGGCCGAAGGTGGCCACGCCTTCGGCCAGCCATTGGCCCGTGCCGGTGCGCACGTGGGTGGAGAACTGCAGCAGCGGCAACTCGAACATCGCATGCGCCAGCAGCGCACCGGCCCAGGCGCCCAGCAGTTGCGCGGCGACGAAGGGCAGCAGCGCCGCCCGCGGCAGCTCGCCACGCCAGGCCATGACGGCGCTGACCGCCGGGTTGAAATGAGCGCCGCTGATCGGGCCGAACACCTCGATCAGCACATACAGCCCGCCCACGGTGGCCGCCGTGTTGGCCAGCAATGCCAGCGCGACATTGCCGCCCGACAGCCGCTCGGCCATCACGCCGGAGCCGATGACCACGGCCAGCAGCAGCGCCGTGCCGAGCGCCTCGGCAAGAAGTTGGCGAGGCAGGCGCATCTCAGCTGGCGGCGATCTCGGCCAGCGCCTGCTGCAGTCGCGGCTTGCTCATGGTGGCGATCGGCAGGTGCAGCAGCTGCAGCATGCGGTAGCCGATCGCCTGGCGTGTCAGCTCAAAGGCGCGGCGCTTGGCGGCGTCGCCGCGTGTGTCGGACGGGTCGGGGTAGCCCCAGTGCACCTTGAGCGGCTCGCCGGCCTTGCCGCCGTAGAAGAGCGGGCAGGTTTCGCCCGCGGCGCTGTCGCACACCGTGATCACGAGCGACAGCGGCGGTGCGTCAGGGCCGGTGAACTCGTCCCAGCTCTTGCTGCGTACGCCGTGGGTGTCGACCCCCGCGAGGTGCAGGGCCTCGAGCGCGAAGGGGTTGACCGTGCCGCTCGGGGCGCTGCCGGCGCTGTGGGCCTGCACGTCCTTGCCGAGCTTCTTGGCCCAGTGGTTGAGCATGCCTTCGGCCAACACGCTGCGGGCCGAGTTGTGGGTGCAGAGGATGAGGACGTGGGTGGTCATGGTGTTCAGCTGCAGCAGGCGGCAGCAGAGGGGGTGCAGGCGCTGCCCTGGCAGCAGTTCTCGGTGAGGTAGCCCAGCAGGTCGTTCATCTGGGCGTAGTGGGCGCGGTAGATCAGGTTGCGGCTGGCGCGCTCCTGGGTGACGAGGCCCGCGTTCACGAGCTCTTTCAGGTGGAAGGACAGCGTCGCCGGTGCCACGCCCAGGCCTTCCTGGATGGCGCCTGGCGTGAGACCCGCATCGCCGACGACGACAAGGGCGCGAAAGACCTGCAGGCGCAAGGGTTGCGCGAGGGCGGCCAAGGCCTTGACGACGGCTGATTCATCCATAGTTCGATTATTATCGAAATAATGACCGGCCTGCAACCCCAGCCATCGCCGAGATTCAGCGGGGGGCCGCCATCTGGCGAGCGATGAAGCGCCAGGCCAGGCGCGACGCGTCCGGCCCTCGGGGCTCGCCAAAGCGCTGGCGGGCGGCGCCGCCGCTCCAGGCGTGGCCGAGGTCGTGGATCAAGGCAAGCGTGGCCACCAGCTCGCGGCCGCAGCGGTAATGCGTCACCGTGAAGGGATGGCGCTGGCCGCGGCGCTGCGGCTGCGGTGGCCCTGGCGTGGCACCCGCAGCGTCGGCCCAGTGTTGGACGGCGGCTGCGGCGTTGCGCGGCGACACGATGCCGTCTGCTTCGCCATGCAGGGCCAGCAGCGGTGGCCAGCGGTGCTCGCCGGGCGGCAAGGGCGCCATGATGCGCTGCCCGCGCATCGCACGCAGGGCGGTGGCGGCGGTCGGTGCGAGGCCGGGCGGCACCCCGGAATGCATGACCACGGCGCGGAATCGCTGCGGATGCTGTGTGGCCAGCAGCGCCGCCATGCTGGCGCCCGCAGACAGCCCGGCGATGGCGATGCGGCTGGGGTCGGCGCTGTACAGCAGCCCGACCTGATCGATGGCGCGCAGGATCCAGGCGCTCTCCGCCTGCGCCCGCCCGCCCTGCGTGTCGAACCAGTGCCAGCAGCCCTGCGCATGCGCGAGCCGCGTCTGCTCCGGGTAGAGCACCAGAAACCGCTCGCGGGCGGCGATGCGGTTCATGCGGGTGCTGGCCGCAAAGGTACGCGCGTCCTGGTGGCAGCCATGCAGCATCACCAGCAGCGGCAAGCGCTCCCCGAAGCGCACGCCGGCCGGCCGGAAGAGGTAGTAGCGCCGTGGGCCATCGGCCGCCATGACCAGTCCCATCAACCATTGGCCGTCTCCCGGTGGCGGGCGGTAGCGCGTGCCGAGCGCCGCACCGGCCGAGCGCAGAAGCGCTGCCTGGCGGCCGAGCAGGGCCGTCCAGGAGGGCAGCTTCATGCGAGGGGGCTGCCCGGCGCCTGCGTGAGCTCCTCCGGATCGGGGTGCTCCCGCAGCGCGGCGTTGAGCTGGTCGATGGGCACGCACCAGTCGCCGTCGTCCTGGTGCCACTGTTCGCGCAGGAAGGCCACCTGGGCGGCATTCCAGAACGGCGCCTCCGACAGGTTCAGCGTCTGCGGCAGGGGCCGGTGGCGCCGGATGAAGGCCTGGATCTCGCGGGGCGAGTCCGGCAGGCCCAGCTGGGCGAACAGCGCGGTGAGGTCGTGGTGGGTGGTGGTGTCCATGGGCGCTCCTTGCCGGTGATCTTGGCGGTGATGATCGACGTTAGGGGCGGGCGCGGCCGACGCCTGTCAGCCGAGGCCGCGTTGTGCACCCGGCATCCCGTGCCGTGTCAGCCGTGGCCCACAGCCAGGGCGCCGGGCTGCCGACAGACGGCGCGCCGCGCCCGCCCTAGCGTGTGCGTTTGTGATTGAAGGAGCTGCCGATGACCTGGCATGAATTCCTCGCCCGTGCCGATCGCCTGTGGCCTGACCTCGGCTGGGCTGAGCTGCTGCCCGCGGTGCTCGCGGGGCTGGCGACCATCTTGCTGCTGCGTGTGGGCCTGAGCCTGCTGGTGCGCCGCCTGCGTGCGCTGTCGGCCCGCACCCGCACGTCGGTAGACGACCATCTGGTGGGTGTGCTGGAGCGCACCAATGCGGCCCTGATCTGGATCACCGGCTTGCTGGTGGGCCTGAAGATGCTGCCGCTGGACGACCGCTGGCACGACCGTGTCGGCCAGCTGTGGTTCGCCGTGGTCGCGCTGCAGCTGGGGCTGTGGGGTCAGGAAGCGGTGGCACGCCTGCTGCAGAGCTACCAGCAGCGCCATGGCGGCGGTGCGGCGCTGTCCGCCTCGGCCACCTTGCTCGGCTGGGGGGCGCGCGGCGCGGTGTGGGTGGTGGTGGTGCTGGCGGTGCTGTCCAACCTGGGCGTCAACATCACGGCCTTCGTGGCGAGCCTGGGCATCGGCGGCATCGCGGTGGCACTGGCCGTGCAGAACATCCTGAGCGACCTGTTCGCGTCGCTGGCGATTGCGGTGGACAAGCCCTTCGAGGTGGGCGACTCCATCACGGTGGGCGACGTGACGGGCACGGTCGAGCGGGTCGGATTGAAGACGACGCGCATCCGAAGCCTGGGCGGCGAGCAGATCGTCATGTCCAACGCCGAGCTGCTCAAGCGCACGGTGGCCAACTTCAAGCGGCTGCAGACGCGGCGGGTGCTGTTCAGCTTCGGTATCACCTACGACGCCACCGCCGACGAGGTGGCCGGCGTGCCGCCGCTGGTGCAGCAGCTGATCGAGGCCGACCCGTTGCTGGAGTACGTGCGCGCCCATTTCAAGGGCTTTGGCCAGAACGCACTGAACTTCGAGGTGGTCTACCGCGTGAAGGACCCGAGCTACGACGTCTACATGGACCGCCAACAGGCCTTGAACCTGGCCTTGATGCGGGCGTTGCAGGCGCGAGGGCTGAACTTCGCCTACGTGTCCAACACCCTGCAGGTGGTCGGTCTGCCAGGCTCGGGTGGTCGGCCGGGGCCGCAGCCCGATGCGCCTGACATCGTGCCCCAGCCCGCAGGCTGAGGCAGGCTGACCCGTGCTGCATGACATCGCCGCCGGGCCCGAGCTGCTGACGGCGGCGGTGGCCGCCCTCGTGCTGGTCGCCATCGCGGGGGCGCTCTACACCCACCGCTTCGGCCTGTCGCATCTGCTCGTGTTCATGGCGGTGGGCATGCTCACCGGGGTGGACGGGCCGTTGGGCCTGCCTTTTGACAACCATCGGCTGGCGGTCAACGTGGGCAATCTCGCGCTGGCCCTCATCCTGTTCGACGGCGGGTTGCGCACCCGCTGGGTGGATGTGCGCCGCGGCATGTGGCCGGCCGGTCTGCTGGCCACGGTGGGCGTCGCCGTCACGGCCTTGATCGTGGCAGGTCTGGCGCGTGCCGTGCTGGGCGTGAGCTGGGTGGAAGGGCTGTTGCTGGGCGCGGCGGTGTCGTCGACCGACGCGGCCGCGGTGTTCGCCCAGTTCAGCGCCAGCCAGTTGCGCCTGGCGCCGCGGCTGGCGGCCACCATCGAGGTCGAGTCGGCCATGAACGACCCGATGGCCATGGTGCTCACGCTCGGCCTCATCGCCTGGCTGACCCCCTTGGGCCAGGCGGGCGACCTGCGCGTGGCCGGCGCAGGCGACCTGTTGCCGCTGCTGGCCGAGCAGCTCGGGCTGGGCCTGCTGATGGGCCTGGGCGGCGGCATGCTGGCGGCCTGGTGGGTGCGCCGGCTGCCGATCGCCGATGACCACGACGGCCTGGCCGCGCTCTTGATGGCCGCCCTCGGTCTGCTGCTGTTCGCCGTGACCAACCGCAGTGGCGGCTCGGGCTTTCTGGCGGTCTACCTCGCCGGCCTGCTGGTTCGCCATCGCGGCGAGCGTGTGGCGGTGATGAGCCTGCCGGGGCTCAATGGCTACACCTGGCTGGCGCAGGCGGTGCTGTTCCTGCTGCTGGGCTTGCTGGTGACGCCGCACGAGGTGTGGCGCCTCATCGGGCCCGCGTTGGCGATGGCCGCAGGCCTGATGTTCGTCGCCCGGCCCGCCGCCGTGGTGCTGTGTCTCGCGCCGCTGGGCTTCAGCTGGCGGGCGCAGTGTTTCGTCGCGTGGTCGGGCCTGCGCGGGGCGGTGCCCATCGTGCTGGCGACCTACCCGGTGCTGGCCGGGCTGCCCGACGGCTGGCGCTTCTTCGATGTCGCGTTTGTCGTGGTGCTGCTGTCGCTGCTCGTGCAGGGGCCGACGCTGGCGCCGCTGGCACGGCGTCTGGGCCTGGACGTGCAGGCCCAGCCCGGTTCAGCCGCAGCCGACTGAGTCGGCCTGCGTGACCACGCTGCCGGGCGGCACGCTGCGGGTGAGCCAGACATTGCCGCCGATGATGGAGCCGCGGCCGATGGTCACCCGGCCCAGCACGGTGGCGCCGGCGTAGATGACGACCTCGTCTTCCACCACCGGGTGACGGGGCTGGCCCTTCACGGCCAGGCCGTCGCCGTCGGTCGGGATGCTCTTCGCACCGAGCGTGACGTTCTGGTAGATGCGCACCCGCTCGCCCAGCACGGCGGTCTCGCCGATGACGACGCCCGTGCCGTGGTCGATGAAGCAGCCGCTGCCGATGGTGGCGCCGGGGTGGATGTCGATGCCGGTGTCGGCATGCGCCAGCTCCGCCACCACGCGGGCCAGCAGCGGCAGGCCGAGCTGGTAGAGCTCATGCGCGATGCGGTGGCTGATGAGCGCGCGCAGGCCCGGGTAGCACAGCAGCACCTCGTCGACGCTGCGCGCGGCGGGGTCGCCCTGGTAGGCGGCGAGCACGTCACTGTCGAGCAGCACGCGCAGGCGCGGCAGCGTGCGCAGAAAGCGGCTGGCCAGCTCGCCGGCATCCTGCGCCGGCTCGGTCTCGCCGCGCTGGCGGGCATCGTGGCGCAGCTCCAGCGCGGCCTGCTGGCGCAACGTGGTCATGGCGGCCCCCAGCGTGTGGCCGACGTAGAAATCCTCGTTCTCCGGCCGCAGCGTCGGCGGGCCCAGGCGCATCGGGAACAGCGCGCCCGACAGGCACTGCACCATGCCGGCCAGCAGCTCGCGCGACGGCAGCTCGCGGCCATCACCGCCACGGCGGTGGGCCTCGCGCCATTGCCGGCGGGCGGCGCGCAGCGCTTCGACAACGTCGCTCAGTTCATCGGCGGGGGTG
>VFQR01002404.1_pt1 | contig 12017 bp, 10 predicted proteins | sample 3512321 | NCBI WGS metagenome assembly VFQR01 (sample SAMN10412374, study PRJNA504923) | tailings metagenome | isolation source: Relicate 3 Philex TSF1 revegetated site | place: Philippines: Tuba, Benguet | collected 2017-08-29
ACGCCATGGTGGCGCCCACGCCGGTGTCGGCCTTCCTGCACTCGGCCACCATGGTCAAGCTCGGCGTGTACCTGCTCGCGCGGCTCAACCCGGTGTTTGGCGAGCACGCGCTGTGGACCGGCCTGCTGCTCACCGCCGGCCTGGCCACCATGCTCACCGGCGCCCTGCTCGCGCTGCGCGAGACCGACCTCAAACGCGTGCTGGCCTATTCCACCGTGGTGTCGCTGGGCACGCTGGTCATGCTCATCGCGCTGCCGCACCCGCTGGCGGCCACCGCCATGGCGGCCTTTCTGGTGGTGCACGCGCTCTACAAGGCCTGCCTGTTCATGGTGGCCGGCATCGTGGACCATGAAGCCGGCACGCGCGACAGCACGCAGCTGGGTGGCCTGGCAAAGAAGATGCCGCTGACCGCAGCCATCGCGCTGCTCGCCGGCCTGTCGATGGCGGGGCTGCCGCCCTTCGTGGGCTTCGTCGCCAAAGAGCTGGTGTACGAGGCCAACCTCAGTTCCGGTGCCTCGTGGCTGCCGGTGGCGGTGGCCATCGTGGCCAACGCGGTCATGGTGGCGGTGGCCGGCGTGGTCACGGTGCGCACCTTCTGGGGCCCGCTGCGCCCCACGCCGCAAACGCCGCACGATCCGCCCGCGGCGATGTGGATCGGCCCGGCGCTGCTGGCCGCGCTCGGCCTGGTGCTGGGCCTGGTGCCCGGCCTGGCCGGTGCGCTGGTGCAGGGCGCGGCCAACGCCGTGGCCGGGCGCAGCACCGAGAGCACGCTGTCGCTGTGGCACGGCCTCACGCCCATGCTGGCGCTGAGCGTGCTCACGCTCGCGCTGGGCGTGGCGGTCTACCGCGGTTGGGACCGCTTGCACCGCGCGCTGGTGGCGCGCGAGGCGATCGCCAGCCACGGCCCCGACGCCGGCTACGACCGCGCCATGGCCGCGCTGCAGCGCGTGGCGCTGTGGCAGACGCTGCGCATCCAGAACGGCAGCCTGCGCCGCTACATCGGTGCCACGCTGGTGGTGGTGGGTGGTGCGGTGGGGCTCACCTTGTTCATGCAGGGTGGCCTGGCCTGGCCTTCGCTGCAGGGCGCGGCCTCGCTGTACGCGCTGCTGCCCGCGCTGCTGGTGCTGGCCGCCGTGGCGGTGGTGCGCGCCCCCGGTTTCCTGCGCGGCATCGTGGCCGCGGGCATGGTGGGTTTCGGGCTGGCGCTGGTGTTCCTGTTCCATGGCGCGCCCGATCTGGCGTTCACCCAGTTCTCGGTCGAGGCGGTGGCCATCGTGGTGCTGCTGGCGGTGGTCTCGCGCATGCCCTTCGGCGGTGAAGACGCGCGGACCCCCGCGCAGCGCCGCCACGACGCGATCATCGCCATCGGCTTCGGCGCGGTCGCCTCGCTGATGTTGTTGTCCGTTCTGGCCACGCCGTTCGACGAGCGCCTGTCCGACTTCTTCCGCGCCACCAGCGTGCCCGAGGCCCATGGCCGCAACCTGGTGAACGTGATCATCGTGGACTTCCGCGCGCTGGACACGCTGGGCGAGATCACCGTGCTGGCGCTGGCCGCGCTGGCCGCGGCCGCGGTGCTGGCCGGCTCGCGCCTGCGCAAGGCAGCGGGCCCGGAGGAGCGCACCGAATGAACTCGCCCATCCTCAACGTCGCGGGGCGCGTGCTGCTGCCCATCGCGCTGCTCTTCTCGCTCTACCTGCTCTGGCGCGGCCACAACGAACCCGGCGGCGGTTTCGTGGGCGGCCTGGTGGCGGCCGCGGGCTTCACGGTGCATGCGCTGTCGCGCGGGCGCGATGCCCTGCGCCGTGCCCTGCGCTTCTCACCGGTGGCCATCGCCGGCACGGGGTTGCTGTTCGCCCTGGCCTCGGGCCTGCCTGCGCTGTTCGGGCAGGCGCCTTTCCTCACGCACCAATGGCAGATCTGGGACAACGGCTTCGCACTCGGCACCGCGCTGGTGTTCGACATCGGCGTGTACCTGTCGGTGCTGGGCGCGGTGTGCGCCTTCGTGGGCTTCTACCTCGGCACCCCGGCCGACGACTGATTCATGGAAACCCTCTACGCCCTCACCTTCGGCGCGCTGCTCGCCGCCGCGCTCTACCTGCTGCTCTCGCGCCACCTGCTGCGCATGGTGCTGGGCCTGCTGTTGCTCGGCAACGCGGTGAACCTGGCCATCTTCGTGGGCGGGCGCCTGTCGTCCGTGGTGCCGCCGCTGGTGCCCGAAGGTGCGAGCACCATTGCCACCAGCGCCAACCCGCTGCCGCAGGCGCTCATCCTCACCGCCATCGTCATTTCGTTCTCGCTCGTGGCCTACACCGTGGTGCTGTTCGAGCGCGCGCACCACGCGCTGGGCACGGTGGACCCGGACGCCATGCGCGAAGCCGAGCCCGGTGAGCGCACACCAGGGGAGCGCGCATGACGCCCCACCTGCTGCTCACCCTGCCGGTGGCTGTGCCGCTGGCCACGCTGGCGCTGTGCGCGCTGCTGCAGGGCCGGCCCGCGTGGCAGCGCGGCGTGAGCCTGCTGGGCAGCGCCGGCCTGCTGCTGGCCAGCCTGCTGTTGCTGCGCGGCGTGCTCGACGGCACCGTGCTGGCCACCCAGTTCGGCGCCTGGGCCGCGCCCTTCGGCATCAGCTTCGTGGCCGATCTGTTCGGTGCCGCGATGGTGGTGATCACCGGCCTGATGGCGGTGGTGGTGTCGGTCTATGCACTGGCGCGCGGCGCGAAGGAGCGCGAGCGCGCATGGTTCCACCCGCTCTACCACGGCCTGCTGCTGGGCGTGACGGGCGCCTTCCTCACGGGCGACATCTTCAACCTCTACGTGTGGTTCGAGATCATGCTGATCTCGTCCTTCGGCCTGCTGGTGCAGGGCGGCACGCGCGAACAGCTCGACGCGGGTGTGAAGTACGTGGTGCTCAACCTGCTGGTGACCACGCTGTTCCTGATGGGCGTGGGCCTGCTCTACGGGCTCACCGGCACGCTCAACATGGCCGATCTGTCGCTGGCGTTGCCGCAGGTGGAGAACCAGGGCCTGGTGTCGGCGCTGGCGGTGCTGTTCCTGCTGGCCTTCGGGGCCAAGGCCGCGGTGTTCCCGCTGTTCTTCTGGCTGCCGGCCGCGTACCACACGGCCAGCGCGCCGGTGGTGGCCATCTTCGCGGCCCTGCTCACCAAGGTGGGGGTCTACGCGATCCTGCGCTGCTTCACGCTGGTGTTCGCGCACACGCAGGACTTCATCGGCCCCATCGTGGGCGTGCTGGCCGCGCTCACCATGGTCACCGGTGTGCTGGGCGCGGCGGCGCACTACGACGTGCGGCGCATCCTCTCGTTCCACATCGTCAGTCAGATCGGCTACATGCTGGTCGGCCTGGCGGTGGCCACACCACTGGCGATTGCGGGCGCCATCCTGTACGTGCTGCACCACATCGTGGTCAAGGCCAACCTGTTCCTCATCGCGGGCGTCATCCGCGCGGCCGGTGGCTCGTACGACCTCAAGCGCATCGGCGGCCTGCACCGCAGCGCGCCACTGCTGGCGCTGCTGTTCGTGGTCCCCGCGCTCTCGCTCGCGGGCCTGCCGCCGCTGTCGGGCTTCTGGGCCAAGTTCGTGGTGATCCGCTCCAGCCTGGAGGCCGGGCACGTGGCGCTGGCGGTGGTCGCGCTGGTGGTGGGCGTGCTCACCCTGTACTCCATGCTCAAGATCTGGAACGAGGCGTTCTGGAAGGCGCCCGGCCCGCTATCGCAGCGCGCGGCCAGCGAGTGGCGCGCCGCCGGCCCGGCCCGCGTGGCCCTGCTGGCACCGATCGGCGCGCTCGCGGCCATCACGCTCACCATCGGCCTGTGGGCCGAACCCTTCGTGCATTTCTCGCAGCGCGCGGCCGCGCAGATGCTGGGCCACGACGCCTATGTGCAAGCCGTGCTGGGCCTTGCCCACCCCGGGCTCGCCGGCACCCCGACACCTGCAGGAGGACTGCCATGAATCATCTGTGGCAACGCACCCGCGCCTGGGCCGTGCTGGCCGGGCTGTTCGCGCGCGAACTCGCGCTCTCGGTGAGCGACGTGATCAAGGCGGTGCTGCACCCCGCGCGCGTGCAGCGCAGCGGCATCGTGGCCGTGCCACTGGCGCTGCGCAGCGATGTCGGCATCGCCCTGCTGGCCAACCTCGTCACGCTCACGCCAGGCACCACCAGCCTGCACGTGTGCCCGCGGCGGCACGTGCTCTATGTGCACGTGATGAACCTGTCGGACGACACCGTCGCGCAGATCCAGAGCGGCTTCGAGCGCCGCGTGAAGGAGACGCTGGAATGAACGAGACCCTGCTTCAAGGCGTGTACGGCCTGGCGGCGCTGCTGCTCGCGGGCGCGGTGCTGGCCGCGGGCGTGCGCATCGTGCGCGGCCCGGCGGCGGCCGACCGCGTGATTGCGCTGGACATGCTGGGCCTGATCGGCGTGGCGGCGGCCGGCCTGGCGGCGCTGGTGTCGGGCACGCCCGCCTTCGTGGACATCGCGCTCGGCGTGGCGCTGGTGGGCTTTCTGGCCACGGTGGCCTTCGCCGGCTTCATCGCCCGCGGCACCATCCCCGACGCATCGGTGGAGGAACGCTCATGAACGAATGGCTCGGGGCTTTGCTGGTGCTGGGTGGCGCGCTGCTGTGCCTGCTGGCGGCGGTGGGTGTGCTGCGGCTGCCCGATTTCTTCATGCGCATGCACGCGGCCACCAAGGCCGGCGTGGCCGGCAGCGGCCTGGTGCTGCTGGGCGTGGCCGCGTTGCAGGGTGAGCCCGCCACCTGGTTGAAGGTGGCGCTGGCCGTGCTGTTCCTGCTCATCACCACACCGGTGGCCGGCCACCTCATCGGCCGCGCGGGTTATGTGAGCGGCGTGCCGCTGTGGCGCGGCACGCGCGAAGACGCGCTGGCCGGCGTGCTGCCGCGCGGCGACGCACCAGCGGATGCCGACACCCCGGTGCAGCGCGTGGTGCTGGCGCTGGCAGCGGGGCCGCACATCGACACGGCCATCGCGCAGGCGGTGGTGCTGGCGAAGCGCCACGGTGCCGAGCTTGGCGGTGTGGCGGTGATCGACGTGCCGCGCCTGCAGAACGTGGGGCCGGTGCCCATCGGCGCCGGCTGGCACGCGCAGCGCATGCGCGAACAACGCATTGCCCAGGCGCGCCGCGCCGCGGCCGATGTGCTGCAGCGATTCGAAGCGGCCGCGCACGACAGCGGCCTGCGCTGGTCCGCCCGGCTGGCCGAAGGCCGCCCACGCGACGTGCTCCGCGCCTGCTGCGACGAGGGCACGCAACTGGTGGTGGCGGCCGAGGGTTGGTTCGACCAGGGCGTGCTCGACCTGCGCGTGGACGTGGCGCACCGGCTCGACCTGGCCCTGAAGCGCCCGCTGCGCGTGCTGCGCTGAACGGGCGCATACGATCGGGGCCATGCCCCGATTCCGACCGATGCGCTGGTTCGCCCGCCTGCCCATGACCGCCCGGCTGCCGCTGGCCGTGGTGGTGGTCGTGCTGGTCACCGCCTTCGGCACCACGCAGATCGCGCTGCAGGGCCTGCAGCGCCAGGTGGAGCGGCAGATCGAACGCACCGGCCAGATCTACCTCGACGGGCTCGCCGCTGCACTGCTGCCACCCGTGATTGCCGGCAACCCCGCGGGCGTGGAGCGCGCGCTCGACGAAGCCTTGCGCATGCACCAGGGCCTGGTGGACCGGCGCCTGTTCCTGCTGGACGCGCAAGGCCGCCCGCTGGCGCGTGCCGACCGCGCCGGCCTGCCCGCGGTGCCGCTGCCCGAAGCGGTTTCACAGAACCCGCGCGGCGACAAGATCGACACCGAGGACGGCAGCTACTGGGTGTGGCGCCCGCTCAGCGACGACCGCATGCTGGCCGGCGACCCGGCCGCGGGTACCTTGCGGGTGGTGGCCAACCTGGACGTGGCCGACTACGTGGCCGAGCGCCGCCGACTGTGGTGGCGTGTGGCGGCCTTCAACCTCGGGCTGGGGCTGCTCTGCGCGTTCCTGGGCCTGCTGCTGCTGCGCCGCCTGCAGCGCCCGCTGGACCTGCTCACCCAGCACCTGCAACAGGCGGGCGAGGCCGGCCCCGCGCCCGTGCCCGAGAGCGACATCCCGCGCACCGACCGCGAAACCGAGCGGCTGCTGCTGGCCTACAACCGCATGGCCAGCGCTGCGCGCGAACGCGAGACCCTCATCACCCGCATGGCCGAGCAGGAACGCGAGGCCGTGCTCGGCCGCATGGCCGCCACCATCGCACACGAGGTGCGCAACCCCTTGGCCGGCGTGCGCACCGCGGTCGACACGTTGCGCAAGTTCGGTGACCGCCCCGACACGCGCACCGAGGCGCTGGATTTCATGGACCGCGGCCTGCAGGTGCTCGCGGGCGTGGTCGACGCCACGCTGGCCACGCACCGGCCGCACGACGACCAGCGCGTCTTCGGCCCGCAGGACCTGGCCGACGTGCAGCGCCTGCTGCAGCCGCAGGCGCAACGCGCGGGCGTGGCGCTGGTGTTCGAATCCACGCTCGACACGCCGGTGTCGCTCGCCGGTGGCGAGGTGCGCCAGGTGCTGCTCAACCTGCTGCTCAACGCCATCAAGGCCTCGGCGCCCGGCGAGCAGGTGACGCTGCGCTGCACACCGCTGCCGGCGCACCTGCGGCTGGAGGTGATCGACCAGGGCAGCGGCCTGCCGGCACCGCTGGCGGCCAGCCTGGAGCAAGGCCAGCCGCCCAGCCAGGCGCGCGGCCTGGGCGTGGCGGTGGTGGTGCGGCTGGTGCAACGGCTGCGGGGGCAGGTCGCGGTGCATGCACACTCGGGCCAGGGCACGCGCATCACGCTCGAACTGCCTTTCGACACCGAGCACGACACCTCCCACGAGCCGTTCGACGACGACCCGCCATGACCCCAACCGGCGCCCCCATCCATGTGCTGCTGATCGAAGACGACGCCGTGCTCGGCGGCGCGCTCGTGCAGCGCCTGCGCCTCGAGGGCTTCTCGGTCGAACACGCGGGCGACTGCGCGCAGGCGCTGGCCGCCCTGCGCCAGCGGCGCCCCGACTTCGTGCTCAGCGACATCCGCCTGCCCGACGGCTCGGGCGAGGCGCTCTACCGCCAGGCGCTGCCGCACCTCGGGCGCACGCCCATCGTCTTCGCCACCGCCTTTGCCGACGTGGGCCAGGCCGTGCGCCTGATGCGCGCGGGCGCCGACGACTACCTCACCAAGCCCTTCGACGTCGACGTGCTGGTGCAGCGCATCCGCGAGCTCGTGCCGGCGGCGCCCGCTGCCGCGGCGCCCGCCCAGGGCTTCGGCCTATCCGCTGCCACGCAACGCCTGGCGGCCGATCTCGAACGCCTGGCACAGCGCGACGCGCCGGTGCTGCTGCGTGGCGAAACCGGCGTGGGCAAGGAAGTGGCGGCGCGGCAGCTGCACGAACGCTCGGCGCGCGCGGGCGAGCCTTTCGTGGCGGTGAACTGCGGCGCCGTGCCGCACGAACTGATGGAGAGCCAGTTCTTCGGCCACGAGCGCGGCGCCTTCACCGGCGCCACCGCGGCCCACGCGGGCTGGTTCGAGGAAGCGGCGGGTGGCACGCTCTTCCTCGACGAGATCGGCGAACTCGACCCGCGCCTGCAGACCGCTCTGCTGCGTGTGTTGCAAGACGGGCGCTTTCGCCGCGTCGGTGGCCGCCAGGAGCTGGCCTTTCGCGGCCGCGTGGTGGCCGCGACCAACGCCGACCTGGCCGCGCGCATGGCCGAGCGCCGCTTCCGCGAAGACCTGTACTACCGCCTTGCCGTGGTGGAGCTGCACATTCCGCCACTGCGCGAGCGCGCCGACGAGGTGCTGCCGCTGGCGCAGGCCTTCGTGCAGCAGGCGGCCGAACGGCAGGGCCTGGCGGCCTGTGCGCTGGACGACAGCGCGCGCGCCGCGCTGCTGGCGCACGCCTGGCCGGGCAACGTGCGCGAACTGCGCAACCGCGTGGAGCGGGCCATGGCCCTGAGCGAGGGCGAAGCCCTGGGCGCGGCCGACCTGTTCCCCGAACGCACGCTCGACGAACCCGCGGTGCCCGCCACGCTGGCCGACGCGCGCGAGCAGGCCGAGCTGGCGCAGATCGAGCGCGCCCTGGAACTGTCGGGCGGGCGGCTGGCCGAAGCCGCGCAACGCCTGGGCGTTTCGCGCACCACGCTGTGGAAGCGGCGCAAGAAGCTGCTCGGCGAAGGCATCGCACCCACGCCCTCCGACCGCTGAGGCCGCGCCGCAAAACCCGCCACCGCGGGCCTTGCACCATCGTCCAATAGACTCGGGGACATGTCCCTGTTCCTGTTACTGCTTCTCCCCTTCGTGGGTTGTGTGGTCGCGGCCCTGCTGCCGACGAACGCGCGCAACCTCGAATCGCTGTGGGCCGCGCTGGTGGCCCTTGGTGTTGCCATCCCGCTGGCGCTGATCTACCCCGAGATACGCGATGGCGCGGTGCTGACCGAGCGCCTGGTCTGGCTGCCCTCGCTCGGCATGGATCTCATCGTGCGCATCGACGGCTTCGCCTGGATGTTCGCGATGCTGGTCAGCGGCATGGGCCTGCTGGTCATCGTCTATGCGCGCTACTACCTCTCGCCCGAGGACCCGGCCGCGCGTTTCTATTCGCTGCTGCTGGGCTTCATGGGCGCCATGCTGGGCGTGGTGCTGTCGGGCCAGCTGGTGCAGCTGGTGGTGTTCTGGGAACTCACGAGCGTGTTCTCGTTCCTGCTCATCGGCTACTGGACGCACCGCAAGGACGCACGACGCGGCGCGCGCATGGCCTTCACCGTCACGGCCACGGGCGGCCTGTGCCTGCTGGCCGGTGTGCTGCTCATCGGCCACATCGTGGGCAGCCTGGAGCTGGAGACCGTGCTGGCCGCAGGCGACGTGATCCGCGGCCACGCGCTCTATTCCACCGCGCTGGTGCTGGTGCTGCTGGGCGCACTCACCAAGAGCGCGCAGTTCCCGTTCCACTTCTGGCTGCCGCACGCCATGGCCGCGCCCACGCCGGTGTCGGCCTACCTGCACTCGGCCACCATGGTGAAGGCCGGTGTGTTCCTGCTGGCGCGCCTGTGGCCCGCGCTCGCGGGCACGCCCGAATGGTTCTGGATCGTGAGCACCGCGGGCCTGGCCACGCTGCTGCTGGGTGCGTACGCGGCCATGTTCCAGAACGACCTGAAGGGCCTGCTCGCGTATTCGACGATCAGCCACCTCGGCCTCATCACGCTGCTGCTGGGCCTGAACAGCCCCATGGCCGCGGTGGCGGCGGTGTTCCACATGATGAACCACGCGACCTTCAAGGCCTCGCTGTTCATGTCGGTGGGCATCATCGACCACGAGACCGGCACGCGCGACATGCGCCGCCTGGACGGCCTGTACCGCAGCATGCCCATCACCGGCACGCTGGCCATCGTGGCCTGCGCGGCCATGGCGGGCGTGCCGCTGCTCAACGGCTTCCTGTCGAAGGAAATGTTCTTCGCCGAGACCGTGTTCCTGGGCGCCAGCCCGGTCATCGAATACGGCCTGCCTGCGCTGGCCACCTTGGCCGGCGTGTTCGCGGTGGTGTATTCGCTGCGCTTCGGGCACGACGTGTTCTTCGGCGCGCGGCCCGACTGCCCGCGCCAGCCGCACGAGCCCGTGCACTGGATGCGCGTGCCGGTGGAGCTGCTGGTGCTGGCCTGCGTGGTGGTGGGCACCATGCCGGCCTGGTCCGTGGGGCCGTTGCTGGCCACGGCCGCGCAGCCCGTGGTGGGCGGCACCCTGCCCGAATACAGCCTGGCTGTGTGGCACGGCTTCAACACGCCGCTGGTGATGAGCCTGATCGCCACCGCGGGCGGCGTGGTCGTCTACCTGCTGTTCTCGCAGCGCTTCAAGGACCGCGACAGCAGCCGCTCGCCGGGCCTGCTGGGGCTGGACGGCCGCCGTGCCTTCGAGGGCTTCATGGCGCTGCTGTCGGACGCGGCGCGGCGCGCTGCACGCTGGCTGGGCACGCGCCGCCTGCAGCCGCAGCTGCTGTGGCTGATCGTGATCGCGGGCCTCGCCGGCCTGGGCTCGGCGCTGATCGTGCCGCTGTCCTGGGGCGACCGCCCGCGCGTGCCCGTCACGCCCGAGTTCGTGCTGCTGTGGATCATCGGCTGCGTGTGTGCGCTGGGCGCCGCGCACCAGGCCAAGTTCCACCGGCTCGCGGCGTTGATCATGCTCAGCGTGGTGGGCCTGGCGGTGTGCATCACCTTCGCCTGGTTCTCCGCGCCCGATCTCGCGCTCACGCAGCTCGCGGTCGAGGTCGTCACCACGGTGCTGTTCCTGCTGGGCCTGCGCTGGATGCCCAAGCGCCTGCAGGACGAGCCCGGCGCCATGGCGCGCACCCTGTGGCGCCGCCGCCGCGACCTGGTGGTCGCGGTGCTCATCGGCGTCGGCCTGGCCGCGCTGTCGTACGCACTGCTCACGCGCCGCGCGCCGCTGTCCATCTCGCCCTTCTTCATCGAAAAGGCCCTGCCCGAAGGCGGCGGCACCAACATCGTCAACGTGATGCTGGTGGACTTCCGGGCCTTCGACACGCTGGGCGAGATCACGGTGCTGGGCATCGTGGGCATCACGGTCTATGCGCTGCTGCGGCGCTTCCGCCCGCCGGTGGAGGTGATCGACCAGCCCGCGCAGCAGCGCGCCGTGCCGCTCAACGTGGAAAGCGATCTGCTCACGCGCGAAGACGGCGACACACCGCAGCGCTACCTGGAAGTGCCCGCGGTGCTGGTGCGCCTGCTGCTGCCGGTGGCCGCGGTGTTCGCGTTCCACCTGTTCATGCGTGGCCACAACGAGCCGGGCGGCGGCTTCGTGGCCGGCCTGGTGGTCGCCATCGCCTTCATCGCGCAGTACATGGTGAGCGGCACACGCTGGGTGGAAGACCGCCTGCGCCTGCTGCCCCCGCGCTGGATCGCCTTCGGGCTGGCGCTGGCGCTGGCCACCGGCCTGGGCTCGCTTGCGCTGGGCTACCCCTTCCTCACCACGCACACCGCGCACGTGACCTGGCCGCTGGTGGGCGAGGTGCACCTGCCCTCCGCGTTCTTCTTCGACCTCGGCGTGTTCGCGGTGGTGGTGGGCTCCACGCTGCTGCTGCTCACCGCGATCGCCCACCAGTCTTTGCGTGCGCGGCGCCAGCAGGCGGCGCAGGAAGACGACAACGACGACCCGAGCCCGGCCGAGCTGCGGCAACAGCAAGCGACGCAAGTGAAAGGGGCCACCTGATGGAAATGATTGTCTCGATTGCCATCGGCATCCTGGCCGGCGCCGGCGTGTGGCTGGTGCTGCGCCCCCGCACCTTCCAGGTGCTGATCGGCCTGGCCCTGCTGTCCTACGCGGTCAACCTGTTCATCTTCAGCGTCGGCAGCCTGTCGCTCGATGCCGAGCCCATCGTGCGCGTCGGCGTGCCGGCCGACCTGGCCCACTACACCGACCCGCTGCCGCAGGCCCTGGTGCTCACGGCCATCGTGATCGGCTTCGCCACCACCGCGCTGTACCTGGTGGTGCTGCTGGCGCTCAGGGGCCTCTCCGGCGGTGACCACGTGGACGGGGAGGAAGAGCGTTGATGACCCCGACCGCACACCTGCTCGTCGCGCCCGTGCTGCTGCCCATGGGCACGGCCGCGCTCATGCTCATGCTGGGCGAAGGCAACCGCCGGCTCAAGGCGGTGATCAACACCGCGTCCACGCTGGCGGGCCTGCTGCTGGCCGTGTGGCTGCTGCTGCGCGTGCAGGCCGAGGGCCCGGCCGCCTTCGCCGTCTACATGCCCGGCAACTGGCCGGTGCCGTTCGGCATCGTGCTGGTGGCCGACCGCCTGGCCGTGTTGATGGCGGTGCTGGCCGGCTCGGTGGGGCTGGCCGGCCTGCTGTATGCGCTGGCGCGCTGGCAGCACGCCGGCGTGTACTTCCATGTGCTGTTCCAGTTGCAGCTCATGGGCCTGTACGGCGCCTTCCTCACCGCCGACCTGTTCAACCTGTTCGTGTTCTTCGAGGTGC
>VFQR01002407.1_pt1 | contig 12002 bp, 9 predicted proteins | sample 3512321 | NCBI WGS metagenome assembly VFQR01 (sample SAMN10412374, study PRJNA504923) | tailings metagenome | isolation source: Relicate 3 Philex TSF1 revegetated site | place: Philippines: Tuba, Benguet | collected 2017-08-29
AAGTAGAAGTAGTGCGAAAAGTTAACTTAAAATATGAAGGCACTAACTCAATTTTAATAGTTAATTTTGCCGATGAAGTGGCAGCAATGCGACAAGAATTTGAAACAGAACATAAATCGCGCTATGGTTTCATTCAATTAGAGAAAATCTTAATTGTCGAATCTGTTTCTGTAGAAGTAATTCAGAAGATGGATACACCAGAAGAACCTTTAATTAATCGTACTCGTTCTTTAGATGAAGCCCCCAAACCTGTTGAAACAGTGAAAATATTTACTGCTGATAAATGGCACAATACACCGATTTATCGACGGGAAGATTTACAACCAAAAGATAGAATTACTGGAACTGCAATTATTGTCGAAAAAATTAGCACAATTGTAGTTGAACCCAATTGGCAAGCAATCTTAACTGAACGCAATCATTTAATATTGCAACGTGTTGCATAGAGATTTTAATTTAATTTCATCAACCAAACTAGGAAATATTCAATGTTAAACTTGTCTTCTCCTCCTTTATAAATCCGCCAATTTAAGTAAATAAAAGTGATGAAGAGAAAAATTGAATTAATAGAAACACACCGATTAAAAGGCGAAAGAATATGCAAATCTCATTGGAACTTATGGCTGAATATGGGTTTAAATGCAGAAGTTATGGCTACATTAGGAAGAACGTGGAACCTAGAAAAAGCCCAAAAGGCAATCAAGTGGAATTGTGAGCAATGGGAATTTTACGGGCATGGTCAGTGGATGTTCTTTGACAAAGAAACTGAGACATTTGTAGGACGTGGCGGTATTAGAAAGGTGATTGTGAATGGTAACGAAGAAGTCGAACTTGGCTACGCTTTAATGCCTGAGTTTTGGGGTAAAGGTTTAGCGGTAGAAATTGGAAAAAAGGCACTATCTATTGCGTTTGATAATTTTTGCTACTACAGTGTTGTGTGTTATACATGAAATGATAATAAAAGGTCTGAAAAAGTGATGCAAAAGATTGGGTTTTCGTTTGAGAAAAATATCATGCACGCTAATATGCCACACGTTTTGTATAGATACCAAAATCCCAAGTACAGAAGGTGCGTTATACCGTAGGCGCATATATTTTAGCTGGCATCAAGTTGTGAGGGGAAAATAAGATTTAGAATCGGCTTGTGTTAGTATTGGTAACAATGAAGTTGATGTCTGCGGTAAAGTTTCCGCAATATCTCATGCTAATTCAAGTTTTATATGTAGAGAGCCAAGTAGCTCTGCTGAAGGAGGATGGCTGGTGTTAATATTTCCAGCCAGGAACGGTTAGACGTTGAGGCTACGCTAACTGAAATTAAAAGGCTCCAATTTGACCGCGCACATCGTGACGCCTCTGGATTGTTTTACATCGAGGGTGTGCGTAACTTTGTAAAGGTGATTGACAACGGTTTTGATATTGCGGCGATCGCATTTAGTGAGAAACTGCTAACAGCACCTCTAGCAAGGAAGTTAGTTAGGCAATCTCGGCGTTCTGGTATTCCTTGCATTAACCTGACACCCGAACAATTTCGACGTGTTTCCCAAAGCGAACGTGCTTCTGGTGTCGGTGCAATAGTTCGTCAGCGTTGGTTCAAGTTGCGTGATATCTCACCACAACCTGATTTATGCTGGGTGGCTGTTGAAACTGTCCGCTCGCCAGGAAACCTCGGAACCTTGATTCGTACATCAGAAGCTGTTGGTGGTGCTGGGTTTATTTTTATCAAAGAGAGTGTAGATCCCTTTGCTCCTGATGTTGTCCGCGCATCTATGGGTTCGCTTTTTAACCAGAAGTTTGTACGCACAAGCTTCTCTGCACTCGGTCATTGGGTACGCAAACACTCTTGTCCTGTCATTGGTGCTTCACCAGATGGAATGGCTGAATTTCATCAGTTTAACTATCCTAATTCTACTCTTCTTTTCCTCGGCGAAGAGCGCCAAGGTCTAACGCCAGAACAGCGAAACTTATGCCAGCATCTCGTTCGCATTCCGATGGTAGGTGCAGTTGACTCCCTAAATCTTGCTGTAGCAGGTAGCCTCTTAATGTATGAGGTTTATAGGTCAAGAACATAATGTGTTGAGTAAAACCCAACATTAATTCATTTTTTTGTTGGGTTGTACTTTCCTTAACGCAACTTACATCAGCGTTAACTAATTCATTGAATTTAAACAAACAGGAATCGAAAATGTACGCAACATCTCAACCCGACCCAGTTCGTCTAGAAATATTCAAAAACCTTTATCAATTTATTGCCGAACAAATGGGAATTGTTCTGCAAAACACAGCAACATCTGTGAATATCAAAGAAAGATTAGATTTCTCCTGCGCTATCTTTGACTCTTCTGGATTATTAGTAGCAAATGCCCCCCATATTCCCGTACATTTAGGGTCAATGAGTGAAAGTGTCCGCAGTTTAATTAACGATAAAGGCGACACTATAAAACCAGGAAATGTCTATTTATCTAATAACCCATATAACGGCGGTACACATCTTCCTGATGTAACTGCAATTACCCCTGTATTTTTGGGGAGTGGGGAGATGGGAAGACTTGTACTGAGCGGAGCCGAAGTATGGGGAGATGGAGGAGATGAGGAGATTAACAATGCTCTATGCGCCATGCCCATTTTTTTTGTTGCTTCTCGCGGACACCAAGCTGATATTGGCGGAATTACTCCCGGTTCTATGCCTCCCCACAGTACTACAGTGGAAGAAGAAGGAATTCTTTTTGATAATTTTCTTTTAGTTGAAGAGGGAAATTTTCAAGAAATTGCTCTGAGACATCACCTTTTAAATCATACTTATCCGGCTCGTAACCCCGACCAAAATTTAGCTGATTTTAAAGCCCAAATTGCAGCAAATGAAAGGGGAGTTCAAGAACTACGGAAAATGGTTTGGCAATATGGGCTTGATATTGTTCAAGCTTATATGAAATTTGTACAAGCTAATGCAGAGGAGGCGGTGAGAAGGGCGATCGCTGTTCTCAAGGATGGTTCCTTTGTTCATAAAATGGACAATGGCGCACAAATTCAAGTGCAAGTAACAATTCACCCAGAAAGCCGCAGCGCTACTATTGATTTTACTGGAACTTCTCGGCAATTAAATAGTAATTTCAATGCTCCAAAAGCTGTAACTCAAGCAGCAGTTTTATATGTATTTCGGACTTTAGTTGATGATAATATTCCTCTCAATGCCGGGTGTCTGAATCCTTTAGAAATTCTTATTCCAGAGGGTTGTATGCTCAACCCAACTTATCCAGCGGCGGTAGTTGCAGGTAATGTAGAAACTTCTCAAACCATTGTTGATGCTTTGTATGGTGCTTTGGGTGTAATGGCAGCTTCTCAAGGAACGATGAATAATTTTACTTTTGGTAACGAAAAATATCAATATTACGAAACTATTTGTGGCGGTTCTGGTGCAGGAATTAATTTTGATGGTACTGATGGCGTTCATTCCCACATGACTAACTCGCGTTTGACCGATCCAGAAGTTTTAGAAACGCGTTATCCTGTACTTTTAGAAAGTTTTAGTATTCGTGCTGATAGTGGTGGGAAAGGCGAATATTCTGGGGGAAATGGAGTCGTTCGTCGCATCAGATTTTTAGAACCAATGACGGCGAATATTCTCTCTGGACATCGACTGGTTGCAACCTTTGGATTAAATGGCGGGGAAGCAGGAAAAGTTGGACACAATTGGATACAGCGTCAAGATGGAAGTGAAGAAACTTTAGATAGTACTGCAACGGTGGAAATGAATGTCGGAGATGTTTTTGTAATAGAAACTCCTGGGGGAGGTGGATTTGGTCACCCACAGGCGCAGAAAGTAATATGAGTTGGGCAGTTGCGAGTATGAACTTCCCTTGTGGCCTGGGAAAAGGTTAAGGTATAAAGAGTAAAGGATGTATTTAAAACCTTTCCCCCTTCCCCCTTCCCCTTTCCCCCTTCCCCTTATTACATTAAGGGCTGGGGTGCAAGCTTATCAATCAAGCAGCTGCACTCAAAACTGCGTTGTCGGTTAATTTGCCGTCTTCCATTTTGACGATGCGATCGGCAACGTCTAAAATTCGATTGTCGTGGGTGACGAGTAGAATGGTGCAACCTTGTTCTTTGGCTAATGTCTGCATTAGGTTGACTACATCTCGACCAGATTTGCTATCTAAGGCTGCCGTTGGTTCGTCGGCTAAAACGATTTTAGGACGGTTCACTAAGGCACGAGCGATCGCCACTCTTTGTTTCTGTCCACCTGACAAATCATCGGGATAATAGTTAAGACGATGCCCTAAACCAACGTGTTCTAACATTTGGGCAGAACGTTCTTGCATTTCTTTTAATGATAAATGCTTGTGTAGTTCTAAACCCATCTTAACGTTTTGTAAAGCAGTTAAACTGTTATGTAAATTGTGTGCTTGAAAAATATAACCATTGTTGCGTCGTGCTATGGTTAATTCTTCTGCACTTGCACCACAAAGTTCTCTTTCTAAGACTTTCAAACTACCAGATTGAGCAGAACGCAGTCCACCAATCAAAGTCAATAACGTGGTTTTACCAGAACCAGAAGGCCCGGTCATAATGACAATTTCACCAGAATTGATTTCTAGGTTAATGTCAAATAAAACTTGTTTTTTTAATTGCCCCTGACCAAAATAGTGGTTGAGATTATTGATACAAATTACTGGTTTATGATTCATAAAATTCCCCTTTACAATGTGCTATTTACTAATGCCCAATGCCCAAATTTCAAAACATATCAGCAGGGTCAGCAGATTGCAGCTTGCGAGTGGCGATCGCTCCCGAAATTCCACACATAATAATCGTTAAAATTAGAACGAGTGTTGCTCTTGATGCTGTCATTAAAATAGGTAGCGCAGTGGCTTTTGCTGCTAAATTATAAAGTCCAATTGGTAAAATGAAACCAGGAATAAAACCAAAAAGTGCCAAAATAATTGCTTCTTCAAACACTACCGCCAGTAGGTATTGATTCCGGTATCCCATTGCTTTAAAAGTTGCATATTCTTTGAGGTGAGTGTTGACATCCGTTGAAAGTACTTGATAAACAATGACAACACCCACTACAAATGCCATCGCTGTTCCTAATCCAAAAATGAATCCAATGGGGCTTTCTTTTTGCCAGTAGCTCTGCTCAAATTCAATGTATTCTTGTTTAGTAAGTACTCTGACATCATTGGGCAGATGAGAATCTAAGGCAGTAGCAACTTGCTTGGGATCGTAACCTGGTTGGAGGATAATTAATCCCAAGTTGATGCTAGCAGCTTCTCGTCGAGGAAAGAAATGTAAGAAAGTTTGGTCGCTACCAATCAAAATTCCATCCGCACCAAAGGATGCTCCCAATGTAAATAATCCACTTATAGTAACGGTACGGCGCTCAATTTCAGTGCTAACAATTTTTCCTTGTTCAACTTGAGCGATGGCATCTTTATAACTTCCTCTAGAATTGCGATCGAATAATACCCGATCTGGCAATTTGATTTTGTTTAATTGCTGATTGACTTCTGGTAAATTTAAAGCTGGTTGTTCCGGCTCAAATCCAATCACTTGCATAGATGTATCTTTGCGAGTTTCGGGATGCTTCCAAGTAATAGTATTGGAATAAAACGCTTGTGCTGATTTAACTCCCGAAATATCCTTGGCTTGATACAAACGTCGCCGTGAAAACGTGCCTAAATTTTGTGTGTTCCGCGCTTGGGGACTAACTAATACAATATCTGCATTGAGAGTGCGGCTCAGTTTGGTGTTGCTATCATACAATGCACTTTGGAAACCAAGCTGCATAAACATCAACACATCAGCAAAGGCAATGCCTGATAATGCTACTAAAAGGCGGCCTTTTTCTTTACTTAGTTGCAGCCATCCAAGGGATGTTCGGCGTTGGAGTTGATGTATAAATCCAATCATAATAATTCGTAATGGGCTAATGCCCCGCTCCGCTAACGTAATTCGTAATTAAGATAGATTTTGGGAGTTGCTGAATCGGAGTCTGGATTTTGTATTTTTTTAAGGAACCGCAGAGAACACAGAGAGAAGAGAGAAATGCTTAACTCAACTGTATTGGATAAAAAATATTATTTTTCAATTTCTGCTGTAATTTGTAAATTGGTAAACTTAGCAGCTTTTTGACTTGATGCCGCATCTAAAGCCACATGCACCTCAATTACTCTGCCATCAATATTAGTACTAGGATCGGTATTAACAATGGTTTGGCGTTTCACCTGAGAACCAATACGTTCAACTTTTCCCAGCAATTCCCCAGGAATCGAATCGCTAGTTACTCGCACCTTTTGTCCAATTTTTACGTCACTAATGTCGCTTTGATAAACCTCGGCAACTGCATACATCCGTTGAGTTTGACCAATTTCCACAATCCCATCATTACCAACGACTTCTCCGGCGCGGGTATGAATTTCTAGAATTTCACCATTAATGGGCGATCGCACTGAGGCTTGATTCAGTTCCGCCTCGGCTTGTTTCATGGCTGCAATGGCGCGATCGATTTCTACTTGGTTCTGTTTTACATCTACTGGCCGCACCTCTGCAATCCGGTCTAGATTGGCTTTGGCTTGATTGAGTTGCGCTGGACTGGTGGATTGAATCCGCGCTAATACTGCTTTGGCTTCTTGCAAATTCTTTTGGGCAGTTTCTAGAGTTAACTGTCTGGTATCTCTATCGGCTGCGGAAATTGCACCTTCTTGATACAACGATTGATAGCGGTTGTATTGTGTCTGTGCGTTTGTCAATTCTGATGTTAACCGAGCCACTGTTGCTACTTGAGCATCAATGTCTCCTTGTCGTTGTGCTTCCAAACGCGCAATTTCGGCACGTTGAGCGTTGATTTCTCCGGTTTTAGCTCCAGCTTTGGTAATCGCAAGTTTCCCTTGGGCAACTTTTACATCTTCCTGCGCTTGCTGATATGCTGCTAACAGACGATCGCGGTTATCCAAAATTGCAATTACTTGCCTTGCCTTGACGCGATCGCCTTCCTTGACTAACAATTTTTCTACTCGATTACCGTTGTTAGCTGTAGGTGCTGATAAGTTAATTGTTTCTCCTTGAGGTTCCAATCGCCCTAATGCTGTTACTGTGGTGATTTCCGGTGAAGCAATGGCTGGACTGGGATTTTGTACCTGTTGCTGTAATGGCGATCGCGACAGTACGTAAGCAGAAGTTCCACCCACAATAATTAACGCAGCAGCAATTCCAAACCATTGACGAGATTTTGCAGAAGTGACGCTACCCGGTAAGTTTTGCAGCATGAGCAAGCTCCTAGTTAGATTTGATAGCTAGACAAAACCGTTTCGTTTCGTGTACATTCTCAAGCTAAACGAAACTGTTTCGTCTTGTCAAGTGTATGCTGGAAATATATGTCAATGAGTTCGCTAGTTTATTTATAAAATCAAGATATGAGCAAATCTAAGAGTATTGAGCGGGATTTATCACCCGAAAAGACTGAAATGATTCTGGATGGGGCAATGCAAGAGTTTTTAGAAAACGGCTATGCAGCTGCCAGAATAGATAAAATTGCAGTAGCGGCGGGTGTTTCCAAAGCAACTATATACAGGCGTTATCCCGATAAAGAAAGCTTGTTTACAGCGTTAATGCAGCAATTAGCTTGCAAAAAAGAACTTTTTAATTCAGCACAAATCCAATCTGCCCAAGGCGATCCCGCTTCTTTGCTGAGATCCTTTGCCAATAGGATGTTGGAGCATATTGCAGACGATCCACAAGCTTTGACATTTTTTAGGATTATTATTGGTGAGTCAGGGAGATTTCCAGAATTAGCGCGAGCATTTGTCAAGAACATTGAAAAACCGATGCTAGAATCTCTCACGCAATACCTAGCTTCTTACCCAGAACTAGGGCTTCCCGATGCTGAAGTTACAGCGCGGGCTTTTGTTGGCACACTCGTTCATTTTGTGCTTTTGCGAGATATTATGCAAAGTGGCGATATCGTGCCGATGGAACGCGATCGTCTGTTGGATAATTTGGTTAAATTAATTATTAGATGAGGAATCAGAATTCAGAATTCAGAATTTAGAAGACTTTGATACGAAACTGGTTAGGATAGCACAGGTGTGCTACCCACTTAATTTTGCAATCATTTTGAATTCTGAATTTTGATATCATATCGAATGCGGTAGCATCGGAATAATTAAGTAGATAGTCAATACACTTTTCTGTAATTTTGAGTGATAGTTTCTGTATATCAAAATTCATAAAAAGTAAATGAATTCCATCAGCTTCTCGGTTAATCTATTCGAGAAAGGAATTATTGGTAAGGTTACATTATGAAGAAAGGTAATATTTTACTAACAACCTTATTAACAGCATCAATAGCTATTAATGGTGGCATGGCAAAAGCCAACACACAATCAGATAGACAAGAGATTATCCGCAGGTATCAGTGGATGATTGAAGGTTGCAATGCCAGAATACTCGATCAATGTTACGCTTATGTGTCAGTTGATTTTCAAGCTCGTAGATCAGATGGCAGTTTCACTAATTTCATAGAACAAGTCCAAAGTACGCACAAGAGATTTCAACAAGCTAGTCAATATAAACTCCATGACGAATTGATTCGTGTTAGTGTCAATGGAAATCGTGCAGAGGTCATGGGTCTGCAATACGCCGATCACGTAATTGGCAATAAACGCATACAAAGCCAAACTCCATACGAAGATACATGGGAAAAAACTAATAATGGTTGGGTATTAGTATCAGCAAGATGGTATAAAGGCAACTACAATGAAACTGCTATAAGGCCATCGCCTACTCAAACAAATAGTCAGTTATCCCCCGAACAACAAGAAAGGCTCAATCGAATTATTCGCCAATATGGATTTCCAGCAGCCCCTTCTACTAGCTTAAATGAGCACTCTAATTTTGTAGACAAGATGCCTAGTTTTTGGAATCCGTAATGTCTTCAAACATAATTGTCCTACTCCCTGCTTTGCCTAAGTTCCTATTCCTGAATTCTGAATTCTGAATTCTGAATTCTGAATTCTGATTCCTGAATTCTTTCAACTTGCTTTGGAGCTTGAATTTCAGTAAATAACTGCATTGCTTGATGAAAATTGCTTTGACTTTCATCAGGCTTTGCCATTGTTTGATAAGTTAAACCCAATTGAAAATAAGCTTCTGCTAAATCACATTTTGCGCCAATTTTTTCCAAAAGTTCGATTGCTTCTATATGATTAGCCAAAGCTAAATCAAAATTAGCTTGGTGTCGATGGATTTCGGCTAAATTATTGAGTGTTTTGGCTTTTACTTGCATATAATGGCTTTCTTCAGCAAAAGTCAAAGCTTGGTTTAACATTTGATTAGCTCGGTGAAATTCTCCTAAGTTGACGTAGGTTTGTCCCAAAATTTGGATGAAATAAGCAAATCTGCCAGTGTGTTCTACTAGTTTGGGATTTGTGAGATTTTCATAAACTACATCTGCTAATTGATAGGAAGCTTCACGCAAACCTAAATAAGAATATACCAAAGCTAAACACACCGAAGCTTTTTCTGCCCAGCGATGATGTTTGGTATTTTGGGCGAGGTAAATTACTTGTTGAAATAACTTTGTTGCTGCTTCTAATTCCCACAAATCTATTTGATAAAGACCAATACTTAACAAAGAGTCTACCTCCAGCATCCTGAGATAGTAAACTGTGTGTTTATTTTCTACTTGAGGCACTAGTGATTTGAGTGCTTGGGTTGCCAGAGTAATGGTCTTTTCTTGACAGGCGATCGCTTGACTAATTTTACCTGTTATCCAGTAGAAATCGCCTAGTATATTGTAAAGTTCGCTGAGATTTTGGTGATTTTCCAAATTGTTAACAACTTGATTGATTGCCGTCAGTATAGGTTGAATTAAACCCATCCGATACAGGGTACTACCAAGAGGTAAAAACTGCTGCCATTGATTATTTCGGCTTTTGAGAATTATTTTCCCTGCCAACTCAAATTCTTGAATTTCGATGTAGTGATAATATGCTTCTAAAGCTTGTAGAGCATCTTTAAAACTTTCAATTTTTTTAACGCTAGCCGTCCAAAATTCAGCAGCTTTGTGATTAGCGATTTCCCATTCATCGCTGGGGCGTAAACGGGCGATGGCTTCTTGGCGAATCACTGGATGCAGCCAATATTTACCTTTATCGCACTCTATTAAAGACCGATTTCTTAAGGAAGTAATAATTTGACGATGTTGTTCTGGTGGAACATCCCAAAGTAAACAAAATAAACCTGGAGATGGAATACTGGGTATATCTTGATAGCGATAACAGCCCAAACGACAAAGCAAGTGATAAGCTTGGGGATCGAGATTTTGTAAACGATTAATTTGACTAACTGCTAAATTTTTTAAATCGGTGGCGGCGAGGGGATCGGCGTGATTTTCTTGCCAATAAACAGCCATATCGCCATCAAAATCCTCTTGAATTGAACCACAGAGAATTCCCATTGCTTTGGCATTTCCGCCATAGGTACGATGCATGATTTCTAAAGTTGGCGAGTCGCTGACTAATCCACGGCTGCTAAAAAATTGTTGCCATGTGCTTTTATCCAAACCAGGAAGCCTGTAGTGATTTACATTTAGCCCAGGTTCGCAAAAGCGATCGCGGCTAGTAATTAGAGTTACAGATTGCACCCTAGCATCCGCCAAAACCCGCAATAACTCTACATAGTTACGGTGGGAAGCAATCAAGCCTCCTTGTCGATCTAATGCAGGTTCGAGATTGTCAATTAACACCCCAATCCGCCGATTATGAAGTTGGCGCTTGAGTCGTGTTAAAGTTACCCCAAATTCTACCCCAGGTTCTTCAGTAAAATCTTGTTTGAGCCATTCCTCCACAACTCGTTCGGCGGGAGTGATGTTTTGCGTTTCCTTAGCCATCAGCAATTCTAAAACCAACTCAAAATTCTGAGTTTGGAGATATTGCTGCGCCAGAGTAGTTTTCCCTAAACCGCCTTCACCTTGAATGACAATAACTTTAGCGCCTTGATTTACCAAAGCATTCAGGTGAGCGATCGCTTCTGTTCGTCCAATAAAATTGCTATTCTCTATTTTTGGGGCGGTATGTGGCACTCTAGTACTCTGCAAACCCGAAAATGGTGGGTGAGGGCTGGGGAAAGGGCAAGGGGAAAAGGGTAAGGGATTTAAAACCTTTTCCCTTTCCCCTTTCCCCTTTCCCCCGCTCAGTCCATTTGGCGGACTACCAGAGCAATCAATTAAATTGGATATTGTATTACTTTTTCTCAAAACCCGTTCCAAAGCAGCACGACAATTACTTTTAGTAATTTTCTGGCACAGTACCAAAGATAGCAACTTCCATAACTTAGAACCAGCATCCTTAGCATGTCCTTCCGTACAACCGTAAGAACGAGCGATATCCAAGTATTTCCTACCCAACCAAACTTGCCCAAGAATTACTTTTTGCAAATCACTCAACTGTTCCCCGGTTTGAGCAGGAACTATGGTGTCTAACCATGCTAATGCTGCTTGGGCGTCCATTTGTAACAACTAGGATAGTTCAGACTTTGTATAGACAACTATAAATTACTCTACAGTTATGCTTTTCAAATTTCGGATAAGATTTGGTAAATCCGACTTTTTTCCCGACTTGCTACTCCCTACTCCCTTGGTAAATCAAAAACACACTCAATAAACTCACAACTGCACTGATGATAAACGTGATGGTGTACCCTGTTTGTTGAGCAATAATTCCACTGACAACTGTGGCAGCAATGCCACCCAAAAACATGACTGAAACTTGAATAGTATAATCAGTGGCAGCAGTTGAGCGATCGCTTTTATCCATCATGGCACTAAGCAAGGCTGTATAGGCCATACTTTGAGTACCGCTCACTAGAATGCACACCACATACAGCACGGGCAAACTGGCAACCCCCATTGCTGGTATGATGTACAACAGTGTGGTCAAAGCTGCTACAATTCCAAACAAAATTAAAGAATACCTCCGTCCCAAGCGTGTAATCATCAATCCAGCAAC
>VFQR01002408.1_pt1 | contig 12001 bp, 7 predicted proteins | sample 3512321 | NCBI WGS metagenome assembly VFQR01 (sample SAMN10412374, study PRJNA504923) | tailings metagenome | isolation source: Relicate 3 Philex TSF1 revegetated site | place: Philippines: Tuba, Benguet | collected 2017-08-29
GAATGCCACATCTAAAACAGGGCCAATAATTTGCGTAATACGACCTACATTTTTTGTTTTATTTTTAGTCTTTTGTTTTGCTGTTTTTGCAGAAGCGCTCATAAGTAAAAATTGAAAAATTTAAAATAAATGTTTTATAAACTTTGTTTATAAAACTTGTAAATACATTTTGTATTTAACTTACTACTTGAACATAATTCTAGTATTTTATAAAATGAAGCTTAAGCTTCATTTTATTTATAACCCTGTCTAAGATTATCACTACGTGATAATCTTAGCAAAGTGATAATTTAAGATTGCCTTTGGCAATCCTTACCAAAAGGGCTTGTTTTACTAGTATTTAAGCTACCTGCCTAAGATTATTACGTAGTAATAATCCAAGATTTACCTTTGGTAGCAAAGTAACCTAAAGGGTTGCTTCGCTACTGCAGCTAGTTTTACTAGCAAAGGCTGCAGGGTTACTTTGTTCCTTTGCCTTGCAAAGCAAGGGCAAGGTTACTAAACTACTGTAGCTAGCTTTGCTAGCAAAGTCCTGTGGTAAATTTTTGCTTAAATTATATTTCAACTTTGTTGAAATACTAGCAATTTAAAGTAATAATCTTAGTAGTTTATAAAATAAAAGTTAAACTTGACTTTATTTATAACCCTAATAAAATTTTTACTTGAATCTATCCAAGTGAAAATTTTATAAAAGTAGCTTAAATACCAAAGGGCCTTCGCTACTGCAGCTAGTTTTATTTTGCCTTGTCAGTAAATAAAGCTTTGCTTTATTTACTGACAAGGCAAAGTAAAACTAGCAAAGACCAAAGGGCCAAAGGGCAATCAATCTTGTCGCAAGATTTAGTAGTTTTACAAAATTAAAAAAATAAAAAGTAAATTTGTTGCAAAGCGACAAGGTTGTTTCATCGGAAATTTTTTCGAAAATAATTGTTTATTACTTAACATAATTTTATTAAAATTATAAAATATAAGATATTGTAATAAATAATAGTGTTTATTGTTTAAATATATACAGAATAAAAAAAATTTATTTTTTAAACTTAATTTGATAACAACACAAGCTCATTTGATTTGCTCATATTACAACAAAGTTTAAATAGTAGCAATTTTGGATTATCACTTTAAATTATTTATATTTCAACGTTGTTAAAATAGTAGCAATTTAAAGAAAGAATTGCCGGAGGCAGTTTTGGATTATTACGTAGCATTTGTTTTAAATTACGCTTTGGTAAGATTTACTAGCAAAGCAAGCCCCTTTGGTAGCAAAGCAACCTAAAGGGTTGCTTCGCTACTGTAGCTAGCTTTGCTAGCAAAGGCTGAAGGTAAATCCAATTTTATAAAACTTTCCCTTTGCCTTGCAAAGCAAGAGCATAGTGAAAGTTTTATAAGGCCCTTTGGCCTTTGCTAGCCTTTACTTTGCCTTGTCAGTAAATAAAGCAAAGCTTTATTTACTGACAAGGCAAAGTAAACTAGCTGCAGTAGCTTCATTTTATCAACTACAAAGCGATTTAAAATGTTAATCTTAGCTATGTGATAATCTTAGCAAGCTAGCTGGTTAGTAGTGAAACAACTTAAAATTATTATGAAATACTAATCTTAAGTTGCGATGCTACAAAATTTAATTAGTTTTAAATTTTTTTGATTGAAAAAGCTTAGTATATACAAAGCTTTTTTGTAAATGTATTCTATATAAAAAATACTATTTTTGGAATATAAATTTTACCATATATATATAATATATTCAACTTTTCAACAATGTTTAATATTCGTAAAAAATTAAAAATAAGTTCTAAATTTTTAATTTTTTGTAAAAGAAAGTTTTTTTTGTATTATGATATAATATATATTATATTATATACATTTTATGTAGTTTAAATACAACCTTAATTGTATTAAAGTTTAAAATTAAACCTGATTAAATTTTACATGTGCTTTTGCCTAAAATTATCATTTTAAATTACCCTTTGTCTCTTTGGTAAGATTTACTAGCAAAGCAAGCCTAAGATTATTACGTAGTAATAATCCAAGATTGACCTTTGGTCAATCCTTTTGGCCCTTTGGTTTGGCCGTAGGCCTTACCTGCAGGGTTGCTGCGCTACACCCGAAACGGTTAAACTAAAAGCTAGCTACAGTAGCGAAGCAACCCTTTAGGTTGCTTTGCTACCAAAGGGGCTTGCTTTGCTAGTAAATCTTACCAAAGGGCAATTTAAAGTGATAATCTTAGGGTAAATAAAATGAAGCTTAAGCTTCATTTTATAACTTTAGTAGTAAATCCTACTGCAGAGTTACTTTATTACAAGGGTACTTTACTACCAAAGCATACTTTAAGTTTATCAAAAATCTTTTAATAATAGTAATTTTAAATTAAAATTTGAACATTTTTGTTCTAGAAACGGGTAGATTATATGATCGTGACAATTTTTAATAAATTTGTAAAATAAATGGCTCCACAAACTGAAACTAAAGCAGGTGCTGGCTTTAAAGCAGGTGTAAAAGACTACCGATTAACTTATTACACTCCAGATTATCAAGTAAAAGAAACTGATATTCTTGCAGCTTTTCGTATGACTCCTCAATCTGGTGTTCCAGCTGAGGAATGTGGTGCGGCAGTTGCAGCTGAATCTTCAACAGGTACTTGGACTACTGTATGGACAGATGGATTAACTAGTTTAGACAAATATAAAGGCCGTTGTTATGATATTGAACCAGTTGCAGGTGAAGATAATCAATATATCGCTTATGTTGCATACCCTTTAGATTTATTTGAAGAAGGGTCTGTAACTAACTTATTTACATCTATTGTAGGAAACGTTTTTGGTTTTAAAGCTCTTCGTGCATTACGTCTTGAAGATTTACGTATTCCACCAGCATACACAAAAACTTTCCAAGGACCTCCTCACGGAATCCAAGTTGAACGTGACAAATTAAACAAATACGGGCGTGGTCTTTTAGGTTGTACTATTAAACCTAAATTAGGTCTTTCAGCTAAAAACTACGGTCGAGCAGTTTATGAATGTTTACGTGGTGGTTTAGATTTCACAAAAGATGACGAAAACGTAAACTCACAACCATTCATGCGTTGGAGAGATCGTTTCTTATTCGTAGCAGAAGCTATTTACAAGTCTCAAGCTGAATCAGGTGAAATTAAAGGTCACTATTTAAACGCTACTGCTGGAACCGTTGACGAAATGATGAAACGTGCACAATTTGCTAAAGATCTTGGTATGCCAATTATTATGCACGATTATCTTACTGGTGGATTTACTGCAAACACTACTTTAGCACATTTCTGTCGTGATAATGGATTATTACTTCATATTCACAGAGCAATGCACGCTGTAATTGATCGTCAAAGAAACCATGGTATGCATTTCCGTGTTTTAGCTAAAGCTCTTCGCTTATCTGGAGGAGACCATCTTCACTCTGGAACAGTTGTAGGGAAATTAGAAGGTGAACGTGAAGTTACTTTAGGTTTCGTAGATCTGATGCGTGACGATTACATTGAAAAAGATCGTAGCCGTGGTATTTACTTTACTCAAGATTGGGTTTCTCTTCCAGGGGTAATGCCAGTAGCATCTGGTGGTATTCATGTATGGCATATGCCAGCTTTAGTAGAAATTTTTGGTGATGATGCTTGTCTACAGTTTGGTGGTGGTACTTTAGGTCACCCATGGGGTAACGCGCCAGGTGCAGCAGCAAACCGTGTAGCATTAGAAGCTTGTACTCAAGCTCGTAATGAAGGACGTGATCTTGCTCGTGAAGGTGGAGATATTATTCGTGCAGCATGTAAATGGAGTCCTGAATTAGCTGCTGCTTGTGAAGTTTGGAAAGAAATTAAATTTGAATTTGATACAATTGACAAACTATAATTTCTACAAAGTTATATATACATGGTATTGTGAATAACATATTTTTCATTAAAAATGTTCATTAACAATAAATTTGACTTTGTTAGGTAAATCTTAAATTATCACTTTAAATTACTTTGTATTTAAGTAACCCTTTGGCAAACCCTTCGGGTGTAGCGAAGCAACCTTGCAGGTAGCGTCGCTACCAAAAGGCCAAAGGGCAATTTAAAGCAAAGACTACGTGGTAATTTTAAGGCTTTAATTTACCAATAGTATTTAAAATAAATAAAAAATAAAATATTTTTTATTTATTTTAAATACTATTTTTTATTTTCAAATATCAGTTAACCTAACGGCACGTATTCATGTCTTTACATTACTAACATAAATAAATTATTTTTTAACAAAAATAATTATATATTAATTCACGAAGTAAAATTAATATAGATTGTTCATGCTCAATTACAACTCTTTTTCCTAGCACTTTGATTCGAGGTACAACTATTCAATCAAGTATACAGTTTAATTTTAATAATCATGATTTATTTGCTTTTAGCGTGAGTTCTAATCGCGATATTTTAGCTCAATTGCATTTAGGTTTATTTGATCAAAACTAAAATACAAAAATCTTTCATAAAAAACGAATTAAAACCTTGCCTTCATTTTAATTGACGTAGTTCGATTAATAATTTAGCTGTAAAAATGTTTTCAGCTGAGCCTGAAAACATTTTTACAGCCTCAGTCGGTTTAAATTCATATATTTTATATATGAAGCTTGTATGGTTGTACAAAAACAAGCTTGGCCTATATTAATTTCTGGAATAAATATATTATTTGTTAGAACCTTTTTTCTCGATAGGATTAGTCATGACAACTAAATCTTAGTTCCTAAAAAAAACTTTTTAGAAAATTCTTATTCAAGAAAATTGGTTTGATTGTAAAAATAAATTTAATTCTAAATTAGAATTTTTGATTCCAACATTTTTAATTAAAAAACATTTTATACAGAAAATTCATGATAAAAATCATAAAAGAATAAGTAAAAGGAGATGATCAATAAGTTTTATTAAAACACGATATAAACTATTTTAAATAGTTTATTAATTTATGGAAGATTTGTAGTTTTTATGAGGTTTAATGGAGTGTTATTTGATCGTTATAATGTGATAGTATTTGCGAATTTAAGCGGGTTTAAGACAATTATTGAAAAAATTCTTTTTATTATCTTATTTTTTAAAAATTTTTTTATATATTGTAAAAAACAAGTCATTTTTATCTTATTTTTTTTATCTTTGTAAGTATTTTGTATTTGTATTTTTTGTTTCTTCTCTTGTATATTATAAGTTAGATAAAAATATAATTAAATTAACTTTTTATATTGAAGATACAATTTTAAATTTTTTAAATGTAAATTTAGAAAATATTGAAAAATTAGATAATATTGAAAAATTAAATAATAAATTCGAAAATTAATTATTCTATCTTTAAGCTTAAACGTAGTTCTAATAAAACAAGCCCCTTTTAGTAGCGAAACTAGCTGCAGGGTTGCTTTGCTATCGAAATTATCACGAAATAATAATCCAAAATTGTTGTTGGCAACCCTTTGATATTTAAGCTACCTTTATAGAATTTTCATTCTATAAAAATTTTATTTTATTAGAGTTGTAAATAAAATTAAGCTTAGGCTTAATTTTATAAACTATCTAAGATTATTACAAAGTGATAATCCAAGACCTACCTTTGATAAATCCTTTAAATTACCTAGTAAAACAAGCCTTAAAATTGTCCATAATCATAATCCAAAATTGCCTTTGGCAATCGTTTAGTGGGAAAAACTATGTTTTTCCAACCTTATAAAACTTTAACTATGTGAAAGTTTTTAAATTGACGCAAATTAAAGGTTAAAAGTGAAAAGTTTTAAAAGGTATTTCTGAATTAGTTAGTGCGCCGTTACAAAAATTTTTTCAAAATAGTAATGCACGTGATTTTATAAGAAAAGGTCATAAGGTAGTACCTCTAGAATCAGCTAACATCACTGCAACAATAGCATCTGCAAGAATAGTGTATCAAAACACGAGATCTATACAACCATCAAAGCCAACAGCTAAAACAATGAAAGCTAAAAAACCTGCACTAGCATCGCCGAAACCTGTTTCAAATCAACAAGCAGTATCTCCTAGTGGAGCAGGACCTTCTGGTATCCAAACAATCCAAGAATCACTAGTTTATGAAAAAGAATTTCCAATTGCAGAGGAAATAGAAGAGGAATTAAAGGTAATAGACCGACAAAGTGAAGTAAATCAGGAGTTGAGACAGAAACGTAATTTACCAACAATAAACGATTCTCGATTTTTGATACATTAATTACAATATATCCTAATTTTAAAAACAACCGAGATATAAAACTATAAAATAATCTTTTAACAAAAACTATATATTTAATAAAGAAAATTTAAAAATTTTATGATACAACCCAAATCTAAATACAATTAAAAAATAATTTGAAATAAATTATTTAATGATATTGTTAAGAGTATAATTGAATGCGATGCAGCTGGACGTATTGATATTGTTAACAGGTCTACGAAAAAACTATTTCGAGGGCAAGTTGGTAAGATTAAAAAAGTAATACTTCATAAAAACGAAAAACAATATTATTATCTCGTAACATTTATAGATTATAAAAAAGGCCTGGATGAGTTTAATCTATGTTTTTTGGAAAAGAAAATATTTTACCATTATTTTGTTTTAATAATAATATGTATGATTATAAAGAGTCTGATAAAACTCACAGTATCAACGAATTACGGGAAATATATAAATCACAAAAATTTGAGGTTAGTCTAAAATTCAAACTTAGATTCCATAAAGAAACCGAAAATCAATTTAAAGTTGGCCAACTTCTAACTATTGAATTTTAAAACTAATAAAAATTTTATTATACAAGCTGGCCAAACTATTCCAATTTCTAATTGGATCAAATTAATGATGATAATAATGTTGTTGAAGTTACATTTTGGTCAATGCCTTTTGGATTATTAGCACTTATAAAAGAAAATTTTCTTCCTTCATCTTTACTTTCACCTTCAGAAGCAAACTTGAACCTGTTTGCCTTTGCTATGAGTTCTTGGGGAAATAAAAATTTATATTAATAAAAATTATCTTTTCCCGTTGTATGTAGAAGATTTGGATGAAGAAAATTCGGATGGAGAACATCTGTGATAATTTATATTATCGATACTATCAATGTAATTTTACAACAAATTTAAATTTTTTAAATAAAATGTAGTTTCGTTTTACTTATCTTTGCTTTTATTTAAACTTTTATTTTTGTCAGTAAATAAAGTTTCACTTTATTTATCTTAAGGTTCATTTTATCAACTACCTAAAATTACCGCGTAGCCTTTGCTTTAAATTGCTTCGTATTTAAGTAACCCTGCCCTTGCTTTGCAAGGCAAAGGAACAAAGTAACCCTGCAGCTTTTGCTAGTAAAACTAGCTTGTAGCTAGTTTTACTAGTTTAACCCTTCGGTTACCAAAGGATTGACCAAAGGTCAATCTTAGATTATTACTACGTAATAATCTTAGGCAGGTAAGGCCTACGGCTTGCTTGGCTTGCTTCGCTACCAAAAGGCTAAACAGGCAATTTAAAGTGATAATCTTAGCAAAATTATAGCAAACAATATTTATTTTTACATAAATCTAAATAATATTAGTAAAAATAGCTTGTTGCTATTTTTACTAATATTATTTAGGAAATTATAAAGTATGCTGCGATAAGTTTGATACTTAGTTCTAACGAAAATTTTATCGTTAGGAAGTTTGAAACTTACCACGGTGTGTTTAGCAAAGCAGGTATTTTACAAAAAAAATTATTTTGCTAATGATTCCCAACTTACCGATACGTTATCTAAAAGAACTGAACTGTTATAAATTTCTAAGATAATTACTAAAAATACTGCAAAAAGAGCCATAAATACGCCCATAAGAACTGTAGTACCCCATTCTGGGGCAACTTTTCCATATTCAGAATTTAATGGTCGTAATAAAGTTCCTAAAGCAGTTACTTTACTCGTTTTCAACGGATTTTCTTTATTTTTTGAAGTTGTTGCTGTTGCCATAAAATTTTTTTAATTAATTACATTCATAAATTTTTTTTATAATTATTTAATAAAAACAAATTATTATAAACAATAAAGTATTTATATTTAACTGTTTATTTTTGAATCTATTAACATATTTAAAAAATTTTGAAATATTTTACTTTCTGTAATATTTATTTAATAAATAACGTAAAATGAGCCAACATCTGATTTCTAGCATCGCAACCTACAATTATTACGTAATGAGAGTAGCGAAGCAACCTTGCAGGTAGTTTCGGTACTAGTAAAATAAGCCCTCTTGCTTTGCTTATATTTCAACAAAGTTTAAATATTAGCAAAGCATTTACCAAAGGTAAATTTGATATTATCACTACGTGATAATTTTAGGCAGCTAGTTTTACTAGTAAAGACCTTATAAAATTTTCACTATGTGAAAATTTTATAAGGTTGGATTTACCTTTGGTAAATCCTACCGAAGGATACAAGATTTTTTTAAAAATAAAAAAGAAAATTCTGTGAGTATCTTTGTCACGAAAGAAAAAAATTATCATTTTTTGCCAAGATTTACCTTTGGTAAATCTTTTAAATTTTGTAAATCAAATGAGGCTAAAAATTCATTTTTTTAAAATAGAAATAGTAATGTTTTTTACTTGTACTAAAATTAAATTTTTGCAAAAATTTAATTGTATTTTAGCACCTAAAAATATATTTTGATACAATTTTTTTGTAACTTTATAAATTTTTAGCAAAATTAGAATTTATAAGTTATAATTATATATAACTTTTATATCTAATTTTGCTAAAAAACTTTTTTTGTTTTTCAAAAAAATAATAAGTTTTTGCAGTTAGAATTATCGTTCTAGTAAAATAAGCCCCGTTTCGTATTTAAGCTACCTTTATCTAATTTTTAATTAGATATAATCTAAGTTCTAATTTTATTAGAGTTGTAAATAAAATAAAGCTTAAGGTTCATTTTATCAATTAATAAGATTATCACGTAGTTAAGATTATCACTGTGTGATAATCTTAAACAGGTAGCTTAAATACCAAAGAATTGCCAAAGGCAATCTTAGATTATCATTTCTTGATAATCTTAGTTCTTGTTTTACCAAAACTATGTTTAAGTTTTGCTATTAGCTGAAGCTACCTTTAAGGTTTACTAAAAAAATCTTGAATTATTATGTAATAATAATTTTAGGCTGAAAATAAAATGTATTTAAGTTTCATTTTATCAATTATTATAGTTGAGAAAATAATTTGTCTACCACTATCGCTTGCTTTGCAAAGTAAAGCAAAAGAAAATAAGCCTTTAGCGAGTTTTATTAGCAAAGGCAGGTCAGTTTATTTTCAAAAGCACATATAAATTCTAAATAAATTTTTATCATTTAATAATAATTTTTTCATTATGGAAAGCGCTGCTTTTTTTTACACCATTTTTTTAGGGTGTCTTGTTTTAAGTATTACTGGGTATTCTATTTATGTAGGTTTTGGTCCCCCATCAAAGCAGCTTCGAGATCCATTTGAAGAGCATGAAGATTAAATTGATATTTCAATAATTTATAAATTATTGAAATATCAATTTTCTTTAATAAAAAATGCTTTTACTTGCGAACAAAGCTTTATTCATTTCAAAATTTACATTATAAAAATATAAATATATATATATATATATTTATACTATACTAAGTATAGTATTAGTATTAATACAGTGACATTTATATTTTAAATATAAACATATTCTTTATTAGTTTGCGTCATTTAAATGACGCAAACTAATAAAGAATATGTTTATTTGTGTCTTAGGCTTATTACATATTAATAATTATGTAATAATGAGTTACGTTAAATAATGTTTAGTAAAAATATTTATTTAAAATATGTATAGATATATCTATATCTAACTTCTATAATGTATATAGAAAACATAAAAAATTTAATATAAGTAATAAAAATTACATTTCAGCATTTGCTAGCAAGTTCGCTTCAGTAGCGAAGTACTTTAAAATTATCAAGTTATGATTTTCCGAAAGGAAATAATTACTTTCTTTACTTCTCAAAGAATTTACGTTTGGTAAATCTTGGATTACCACTTTAAATTGCTTCGTAGCTAAGTAACCCTGCAGCCTTTGCTAGTAAAACTAGCTGTAATAGCAAAGCAACCTTGCAGGTAGCTTAAATACCAAAACGGCTAGTTTTACTAAGCAAACCCTTCGGTTGCCCAAGGGCAATTTAAAGTAAAAGCTGCGTGATAATCTTAGCTACGTAATAAAATTAGGAATTTAGAGAAGTTATGATAAAAAATTTTTTTAAAAACGATTCTAAAAGTAGCTTGAACTTCTAATAAAACAAGCTTCATAAAAAAAGCTTTGCTTTTTTTATGAAGCTTGTTTTATTAGAAGTAAAATACTAACTTATATTATAAGTATAAGTAGTACTTCACCACTTATTAAATAGTATTTATTTTACTATACGAGGTGGTTCTCTAAAGAAAATGGAAAAGAAAATAATTCCTAATGTTCCGATTAATAAAAAAGTATAAACTAAAGCTTCCATAAAAGTTTTATTTAATTAACAACAATATTTTTTAAAATGTAAAAATATTTTTTATGTAATTTATAGAATAAATTACATTAACGTTAAAAACGTTAATTAACAGTACCGACAAGCTTGCAAAAATTATCACATAGTGATAATCCAAGATTTACCTTTGGTAAATACTTTGTTGGACAAAACTTTGTTTTGTCTTACTGCAGTTCTTGCTTTACTGAAACTATGTTCTAGTTTTTCAACATATGTTTTTGTTTGTAAAAGCGAAATTTTTTTTACTAGCTACCGCAACCATATGAAAAAACAAGTATATTTATATTTTATATAAAAAATAAATAAAGTTTTACATTTCATTTAGATATTGAGCACAGGTTTATCTAAAATTCTCGCGTAGTGAGAATCTAAGATTGTGTTATTATAAATAACACTATTTTACTTTAAAAAAGGCCCAATATAAGCTTTAAATAAGCATAGTCAATTTATATAAATTGACTATGCTTATTGTTTACTAACAATACTCAATCCATTTAATAGGAAAATAACTTTACAGACAATTTTACTATTAGGATTTACGTTTGGTAAATTTTAGATTACCATTACGTGATAATCTTAAAAATTATAAAAACTTTTAGATAGTCAAAGTTTTATAAAGCTTTCACTAGCAGTGTTAGCTTACCATCTGCTTTTAGTAGATAGTTATCAAAAGCATTAGTTAGTAAATAAAGCTTTGGTCACAACACAAGTAAACTTAATTTAAGTTTATAGCAAGTTTAAAATTTGCTATAAGCTTAAAAAACTGGTAAAGTGAGAATTTTATTCTTCGTTAATAAAACATTACCTTTGTTAAATTAAGTTTTGGTGATTTATTTATAATTTACTAGTACCGTTGATAAAACCAAGCTTAAGCTTTATTTTATCAACTATAAAGAAAGATTAGCTGTGCTAGTAGTGAAATAATCTAAAATTAGATTACGTGATAACTTTAAGATTGTTTTATTATAAAATTAAACTGATTGACGACGAGTTGAAGAATCACCAAGTTTTTGAAATGCTCCAAATTCAACTTGCTCATCTAAATCTAAATCAATTCCTGCAAAAACATCTCGGAAAATAGTTCTAGCACCATGCCAAATATGACCAAAGAAAAATAGTAAAGCAAAACATAAATGTCCAAATGTAAACCAACCTCTTGGACTTGTTCGGAATACACCATCTGACTGTAAAGTTGCACGATCAAATTCAAAAATTTCACCTAATTGGGCACGACGTGCATATTTTTTAACTGTAGCTGGATCTGTAAATCGAACTCCATCTAGTTCACCACCATAAAAAGTTACAGAAACTCCAACTTGTTCAATACTATATTTTGATTCTGCTCTTCGGAACGGAACATCTGCTCTTACAACACCATTTTTATCGATTAATAAAACTGGAAAAGTTTCAAAAAACGTTGGCATGCGTCGAACATATAATTCATTATTGTCTTTATCTTTAAAAACAGCAT
>VFQR01002410.1_pt1 | contig 11986 bp, 6 predicted proteins | sample 3512321 | NCBI WGS metagenome assembly VFQR01 (sample SAMN10412374, study PRJNA504923) | tailings metagenome | isolation source: Relicate 3 Philex TSF1 revegetated site | place: Philippines: Tuba, Benguet | collected 2017-08-29
AGAAGCGGTTGAACAGGTTCTCCAGCACTTCCTGGCGGCCGGAGACGGGGGCGATGTCGGTGTTGCGCTCGAGCACCTCGTCGGCGAGCTCCGCCAGGCTGCGGCGGCCTTGGAGGATGGCCTGGCCTGGCTCGCTGTCCCAGCCGGCGTAGCGCTGGTCGACAGCAGCTTGGAGGCGACCGTCGTTGATCATCTTCTCGGCCACCAGCAGGGCCTGCGCGCAGACGTCCATGCCGCCGATGTGGCCGTGGAAGAGGTCGGCGGCGTCGATGCTCTGGCGGCGCACCTTGGCGTCGAAGTTCAAGCCGCCCGAGCCCAGGCCGCCGGCCTGCAGCACGTGGTACAGCGCCATGGCTGTCTCGGGCACGTTGTTGGGGAACTGGTCGGTGTCCCAGCCCAGCTGCGGGTCGCCGCGGTTCATGTCCAGGCTGCCGAGGATGCCGAGGGCGCCGGCCGTGGCGATCTCGTGCTCGAAGCTGTGGCCCGACAGCGTGGCGTGGTTGGCCTCGATGTTGACCTTGACTTCCTTCTCCAGGCCGTAGCGCACGAGGAAGCCGTAGACCGTGGCGGTGTCGAAGTCGTACTGGTGCTTGGACGGCTCGCGCGGCTTGGGCTCGATGAGGATGGTGCCCTTGAAGCCGATCTTGTGCTTGTACTCGACGACCAGGTTCAGGAAGCGGCCGAGCTGGTCCAGCTCCTGGCCCAGGCGGGTGTTCAGCAGCGTCTCGTAGCCCTCGCGGCCGCCCCAGAGCACGTAGTTCTCGCCGCCGAGCTGCTTCGTGGCGTCCATGGCGTCGCGCACTTGCAGCGCGGCCATCTTGAAGATCTCGGGGTCGGGGTTGCTGGCCGCGCCGGACATGAAGCGGCGGTGGCTGAACAGGTTGGCCGTGCCCCAGAGCAGCTTCACGCCGGTGGCCTGCTGCTTCTCGGCGAGCACGTCGACGATGCGGCGGAAGTTGTCCTGGCTCTCGCGCGGCGTCGCGCCCTCGGGAGCGACGTCACGGTCGTGGAAGCAGTAATAGGGCACGCCCAGCTTGCTGAAGAACTCGAAGGCCGCGTCGGCCTTGAGTTTGGCGAGTTCCATCGGGCTGCCGCCCTGGAACCACGGGCGCTCGAAGGTGGCGCCGCCGAAGGGGTCGAGGCCCGTCCAGACGAAGTTGTGCCAGTAGCAGGCGGCAAAGCGCAGGTGGTCTTCCATGCGCTTGCCCAGCACGAGGCGGTCCTTGTCGTAGTGCTTGAACGACAGCTCGTTGTCGCTGTCGGCGCCCTCGAAGCGGATGGGCGGGATGTGTTGGAAGTAGGAGGTCATGGTCAGGCACCGCGCAGACGGCGGTAGAGGTCACGAAAGCGCACCAGGCGCGGGGCCAGGCGGGCATGGCGTTGGGGATCGGGCGAGAACAGGGCAGCCACGGGCGGGCGGGTGCAGACGGTGTCGACGGCACCGCCACAGGCCAGCCAGCCGAGCCGTGCGGCACCCAGGGCGCCGCCGGCTTCGCTGCCGGTGTGCAGCACGATGTCCACTTGCAGTACATCGGCGATCAGCTGCGCCCAGAAGTGGCTGCGCGAGCCGCCGCCCACGAGCGAGAGCTGGTGCACCTGGGTACCGGCAGCGCGCAGCGCGTCCAGCCCGTCGGCCAGGCCGAAGGCAACGCCTTCGAGCACGGCATAGGTGCAGTCGGCGCGGGTCGTCTGCGCGGTCAGGCCGTGGAAGACACCGGGCGCGAAGGGGTCGTTGTGCGGGGTGCGCTCGCCGGCGAGGTAGGGCAGGAAGAGGGGCGCGCCGGTCTCGCGGATGACTGCGCTGTCATTGCGCGCCAATTCGGCCAGCAGCGCGGCTTCATCGTGGCCCACCAGCTGGCTGAACCACTTGAAGCAGCTCGCCGCGGAGAGCATCACGCTCATCTGGTGCCAGCGGGTGGGCAGTGCATGGCAGAAGGCATGCACGGCCGAGGCGGGGTTGGGTGAGAAGCGGTCGTTGACGACGAACAGCACGCCCGAGGTGCCCAGCGAGATGAAGCCGTCGCCGGGCCGGGTGGCGCCGATGCCGATGGCGCTGGCGGCGTTGTCGCCCGCGCCGCCGGCCACCACCACCTCGGGGCCCAGGCCCCAGGCGCGGGCCAGCTCGGGCTTGAGCACGCCGCTGGCCTGGTTGCTCTCCACCAGGCGCGGCATCTGCGCACGGGTCAGGCCGCAGGCGGCCAGCAGGTCGTCTGACCAGTCGCGGCGTGCAACATCCAGCCACAGCGTGCCGGCGGCGTCCGACGGGTCAGAGACCTTGTCGCCGGTGAGCTGCAGGCGCAGCCAGTCCTTGGGCAGCAGCACGCTGGCAACGCGGGCGAAGGTTTCAGGCTCGTGCTGCTTCACCCAGAGCAGCTTTGGCGCGGTGAAGCCAGGCATGGCGAGGTTGCCGGCGATGGCGTGCAAACGCGGCGCGGCGGCCGTGAGCTGCTCGCATTGCGCATGGCTGCGGCCGTCGTTCCAGAGGATGGCGGGGCGCAGGATGGCATCGCTGTCATCCAGCAACACGGCGCCGTGCATCTGGCCTGACAGGCCGATGCCGCGCACCGCAGCGAAGGCGGCGGGGTGCACTGCACGCAATTGCCGGACGGCCGCCTGCGTGGCCTGCCACCAGTCGTCAGGGTTCTGCTCGGACCACAGCGGCTGCGGGCTGGACAGCGACACGGCGGCGCCCGCCGTACCCACGATCTGGCCACTGCCGTCGAGCAGCAGCAGCTTGACTTCGGACGTGCCGAGATCGATGCCGAGGAACATCAGAGGGTCTCCTCCGCCTCGGCGGCCACGACGCTGGTGTCGGCCAGCGGCAGGGCGGGGCGGGTGAGTCGGTAGCGGGCCAGCGCGGCGGCGCCCACAGCCACGGCATTGGCACCGAAGCGGGAGATGCGCACGCTGGGCGGGGGCAGGCTGGCGGCGGTGGCGTAGTCGAGCAGGGTGTCCAGGGCTGGCTTCAGGAAGGGGTCGCCCAGCTCCACGACCGAGCCGCCGAGCACGATGGCCGCAGGGTCATAGGCGGTGGCGAGGTTTTGCAGCAGCACGCCGAGGTAGCGGCCGGCCGAGGCCACGGCCTTGACGGTTTCGGCGTCTTCATCCACCAGATGGGCGCGCACCTCACCGAGCGTGCGCAGGGCCGCGTCCTCACCGCTGCCGTGAAGCATGGCGCGGGTGGCGATCAACGCCTCGGCACAGCCGCGCCGGCCGCAGGAGCAGCGCGGGCCGTTCAGTTGCAGCACCATGTGGCCCACCTCGCCGGCAAAGCCGCGGCTGCCGGTGAGCAGCCGGTCGCCGACGATCACGCCGGCGCCCAGGCCCTGGTTGATGGACACGTACAGCAGCGGGTCAGAGGCCGGGGAGGGGTTGAACTCCATCTCGCCGAGCGCCGCCACATCGGCTTCGTTCTGCAGATACAGCGGCACGCCGTCGAGTGAGGTGCCCAGAAGCTTCTCGCCGAGCAGTTCGCCGAAGGGGATGTCGCGCCAGCCGAGGTTGGGCGCGAAGTGCAGCACGCCTCGGGCCTCGTTCACGCCGCCCGGCAGGCCCACGCCGATGCCCAGCACCTGCTGGTCGCCGTTCAGCTGCTTGCGCAGCTTGAGCAGGGCCGTGGCCAGGATGGTGATGCAGGCGCGCACCGTGCGGCTGGCGCCGTAGTTGGCCACGGTGCAGGCCTTGACGTCGCCGGTCAGCGAGGTGGCCACGACGCGCACCGATTCGACGCCCACCTCGGCACCCAGCAGCAGCAGGCGGTCAGGGTCGATGAAGAGGGGCGTGGGGCGGCGGCCCAGGTCGCCCGTGGCGACGACTTCGCGCTCCACCAGCCAGCCTTCGCCGATCAGCTCGCGCACCAGGCCGCTGACAGTCGACTTGGTCAGGCCCACCGCGCCGGCAAGGTCCGCCCGCGACAGCCCCGGGTTGGCACAGAGGTGCCGCACCAGCGCCATGCGATTGATGACCTTGAGCAGCTGCTGGCTGCCGGCGGATTCGGCCTGCATGTGTCTCCTGTTGTGTTGGGTGCCATGACGGCTTTGTGAACTCATATTAGTTCGGCCGCTGAACGAAGTAAATAGGGTGAAAGCACCTATCCGGCGCAGCCATGCCTCACCGAAGATCGCGCCGCGGCGCACCCTGCCACGTTTTGGGGCGCCGAGATCCAGACCTGCACCACGCCCGCACACGCCCACGCCATGTCTGACCCGTCCATCCGCAAGATCGTCATCGTCGGCGGCGGCACTGCCGGCTGGATGACGGCGGCGCCACTGGCCCAGCGCTTCCAGCAGGCCGGGCCTCACGGCAGCGAGGTCGTGCTGGTCGAGTCGCCCGACATCGGCACCATCGGCGTGGGTGAGGCCACGTTGCCGCCCATCCGGGCCTACAACCGAACCCTGGGCCTGGACGGCGCCGACTTCGTGCGGCGCACGCAGGGCAGCTTCAAGCTCGGCATCGAGTTCCGCGACTGGGGCCGCGTCGGCCATCGCTTCTTCCATGGCTTTGGCGATTTCGGCCCCGCCATCGAGAACCGCTCGCCCTGGCAGCACTGGCTGCGGCTGTCGCGCATCGTCGATGGCCTGCCGGGTTACGAGGATTGGTCCACGTCGACCGTCATGGCGCGGGGCCATCGCTTCACGCCGCCGGTGGAGGGGCCACCGTCGGCCGCCAACGCCTACTCCTTTGCCTATCACTTCGACGCTGGCCTGTACGCGGCCTACCTGCGGGAGTACGCGCTGGCCCGAGGTGCGCAGCGGGTCGAGGGCCTGATCGTCGACGTCGAGCTGCGCCCCGAGGACGGCTTCGTCAGCGCCATCCGGCTGGCGGACGGCCGGCGCATCGACGGCGACCTCTTCATCGACTGCTCGGGCTTTCGCGCCCTGCTCATCGGTGGCGCGATGCAAAGCCCCTTCGAGGACTGGAGCGCGCTGCTGCCCTGCAACAGCGCCCAGGCCGTGCCGAGCGCGCGCGTGGAGCCGCTGACGCCCTACACCACCTCCACCGCCAAGGCCGCCGGCTGGCAGTGGCGCATTCCGCTGCAGCACCGCACCGGCAATGGCCACGTGTATTGCAGCCACTTCATCAGCGACGACGAAGCCGCGGGCACGCTGCTGGCGGGGCTGGACAGCCCGGCGCTGGACACCCCGCGCCAGCTGCGCTTCACCACCGGCCGGCGCAAGGCGGGCTGGGTCAAGAACGTGGTGGCCATCGGCCTGGCGGGTGGCTTCCTGGAGCCGCTGGAGTCGACCAGCATCCAGCTCATCATGGACGGCGTCGGCCGGCTGCTGCAGTTCTTCCCCGACCGCAGCTTCAAGCCGCATCTGGCCGCCGAGTTCAACCGCCGCATGAGCGTGCAGTACGAGTCCATCCGCGACTTCATCGTGCTGCATTACAAGCTGACCGAGCGGCGCGATTCGGAGCTGTGGCGCTACTGCGCCGCCATGCCCATCCCCGACACGCTGGCCCACCAGATCGAGCTGTTCCGCGAGGCTGGCCGTGTGGCTGTCCTTGACCCGGACGGTTTTGCGGAGCCCTCGTGGGTGTCCCTCTTCCTGGGCCTGGGCCTGGTGCCCGAGCGTTACGACCCCTTCGTCGACCACATCGACCCCGAGGCCCTGCTGCAGCACTTCGCCCGGCTGCGCCAGGCCATTGCACAGACAGCCGCCGGCATGCCGCTGCATGCCGACTACATCCGCCAGCACTGCCTGGCGCCGAGCGCTTGACATGAAATCGCACGAACAAAGCCACAGAGGCACAGAGACACAGGGGAGAACGGCGCATGCCCTCTCTGTGCCTCTGTGTCTCTGTGGCTGTGTTTGCCACCGGTGATGAGGCCGACTGCCGGACTCGACACCGACACGAACAACGCCGTGCAGGCCTTCTCCAAGCCTGCTCGACCATGGAGACAACAAGGACCGATTCATGAAGTTCACTGACGGACAGTGGATGCTTCAACCGGGCGTCGCCGCGCATTACGCGGCCGAGGCCTATGAGGTGGAAGCCCACGCCGACCGACTGGTCGTGCTCGCCACGACCCGACCCATCAAGCACCGCGGCGACACGCTGCAGGGCCCCACGCTGACTGTCACGCTCAGCTCGCCACTGCCGGGTGTCATCCGGGTGAGCGTGGCCCACTACACCGCCTCCAGCGCGCCGCGCCTGCACATCCCGATGGTGGGCGCCACGCAGGCGCCGGTGCAGATCACCGAGACCGACACGCAGGTGACGCTCACCTCCGGCGCGATCTCGGTGGATGTGAAAAAGGGCGAAGGCTGGAGCCTGACCTTCCGCGAGGGCAGCCGCATCCTGACCAAGAGCGACTGGCGGGGCCTGGGCTACATCCAGTGGGGGCCCAAGGGCAACCATGTGCACGAGCAGCTGAGCCTGGCGGTGGGCGAGAACGTCTACGGCCTGGGCGAGCGCTTCACCGCGTGGGTGAAGAACGGCCAGGTGGTGGAGAACACCAACAAGGACGGCGGCACGGCCTGCGAGCAGGCCTACAAGAACGTGCCCTTCTACCTGACCAACCGGGGCTATGGCGTGCTGGTGAACGAGGCCGGGCCGGTGTCTTTCGAGGTGGCCTCGGAGAAGGTGGCGCGCGTGCAGTTCAGTCGCGAGGGCGAGAGCCTGGACTACTGCGTGATTGCCGGTCCCGGCCCCAAGGATGTCGTGTCCCGGCTGACAGCGCTGACAGGCCGCGCCCCGCTGCCGCCGGCCTGGAGCTTCGGGCTGTGGATGACGACCTCGTTCACCACGCAGTACGACGAAGCCACCGCCACGCATTTCATCGACGAGATGGCGCGCCGCGAGCTGCCGCTGTCGGTCTTCCACTTCGACTGCTTCTGGATGCGCGAGTTCCAGTGGTGCGACTTCCAGTGGGATCCGCGCGGCTTCCCCGAGCCCGAGGCCATGCTCCAGCGCCTGCATGCCAAGGGCCTGAAGATCAGCCTCTGGATCAACCCCTACGTGGCGCAGAAGTCGCCGCTGTTCGCCGAGGGCGTGCGGGAGGGCTACTTCATCAAGCGGACGAACGGGCTGACCTTCCAGACCGACCTCTGGCAGCCCGGCATGGCCATCGTCGACTTCACCAACCCGGCGGCCAAGGCCTGGTACCAGGGCCATCTGCGCCGCCTGCTGGCCACCGGCGCGGACTGCTTCAAGACCGACTTCGGCGAACGCATCCCGAGCGAGGGCGTGCAGTACTTTGACGGCTCCGACCCCGTCGAGATGCACAACCTCTACGCGCTGCACTACAACGAAGCCGTGTTCGAGCTGCTGCAGGAAGTGCAGGGCCGCGACGCCATCGTGTTCGCGCGCTCCACCTATGCCTCGGGCCAGCGCTTCCCGGTGCACTGGGGCGGCGACTGCTGGAGCACCTTCGAGTCGATGGCCGAGAGCCTGCGCGGCGGCCTGTCGCTCACGGCCTGCGGCTTTGCGTTCTGGAGCCACGACATCGGTGGCTTCGAAGGCAAGCCGCCGCCGGCCGTCTACAAGCGCTGGATCCAGTTCGGCCTGATGTCTTCGCACAGCCGCCTGCACGGCAGCAGCAGCTACCGGGTGCCATGGCTGGTCGACGAAGAAAGCTGCGACGTTCTGCGCGTGTTCACCCGGCTCAAGCACCAACTGATGCCCTACCTCTACGCCACTGCGCAGGAGGCCTCGCAGACCGGCGTGCCGGTGATGCGGGCCATGGTGCTGGAACACCCGGACGACCCTGCCTGCGCGACGCTGGACCGCCAGTACCAGCTCGGCGGCAGCCTGCTGGTGGCGCCGGTGTTTACCGAGAGCGGTGAGGTGGATGTCTACCTGCCTGCGGGCACCTGGACGCATCTGCTGTCGGGCGAAAAGAAGGCGGGTGGCCGCTGGCATCGCGAGACGCATGGCTTCCTGTCCATGCCGTTGTATGCGGCACCGGGCAGCGTCATCGCCTGGGGTGCGGAGACCGAGAAGCCCGACTACGACTACGCCCGCGGCACGGTGCTGCGTGTGTTCGAGCTGGCCGACGGTGCGAGCGCGGCCTTCACGGTGGTGGGCGTAGACGGCGCGGTGGCGGCGCGTGGCACGGTCAGCCGCCGCGGCACGGCCTACACCGCCGAGGTGGCCGAAGGCGCGCTGCACGACTGGGCGATCGAGGTCGACGGCCATCGCAGCCCGGTGCTGGCCAGCGGTGCGCGCCTGAACTGGATGACGGCATGAAGCGCGGCCTGCTGTGGTCGCTGCTGTTGACAGCGGCCGGCGCGGCGTGGGCGGATGCCGGCATCGCGGTCAACCAGGTGGGCTACCTGCCAGGCGCGACCAAGGTGGCGGCGGCCCCGGCCGCCCCGGCCATGAAGGCGGCAGGCTTCCAGGTGGTCGACGCCCGCAGCGGTCGCGTGGTGCTGCGCGGGCGCCTCGGCGCACCCGCGCTGTGGGCGCCTGCCGGCAGCGAGGTGCGGCTGATGGACTTCTCCGCGCTGACACGGCCCGGCCAGTACCGGATCCGCGTGGCCGGCCTGCCGGACTCGCCCACCTTCACGGTTGCGCCCGATGCCTATGCCGCGCTCAACGCCGCGGCGATCAAGGCCTTCTACTTCAACCGGGCCAGCACGCCGCTGCTGCCCGAGCATGCGGGTCGCTGGGCGCGCGCCGCGGGCCACCCCGACGACGAGGTGCGCGTGCATGCCTCGGCCGCCGGGCCCGGTCGGCCGGAAGGCACGGTCATCCGCGCGCCCAAGGGCTGGTACGACGCCGGTGACTACAACAAATACATCGTCAACTCCGGCATCACGGTCTACACGCTGCTGGCGGCGTGGGAGCATTTCCCCGAGGTGTTCAAGGCGCAGCGGCTGAACATTCCGGAAAGCGGCAAGGGCCTGCCCGACCTGATCGACGAGGTGCTGTGGAACCTCGAATGGATGCTGGACATGCAGGACCCGGCGGACGGCGGGGTCTACCACAAGCTCACCAACCAGGGCTTCGACGGCGTGGTGATGCCGGCCGACGCGCGCGGTGAGCGCTATGTGGTGCAGAAGTCGACCGCGGCGACCCTGGATTTTGCGGCCGTCATGGCGCAGGCCAGCCGCGTGTTCTCCGCCTTCGAAGCCCAGCGGCCCGGGCTGTCGCAGCGCATGCTCGTCGCCGCCCGCCGGGCCTGGACCTGGGCGCAGCAGCATCCCGCCGAGATCTATCGCCAGCCGCCGGACATCCGCACCGGCGGGTACGACGACAACCAACTGGCTGACGAGTTCGCCTGGGCCAGCACCGAACTCTGGCTGGCCACGGGTGAAGCGAGCTACCGGCCCGACCTCGCCCAGCTCACGATCAGCACCCCTGGCTGGGCGGATGTGAAGGGCCTGCTGTGGGTAACCCTAGGCGCGCATCTCGACAAACTCGGGGAAAATGACAGCGTTGTCGTCAAAGCCCGCCTCATGACCTTCGCGCAAGAACAGCTCGCCCTCTGGCAGGCTTCGGCCTACCGGCTCGGCGTGCGCGCGGAAGACTTCGGCTGGGGCAGCAACTCGGTGCTGCTGAACCGCGCGCTGATGCTGGTGCAGGCCTATCGCCTGGACCGCCAGCCCCAGTTGCTGGGTGCGGCGCAGGCGCTGTTCGACCATGTGCTGGGACGCAACCCGCTCGGCCAGAGCTATGTCACCGGCTTCGGCGCCCATCCGCCGATGCACCCGCACCACCGGCCCTCCGAGGCGGATGGCGTGGAGGCGCCGGTGCCCGGCTTCCTGGTCGGTGGTCCCAACCCCGGCCAGCAAGACCAGAAGGGTTGCCCGGTGCCCTATGCCTCGAAGCAGCCGGCGCTGTCCTACCTCGATCATTTCTGCAGTTATGCCAGCAACGAGGTGGCGATCAACTGGAACGCGCCGCTGGTCTATGTGTCGGCCGCTCTGCAGGCCCTGACGCCCGCGAGATGAAGCCCCTCGTCCAACGCGTACGTTGGCCGGCCCCCCTGGGGGACGGCGATGCTTGCGGCTTCGAGCCGCAAGCACATCGGCAGCGCGCGCCGGCTCGGGACCGGCCCGGCGCTCGCCCCGCAGCGCCGGGATTCACACGGTATCCATAGAGAAAAACGGAGACTTCATGACCTCGCCCTACCGCCACCCGCTCGTCTGGGTGCCCTCGCTCTATCTGGCCATGGGCCTGCCCAATGTGATGGTGGGGGTGGTCGCGGCCATCATCTACAAGAACCTCGGCGTGTCCAACGAGGACATCGCGCTCTACACCTCACAGATGTACCTGCCCTGGGTGCTCAAGCCGCTGTGGGCGCCGCTGCTGGAGGCCTACCGCAGCAAGCGCTTCTGGGTCATCAGCATGGAGTTCACGATGGCCGCCGGCCTGGCGCTGGTGGCCCTGTGCCTGCCGCTGGAGGGCTTCTTCAAGCTGTCGCTCGCCTTCTTCTGGCTGGTCGGCTTCGCCTCGGCGACACAGGACACCTGTGCCGATGGCGTCTTCATGACCACCGTCAGCAAGACCGACCAGGCGCGCTACGCCGGCCTGCAGGGCATGTGCTGGAACATGGGTGCCGTCATCGCCTCGGGCCTGCTCGTGTCCCTGACCGGCTATCTGCACAACCAGGTGGGCCTGAACTGGGTGCAGTGCTGGGTGATCGTCGTGTCGCTCGCGGCGGCTGCGATGGCGCTCTTCGGCATGTACCACCTGCGCGTGTTGCCGCCGGGGGCGCCGTCCACGCTGCAGGGGCAGGGCCTGGGTGTGGGCCTGCGTGCCACGGCCGAAGCCTGGGTCACGCTGTTCCAGAAGCCGCAGATCTGGATGATGCTGGCCGTCATCTTCTTCTACCGTTTCGGCGAGGGCTTCATCGAGAAGTTCGGCCCGCTGTTCCTGCTCGATGGCCGCGAGGCCGGCGGCCTGGGCCTGGACAACGAGGCGCTCGGCCACATCAACGGCACGGTCGGCACGCTGACCTTCATCGCCGGCGCCTTCCTGGGCGGCTTTCTCGTCGCGAGGCGGACGCTGCCGCGCAGCTTTTTCCTGCTGGCGTTGGTGCTCAATGTGCCGCACCTGACCTACTTCTACCTGGCCCAGTCCATGCCGACTGACACGACGACGATTGCCGTGGTGGTGGCGCTGGAGAAGTTCGGCTTCGGCATGGGCTCGGTCGGCCACATGCTCTACATGATGCAGCAGATCGCACCCGGGCCCTTCCGCATGGCGCATTACGCGATGGCCACGGGTGTCATGGCACTCACGAAATGGAGCACCGGCAGCGTGAGCGGGCTGCTCTGGAATGCCGTCGACCACCATTACGTGAGCTTCTTCGGCTGGGTGCTGGTGTTCTCCATCCCGCCCGTGGTGCTGGCCTGGCTGGCCCCCTTCCCGCACGACCACGCCGCTGCACCTGAGGCCGCTGGCGAGCCGGCGATCGCGGGAGGCCACTGATGAGCCTGCTGCTGAGTCTTGCCCTGGCCACGGCCGCGGCGCCGTCCTGCGGGCCTGATGCCCTGGGCACCGCCCGCACCCTGACCCTGCCGCGCGCCGCCGGCGCCTGGGGCACCGCCCAGCATGCGCCGCTGCCGGGCCTGGCGCCCAAGGAAGTGGTGCTGACTTTCGACGATGGCCCGCGCCCGGAGTCCACGCCGCAGGTACTGAAGGCCCTGGCCGATCAGTGCGTGCAGGCGAGCTTCTTCATGAACGGCGAGCCCATGGCTCGGCATCCGGCGCTGGCACGTGCCGTGCGGGATGCCGGCCACAGCGTGGGCATGCACGGCTTTCGGCACGACAACTTCCCGCAGCTGCCCGCCGAAGACCAGGGCCGCGATCTCAAGGCCATGATCTCGACCTATGTCGAGGTGCTGGGCGAGGCGCCGCCCGCCTACCGCTTTCCTTTCCTGGCCGAGTCGCCCATCCTCATGAAGGCGCTCGACAAACTCGGCATCACGGTCATGTCGGTGGACGCCGGCGCCGAGGACTGGCTGCCCGAGCAGACGCCGCAGATGCTGGCCGACAAGCTCATGGGCCAGCGCGCCAAGCCGGGCGGCGGCAT
>VFQR01002411.1_pt1 | contig 11983 bp, 10 predicted proteins | sample 3512321 | NCBI WGS metagenome assembly VFQR01 (sample SAMN10412374, study PRJNA504923) | tailings metagenome | isolation source: Relicate 3 Philex TSF1 revegetated site | place: Philippines: Tuba, Benguet | collected 2017-08-29
CCACTTCGCGCACCATCTGGGCGCCCATGTTCTCGAACTTGTCCTCGAGCTCGATCTCCTTGGCGACGGTGACGCCGTCCTTGGTGATGCGCGGTGCGCCGAAGGACTTGTCGATCACCACATTGCGGCCCTTGGGGCCGAGGGTGACCTTCACTGCATTGGCGAGGATGTTGACGCCGCGGACCATCTTGTCGCGGGCATCGGTGGAGAAACGTACATCTTTGGCAGCCATGTGAGGCGCTCCTTCTGTCTAGGGGAAAGACCGGGACCGGCAGAGCCTGATCAGCCGATGATGCCCAGGATGTCGGACTCTTTCATGATCAGGAGATCCTGACCGTCGAGCTTGACCTCGGTGCCGCTCCACTTGCCGAACAGCACGCGATCGCCGGCCTTGACGTCCAGCGGGACGATCTTGCCGCTCTCGTCACGGGCACCGGGGCCGACCGACTCGACCACGCCCTCGGAGGGCTTCTCTTTCGCGGTGTCGGGAATGATGATGCCGCCAGCGGACTTCGCTTCGCTGTCGACTCGCCGGACGACCACTCGGTCGTGCAGGGGACGGAAAGCCATGATTGCTCCTATCAGCCTGGAAATGAGACGCCTGTTAGCACTCTCGAAAGAGGAGTGCCAAAGGCTGACGGGGATATAGGAAGGGGCGTTTTCGCTGTCAAGCACCTGCGGCATCGGCTGCTGCTGCAGATCGCATTTGGTTCCATGGAAGCGTGAGGATTTTGCGCCGGCCGATGGCGCGACAATGGAAGGAGCAGTATCCTGGGCGCAGAACGTGACCTGAGCGTGACAGGCGAGACCGCACACAGAATGTGTCAACTGTCGCGCGCTAGATTGCATCCCGGCCGGCGCGGGACTACCAGTGCCGACAAGGATCGAGGAGTTCACCGTGTCCGTTGTCCAACTGGGCGCTTACCGCAACACCCCGGAGCGCTGGGTCGCCCCCGAATTGTCGATCATCGTTCCGAGCTATAATGAGCGGGACAATGTCGGCCTGCTCTATGAAAAGGTCAGCACGGCACTCGGCGGCCTGCCATTCGAGTTCATCGTCGTCGATGACAATTCACCCGATGGCACCGCCGAAGTGGTGCGCGAGATGGCCCGCCAGCACCCGAATGTGCGCGTGCTGCGGCGCATCGGGCGCCGGGGGCTGAGTTCGGCGGTGATCGAGGGTGTGCTCGCCAGCTCCGCCCCCTATTTCGCCGTCATCGACGCCGACCTGCAGCATGACGAGACCGTACTGCCACGCATGCTGGAGAAAGCGCGCGACGGCGACCACATCGTGGTCGGCACGCGCTACTCGGGCGCCGGCAGCGTGGGCGAGGGCCTGTCGAAGACGCGCGAGACCGGCAGCCGGCTGGCGACGCAACTCTCGGGCATCGTCACCGGGCGTTCGCTGTCCGACCCGATGAGCGGCTTCTTCCTCATGCAGCGCGCCGTGTTCGACGAGATCGCGCCGGACCTGAGCGAGGAGGGCTTCAAGATCCTGCTCGACATCATCGTCACTGCCAACCGCTTCCGCTCCAATGGCGGCGAGATGCTGCGCGTCGGCGAGGTGCCCTACACCTTCCGCCCGCGCCATGCCGGCGAAAGCAAGATGAGCTCGATCATCGTCGTGCAGTTCCTGGGGCTGATCGTCTCCAAGCTTACGCGCGGCTTGCTGCCGACCAGCTTCCTGCTGTTCGCCCTCGTCGGTGGCTTCGGGGTGATCGTCCACATGGGGACGCTCTGGATCGCCCATGAGCGCTTCCTGCTGGATTTCGTCTGGTCGCAGACGATTGCGACGATCGTCGCCATGACCTTCAACTTCGTGCTGAACAACGAGTTGACCTACGCCAACCGCAAGCTGCGCGGCTGGCGCTACCTCACCGGCATGCTGAGCTTTTACGCCGTGTGCTCGATCGGCGCGCTCGCCAACGTGTCGGTGGCGAGCTGGATCTACGCTTTCGACGGCTCTTTCTATCTTGCGGGGCTGCTCGGGGTGGTGATGAGCGTCGTCTTCAACTATTCCGTGACCCGCGTATTCACCTGGCGCTGAGAGACAATGACCGAAAACAAGCACGATATCAGGCTCAAGCGGACCGGCGGTGCCGGACCGACCACCCAGTGGACCTGGGAGATTCACTCGGACGGCAAGCTCGTCAAGAAGGGCAGCGCGCTCGGCGACGAGGCCAAGGCCTTCGCCACCGCGCGCAAGGTCGCCGACAAGCTGGCGAAGGGCTGAGACCCAGCCCGCGCGTCAGGCGGCGCCCTTGCGGCCCGCCGCGATCTCGGCCCAGGCCTGCCGCTTGCGGTAGATCGTCGACGGGCTGAGTTCGAGCGCCTGGGCGGCAAGCGTGACATTGCCGCCGAAACTGGCGATCGCCTCCTCGATGATGCGCTGTTCCTGCTGCCACATCGGCAGGATGGGGCTGTTGCGCAGGCCGGCGACCGGCGCCTGCCGGCTCGCGAGCAGACCCTCGAGATCGGCGCGATGCAGCGCCCCGGCGCTCAGCGGCCCCGCCTCGTGCATCACCACCGCGCGCTGCATCAGCCGCTGCAGGGCGCGCACATTGCCCGGCCATTCGGCGCCGACCAGGATCGCCAGCCCATCCTCGGAGAGCCCGTCGATGGCGCGGCGCTCCTCGGCGGCGAACTGCGCGACGAAGTGCCGGGCGAGCAGCCCGATGTCGCCCTGCCGCTGCCGGAGCGGGGGCAGGTGGATCGGCAGGACGTGCAGCCGGTAGAACAGATCCTCCCGCAGCCGGCGATCGGCGATCAGCTGGACGGGGTTGAGCGCGGTGGCGCAGATGAGGCGCACATCGGACGCCCGTTCCGCCGCATCGCCGAGGCGGGCATAGCGGCCGGCCTGCAACAGCCGCAGCAGGCGGGCCTGCACCGAAAGATCGAGCCCGGCGATTTCGTCGAGATAGATCGTCCCGCCGGCAGCGCGGGCGAGCGCACCGCGCGTGCCGCCATCGCTGGAGGCGGCGGCATCGGCCCCGAACAGCAGGGCTTCGAGCCGCCCCGGCGCGAAATCGGCGCAGCCGAGCTTGACGAATGGCGCGGCGGCCCGCGGACTCCGGCGATGCACGGCTTCGGCACACAGGTCCTTGCCGGTTCCCGCTTCGCCCGCGATGAACACCGGCCCATCGGCCGCAGCGGCGCGCAGCACCTGCTCGAAGACGACCTGCATCTGGCTCGACTGGCCGACCATGCCCTCGAAGGCGGGGGAGGCGGCGCCCGGAACCGGACCATCGGCGAGACGGACGCCGCCGTGCCGCTGGCAGAGGGCGCGGAGGCGCGCCGCAAGCTCCGCGCCGTCGGCGCCCCGGGGCGCGTGATCGTGGGCGCCGGCTTCGAGCGCTGCGAGCGCGGTGCTGACGGCGCCGCCCTCCGACAGCGCAAGGACGCGTGCGCCGGTGCATTGCCGGACGAGGCGGGTGAGTGCGGCAACCGGGGTCGGCGCGAGATCGGCGATGCTGCCCATGTCGACGATCAGGAGGCGCGCTTCATGCGCCCGGAGCGCAGCCAGCGCGGCGCGCCCGCTGCCCGCTTCGACGAGGCGGGGCGTGGCCAGCACATCGAGCACGGCCGATGCCACGGCGCGGCGCAGCTCCGGGTCGGCATCGACCACGACCACGTGCTGAAGAACTGGAGTGCCGGCAAGCTGCATGTCTACCCGTTTCCGCCACCCGGCGCCGGACCGCGCGCGATGGTTGGGAGAGTGTTGACCAACAGGGTAAACAAAGCGTTCGTGCGACGCGGATCGCGCGGAGGCGACGATGCCGGGGGAGGGCGTCCCGGTTCGGCTTCCTGCCCTCTCGCGCCGATGCTATGACCGTTGAGCGAATCCGCTTGGCAGCAGTGAGGCGCCGCACGAGGTGCAGAGCCTGGTCTACATCTTCATCGCGCTCTCCGCGGTCGGCATCGCGGTGGCGGCCTATTTCGGCCTCACCTTCTCGCCGATCGAGGCGGCGGTGACCGCGCTCGCCTTTGCGGCGGTGGCCATCATGCTGATGGAGCGGCGCCTGAGGCTGCGCTCAGAGGCGCGGCTGGAAAAGGCCGTCGAGGATCTGGCGCGTCTGCTCTCGAGCGATGCCAAGGCGGGGCAGGTGCTGAGCCAGCGCGTCAACGCCATGGAAGACGCCAATGTCGCCGACCGGCTGGAGGCCGTCGAGGCCGACATCTCGGTGCTCGGGACCGTGGTCCGGCAGGTCGCGGAGGCGGTGGCCGAACTCGAGGACAAGAGCCGCCCGGCCGGATCGTCCCAAAGGCTGTCCGACGAGCGTCTGCCCGCCTACGATCTGCCCGACGAGGACGAGCTGCCGCAGGCCCTGGTGCCGGAGGCGGAACTGCGCGCCGGCATCGACGACAATCGCCTGGTGTTCCACATCGAGCCGCTGGTGGTGCTGCCGCAGCGACGGCCGCTCGGCTACGATCTCGTACCGCGCCTGATGCGAGCCGAAGGCGCGCTGGCGGATGCGCCCGACTTCATGCCGCGCCGGGGTGGCGAGGACGTGATCCGCCGCATCGAGGCGATGGCGCTCGACGAGGGCGTGACCATAGCGCGCCGTTCGCGCACGGCCGGTCAGCCGATCCGGCTCTACCTGCCGCTGACCCGCGCGACCGTCACCGATACGCTGGCCATGGGCGAGGTGCTGGCGACCTTGGGGGCCAACCAGGCCGTGGTGACTTCGCTGCTGTTCGTTGTGCCGGCCGCCCATTTCAAGGGCTTCGGTGCCGCTGAGCGGCGGCAATTGCTGGAGTGCCGCAAGGCCGGGGCCCGCTTCGTGCTGACCGACGCCGACTCGCTGCGCCTCGACTACGCCGAGATGCAGGGCCTCGGTTTCACCATGGTGCGTTTCGATGCGACGCGATTCCTGCGCCGGCCCGAGGCCTTCACCGATTTCCACACCTCCGATATCTCGCCCTATGTCCGCCGCTTCGAAATCGAGCTCTGCGGCACCGGTGTGGTCGACGAGCAGCAATTGCTGAGCCTGCTGGAGGACGGCATCCGGCTGGCGCAGGGCCCGCATGTGGGGCGACCCGGCCCGGTGCGCTCAGATCTTGTGGTAGAACGCTCCGCCGAACCGCGTCGCATCGGCGAACGGGTCTGATCGCCAGCCCGCCGGTCCTCTTCAAATCTGCCCCCGAAGGAATGATCCATGACTGCGCCATCCGGCCTTTCCGCGCTCGCGTCCCGCTACGACGTCATCCTGAGTGACGTCTGGGGTGTCGTGCACAATGGCATCGTGGCCCACCCTTCGGCGGTGGAGGCGCTGGTGAACTATCGCGCGGGCGGCGGCCGGGTGGTGCTGATCACCAACGCGCCGCGCCCATCCGGCCCGATCATCGATATGCTCGATGATCTGGGCGTGTCGCGCGACGCTTATGACGCCATCGTTTCGTCCGGCGACGCCACCCGCGCCATCCTCGCTGCCGAGTATCGCGGCCAGACGGTGCACTATGTCGGGCCGCCCGGCGAAAACGACTCGCTGTTCGAGGGGCTGGGCATCACCCTCGGCGCGGCCGAAGACGCCCGCGCCGTCGTCGTCACCGACCTCGACACCGACGACGACACGCCGGACATGTACAATGACCGCGTGACGCTGTGGCTGAGCCGCAATTTGCCGCTCATCGCCGCCAATCCGGACCGGGTGGTGGAGCATGGCGAGCGCCTGATCTATTGCGGCGGAGCGCTGGCCGACCTCTACGAAGCGCGGGGCGGCATGGTGCGTATGGCCGGCAAGCCTTATCGGCCGATCTATGCGGAGGCGTTCCGGCTCGCGGAGGCGGCGGCAGGGCGACCGGTCGAGCGGTCGCGTATTCTTGCCATCGGCGACGCGGTGCGGACCGACGCCATTGGCGCGGCGGGGGCCGGGCTCGACCTGCTGTTCGTCACCGGGTCGATCCATGCGGCCGAACTCAATGCCTTCGGCGCGCCCGATGCGGCGGCGGTTGCGGCGCTGGTTGCGCCGAGCGGCGCCAACATGGTGGCCTTCATGCCGCGTCTCGGCTGGTAGCGCCGGCCCGGCTCGGCCGCATGGCACCTGCGCGGCAGCGGCCGCTTGCCACTGCCGCCGTTTCTTGCCATATCGCCAGCAACTTCAGCGCGGGTTTGCATTTGTCCGGCTTCATCAGGCTCGCCGGCCTCGACCAGGTTCCCGCCTCCCTCAAGGGGGCCATGGTCGCGATCGGCAATTTCGACGGCTGCCACCGCGGACATCAGCGTGTGTTCAGCGCGCTGCAGGCCCGTGCTGCCGAGCGCGGCGTTCCCGCCTTGGTGCTGACCTTCGAACCGCATCCCCGCGACGTGTTCGCGCCTGAACCCTTCATGTTCCGTCTGACCTATCCCGAGCACAAGGCCCGCATTGCCGAGGCGCTGGGCCTGGATGGGCTGGTGGTGATGGACTTCACCCGGGACTTCTCCCAGCTCAGCGCCGAGGAATTCGTGACCCGCTTCCTCGTCGATGCGCTTGGGGTGAGCGGCGTCTCCGTCGGCGCGGACTTCCATTTCGGGCACCGTCGTGCCGGCACCCCGGAGTTCCTGCGCGACGCCGGTGCCCGCCACGGCTTCGACGTGGAAATCCTCGACATGCTCGACGAGGGCGACGAGCATATTTCTTCGAGCCGCATCCGCACGGCGCTGGGGGAGGGGGATGTGGTCGCGGCCAGCCAGTTGCTGGGCTATCACTGGTTCCTGTCCGGCGTCGTGATCAAGGGCGACCAGCGCGGGCGCGAACTGGGCTTTCCCACCGCCAACATGGCGACGCCGACCGGGTTTGGCCTGCTACAGGGCGTCTACGCGGTGCGGGCGCGGCTGGGGAACCGATTGCTGGATGGCGTCGCGAGCTACGGCAAGCCGATGTTCAACAATGAGCGCCCGCCCTTCGAGACCTGGATCTTCGACTTCGACGAGATGATCTATGGCGAGCGGCTGGACGTCGCGCTGCTCGGCATTGTGCGCGGGCAGGTGAAGTTCGCGGGGCTCGAGGAGCTGATTGCGGCCGTGAACCGCGACGCCTCGCAGGCGCGCACGCTGCTCAAGACCACGCTGCCGGTATCGGACCTCGACGCGCGCCTGGGGTTCTTCCGGTAGCGGCGCTCTGTCGAGGGCGCTTGGATAGGAGGAGGTGCCGGCAGACATGGCCACCCACTTCGCCCTTTCGTCAATGCCTCACGCTTGCTACAAGCCCGCGACCCTTTCCCCGAGACATGCCGACCGACAGCGATGAACGACACAGCTCATACCGGCGCGGACACCGATTACAGCGCCACGCTGTTCCTGCCCCAGACCGAGTTCCCCATGCGCGCCGGCCTGCCGCAGCGCGAACCGGACTGGCTGAAGCGCTGGGAGGAGATGGATATCTATGCCCGCCAGCGCGCGGCGGGACGGGGCAAGCCGCTGTTCACGCTGCATGACGGCCCACCCTATGCCAATGGCAACATCCATATCGGGCACGCGCTCAACAAGATCCTCAAGGACTTGGTGAGCCGCTCCAAAACCATGCTCGGCTACAACTCGGCCTATGTACCGGGCTGGGACTGCCATGGCCTGCCCATCGAATGGAAGGTGGAAGAGCAGTATCGCCAGAAGGGCAAGGACAAGGACGAGGTCGAGATCAACGAGTTCCGCGGCGAATGCCGCAGCTTCGCGCAGTACTGGGTCGATACCCAGCGCGAGGAGTTCAAGCGGCTCGGCGTGGTCGGCGACTGGGGTAACCCATACCTGACGATGAGCTTCGACGCGGAAGCGCAGATCGCGCGCGAGCTGATGAAGGTCGCGGCGAGCGGTCAACTCTATCGTGGGTCGAAGCCGGTGATGTGGAGCGTGGTCGAGCGCACGGCGCTGGCCGAGGCGGAGATCGAGTATCAGGATTACGAGAGCGACGCGATCTGGGTGAAGTTTCCGGTCCCCCGTTCGCGCTATGCGGCTCCGATCGTTGACCGAGACCAAGAAGGCACACCGACCCCGAAGTGGGCAGTGGATCAGGAGTCCCTCGCGGGAGCGTTCGTCGCTATCTGGACTACCACACCTTGGACAATCCCGGCTAATAGGGCGATTTCGTTTTCGGGCAAGATCGGCTACGGCCTGTACGAAGTGACGTCAGCGTCTGCTGAGAACTGGGCGAAGACTGGCGAAAAGTTCATCATTGCAGACAAGTTGGCGGCCGAAGTGTTCGCCAAGGCCAAAGTAGAAGCCTTTGAGCGCCACGGCGACGTCACCGCTGACGAACTTTCGAGTTTGGTCTGTCACCACCCCCTCCGCGGCCTCGCCGGCGGCTACGAGTTTGAAGTCCCGCTGCTCGACGGCGAACACGTCACTGATGACACCGGCACCGGCTTCGTCCACACCGCGCCGGGCCACGGTCTCGATGACTTCGAGATCTGGATGAACTCGGGGCGCATGCTGGCCGAGCGCGGCATCGATACCGCGATCCCCTTCGCCGTCGACGATGCGGGGTATTACACCGCCGCCGCGCCGGGCTTCGAAGGTGCGCGCGTGATCGACGATGCCGGCAAGAAGGGCGACGCCAACCAGCGCGTGATCACCGCGCTCGCGGAGCATGGCAACATGCTCGCTCGCGGCCGCCTCAAGCACCAGTATCCGCATTCCTGGCGTTCGAAAAAGCCGATCATCTACCGCAACACCCCGCAGTGGTTCGTCTATATGGACCGGCCGTTTGCGTCCGGCCCCTCACCCGTCTCGGCTGCGCCGAGCCACCCTCTCCCCCAAGGGGAGAGGGAAGGGGCGGTACAATCGGGCCACGGCGCTCCCTCTCCCCTTAGGGGAGAGGGTGCCGAGCATGGCTCGGCGGGTGAGGGGAAGACTGTCGACACCCTGCGCACCCGCGCCCTCGCCGCCATCGACGCCACCAGGTTCTACCCCCAGGCGGGGCAGAACCGCCTGCGCTCGATGATCGCTGACCGCCCCGACTGGGTGCTGTCGCGGCAGCGCGCCTGGGGCGTGCCGATCGCCGTGTTCTACAATGAGCAGACCGACACGATTCTCGTCGACGAGCAGGTCAATCACCGCATCGGCCAGGCCTTCGAGGAAGAGGGCGCCGACGCCTGGTTCAAGCCGGGCGCCAAGGAGCGCTTCCTCGGCGATGCGGTGGCCGACCCCGAGAACTGGACCAAGATCGACGACATCCTCGACGTGTGGTTCGAGAGCGGCACCACGCATTCCTGGGTGCTGCGCAACCCGCAGAAATGGCCGGACATGCAGTTCCCGGCCGGCATGTATCTCGAGGGTTCCGACCAGCATCGCGGCTGGTTCCATTCCTCCTTGCTCGAAAGCTGCGCCACCAACGGCTTTGCGCCCTATGCGAGCGTTCTGACGCACGGCTTCACCCTCGATGGCGAGGGCAAGAAGATGTCGAAATCGCTCGGCAACACCGTGGCGCCGCAGGACGTCATCAAGCAGTACGGCGCCGACATCCTGCGCCTCTGGGTGGCGCAGTCCGACTATTCGGACGATCTGCGCATCGGCAAGGAGATCATCAACTCCACCGTCGACAGCTATCGCAAGCTCCGCAACACCATCCGCTGGCTGATCGGCAATCTCGCGCATCGGAAGGCCGAGGAGACGGTCGCCTACCGCGACATGCCCGAACTGGAGCGGCTGGTGCTGCACCGGCTGAAGGAACTCGATGGCCTCGTGCGCGAAGCCTATGAGAGCTACGACTACAAGCGCGTAGTGGCGGCGCTCAGCAACTTCATGAACATCGACCTCTCGGCGTTCTATTTCGACATCCGCAAGGATGCGCTCTACTGCGACCCGATCTCCTCGGTGCGCCGCAAGGCCAGCCTCACCGTGCTGGAGCATGTGTTCGACTGCCTGACCGCCTGGCTGGCGCCGATCCTCGTGTTCACGATGGAAGAGGCCTGGCTGGAGCGGCACCCGGGTGCTGAATCGTCGGTGCATCTGCGCGAATTCCCCACGCTGCCCGAGAGCTGGCTGGACGACGCGCTCGATGCCAAGTGGGAGAAGGTGCGGCTGGTGCGTCGCGTCGTGACCGGGGCACTGGAGATCGCGCGGCGCGACAAGGTCATCGGCTCCTCGCTTGAAGCGGCGCCGCTTGTCCATGTCGACGACGCTGCCCTGCTCGAAGCGGTGCGGAGCGTCGACCTGGCCGAGGTGGCGATCACCTCGCAGCTGCATCTCAATGACGGGGCAGGGCCCGAGGCAGCGTTCCGGCTCGACGAGGTGCGTGGCGTCTCCGTGGTCTTTGCGCCGGCCGAGGGACGGCAGTGCGCGCGGTCGCGCCGCTTCTTCCTCGAGGCGGAGATGGAGGGCGAGGTGTCGAAGCGCGATGCCGAGGCACTCCGCGAGCGCGCGGAAGCCGGGCTGTAATTGGGTTCTGCGCACGCCCCCTCCACCATGCTTCGCATGGTCCCCCTCCCCCGCTTCGCAGGGGAGGATCACCTGCGACGCGGTCTGCGGATCCTCCGCCGTAAACCGGGGGAGGGGAACCGCATTCGGCGCTCGAGGGGGCGCAAGTCACGGCAGGTGCCCGCATGCTGACCCGCGCTCATCTCGTGCCGTCGCTGCTGGTGGGGCTGCTGGCGTTCGCGATCGATCGCGGGCACAAATTCGCGCAGGTCGACCTCGCGGGCTGGCGCGGCGGCGAGTTCGTGCCGGTCACCGGCTTCTTCGACTATGTGCTGGTGTGGAATACCGGCGTCAGCTACGGCCTGCTCGACGGGCTGCCGGTCTATGTGCTGGCCTCGATCGCCGTGGTAGCCGTTGCCGGGCTCGCGATCTGGTGGTGGCTGAGTTCCGACCGGCTGGTCCGCTATGGGCTAATGCTGATCATTGGTGGCGCGGTGTCAAACGCGCTCGACCGCCTGCTTTACGGGGCCGTTGCGGATTTCTTTCACTTTCACTGGCAGGCTTGGAGCTTCTATATCTTCAATCTCGCCGATGTCGCGATCACGCTGGGTGTGTTGCTGCTGATCCTCGATGTGCTGGGCGTCGGCCGGCGTCGCGGGACCTGATCGCAAAGGCGCCTCAATCTGGCCTTAGGCGGGGACTTGGTCTATAAGGCCGCGCAGGGGAACAAGGGAAGACACATGTTCAGCCAAAAGTCCGGGCGGCGGCCCGCCTCCAGTGCCGTGACCCGGAGCGCGATGGTGTCGGTCATTCTGCTGGGCACCGCGGTGCTCGCCGGCTGCACGACCACGGAAGGCACCAATGCCTTCAGCGATATCGGGACCTTCGAGCGCGAGGTGATGACCGAGACCCTGATGGGCGTGGGCATGATCGATCGCACCGAAAAGCCCGAGACCGAGAATCGGCGTGGCCCGCTCGTGCTGCCCAAGGATGGCGCCACCTTGCCCAGCCCCGAGCAGCAGCGCAGCAACACGGCGTCCCTGCTGCCTGATGATTCGGGCACGGTGCGCCTCGATACCCGCGGCCTCAGCGAGGAAGACGTCCGCCGGCTGCGCAATGCGCGGGTGGTGGACACCAACACGCTTTCCGGCCGTCCGCTGACCCCGGAGGAGCAGCGCAAGCTGACGGCCCGCATGACTGCGGCGCAGCTCAAGGCCGGACCGCGGCCGCTTTACCTGCCCCCGGAGAAGTACTTCACGACCGTGCAGGGCAAGGACATGGTCTGCCTCGCCGCCAATGGCGAACTCGTGCCGCTCGACGATGCGGCCTGCCCCCCCGCGATTCGGAGGGCGCTCGCACAGAGCCGCTAGCCTTCCTCCCAACTCGAAAGATGCGCCGCCCGTGACGGGTCCCGCAGGAGTAACAGATGTCTGATTTGGATAATGCGGCCGGCGACCGGCTCGCCAAGGTCATCGCCCGTTCGGGCCTGTGTTCGCGCCGCGACGCGGAAGGCTGGATCAAGGACGGGCGCGTCACCGTCAATGGGCGCAAGGTGCTGACGCCCGCCTTCAACGTCACCGACAAGGACAAGATCAAGGTCGATGGCGAGCCGCTCGCCGCGCGGCAGGGGACGCGCGTCTGGCTCTACCACAAGCC
>VFQR01002412.1_pt1 | contig 11982 bp, 14 predicted proteins | sample 3512321 | NCBI WGS metagenome assembly VFQR01 (sample SAMN10412374, study PRJNA504923) | tailings metagenome | isolation source: Relicate 3 Philex TSF1 revegetated site | place: Philippines: Tuba, Benguet | collected 2017-08-29
CTGGCGGAACATGCTGGGCTCCGCCAGGCTCCAGCGAATCGCCCGCAGTCCCATGGCCGGGTTGAGCACATGCTCATGCCGAAGCTCGTTGATGGTGAGCCGGTCAAGCGGCTTGTCAGCGCCAACGTCGACCGTGCGGATGGTGACGGGCATGCCCTTCATGGCGATGACCGCGGCCTTGTAGGCTTCGAACTGCTCCTCCTCGCTCGGCAACTCGCCCTCGCGATTCATGAAGAGGAATTCGCTGCGGAACAGCCCTACGCCAGTGGCGCCCGCCTGCACCGCGGCTTCGGCGTCCGCCGGCATCTCGATGTTCGCGTGCAGCTCGATGTGCTCGCCATCCAGCGTCACCGCCGGGGTATGACGTAGACGGCTCAGCCGCGCCCGTTCCAGTTCGCTCTGGCGCTGCCGGAAGCGGTACTCCTCCAGCACGATGGGCGAAGGGTTGACGATGACGGTGCCGGCGTCGCCGTCGATGATGACCCAGTCGTCCTGCATGATCAGACGCGAGGCCTCCCGGGTGCCGACGACCGCGGGGATGTCCATGCTGCGCGCCACGATGGCCGTGTGCGAGGTCTTGCCGCCGATGTCGGTGATGAAGCCGCGGAAGACGCTGCGCTTGAACTGGATCATGTCCGCCGGCGCGATGTCGGCGGCCACCAGCAGGAGCGGGTCCTCCCCCGCGAAGTCACGGGGCGTGACCGGCGTGGGCGCCCCACCTTGTGCCTCGGCCAGCGCCCTCAGCACGCGCTCCACCACCTGCTCCAGGTCCGCCTTGCGCTCCCGCAGGTAGTCGTCCTCCATTTCGTCGAACTGGCGGGCCAGCACTTCCAGGTGGGCTGACAACGCCCACTCCGCGTTGTAGTGCCGGTCGACGATCCAGTGGCTGGCGCCGCCGGTGAAGGCCTCGTCGTGCAGCAGCATCAGGTGCACGTCCAGCAGTGCGGCGAGTTCGTGCGGCGCGTCTTCGGGAAGTTCGTCCTTCAGCGTCGTCAATTCCAGTGCGACGGCGTCCCGCGCGCGCAGAAGCCGGTCGACCTCGCCCTGAATCTCATTCGGCGTGACGAAGTAGTGCGCCACGTCGATGCGGCTGGATGCGACCAGCACGGCACGGCCGATGGCCACGCCCCGCGAGACCGGAATGCCGAAGACCTGAAAACTCATGACGCTCTCCGCAGATCGAGTGGCCAATGTAGCGCGTGGCGGCATGCCGTCGCGTCATGGTTTTTTCATGGTGACTTCACGGCCGCGTCAAACCCCGTGCCCAGCATGGCGGGTCATGAACAGAAGCCAGATGATCCTCACGCATGCACTGCCGCATGCCCCCTCGCTGCAGCGCATCCAGCGAGCCACGCCCCCGCGACTCAGCATCAGCTGGGCCCGCAGCGAAGCCGAAGTACGCGAGGCCCAGGCACTGCGCTATCAGGTGTTCACCACCGAGATGGGCGCCCGGCTGCCCACGCCACCGGGGCAGCCGGCCGGCCTGGACGTGGACCTCTTCGACGCTTACTGCGAGCACCTGCTGGTGCGCGCCGGCGACGGCGAAGACCACCCCGGCCCAGTCGTCGGCACCTATCGCGTGCTGACGCCGGCGGCGGCCCGACGCGCCGGCGGCTTCTACAGCGACACGGAATTCGACCTGACCCGGCTGCGCGGCATGCGCTCGCGCCTGGCGGAAATCGGCCGCTCCTGCGTGCACCCCGACCACCGCAGCGGCGGCGCCATCCTGGCGCTGTGGAGTGCGCTGGCGGAATTCATGGCGCGCAACGGGCTGGACACCATCATCGGCTGCGCCAGCGTCAACATGCGCGACGGCGGCCATGTGGCGGCCAGCCTGTGGCGCCAACTGTCGGCCGACCACCTCGCACCCATCGACTGCCGGGTGCGCCCGCGCCTGCCGCTGCCCATCGAGCACCTGCGCCAGGACCTGGTGGTCGAGCCGCCGGCACTGATCCGTGGCTACCTGCGCTGCGGCGCCCGCATCATGGGCGAGCCGGCCTGGGACCCGGACTTCAACACCGCTGACCTGCCGCTGATGCTGCGCACCGCCGATCTGCCAGCGCGCTTCCGCCGCACGGCCGGCTGAAGCCGAGCGCTTACTGGCCTTCGCCGAACTTGTCGTTGACGAGGGCGGTGATCGCGTCCTGCGCGGCCTGTTCATCCTCGCCGTCGGTCTCCAACTCCACCGTGGCGCCCAGCCCGGCGGCCAGCATCATCACGCCCATGATGCTCTTGGCGTTCACGCGGCGGCCGTTGCGGCTCATGTAGACCTCGCATTTGAAGCTGCCGGCCAGCTTGGTCAGCTTGGCCGAGGCGCGCGCGTGAAGACCCAGCTTGTTGCTGATGGTGAGGTTGGACTTGATCATTCGTCGGGAGGCAAGGGGGGCGTGGCGACGATGCCGGTGACCGCGCCCTGCATGGCGCGCCGTGCCAGCTCGGTCAAGGGCTTCTGACTGGCGTAGCACAGCGTGCGCCACAGCATGGGCACGCTGACGCCGCTGAGCACCTGCACCCGCTCGCCCGCCAGGCGCTGGGCGCCATTGCAGGGTGTGGCGCCGAACACGTCGGTCAGCACCAGCCATTCGGGCTGGGCCGAGCCGGCCATCAGCGAGCGGGCGGCAGCTTCAACGTCATCGGCACACATGCCGGGCTCGACGTCGAGCACCGACAGCGTGGGCGCACAGTCGGGAAACGTGTGCTCGGCCACTTGCCGCAGGGCGGAAGCCAGCGGGGCGTGGGCGATCACGAGCAGGTGAGGCATGGCGGCATGTTAGCGGGCGGCCTCGATGGCCAGCCCGGCGCGGAAGCTGTCCCAGGCGGCGGCGTCGTCCTGCGGCGCGGTCATCAGCGCCTGGTAGACCCGGGTGCCATGGGCAAACACGGCCACATGCGTGACAGCGCCGTTGCTGGTCAATTGATAGTGAGAGGCCTCGGGCATCGGCGTCATGCCGGCCACCTGCAGGGCCAGCCCGGGCGGCAGCGGTCGGCCGAGCTTGGTCGCCAGCGCCTGCGGCATGGCCTTGAGGGCGGCGCCGACCTGCGTCGGGTCCGGCACCTCGGCCCAGGACAGTGCGAAGCCCTTGCCCCCGGTTTCACACTGGGCCAGGCCCATGCCTTGGCGCTGCTCCACATCCGGCTTGCAAGGAAAGAGCGCCACCGCCCCGGAGCCGGCCGGATGCACCTGGCGCCAGTTCAAGGCCGGCTGGCAGGCCGTCAACAAGGCCAGCATTAGGGCAAATCCGACAAGGGGGCTCACGCGCATGGCCAGATTATCGGCAGCCGGCGGCCGACAATTCCGCAATGCAACAACAGCCCTCACCCCAAGCACTGACCGGCGTGCGCGTGCTCGACCTGTCGCGTGTGCTCGCCGGCCCCTGGTGCACCCAGACCCTGGCCGACCTCGGCGCCGACGTGATCAAGATCGAGCGCCCAGGCAGTGGTGACGACACCCGCGCCTGGGGCCCGCCCTATCTGAAGGACGCCGACGGCCAGGACACCTCCGAAGCCGCCTACTTCCTCGGCGCCAACCGCAACAAGCGCTCGCTGGCCGTGGATCTCTCACGCCCCGAGGGCCAGGCCATCGTGCGGCGGCTGGCGGGCCAGGTGGACGTGCTGGTCGAGAACTTCAAGGTGGGCGACCTCGCGCGCTACGGCCTGGATGCCCAGACCCTGCTGGCCGAACACCCGGGCCTGGTCATCTGCTCCATCACCGGCTTCGGGCAGACCGGCCCCTACGCCGAGCGGGCAGGCTACGACTACGCCGTGCAGGGCATGGGCGGCCTGATGAGCGTGACCGGCGAACGAGACGACCTGCCGGGCGGTGGCCCGCAAAAGGTGGGCGTGGCCGTGGCCGACCTGTTCACGGGCATGTACGCCACCGTCGCCATCCTCGCGGCGCTGCGGCACCGGGACGCCACCGGCCAGGGCCAGGTCATCGACATGGCGCTGTTCGACACCCAGCTCGCCATGCTCGCCAACCTCGGCAGCAACTACCTGTGCAGCGGCAAGGCACCTGGCCGCATGGGCAACGCGCACCAGAACATCGTGCCCTACCAGGTGTTCGAGGCCAGCGACGGCCACCTGATCCTGGCAGTGGGCAATGACCGGCAGTTCGCCAAGTTCTGCGAGATTGCGGGCCAGCCCGGCTGGGCGGCGGACCCGCGCTTCGCGACCAACGCCGAGCGGGTGCGTCACCGCGCGGCCCTGGTGCCGATGCTGGAAGACGTCATCCGGCAGCGGCCGCGCAACGAGTGGCTGGCCGCACTGGAGGCGGCCAAGGTGCCCTGTGGCTCCATCAACTCCATCGGGGAAGCCCTGGCCGACCCGCAGGCCCAGGCGCGCGGCGCCGTCGTGCCGATGGCGCATCCGCTCACGCCCGACCTGCGACTGATCGCCAGCCCCATGAAGCTCTCGGCCACGCCGGTCGCCTACCGGCATGCGCCGCCGCTGCTGGGGCAGCACAGCGACGAATTGCTGCGAGAAGCCGGCTGTTCCGAGGAGGAAATCACAGTCTGGCGACAGCGTGGCGTGATCGCGTGAGGGTTCACCCACCCCTGAACCAAGGGTTTCCCCCTGCCCGGGGGATGGAGCGTGAGACGAGCTGTCCTCAGGATGCGTCCACGCACTGCGGCGGGCCCACCTCCTAGAACCATCTGCCGCAGGTTCGCCGTCAACGGGTCATGCCTACACCTCCTTCTCCTGCGCCCGCGAGTGCCGCCAACGATGTCATGCCTGAGCCGACGCCGGTCCAGTGGGCGGACATCGTCCAGCAGCTCGGCGCCGAGATCGCAGGGCCACTGAGTGCGGCGCTGGAGCAGATCCAGAACCTCGCCACCACCGGGCAGATCGACCGCCGCGGCCTGCGTCTGCTGCGCCGCAGCGTGGACGACGCCCGCACGGCCGGCATGCTCGGCCAGCAGCTGGCACGGCTGGCCTCGGGCCGGCTGCGCCTGAACCGCGAACGCCAGCACCTGACCCAGATGCTGCGCAGCGTGCTGGCCCAGCGCAGCCGCGAGACCCAGGCGCGCGGCGTGCAGGTGCGCCAGTCGCTCAAGCCCGTGGAAATCTGGGCGGACGGCGCGCTGTTGTTTTCGCTGCTCAATGCACTGATGGACTGGGCGCTGGCCAACACGCATTCGTCGGTCGACCTGCGGCTGGACCTGACCCCCTGGCCGGTCAAAGCCCGGTTGAGCTGCCGCTTCGCCCATCGTTCGCTGGACCTGCTGACCGACGAGGTCGACCCGGGCGACGACACGGCCGGCCTGGACTCGCTGGCCTGGCGCCTGCTGGAGCAGACGGCCATCACGCTGGGCGTGCTGCCGCTGCGCGAGCAAGAGGCGGGCATCACGATGCTGACGCTGGAATTCAACCAGCTCGCACCGGATGAAGAGGCTCCGGCGCCGCTGGACAGCACCCACGCACGGCTGGAAGCCGAAGCCGAGCGCATGGGCGGCAACTCACGGCCACTGGCGGGCTGCCAGCTGCTGATCCTGTCGGCCAACCGCGAGCTGCGCGCCGAGGCGCAGAACGCGGTGCGCCACATGGGCCTGCTGGTGGATGCGGTGGGCAATGTCGCCGAGGCCGAGCAGTTCTGCGACGAAGGCCTGCCGCATGCGCTGCTCTTCGATGCGGCCCAGATGAGCGAGCCGCTGATGCAACTGATCTCCGGCATCAGCCGCGACGCGCCGGATGTCGCCTTCATCGAGATGTTCGACGGCGAGCACCGCACCCAGCTGTCCACCGCGACGAGCGACGGCATCGCGCGCATCTCGCGCCGCCACCTGCCCGACGCCCTGCCCTCGCTGTTGATGTTCGAGCTGGCTCGCCGGCCCTGAGCCGCCGCCGTCAGCCTGCGGTTGCCGTGGTCTTTGGCGGTTTTCCTAGAATGCCGGGCATGCTGCACCGTCGCCTCTTCGCCCCTGCCCTGGCCCTGATCTGCGCCGCGGCGCTCTCGGGTTGCGCCCGCGAGCAGGCCCCGGCGGTCGAGTACACCCTGCTGGACGGTCAGAAAGTCAGCTCCAAGCAATGGGCGGGCAAGGTGATGGTCGTGAACTTCTGGGCCACGAGCTGCGCCACCTGCGTGAAGGAAATGCCGCAGATCGTCGCCACGCACGAGAAGTACAAGGCTCGTGGCCTGGACACCGTGGCCGTGGCCATGAGCTACGACCCGCCCGCCTTCGTCTCGCGCTTTGCCGAGACGCGCAAGCTGCCCTTCGGCGTGGCCATCGACAACACCGGCAACGTGGCCAATGCCTTCGGCCCGGTGCAGATGACGCCGACGACCTTCCTCATCAACAAGCGCGGCGAGATCGTCAAGCGCTACGTGGGCGAGCCGGATTTCGCCGCCTTCCACGAGCTGATCGAGAAGCTCCTCGCCGAAGCCTGAGGTCGCGCCGCGCCGGGCCGCCACGTCAAACCGCCAGGTTATGGCCCGCCGACATGCCGGCATGGGCGCCGGGCGCCCGCCCGCCGCACACTGGCGGCCATGCACAAGACCCTGGCATCTTTGACGATGGCTCTGCTGCTCGCCGGCTGCGCCCACACGCCAACGCCACCTGAGGCGCCGCGCGTCACACCCACCGCAGCACAGTTGCAGGCAGCAGCCCGCGTGGGGCTGAACGAGGCGGAGCTGACGCCCCTGCTGAACAAGCCCACGTTCCGCATGACGCCGGCCGAGGTGGACCGATTCCTGGCCTGGCAGCAGGTCGACCAACCGCAGCTGCGCCAGCGCATCGCAGCCTTGGCGCGCAAGAACATCGGCCAGCCCTACGAGCTCTACCTTCTGGGCGAGTTTCCGTACGAGGTCTACGACAGCCAGCCGCTGTTCGACCTGAGCAAGAGCGACTGCGTGGTGTTCGTCGAACACACCTATGCGATGGCGCTGAGCGCCTCGTGGCCGGAGTTCTTCTGGATGCTGCAACGCATTCGCTACCGCGACGGTGTCATCGGCGTGGCCACGCGCAACCACTACACCGAGGCCGACTGGAACCTGGCCAACGCCTGGCTGGTGCAGGACGTGACCGCCAGCCTGGGGGCGCCGACGCAAAGCTACCGGCAACGTATCGACCGACAGGCCTTCCTGAAGAAGCAGTTCAAGGTGGCGCGCGAGTTGCCGGTGCAGGTCTTCGACGATGTCTTCATCGCCAAGCAGGATGTGGCGACCATCGAGGCGCAACTGCAGGACGGTGACTTCGTCAACGTGATCTCAGGGCGCGACGGTAACTACTGGGCCTCGCATGTAGGGCTCATCGTCACTGGACCGGACGGCTCGCGCCGACTGCTGCACTCGGCCGAACCCCAGGTGCGGGAGGAGACGCTGCAGGCATTCATTACGCGCCTGGCGGAGCGCGATGCACGCCAGGCCGGCCAGGGCAAGGCGAGCTTGGCGGGCTTCAAGTTCCTGCGCCTGAACGAGGCACCGCAGGTGCCCCCGATGGCGCCCCAGCCACGCCCGCCAAGACCGGCCGCGCTGCTGCCCTGACGGGCGCTGGGGTCAGGCCGCCGTCGGGTTCAGCGCCGCGTGGGCCTGCTGGTCGGCGTGGTAGCTGGAGCGCACCATGGCGCCCACGGCCGCGTGCGTGAAGCCCAGCTCGTAGGCTTCCTTCTCGAACTGCTTGAAGGCGTCGGGCGTCACGTAGCGGCGCACCGGCAGGTGGTGGCCCGAGGGCGCGAGGTACTGCCCGATGGTGATCATGTCGATGTTGTGCGCGCGCATGTCGCGCATCACCTGACGGATCTCGTCGTCGGTCTCGCCCAGGCCGACCATGATGCCGCTCTTGGTGGGCACGCCAGGCACTTCTTCCTTGAAGCGCTTGAGCAGGTTCAGGCTGAATTCGTAGTCCGAACCCGGGCGCGCTTCCTTGTACAGGCGGGGCGCGGTTTCGAGGTTGTGGTTCATCACGTCGGGCGGGGCGGCCTTCAGGATGTTCAGCGCCCGGTCGGCGCGGCCGCGGAAGTCGGGCACCAGCACCTCGATCTGCGTCGTGGGGCTGAGCTCGCGAACCTTGGTGATGCACTCGGCGAAGTGGCCGGCGCCACCGTCCTTCAGGTCATCGCGGTCCACGCTGGTGATGACGACGTACTTGAGCTTGAGTGCCGCGATCGTCTTGGCCAGGTTCAGCGGCTCGTTGACGTCCAGCGGGTCGGGCCGGCCGTGGCCGACGTCGCAGAACGGGCAGCGGCGGGTGCACTTGTCGCCCATGATCATGAAGGTGGCCGTGCCCTTGCCGAAGCATTCGCCGATGTTGGGGCAGCTGGCTTCTTCACAGACGGTGTGGAGCTTGTGCTCGCGCAGGATCTGCTTGATCTCGTAGAAGCGCGTGCTGGGCGAGCCGGCCTTGACGCGGATCCACTCCGGCTTCTTGAGCACCTCGGCGGGCACGATCTTGATCGGGATGCGCGAGGTCTTGGCCTCGGCCTTCTGCTTGATCGTGGGGTCGTAGGTGGTGTCGGACATGGTCATGGCGTCAGCTGTGCCGAGAGCCGCTCGGCGAGCCGCCCGGCCGCGGTCGGCCAGTCGGTGGAAACCCCGAGTTTATCGAGGGATGTCGTTTCAAGCCCTTCGTAACCGCAGGGGTTGATGCGGCGAAAGGGTTCCAGATCCATCGCAACATTCAGCGCGAGGCCGTGATACGTGCAGTGCCGGCTCACCTTGATGCCGAGCGCCGCCACCTTGGCCAGCCCGCGGAACGGGTCCCCCGGATCGGCGGGCCCGGCCAGCGCCGCATGGCTGCCGGGGTCGGCCGGGCGCACATAGATGCCCGGCGCGCCGGCCACGCGCAGGCCGGTGACGCCATAGCTGCCCAGCGTCTGGATGAGCGCGGTCTCCAGCCGGAAGACGTATTCCTTCACGAAGATGCCCAGGCGCCGCAGGTCCACCAGCGGATAGGCCGTCACCTGACCGGGGCCGTGGTAGGTCACCTGGCCGCCGCGCTCGGTGGGCACGACCGGGATGTCGCCGGGCAGCAGCAGGTGCTCCGGCTTGCCGGCCAGGCCTTGGGTGAAGGTCGGCGGATGCTCGCACAGCCACAGCTCATCGGGCGTGCCCGGCTCACGTGCGGCGGTGAAGGCCCGCATGGCCTCCAGCGTGGGCAGGTATTCCACCCGCCCCAGGGTCTTGACGATCATGGCGGCATCATAGGCAACCCCCGTAAGGCCCCGCCGGCCCAGGACGACTGCACATGATGAAAACGCCCCTGCTTTCCGCCCTGCTGCTGGCCGCCACGCTGGCCCACGCCAACCCGCTGGCTGAGGCCCTGACCGCCTATGACGAGGGCGACCTGAAGGCCGCCGCCCGCGGCTTCACCGCGTCGGCCAGCCAGGGCAACGCCCTGGGCCAGTTCAACCTGGCCATGATGCATCTGCGCAAGGAGCTGCCCGGCGCGAGCGACAGCCAGGCCTGGCGCCTGCTGCAGCGCGCCGCGGGTCAGCAGCTGGCGCTGGCCGAGAACGCGCTGGGCGAGATGATCGAGCAGGGCCGCCGCGGCAAGCCTGAACCCAAGGCCGCGTGCGGCTGGTTCGAGCGGGCCGCCGAGCATGGCAACGCCGATGGCGCCCTGGCCACCGCCACCTGCTACTACCTCGGCCGCGGCCGCAAGCAGGACATGACCCAGGCGCACCGCTGGTACCTGGAGGCGGCCAAGGCGGGTGACGTGGGGGCGCAGTACATCGTCGCGTCGATGTTCGAGAACGGGCTGGGCGTCCAGAGCGACGAACGGTTGTCGCGCTACTGGTATGACGTTGCCGCCCGCAATGGCGATGTCGCCGCGCAGGCCAAGGTCAAGGCCCTGCGCGAGCGGGATCAGGCGAGTTGACCTGCCCCGCCGGGCGCCGCACCGTCAGAGCACGACCTTGACCATCGGGTGCGTGGTCAGCGTGCGGTAGAGCTCGTCGAGCTGCTCGCGGCTGGTGGCCGTGACGGTGACCGTCAGGCCAAGGTAGTTGCCGCCCTTGCTCGGGCGGTGCTCGATGGTGGCGGCATCGAAGCCGGGGTCGAACTGGAGCACCACGGACGTGATGGCCTCCACGAAGCCCTCCACATGCGCGCCCATCACCTTGATGGGGAACTGCGAGGGGTACTCGATCAGCGACTGCTCCGGCGGGATGTCAGGCGGGATGTCGGGCGGCATGTTCATCACGGTCTCCTGGCTCACTTGATCCACAGACGGATGGCGTCGAAGGCGCGGCCGAAGATGCCAGCCATGGGCACGGCTTCCTGCACGATCAGCGGCACCTCGGCGACCGGCGTGCCGGCGGTGGTGGTCACGCGCAGCGTGCCCACGCGCTGGCCCTTGTTCAGCGGCGCCACCAGGGGGTCGGTACGCTCGACCTGGGTCTGCAGCTTGGCGGCGTCGCCATGCGGCACGGCCACGAAGACCGCGTCGGCGGCACCCAGCTTCACTTCCTTGGCCTCGCCCTTCCAGACCGGCACGGTGGCGATGGCCTTGCCCGCCTCGAACACGCGCACCGCATCGAAGGCGGTGTAGCCCCAGTTCAGCAGCTTCTGGCTCTCGCTGGCGCGGGCCTCCTTCGAGGCCGTGCCCATGACGACCGACAGCAGGCGGCGCTTGCCGTTGGGGAACTCGCGGTTGGCGCTGGACACCAGGCAGTAGCCGGCGGCGTCGGTGTAGCCGGTCTTCATGCCGTCGACCGTGGGGTCGCGGCGCAGCAGCAGGTTGCGGTTGTCCTGGCGGATCTTGTTGAAGGTGTAGTCGCGCTGCGAGTAGTAGGCGTAGTACTCGGGGAAGTCCGTGATGATGTGCGAGGCAATGACGGCGATGTCTCGGGCGCTGGCCTTGTGGCCGGGCTCGGTCATGCCGGTCACGTTCTTGAACTCGGTGTTCTTCAGGCCCCAGGCCTGCGCCTGGCGGTTCATCAGCTGCACGAAGTTCTCGACCGTGCCGCCCACGCCTTCGGCCAGGGCCACGGCGGCGTCGTTGCCGCTCTGGATGATGAGGCCGCGCAGCAGCTCGTCGACCTTGGGCGTCATCGTGGTGTCGATGAACATCAGCGACGGGTCACCCTTGCGCTCGTCCCAGGCGCGCTTGGACACCGGCAGGGTCTGCTCCAGCGTCAGCTTCTTGTCGCGCAGCGCACCGAAGACGACGTAGGCCGTCATCAGCTTGGTGAGGGCAGCCGGGTCTTGCGGCGCGTCGGCCTCGCGTTCGGCGAGGGTCTTGTGCGCGGTCAGGTCGATCAGCACGTAGTTGCGCGCGGCGATCTCGGGCGGTACGGGGGCCTGGGCCTGTGCGGTCAGGGCCAGGGCGGAGAGGAAGGAAGCAAGCAGTCGTTTCATCGGATCGGATTCAGGCGCTGGGCTTCAGACCTTGGTGGGGTCGAAAGCGCGCACCACAAGAGACTTGAGCAGCGGCAGCTGCCCATGGAAGAAATGGCCCACGCCCGGGACCACGGTCACGGGCAGGTTCTGGGGGCGTGCCCAGTCGAGCACGGAGGACAGCGGCACCACGTCGTCCACCTCGCCGTGGATGACCACCGTGTCGGCCGGCACCGGCGCGGTGTCGAAACGGCTGGTGGCAGGCCCGACGAGCACGAGGCGCTGCGGCGGCGCCGTCAGGCGCTGTGCTGCGCGCGACGCCACATAGCCCCCGAAGGAGAAGCCCGCCAGGATGAGCGGCTCGGCGCCGGTGTGCTCGGCCTGCAGCACGGCGAGGGCGTCATCGACCTCGCCACGGCCCTCGTCCCAGCCGCCCTGGCTTTGGCCGATGCCGCGGAAGTTGAAGCGCACGGCCCGCCAGCCGAGTTGCAGGAAGGCCCGCGCCAGGGTCTGCACCACCTTGTTGTCCATCGTGCCGCCCTGGGTGGGGTTGGGGTGGCAGATGAGCGCCGTGCCCTGGGGCACCGCGCCGCCGGGCGGCAGGTCGATGGCCACCTCGATGAGGCCGGCCGGGCCGGGCACGAAGCGCTTCTCGGTCTGCGCGTTCATCGGCCGACGGACTCGGGCAGCACCAGGCGCTCGACCACTTC
>VFQR01002414.1_pt1 | contig 11978 bp, 9 predicted proteins | sample 3512321 | NCBI WGS metagenome assembly VFQR01 (sample SAMN10412374, study PRJNA504923) | tailings metagenome | isolation source: Relicate 3 Philex TSF1 revegetated site | place: Philippines: Tuba, Benguet | collected 2017-08-29
GGATGAGTGGCTCGTAGATGCGCGTCCAGGCGCGGTTCGAGCCGAACAGGCGCGGCCCCATGAAGGTCTTGTAGTAGAAGCCGGCCGTCAGCAGCGGCGTGGCGAGGCTGTTGATCGCGCCAAGGTCCCAGGCCAGCGATGGCCAGCGGTTCTGACTCGCCGCGACGAGACCGTCATACAGCTCGATCTCGGTCGCGCGCAGGTTCGGCGTTGTTCTCCCGCCGCCCCGATCGATCGTGACGAGCGCATTCGGCTCCTCCGAGCCCGCCGAGAGAATGCCGCGCGGCCGATGATACTTGTAGGAGCGCGCGACAAGGTGGACGCCATTCGCCAGCAGCGCCGATGCCAGCGTATCACCCGCACACCCCTCGTAGGCGCGCCCGTCGAACGTGAAACGCAGCACACGCGTGCGATCGACGCGGCCGCCGCCGTTGGTGCGATGCAGCCCGGCCATCAGCGCTCTTCCTTCGGCGCATCGGAAGCAGGACGCGCCTCGCCCGCCTTGTAGGTCGTCACGATGCGGTCGCTCACTGTGTCACGCACGGCGTTGAAAAAGCGGCCGCAGCCATGGACATGGCGCCAGCGCTCGGCGTGGATGCCCTTCGGATTGGCGCGCATATAAAGGAAAGAAGCCCATTCCGCGTCGGTCACCGCCGCCGGATCGGGCGGTCGCGTGACATGCGCCTCACCGCCATAGCGGAACTCGATCTCCGGCCGGTCCATCCGGCAATAGGGGCAGTGGATCAGCAGCATGCGGCGCCTCTAATGCGCGACGGCGGCGGCCGCCGCTTCGTCGATCAGCCGGCCGGTGGTGAAGCGGTCGAGCGCGAACGGCGCCGCGATCGGGTGCGGCTCGCCGCGTGCGATGGTCGCCGCGAACACGAACGCCGACCCTGGCGTCGCCTTGAAACCGCCCGTGCCCCAGCCGCAGTTGACGAACAGGCCGGGCACTGGCGTCGCGCCGATGATCGGCGAACGGTCGGGCGTCACGTCGACGATGCCGCCCCAGTTGCGCATCATCCGGAGGCGCCGCGTCGCCGGGAACAGGTCCGCGATCGCATCGAGCGTGTGGGACGCGATGTGCAGCCCGCCCGTCTGGCTATAGGAGGTGTAGGCATCGGTACCGGCACCGATGACGAGCTCGCCCTTGTCCGACTGCGAGATGTAGGCGTGCACCGTGTTCGACATCACGACGCACGGTATCAGCGGCTTGATCGGCTCCGACACCAGCGCCTGCAAGGGATAGCTCTCGAGCGGCATCCGGACGCCGGCCATGTTCATCAGCACCGAGGTGTGCCCCGCAGCAACGACGCCGACCTTCTTCGCGCGGATCGTGCCCCGCGTGGTCTCGACCGCCTCGACGGCGCCGGCCGCGTTACGCCGGATCGCAGTCACTTCGCAGTTCTCGATGATGTCGACGCCGAGCGCGCTCGCGCCGCGCACGTAGCCCCACGCGACGGCATCGTGCCGCGCGGTGCCGCCGCGTCGCTGGAGAGCCGCGCCCAGCACCGGATAGCGCAGCTTCGGCGAAATGTTGAGCGGCGGGCAGAATGCCTTTGCCTGCTCCGGGGTCAGCCACTCGTTGTCGATGCCGGCGAGACGGTTGGCGTGGACGTGCCGCTTGGAGACCTGGATGTCGTGCACCGTATGCGCGAGCATCATGACGCCGCGCGGCGAGTACATGACGTTGTAGTTGAGCTCGTCCGAGAGCGTTTCCCACAGCTTCACCGACAGCTCGTAGATCGCCTCCGACTCCTCCCAGAGATAGTTGGACCGGATGATCGTTGTATTTCGCCCGGTGTTGCCGCCGCCGATCCAGCCTTTCTCGACCACGGCGATGTTGGTGAGGCCATGCTCCTTTGCGAGGTAGTACGCGGTACCGAGGCCGTGCCCGCCACCCCCGACGATGATGGCGTCGTACTCCGCCTTGGGCTCGGCGGCGCGCCATTGCGCCGGCCAGCGCGTGTGGCCGCTCAGCGCATTGCGCGCCAACGAAAACAACGAGAACCGCATTCCTGAGCCACCCCCCGCGGCGAGCCTTGCATTACTCGCCGAACTTGCCGCCGCGCCCTGCCCCACCGGCAAACCGCGCCGCCCCGGCCTGCCCTTCCGCCGAGACCGCCGCGATGCCGTGCGCGAACTCGGCCTTCATCGCATGGTCGAACGGCAGTTCCCACTGGCGATAGACCGATGCCCGGTCGAGGTTCATGCATATCTGCGGGAATTCCGCAATCTGGCGCGCCAATGCTTCTGCTGCCGTGCGCGCCTCGCCCTTGGCGACGAGGCGATTGGCGAGACCCATGCGCAACGCCTCCTCGGCACCCACCGGCCGGCCGGTGAGGATCATGTCCATCGCGTGGCTCTGGCCGATCAGGCGCGGCAGCCGCACCGTCCCGCCGTCGATCAGCGGCACCCCCCAGCGTCGGCAATAGACGCCGAATACCGCATCCTCCTCGACCACGCGCATGTCGCACCAGATCGCGAGCTCGAGCCCGCCGGCCACGGCGTGCCCGGCCACCGCCGCGATGACCGGCTTGGACAGTGCCAGGCGCGAGGGACCCATCGGCCCGTCACCGTCGAGGCTATAGCGCTTACGCCGTTCGCCTGAAGCGATTGCCTTGAGGTCGGCCCCGGCACAGAACGCGCCGCCAGATCCCCATAGCACCGCGACCCGCTGTGTTGGATCGGCATCGAACGCGCGAAACGCATCCGCGAGGGCGTCGGCCGTCTCGTTGTCGACGGCGTTCCGCACCTCCGGGCGATCGATGATGACCGTGGTGACAGGACCATCCTGCTCGACGCGGACCTTCGTCGTCATTGGGCGCGCGCACATTCGGTAGAGCTCCTCTCCTCCGTGCCCCGCGGTCGTTGCATGAGGCCGCCCGGGGAGCGAGGCTTTTCTTCTTATTCACCTGCGCATATAGCTTACATTAAATCATGCAAAGCGCCGCAGGAGGCATTCTGCGGCGCTCCGCAGTTAAAAGAATCCAATATAGTCAAGGCGTTGATCGAGCCGACCTCGATCGCCCGTAGGGAGCATGAGCATCACCGTGCAGGATCGCGCGACAGAGAAGACTCGAGGCGGCGCATTGCGAAGCGGCCCAACCGGCGGAATGGACGCGCACGGCGTCGATCTGAGCGCCAACCCCGCTGACAGGATCGAGAAGACCACCTGCTACATGTGCGCCTGCCGCTGCGGGATCAACGTCTATTTGAAGGACGACAAGGTCCGTTACATCGAGGGCAACCGCGACCATCCGGTCAACAAGGGTGTGCTGTGCGGCAAGGGCTCGGCCGGCATCATGCAGCACTACTCGCCGGCGCGTCTCAAGGCGCCGATGATCCGCGTCGGCCCGCGCGGCTCGGGCGAGTTCAAGGAGATTTCCTGGGAGGAGGCGCTCAAGACGGCGACCGGCTGGCTCGCCAAGGTCCGCGCCGATGACCCGAGGAAGCTCGCGTTCTTCACCGGCCGCGACCAGTCTCAATCGCTGACCGGCTGGTGGGCGATCAAGTACGGCACGCCGAACTACGCGGCTCACGGCGGCTTCTGCTCGGTCAACATGGCGGCAGCCGGGCTTTACACTTTCGGCGGCTCGTTCTGGGAGTTCGGCGAGCCCGATTGGGAGCATGCCAAGTACTTTGTGCTCTTCGGCGTGGCCGAGGACCATGCCTCGAATCCCATCAAGATCGGCCTCGGCAAGCTCAAGGCGCGCGGCGCCAAGATGGTATCGGTCAATCCGATCCGCACCGGCTACAACGCCATCGCCGACGAGTGGGTCGGTATCCGGCCGGGCACAGACGGCGCCTTCGTCGGCGCGCTGATCCACGAGCTGCTGCGGACCCAGCGCATCGATCTCGACTATCTCGTGCGCTACACCAATGCGCCGTGGCTGGTGATCGAGTCACCGGGCGCCGCTGACCACGGCATGTTCGTACGTGACGAGAAGGGCATCGCGCTCGCCTTCGACAAGCTTCTCGGCAAACTCGTACCCGCTGAGGGCCCGGACGTCGTCCCGCAGCTCTCGGGCGCGGTGACACTGCAGGACGGGCGCAACGCCGTTCCAGTTTTCCAGAAAATCGCAGAACGCTACCTTGGCGACGAATACTCGCCCGAGCGTGCCGAGGCCGAGTGCGGCGTCCCCGCCGAGACGACGCGACGCATCGCCGACGAAATTGCCAAGGTCGCGTTCGAGCAGACGGTCACGCTCGACATCCCCTGGACCGACATCCACGGCCGCCGCCACGAGAAGATGGTCGGCCGCCCCGTCGCCATGCACGCCATGCGCGGCATCTCGGCCCACTCGAACGGCTTCCACACCTGCCGGCTGATCCACATCCTCCAGATCCTGCTGGGCTCGATCGATGTTCCCGGCGGCTTCCGCTACAAACCGCCGTACCCGAAGGAGATCCCGCCGCGCATCAAGCCAACCGGCAAGCCCGGCCAGGTCAATGCGAACGAGCCGCTGCCCGGCCCGCACCTCGGGTTCCCGACGGCCCCCGGCGATCTACTGATCGACGCCGCCGGCACGCCACAGCGCATCGACAAAGCCTATAGCTGGGACGCGCCGCTCGCCGCCCACGGCATGATGCACATGGTCATCGCCAACGCGTCGCGCGGCGACCCCTACCCGATCGACACCCTGTTCATGTACATGGCGAACATGAGCTGGAACTCGTCGATGAACGTGCCCGACACGTTGCGCGGCCTCACCGACAAGAACCCCGAGACCGGCGAGTACAAGATCCCGCGGATCATCTACTCCGACGCCTTTTACTCGGAGATGGTGCCGTACGCCGACCTGATCCTGCCCGATACCACCTACCTCGAGCGGTGGGACTGCATCTCGATCCTTGATCGCCCGATCTCGGAGCCGGATGCCGCGTGCGACTCGATCCGTCATCCCATCGTCGAGCCGGATCGCGACGTGCGCCCGTTCCAGTCGGTGCTGCTCGATCTCGGCGCGCGGCTGAAACTTCCGGGCCTCGTGAAGGAGGACGGCTCGCCTCAATTCCCCGGCGGCTACGCCGACTACATCGTCAATCACGAGCGCGCCCCGGGGATCGGCCCGCTCGCCGGCTGGCGCGGCAACGGCGACAGCTTCGGCAAGGGCGCGCCCAACCCCGACCAGCTCAACCGCTACATCGCGAACGGCGGCTTCCACGCGCATCACCTGCCGCCGAGCCAGCACTACTTCAAGCACGCCAACAAGGAGTATCTCGACTGGGCTGCGTCAGTCGGCTTCCGCGCTGCGGACGCGAAGATGACGTTCCAGCTCTACTGCGAGCCGCTGCAGGCATTCCGACTGGCAGCGCAAGGTCATGGCCCCGTCCAGCCGCCGGAGATGCATCGCCAGCGCATCGCGACCTACTTCGATCCGCTGCCGTTCTGGTATCAGCCCTTCGAAGGCACGATGGTCGACACCGCCGAATTCCCGATGCACGCGATCACGCAACGGCCGATGCACATGTACCACTCGTGGGGATCGCAGAATGCGTGGCTGCGCCAGATCACCGGCCAGAACCGCCTGTATCTGAGCCGTACGCGCGGCAAGGCGCTCGGCGTCGCCGATGACGACTGGGTGTGGATCAGCAGCCATCTCGGTCGCGTGCGCTGTCAGGTGCGGCTCATGGATGGCGTCAACGATCTGACCGCGTGGACCTGGAACGCGATCGGCAAGCGGCGTGGCGCGTGGGGTCTTTCGGATGATGCGCCGGAAGCGACGCGCGGCTTCCTGCTCAATCACCTGATCTCGGAGCTGTTGCCCGAGAAGGGCGGCTATCGCTACTCGAACTCCGATCCGATCACCGGCCAGGCCGCGTGGTACGATCTGCGCGTCAAAATCGAGAAGGCCGCGCCGGAAGCGGTCGAGGAAAGTGCACCCTATTTCGAACCGCTTGCGGATCCGGTCGGCCGGCCGCGCCCGGCGGTGCTGAACTACGGCGCCGCGTTCAAGGAGCCGGCGGAATGACATGCCTGCCGACAACCACCGGGCGCAAGCTCGGCCTCGTCATCGACCTCGACACCTGTGTCGGCTGTCACGGCTGCGCGACGAGCTGCAAGGAATGGAACACCGGCGGCTACTCGGCGCCGCTGTCCGACATCGACCCTTACGGCGCCGATCCGGACGGCGCCTGGCTCAACCGCATCCACGGCTACGAGGTCGGCGACGGCGAGGACAGCCGCACCGTCCACTTCCCGCGCTCGTGCCTTCACTGCGAGACGCCAGCGTGCGTTACCGTCTGTCCCACCGGCGCGTCCTTCAAGCGCGCCGAGGACGGCATCGTGCTGGTCGATCCTGATCTCTGCATCGGCTGCAAGCTGTGCTCGTGGGCGTGCCCTTATGGTGCGCGCGAGTACGACCCGAGCCACGGCGTCATGAAGAAGTGCACGCTGTGCGTCGACCGCATCTATAACGAGCATCTGGCGCCCGAGGATCGCACACCCGCGTGCGTCCGCGCCTGTCCGACCGGTGCGCGTCATTTCGGCGACCTCGGGGATCCCGAGAGCGACGTCTCGAAGCTCGTCGCCGAGCGCGGCGGCTTCGATCTGCTCGGCGCGTTCGGCTACAAGCCGGTCAACAAGTACCTCCCGCCGCGCGAACGCCGCGACGCCCGCAAGGTGCCCGACACCAACGGTGCGGCGAAAGCCAAGCCAAAAGCCGCACCGTCCGCCGCCATCGAGCACCTGTTCGCGTGGGTCGACCGCGCGCTGTCTCGCTAAGAGAGCGCCAGATGCATCCCGCCTACTCCGTCATTCTCTTCACCACCGCATCGGGCGCCGGCTACGGCCTCCTCGTCTGGCTCGCGGTGCTCAACGCCTTCGGTGCGCTGCCGAGCGATCGCTGGTTCGGCTTTGCCGGTCTTGCCCTGTCGCTCGGCCTGATCACGGTCGGACTGCTGTCGTCGACGTTCCACCTCGGCCATCCCGAGCGCGCGTGGCGCGCGTTCTCGCAATGGCGCAGCTCGTGGCTGTCGCGCGAAGGCGTTGCGGCAGTCGCAACCTATATACCCGCGGGCCTGCTGGGCATCGGCTGGGTGTTCTTCGAGCAGACGGGCGGGATCTTTGCGTTTCTCGGTCTTGTTGCAGCGGCCCTTGCGATTGTGACCGTATACTGCACCGGCATGATCTACGCGTCGCTCCGCACCATCCGGCAATGGAACCAGCCGCTGGTGCCATGGATCTACGTCGTGCTGGCACTCGCGACAGGCGCGGTGCTGATGCTGGTGCTGATCCACCTCTTCGGCATGGAGAGCCGCTGGTTCTCGCTGCTCACCGTGGCGCTGATTGGCATCTCACTGCTTCTGAAGCAACGTTACTGGGCCACCATAGACACCGAGAAGAAGTCCTGGACGATCGGCGACGCCACCGGACTCGGCAAGCATGGTCAGGTGCGGATGCTCGACCCGCCACACACGCAGCCCAATTTCATCATGCGCGAGATGGGCTACGAGATTGCACGCAGCCACGCGGAGAAGCTCCGCCGCATCGCTATCATCCTCGCCTTCCTAGTACCGGGCGCGCTGTGCCTGATCACGGTCATGCCGAGCGTGCTGCTGGCGACGATGGCGGCCGCTCTTGCAGTGGTTTCGGCGGCGATCGGCGTCGCCATGGAACGTTGGCTGTTCTTCGCCGAGGCCGAGCACGTCTCGATGCTCTACTACGGACGGCCCGCTGCATAACAAAAAGGGCCGGCGTGGCAGCCGGCCCCTTTACGATCATCGTGACGTCCCTGCTAGCGGGCGAGCGCCCAAATTACGTCCTCCCACGCCTCGACCGCAAACGGGAGATCGTATTTCGCCTCGAACAGCGCGCGTGCTCGTCGCCCCATCGCTTCACGGCGGTGCGGATCGGACGCGAGTTCGCGGACAGCACGTGAAAGGCCGGGTCCATCACCCTCAGCCACCACGATACCGGTGTCGCTTTCGCGAAGGATGCGCGCTACCTCGCCGTCGGGGTCGCCGATGAAGATGGTCGGACGTCCGACCGCGGCGATGCCGTAGCACTTGCTCGGCACGATCAAGCCCTCGAGCGCCGGCCGCAGCGTGACGAGGTGGACATCCGGTACCGACAGGCTCGCCGAGAGCATCTCGCGCGGCTGATAGGGCTGGAACACGACATTGCGATCGCCGCGGCGCTCGATCTCCGACCGCAGCTTCTCAAACTGCGCCCCGCCGCCAATGAACAGCCACCTCACCGGCTTGTCGCTGACCGCGACGCGCCGAAGCGCGCCGTTCGCTGACACCGCGACCGCCCCCGCCTCGGATTCGCCGGCGTCACTCCCGATCGCCGCGAGGATCGTGGCGGAGTCATGCGCCCGACCGAGATTGCCCGAGTACCCGACGACGAAGGCGTCCTCCAAACCCCAGTCGCGGCGCAGGCGGCTCTGTTGGTGGTCCGTCGGGTGCACGAACCGCGCATCCGCCCAATTGTGAATGACGCGCACGCGCTCCGCCGCGACTCCGAGACGTTCGAGTCTGGCGGCCATTCGCCCACCGATCGCGACGTTCAACGTCGCAGCACGCAAGGCCCGGTCGCGCAGCCATCGCACAGCACTAAACGCTGCGCCGGAGAGGCCGCCGCGCGCCATGCCGAGCCCTGTCGCGACCTCGGGAAATATATCCTGCAACCAGTTGACGGCACTCGCACCGCGCAACCGCGCGATCGGCGTCGTCAGGATCGACAGCAACGGCGGATCGGTCTTGGTGACCACCACATCGCCGCGCCGCAGCCGCCACAGCAGCAGCCACGCTGCCGCTAAGCCGAACGTTGCATAGTCCGCGGCGCGCCCGATCAAGCCGGCACGTCCGAACCCGGTCGACGCGAGCCGCACGATGTCCACACCGCGGACCGTCTCCCGTCGCGGCAGCCGGACCGCCGGATCGTCGTAGCTGAGACGCGAGGTGATCACCGTGATCCGGTGCCCGCGCTCTGCCAGTGCGAACGCAAGATCCGACAGCATCTGGCTTGTCGCCGAATGGTCGGGGTGGAAGTAGCGGTTGAGGAAGTAGAGACGCATCGGCGACGCCGGCTTCGTCACCGTCCGCGCGCACCGTCGTGTTCGAGGAACCAGCGATAGGTCGACGCAATGCCCGCTTCGAGCGGGATGGACGCGCGCCAACCGAGAGAGGTCAGCCGCGAGACGTCGAGCAGCTTGCGCGGCGTGCCGTCGGGCTTCGACGTATCGTAGACGAAGCGCCCCTCGAACCCGACGACGCGCGCGCATATCGTCGCCAACTCGGTGATCGAGACATCCTCGCCGACGCCGACATTGACGTGCTCGTCGTCATCATAGGTCTTGAGGAGGTGCACGAGTGCGTCAGCGAGTTCGTCGACATGCAGGAACTCGCGTCTCGGCTTGCCCGTCCCCCACAGCGTCACGGTTTCGGCGCGGGCCGCCTTGGACTCGTGCATCTTGCGGATCAGCGCCGGCAGCACATGGCTCGACGTCAGATCAAAGTTGTCTTTCGGCCCGTAGAGATTGGTCGGCATTGCGGAGATAAAGTGCCGCCCGTGCTGGCGTCGATAGGCCTGCGCGAGCTTGATCCCGGCGATCTTCGCGATCGCGTACCACTCGTTGGTCGGTTCGAGCGGCCCGGTGAGCAAGGCCTGCTCGGCGATCGGTTGATCGGCGAGTTTTGGATAGATGCACGACGAGCCGAGGAACAGCAGCTTGTCGACGCCGATCTCGTGCGCCGCATGGATGATGTTCGCTTCGATCATCAGGTTGTCGTAGAGGAACTCCGCTGGTCGCGTCGCATTGGCGTGAATGCCGCCGACGGTCGCGGCGGCGACGAACACGGCCTGCGGTCTCTCGCGCACCATCCACGCGCGAACCGCCGCCTGCTCCCGCAGATCGACCTCGCCGCGCCCGACCTCGAGGAGCGTGCAGCCTTCCGACGCCAACCTGCGCGTGAGCGCCGCGCCGACCATGCCGCGATGGCCGGCAACCCATACCCGCCTGCCGGCGAGATCGAACATGCCGGTTCTAGCCATGGATGTCCTTGCGGTCTTGATCGCGAGCGATGAGTTTCAGGTCCTCGCGTACCATCTCCGCGACCATGTCGCGGAAAGGCACCGTGTGTTTCCAGCCCAGCCGCTCGCGCGCCTTGCTCGGGTCGCCGAGCAGCAGATCGACCTCGGTCGGGCGGAAGTACCTCGGGTCAATGGCGACCAGCTCGTCACCGTTCGTCGCGTCGAGGCCCTTCTCCTCGACGCCCCTGCCGCGCCATTCGATGCGCCGTCCGACCATCTCGAAGGCCATCTCGACGAATTCGCGGACCGAATGGAGCTCGCCGGTCGCGAGCACATAGTCGCTCGGCTCGTCCTGCTGCAGGATGCGCCACATGCCTTCGACGAAATCGCGGGCGTGCCCCCAGTCGCGCTTGGCGTCGAGATTGCCGAGATAGAGCCTTTTCTGCAGGCCCATCACGATCGCGGCCACCGCACGCGTGATCTTGCGCGTGACGAACGTTTCGCCGCGGATTGGGCTCTCGTGGTTGAATAGGATGCCGTTGGAGGCGTGGATGCCGTACGCCTCGCGGTAGTTGACGGTGATCCAGTAGGCATAGAGCTTGGCGGCCGCGTAAGGGCTGCGCGGATAGAACGGCGTCGTCTCGTTCTGCGGGACCGCCTGCACCTTGCCATAGAGCTCGGACGTCGACGCCTGGTAGAAGCGCACCTTCTTCGTGAGCTCGAGGATGCGTATCGCCTCGAGCAGGCGCAGCGTCCCCATGCCGTCGGCATTGGCGGTGTATTCGGCGGTCTCGAAGCTCACCTGCACATGGCTTTGGGCCGCGAGGTTGTAGATCTCGTCGGGCTTCGTCTCCTGGACGATGCGAATCAGGTTCGTCGCATCGGTCATGTCGCCATAGTGGAGATGAAAACGCGTCTCCCGCTCGTGCGGATCGACGTAGAGATGATCGACGCGCTGCGTGTTGAACGATGAGGACCGCCGCTTGATGCCATGAACGACATAGCCTTTGTCCAAAAGGAGCTGGCTGAGATAGGCCCCGTCCTGCCCCGTGACGCCTGTAATGAGCGCAACCTTACGTGTCATCTGCCTTCCTATCTTGCGACCGCGGCGACTTCGACAATCTGCGGCAAGCGATGAGGGACGCCCCCTTCAACTAAAATTCCTGGTTCGTCAACGCCTCGACGACAACGACGGGGCGGACGCTGGCATCCTCGTCGCTGATGTCACTGGTGAGCCAATAGTCGAAGCCGGTACCTGGCATCCAAACGCCCCCCGTATAGGCCTCGAGTTTGCTGTCACCGGTCTGCGCCCCGCTCACACCGGATGGCGTGACGGCGCGCTCGCCGGCAACCCGCAAATTCACCTCGGTTATCGGGCGGCTGAATGTCTTGTCCTTGTGGACGATGAACCTGCCGAACTGGCCGAAACGCAGCGCCAACGCAGGCGCGACACCCGTGTACGGCTTCACCACGGTGATCTTGAGGTAGACGAGCCGCCCCATGATGTAGCCCAGGCTGGCGGAACGCACGGAGCCATCAACAGTGCGGCGGCGGAAAATGCCGTAGGGGGAGTTCGGCGGGACCTGCGAAAGCTCCTCCGCATCGACACAGCCGGTGCAGTTGATCACCGTCAGATCGGGGGCATCGTGGCGAACGAAGGCCATGTTGAGGAGACCGGTCACAGCCGGCAATGTCGGGCCGCGCATATCCGTTTCGACCAGGACCGGTCCGTTGACTTGCCCCTTCTCCGAGCGCACGCCAAGAACCCGAAACACGTGATGGTCGAGAAATGGGCTGGCCGAGCGCACGATCCCGACGGCGCCGGGAACAAACCACTGCGGCGGCGGGCCAACATATCGAATGACGCCATCGCCCCTGTACGTCACGTGCTTTTCCAGCGCGACGTGCATTCCCGGCGGTCCTCCGAGCGAGCGCGTGACGACCGCATCCCTCACCACGATCTTTTCCGAGATCCCATACGCAACGGGACCGAAGGAAATCGCGG
>VFQR01002416.1_pt1 | contig 11965 bp, 6 predicted proteins | sample 3512321 | NCBI WGS metagenome assembly VFQR01 (sample SAMN10412374, study PRJNA504923) | tailings metagenome | isolation source: Relicate 3 Philex TSF1 revegetated site | place: Philippines: Tuba, Benguet | collected 2017-08-29
CAGCATCTTTTTTAACACAGACTCTAGTCTGGGACTCGCTTGGATTTGCTTGCCCCAATACCAAATTCCCTGATAGCTATCGTATAATTTTTGCGGTTCTTGCCCTGTAAGTAACACTAATGCAGTTACAGCTAAAGAGTATAAATCACTACTAAAAAAGGCTTTTCCTTGCCGCAGTTGTTCTTCTGGAGCATAACCTTTTTTACCAAGTAAAGTGTTATTTCCAACTAACTGAGTACGCCAAAAACCTTGAGAAGCTGGCAATTGTTTAACGCCACCAAAATCAATTAACACTGGTAAATTATCAGAACGCCGCCAAATTAAATTATCGGGAGAGATATCACGGTGGATGACATCTCGTGAGTGAAGGTAGGATAAAACTGGTAAAATTTGTTGCAGTAGGTTAATTACTTCTTCTTCACTAAAGGTTTTTCCTTGATTGCGACGCTGTTCTAATAATTGGTCAAAATTCTCACCATCTATATAATCTTGGACTAAAAAGAAAAAATCTTTAGTACCTATTGTCACTTGCAGCGAACTATGAAAACAAGGAATTTGAGAATGCTGGAGTTTTTTCAGGACACTGGCTTCTCTCTCAAATAACTCTTTCGCTTTTTGTAAATCTTGTTCTTCTTGGACTTGGGGTGCAAATTCCTTCAGCACACATCTTTGATGGGATTTATTTTTATCCTCGGCCAAATAGGTGCGTCCAAAGCCCCCCTGTCCTAGTTGACGTATGATTTGATAGCGATTATCTATAATCTGCCCCACAGCAAGAGGTAATGGTTCACCGCAAAGGGTACAAAAGCGGTTACCATTATCATTCGTGTGTTGTTTGCTGCAATAGACCTGCATGATGCCCAAGGATTTAAAGTTTTATTTAATAACTACAACGGATGTACAGTTGTTTTCGGATATCTTACCAAACCTGAGTGGTCGGGTGTTGCTATCCTCAGGAATATCGATGAAATCGAGACTAAAGTTTTTGTATATTTATGTACTATAGGAATCCGTTTTGATTTTTGAACTTATTGGCTGAGGTAGGGGGTGTTTTTATTTTTGCCTTTGAGCTTTTTACTTGCAACTAACGTTTTGAGTTCTACTTTGAAGATAAAAAACAAGCATTATGAATTGCAAATCACAAAGTCAGCGAGCAATTAAAGCATTTGAAAATTTTCTTTCTACCCCCCTAGAAACCCAACTGCAACGACATCTGACCACTGAAAGTTCACAACTTTTGAGTTTATTTCACGATGTGGCGGCGAATGTACCCGCCTACAAGGCTTTTTTAGCAGCAAGGAAAATTAATCCTGGGAGTATTCAAAGCTTGGAGGACTTTCAAAAACTGCCAGCGATCGCTAAAGAAAATTATATACTGCATTATCCTTTAGCAGACTTGTGCCGCCACGGACAACTCCAAGGGTGCGATATGATAGCTGCTTCCTCTGGTTCCAGTGGTAAACCGACATTTTGGCCTCGTTTTTTCACAGATGAACTCCAAATCGCCACACGTTTTGAACAGATTTTTCACGATAGTTTTTATACGGACAGTAGACGTACTCTAGCTGTGATTTGTTTCAGTTTAGGTACTTGGGTAGGTGGAATGTTCACCACCAATTGCTGTCGCTATCTTGCGAGTAAAGGTTATCCCCTGACTGTAATTACTCCCGGTAACAACAAAGAAGAAATATTGCGAGTTGTGCAAGAGTTGGGTTCTGCTTTCGAGCAAGTGGTACTTTTGGGATACCCGCCATTTTTGAAAGATGTCATTGATACTGGAATTGCTCGTGGTGTGGAGTGGCAGCAATATCAGATTAAATTTGTCATGGCGGGAGAAGTATTCAGCGAAGAATGGCGGAGTTTGGTTGGTAAACGAGTTGGTTCAGAAAATCCCTGCTATGATTTTGCATCACTCTACGGCACTGCGGATGCGGGAGTTTTGGGCAATGAAACGCCGTTAAGTATTTGTATCCGTCGTTTTTTGGCAGAAAATCCCGATGCAGCTAGAAGTTTGTTTGGGGAATCGCGTTTACCGACATTGGTGCAGTACGATCCTTGCAGTCGCTTTTTTGAAGTTCAAGATGGCGCATTGCTATTTTCTGGAGATAACGGTATTCCTTTGGTGCGTTATGACATCTTAGATACTGGCGGGATAATTAGTTATGATGCCATGCTGGAATTTTTAGCCAAATGGGGATTCGATCCTGTCGCAGAGTTAGAGAATCAGAATTCAGAATTCAGCAATCAGAAGTTACCTAGAGGTATTCACTCATTACCTTTCGTTTATGTTTTTGGTCGTTCTAACTTTACAGTTTCCTACTTTGGCGCGAATATCTATCCCGAAAATGTGACGGTGGGATTAGAACAACCAGTGATTCAAGAATGGGTGACGGGTAAATTTGTGTTGCAGGTGAAGGAAGATGCAGACAAAAACCGATTTTTATCTGTGGTTGTGGAATTAGCACCAGGAATAGAAGGTAGTGAAGATAAAAAGCAAGCGATCGCATCTTCTATTCTTTCACAACTGCTACGGCTAAATAGCGAGTTTGCTAATTATGTTCCCTCGGAATATCAAACACCAGAGGTTGCATTAGCGCCAATGGGGGATGCTGAATATTTCCCCATTGGGGTGAAACATCGTTATACCCGTAAATAGGGAATGAAACATTGACACTCCCCTGCCTAACCAAGTTTCGCTTTCGCTCACTTGCTTGAAGTTGCTTCTATCATCTCCAGCCAATGCGGCATAATAAAAACTAAACCTTAAAATTCTGAAGTAGGCAATGAATACTACCGATAATTCTCCGATGGATGATGGGTCATCAGCAGATTTGATTTCTGTCGCAGAGTTACAGCAACAGCTTAATGACTTACTCCAGCAATTATCTCCAGAACGATTACAGGTTCTAACTGATTTTGCTGCTTATTTGGCAAATGCTGAAAGCGAAGCTGCAACGCAAGAGCTTTTGGCAATTCCTGGATTGTTAAAGCAAGTTAAGTAAAATCAAGCAACGCCTAAAGCCGAATACACCGCCTGGAGAACTCTATTTATTCAGAATTCACCAATTCAGAATTCAGAATTCTGAATGAATGATTCAAAGTACATTTTAAGGTATTGTCAAAACATTGAATCATTCCTTGGCGATCGCCGTCATCAATGGCAATTTCTGTAAACTTCCCTGTTGTGTACTCTGCAATCACACTGCGCCAAAATTTTTGAGCGACTGTATTTGTGGTAATTTGATAAATCTCCCACTTACCACAAAATTGGTCGAATACTTGAGAGGCGACTAGTTTACCAATTCCTTGTTGCCTATATTTTCGTAAGATAAAAAACTCTGCAATGGAATACTGACTGTCTGCAATATATGTAAACTGATTTACTAAAACAAATCCAGCAAGCTTTTTGTCTACTCGGACAATGAACGGATAGCGATCGCTCTCAATCCAGTAATAATCTAGATAAGGGTATCCAAAATAACCATGCTCATTGAGATCTTGATCTTCAAACTCTGAAAAATCATACTGATAAAGCTCCATCATCCGTTGGATGAGTGGTTTGTCATCGATTGAAGCAGATAACACCTTTACATACATAATCAATCGAGCGAAAACAATATTTCTTAATCTTATGCAAAACTAGCCACACAAACGTCTACAAAGTTCTCTTGCTGTCAGGATGTGATATCAAACACTTTATCTGCGATAATAAATAAGACTATTGGCATAAACTGACACTTACGTATAACTGTACATTCATCCAATTCAAAACAGCGATATTGCAATCAAGTCAAATATTCATAACAGTAATTGCTGCACTAAAATAACTCTTATTATAAATTTTTTCAGACAAAATATCAACTTATCTTGTATTTTTTAATAAAACTGTGTATATTAAATTGCACTCAGAAACACAATAGCATAAATTTCGAGAAAATCTCCATGCACAACCACCAATTATTTAATGCTAACATCGAGAACGATCGCGTTCTATTAACTCCCAATGAAATAAAATCAAGATTACCATTAACTCAATTAGCAGAACAAACAGTATTAAGGTATAGAGAGGAAATAGAAGATATTTTAGATTTCCGCGATCGTCGAAAATTCATAGTAGTTGGGCCATGTTCAATTCACGATCCCAAAGCAGCGATCGAATATTCCCAAAGATTGAAAGTATTGGCTGAACAAGTCCAAGATAAGCTGCTACTAATTATGCGAGTTTATTTTGAAAAACCTAGAACAACTGTAGGCTGGAAAGGATTAATTAATGACCCAGAGATGGATGATTCTTTTCATGTAGAAAATGGGTTATTAATTGCCCGCGAGCTATTATTAAAAATTACCGAATTGGGATTACCTGCTGGTACAGAAGCCCTAGATCCAATTATCCCTCAATACATTAGCGAACTGATTACATGGTCTGCCATTGGGGCACGGACAACCGAATCGCAAACTCATCGGGAAATGGCCAGCGGACTTTCCATGCCTGTGGGTTTTAAAAACGGTACTGACGGTAATATTCAAGTAGCTTTGAATGCCTTACAATCAGCTAGAAACCCCCATAATTTTTTGGGCATTAATCAAAACGGACAAGTCAGCGTATTTCAAACCAAAGGTAATGCCTACGGTCACGTCATTTTAAGAGGTGGTAATCAGCCAAACTTTGATGCAGCCAGCGTTAGTCTAGTAGAAAAGAAATTAAAACAAGCAGATTTGCCACCAAGAATAGTCATCGATTGTAGCCACGGCAACACCAATAAAGACTATAAATTACAACCTGCGGTCTTGGAAAATATTATTGAGCAAATATTGGATGGCAATACATCAATAGTTGGCATGATGCTGGAATCGAATATATATGAAGGCAATCAACCAATTAGTGGAAAAAAAGAAGAATTAAAATATGGTGTTTCTGTAACTGACAAATGTATTAATTGGGAAGAAACAGAGAAAATTATTTTGGCTGCTCACGAAAAATTGAAGTAACTTGTTTTGGAGACTCAAATACAAATTCAACGTAAATTCGATGGCTGATATATAGCGGTTCCCAATCAAATGAGGTACAGAAATTTGTAGGGGCGCAAAGCTTTGCGCCCCTACCAAGTACCTCACGCTTATTGGGAAATGCTATAGTGCAATACGGTTAACTTAAGACGAAAAGTAGGTTGGGTTAAGCCATAGCGCAACCCAACAAAGCTTTGAGGATGTTGGGTTTCGTTATTCCAAAATTGTCTTATTGGCCCAAAAAAAGAGATGTGGGAGATGAAAAGAAAATACTTCCTCATCCCCCTCATCCCTTTTAAACACCTCCTAATCCGATGGTTTGTAATTTTTTCTGCTCAGATTAAACAATCACAAAATTATTGTTGGTTAATGACAAGCCAGTAGTAACTAAAGCAAATTGTACTTGAGCAAAGCCACCGCCACTGCCATCGCGGTCAAAGAATATTGCAATAAACTGCTCGATAATCCAAATGGATGGTAATGTATTTTATCCAAGAAAGGATTTTATACTTGCATTGATAAGTTGAATGCGAGTTGTTATTAAAAACATCTCGCATTCGGAGCTTTTCCTATTGTCTCTACCTTAGATTAATAGAGTGCTAATCACAATTAACCAACTACAAAATTGTTGTTAGTTAATGACAACCCGCCAGATAATTGTGCAAATTGTACTTGAGCAAAGGCACCGCCACTGCCATCGCGGTCAAAGAATAATGCACCTGTAGTGGAGTTATAAATAAATCGTTGACTGCTTGTACTTGCAGATGCACCAATTCTAAATTGATTAGCAGATAATACACCCGCTGATAAACCGCCACCAAAACCAGCAGCTGATACCCGAATTACTTCATTAGCGGCGTTGAAATTAATAATCCTATCAATGCCTTCATTGAAACTATTAAAAACAAATGTATCAATACCACTTCCTCCTGTGAGGGTATCATTGCCCTTGCCACCTTTGAGGGTGTTGTTACCAGTGGCATTAATGGCTGTGAGAATATCATTACCATCGCCGCCATCTAAGAGATTATTCCCTGTTGAGCCTTCAGCATTTAAGATGTCGTTACCTACACCACCATTGAGGGTATTTTTGCCAGAGGAGCGAAAGTCGGAGTAGTCGTATTGGTTTCCTTGGTAGTAGCCAGAGATGGAGAGAAAATCATTGCCAGCACCGCCATCAAGCAGGTTATCCCCTGTTGAACCACCAGCACTCAAAGTATCGTCACCAGCGCCACCGTTAAGGGTGTTTTTGCCAGAAGAACGAGAGTCGTATGAAGTTGAGAGGTCGCGGTATGCGTACTCATTTAAGTCGGCGGTGTAGCTGTAGTAGCCAGAGATGGAGAGATAATCATTGCCATCGCCCCCAGACAGGGAGTTATTACCTTGCCCATTAGCAGTCAATTTATCGTTTCCAGCACCACCATTGAGGGTGTTATTGCCAGACGGGAGAGAGTCAGAGTAGAAGTAATTATCTCCTTGGAAGGAGCCAAATACGGAGAGGGAATCATTGCCATCATCTCCATTGAGTAGGTTATTGCCTGTGGAACCGTCAGCACTTAAGGTATCGTCACCAGCACCACCATTGAGGGTGTTTTTGCCAGAGCAGCGTGAGTCGTATGTGTAGTATGGGTACTCAAAGACCTCATAGCCAGAGACGGAGAGATAATCGTTGCCATCACCGCCATTGAGCAGATTATCACCTCCTGAACCACTAGCAGTCAATTTATCGTTACCTGTACCACCATTGAGGGTGTTTTTGCCAGATGAGCGTGAGTCGTTTTCCTCGAATGAGTTATAGATGTAGTAACCAGAAGTTGAGAGAGAATCATTGCCACTGCCTCCATCAAGTAGGTTATTGCCAAAACCACCAATGAGAGTATCGTTGCCTGCACCACCCCGCAACAAGTCGTCGCCACCTTTGCCATCAATTTTGTCATCACCTCCCTGACCATTCACCACATCATTGGAGTTATCTAAAGCGGTAATGTTGTTTGCAAGGTCGTTGAGGAAGGTGACTGTATTGGCAATGCCGATGGTTGTTTCTGTAGAGTTGGCATCTAAGACATTAAAACTATCAATAATGCTACTTTGTCCATCAAAGATAATATTACCGATCGCTGGTCTACTGCCAGAAGCTTTCAAGTTCTCCAAGTTTTCTAGTTTGAAGTTTTGCAAGATGACTTTTGTCCCAGTCACCCCTGCAAAAGTAATTTCTAAATTTGTGCCGTTTTGAGTGAGCAACATATTTCGGGCAGTTAACCCAGCACCTTGGAATTTAATGGTATCAACTTCGGCAATAACGCCTGCTGTTGGGTTTGTGCCTTTACCCACGCCACCAAAATCAGTAATTGTATCAGTGCCGTCACCCAAGTTGTAAACAAATCTATCCTTGCCACCACCACCAGTTAAGGTATCGTTGCCTTTGTTGCCTGTAATGGTGTCGTTGCCAAGTTTACCGTTAATCGTGTCGGTGCTGGTGGTGCCCAGTAGGGTATCGTTACCGTTGCTGCCGTTGATATTTGCCATAACTTTTTCCTACCTGATTCGATTTTGGAGTAATTTAAGTTCTCAGTTGTGAGTACTGTTTTGGCGCAGAAAAATTTCCCGAAAGCGTCAGCTTTCGATGTAGTTCATATCACCCTTGGGGTTAGCAATTTTTTTGGAAGTTTGAGATTTTGAATGGTTTGCAGATAACGTTTATCCAAATATTTTGGACTATCTAATTCTTATGCACTTTACAAATTTATGAGGCTGTGCATCCAGTAATAACTATGGCTTCAGGCTTTTTTCAATCATCCTCGATGGCAAGCTCAGGCTTCATCAAACCCCAGCATCTCTCAAAAAACATCAAAAAATTCCAGCTTGAATGCCTAATACACAGTTCATATTGAGTTTTTGACAATGCGTAAGTATTTATACTTAAAAATCAGGAACATTGACAGGGGATAAGTCAAATAATTTCATCCCCTTTTCGCGGGCGATCGCTCTTAGCTGTCTAAACCGAAAAACTAGGAAACATCTAAATAACATCTTACTAACTAAATACAGAAAAATTACGTAGATTTCTATAAATTCAAGAAAAATTTTTGCATACTCTTCACATTTTTTTGTCTCAGTGCTTAAGAGTATATAAAACTACGAATATGCGAAATATGCTAGAACCTCGCATTCAAAGGATTTCTGGTTTTCCCATACTGGTTAAAGCCATTAACTGTTGACTGATGACTGTTGACGGTTAACAGTTAACGGCGTCCCACCCATCGAATGCAAGGTGTCTAGAATCGCACCTCCCATTCTCAAGATTCCTGGTGTTGCTTGTCGTTAAACAACCACAAAATTACTGTTGGTTAACGCCAACCCAGCAGATAGTTGGGCAAATTGTACCTGAGCAAACCCACCGCCACTGCCATCTTGGTCAAAGAACAATGCACCTGTGTTGGAGTCATAAATAAATCTCTGACTACTTGTGTTTGCAGATGCACCGATTCTCAACTGACTAGCAGATATTACACCCGCTGATAAACCGCCACCAAAACCAGCAGTTGATACCTGAATCACTTCATTGGTAGCGTTGAAATCATAAATCCTGTCAACACCATCATTAAAACTATTGAAACCAAAGGTATCAATACCACTTCCTCCATAGAGGCTATCATTACCACTGCCACCTATGAGAGTATCATTGCCATTTCCGCCTTTGAGGGTGTTTTTTCCAGTGGCACCAAAGGCAAAGAGACTATCATTACCATCGCCTCCATCTAAGAGATTGTTGCCTGATGAATAGTCAACATTCAAGGTATCGTTACCAGCACCACCATTGAGTGTATTATTGCCTGACGCCCTCAGATAGACTTCGTAATATGGGTCGAAGTCTCCGCCAGAAGCTGACAGATAATCATTGCCATCGCCTCCATTTAATAAGTTGTCCCCTTCTGAATAGTCAACATTCAAGGTATCCTTACCAGCACCACCATTGAGGGTATTATTGCCAGTGGTACTGTAATATGTTCCTCCGAAGCCGTAACCGTAGCTAGAACCGGAGAGATAATCATTGCCATCGCCTCCATCTAATAAGTTAGCGCCTCTTGAATAGTTAACATTCAAGGTATCGTCGCCGGCACCGCCTTTAAGGGTGTTGTTGCCTGAGGTGTTGTCAAATCTGTAGCCCTCGAAGTCTGACGCAATCAGATAATCATTGCCATTGCCTCCATCCAACAGATTATTCCCTGTGGAAATACTAGCATTTAAAGTATCGTTACCAACGCCACCGTAGAGGGTGTTATCACCATCGGTAAGTCTGATGGAGAGATAATCTTGGCCATCGCCTCCATCCAGGAGATTATTACCTGTGGAAAAGATGGCATTCAAAGAATCATTACCGGCGCCACCTTTGAGGGTGTTTTTACCAGTGACGCGAACGCTGTAATACTCACCAGAAACAGAAAGAATATCATTGCCATCTCCTCCATCAAGCAGGTTATTACCTGTTGAATAGTCGGCGTTCAAAGAATCATTACCAGCGCCACCTTTAAGGGTATTATTACCAGAAACTACAGCGCCGTAGTACTCACCTAAAGCCGAGAGAGTATCATCGCCATCGCCGCCATCTAGCAAATTATTACCAGTTGAAGAGTCAACATTTAAGCGATCGCTACCACTACCACCGTTAAGGGTATCATTTCCCGCATCACCTTGCAGCAAGTCATTTCCCGCACCACCTACAAGGGAGTCATTGCCGGTACCACCCACAAGAGTGTCATTCCCCACCCCACCAATGAGAGTATCGTTACCCGTACCACCTCTCAAAAGGTCGTTACCACTCTTGCCGTCGATTTTATCGTTACCCCCTTGACCATTCACCACATCATTAGAGTTATCTAAAGCGGTAATGTTATTTGCCAGGTCGTTGAGAAAGGTGACTGTATTGGCAATGCCGATGGTTGTTTCTGTAGAGTTGGCATCAAGAACATTAAAACTATCAATGATGCTATTTTGTCCATCAAACAGGATATTACCAATAGCTGGTCTACTACCAGAAGCTTTCAGGTTATCTAAATCTTCTAATTTGAAGTTTTTCAAGATGACTTTTGTCTCAGCCACCCCTTCAAAGGTGATTTCCAGGTTGCTACCTTTCTGTGTCAGCAACATATTTCGGGCAGTCAACCCAGCACCTTGGAATTTGATGGTATCAACTTCGGCAATAACGCCTGCTGTTGGGTTTGTGCCTTTACCCACGCCACCAAAATCAGTAATTATATCAATGCCGTCACCCAAGTTGTAAACAAATTTATCCTTGCCGCCGCCACCAGTTAAGATATCGTTGCCTGCTTTACCGTTAATTGTGTCAGCACTCAGGGTGCCCAGTAGAGTATCGTTACCGCTGGTTCCAATAATATTCGCCATAAATTTTTCCTACCTAAATCAGTTTTTTGTAACTGGAATTATCAACTTTTGATGCTATTTTGGGGCATCAATAATTCACCGAAAATTAAACATTTCGGCATACCTTATATCAGCTTTCAGGGTTAGCAATTTTCCCAATACTTGCCTTGTTTACCAGATTGCAAGTAGGGCTTATCCAAACTATTTGGGACTATTGACGACAGATTTCAAGTTGGTAAAGTACACCAGCTAAGTCCGGTAACTAAGTACCTAGCGTGTTTTACTCATGAATTCTGAATTATGCCGTAAGTTCAGCTCTTCAATGCGAGTAAATCTCTTTTTTTTGGCTCTGTAACTACGAAACTTTTCTTCACCGTTGGTGTTGGCACAGCCATCAATGTCTAACCAACGGCATAATCATTTCGGTGGTCAAGAGGTTAAAAAGGAATTTTTGGGGCAAAGTTTTTAGCTATTTTGAAAAGTCTAGCCGTATTAGCTGGAAAAGAACAAACAGTTTACAGGGAATAAGGAAAGAATTTTTATGCCTTCCTTGTGGGCGATCGCCCCAGAGTATTTAACTTCAAAACAGGGAACATCTAAATAAGATCATACTAATTAAATACTGAATATTTACTTACATGTCTATATTTCAACAAATATCTTTGCATATCCTTTACATTATTTAATTTACATGACCGTGGAGCTTGAAAAAGGGGCTAGAGAGTAAGTTAGGAAATTTTTTCATTGTTGGTTGTGAGTTTTCTGAGGGACTATTTTAAAATACGGACTGGGAATTTGGTAAAAAATATTTTCATGCCATAGTTATGCGAGCGATCGCATGAACGTCTAACTTGAAAATAGGAGAGAGCTTACAGGTAAAAAGGAATAAGGAAAGAAATTTTCATACCTTCCTAATTAAGCATTACCTGTGGACGTTTAACTTAACAATAGAAAACATCTAAATAGCATCATACTAACTAAATACTGAATATTCACTTAGATGTCTATGCCTAAAAGCATATCTTTGCATATTCTTCATATTATTTCCTGAAAAAAGTATATGTTTAATTACTGATGTTTCATGAAAATTAGGTGTAAAGCCCTGGTATTTAGTCAATTTTGCTAAACCGATAATTCTGGGCAAGTCTGGAATTCCTTATGGGACAAAGAGCGTTGTTAAATCAAATCAAGCTTTACTCATCTTTGTGTATTCTTCATACTCATCCCAGCAAACGGATGGAATCAAATGCGAGGCAATACTGTACGCTTTGTGAATATTCGTAAGTTGGGTTGAGGCTTTGCGAAACCCAACAAATTCCGCAAAGTGTTGGGTTACCCTTCTCCTTCAAAGACGCTACGCGAACCGGATCTTGCTACGTTCCTCAGCCCAACCTACAATCTTTATTTTTAGCCTTAACCGAGCAGTATTGAAATGCGAGGTGCTATTTTCAACACCTCGCATTCTGAAAATTTATTTTTGTGCGTAATTACGATTAAACAACCACAAAATTGTTATTGGTCAGTGACAACCCACCAGATAGTTGTGCAAATTGTACCTGAGTAAATCCACCTGCAC
>VFQR01002418.1_pt1 | contig 11960 bp, 13 predicted proteins | sample 3512321 | NCBI WGS metagenome assembly VFQR01 (sample SAMN10412374, study PRJNA504923) | tailings metagenome | isolation source: Relicate 3 Philex TSF1 revegetated site | place: Philippines: Tuba, Benguet | collected 2017-08-29
GACCCGCGCATCACCCTGCAGCAGCAGGTGAGCGACCAGCTCAAGGCCCACTTCGGCGACAAGGTGTTCGACACCGTGATCCCGCGCAACGTGCGCCTGGCCGAAGCGCCCAGCTACGGCCTGCCCGGCGTGGTGTTCGACCCGTCCGCGCGCGGCAGTCAGGCCTTCCTCAGCTTTGCCGAGGAGATGGTTCTGCGCATCAAGAACATGTGAGGGCAGGGCGTTTCACGTGAAACCGCAGAACGTCCTGATCCTGCCCGGCTGGCAGAACAGCGGGCCCCAACATTGGCAAAGCCGCTGGGAGACAACCCATGGCTACCAGCGCGTCGAGCAGCACGACTGGATGACACCACAGCGCGGCGATTGGATGGCGAGGCTCGAAGACGTGGTGCTGGCCGCCGAGGGCCCGGTGGTGCTGGTGGCGCACAGCCTGGGCTGCATCCTCACGGCGGCCTGGGCCGCGCACTCGAAGAACACCGCGCGCGTGCGCGGCGCGCTGCTCGTCGCGCCCGGTGACGCCGAGCGCGAGGATCTGCGCGATCAACTGCCGAGCTGGTCGCCCATCGCGCGCCAGCGACTGCCTTTCCCGGCGCACCTGATCGGCAGCCAGGACGACCCGTACTGCAGCCTCGAGCGCGCCCAGGGCTTCGCCGCCGACTGGGGCGCCCGCTTCACCGACCTCGGCAACGCCGGGCACATCAACGCCGATTCCGGCCTGGGCGACTGGGCCCAGGGCCACGCCTGGCTCCAGGCTTTCACGAAAGACACGCACTGATGGTCAACAAAAAACCCAAGGGCCTGGGCCGCGGGCTCGAAGCGCTGCTCGGCCCCAAGGTCGAAGACCGGCCCGCTACCGAGGCGCCGGCCGGTGCGCCGTCCACCCTGTCGCTGGATGAACTGGTGCCCGGCCAGTACCAGCCGCGCACCCGCATGGACGAGGGCGCGCTCTACGAGCTGGCCGAGAGCATCAAGGCGCAGGGCATCATGCAGCCGATCCTGGTGCGCAAGCTCACCAGCGGCCCGAACGCCGGCAAGCACGAGATCATCGCGGGCGAGCGGCGCTTCCGCGCCTCGAAGCTGGCAGGCCTGAACGCCGTGCCGGTGCTGGTGCGCGAGGTGCCCGACGAGGCCGCCGCCGCCATGGCGCTGATCGAGAACATCCAGCGCGAGGACCTCAACCCGCTCGAAGAGGCTCACGGCCTGCAAAGGCTGGTGAAAGAGTTTGGGCTCACTCACGAGCAGGCCGCGCAGGCGGTGGGCCGTTCGCGCAGCGCCGCCAGCAACCTGCTGCGCCTGCTGCAACTGGCCGACCCGGTGCAGACCATGCTCATGGCCGGGGACATCGACATGGGCCACGCGCGCGCGCTGCTGCCGCTGGACAAGGCGGCGCAGATCACCACCGCCAACCAGATTGCCACCCGCAAGCTTTCGGTGCGCGAGGCCGAAAGCCTGGTCAAGAAGCTCTCGGCCGAGTTCGCGCTCGCGCCGCAGAAGCCGCGCAAGGAAAAGTCGCGCGACATCCGCCGGGTGGAAGAAGAGCTGGCCGACCTGCTGACCGCCGAGGTCGAGGTGCGGGTGAAGAAGCGCGTCAAGCGCCACGGGCGGACCGAGGAAATGGGCGAACTGGCGATCCAGTTCGGCTCGCTCGACGCGCTCAACGGCCTCATCGAACGCTTGCGCGCCGGCGGCTGAGGCCGCTTCCACTTCGGCGCTCCCGCCGATTGAACCGAAACCGCGCCGGGCCCGACCCAGGGATACCGGCGGACATGGGGTTTGCCGGTATCCACCTGAACCGGAGACCGACATGAACCTCACCCCGACCCACGTGGCCACCGCGATGCTGCTGACCGCCCTCATGACGTTGGGCGGCGCCGCCCACGCGCGCGGCGCCTCAAACACCCTGGCCCATTGCCCTTGGGGCGATCTCGGCTGCCGCAACCCGCCACCGGCCGCCGCGTTGAACAGCCTGTCGGCTCAGCCTGCGCAGGCGCGCCTGGCCTGCGACCCGGACCTCTCGACACCCGACGAGTGCTGGACCAACTGCAAGACCGAGGACGACATCACCATCTGCGACATCATCAAGCTCGACACCTTCCTGCCCGAAAACCCGCGCCAAGGTGGCTTCAAGGCGCGGTGAGCGAGGCCTCGCGCAGCCCGGGCCGGCCCCGCTTCAGACCGCGAAGATCTTGCCCGGGTTGAGGATGTTGTCCGGGTCGAGCGCGCGCTTGATGGTTCGCATCATGTCCACCGCACCGGCGCCGGCTTCGTCGAGCAGGAAGCCCATCTTGTGCAGGCCCACGCCGTGCTCGCCGGTGCAGGTGCCTTCGAGCTGCAGCGCACGCGTCACCAGCTTGACGTTGAGCTCCTCGGCCACGCGGCGCTCGTCGGCGTTGTCGGGGTCGATCAGGTAGCCGAAGTGGAAGTTGCCGTCGCCCACGTGGCCGACGAGGAAGTAGGGCAGGCCGGCGGCGTCGGCCTCGGCCACGGAGTCGAGCAGGCAGTCGGCCAGGCGGCTGATGGGCACGCAGGTGTCGGTGCTCACGGCGCGGCAGCCGGGCTTGCTCTGGATGGCGGCGAAGTAGGCGTTGTGCCGCGCGGTCCACAGGCGCGTGCGCTCTTCGGGTGTCACGGCCCATTCGAAGGCGTTGCCACCGAATTCGCTGGCAATCTCCTGCACCGTCTCGGCCTGTTCCTTCACGCTCGCGGGCGAGCCATGGAACTCCATCAGCAGCATGTGTTCTTCGCGCAGGCCCAGCTTGCTGTGCGCGTTGACCATGCGCACGGTGTTGGCGTCGATCAGTTCGCAGCGCGCGATCGGCACGCCGAGCTGGATGACCTGGATCACGGTGCGCACCGCGGCTTCGATGCTGGGGAAGGAGCAGACCGCGGCCGATATCGCCTCGGGCAGCGGGTAGAGCTTGAGCGTGACCTCGGTGATCACGCCCAGCGTGCCTTCGCTGCCCACCATCAGGCGCGTGAGGTCGTAGCCCGCGCTGCTTTTCTTGGCGCGCGTACCGGTGCGGATGACATCGCCGCTGGCCGTGACCACCTCGAGCGCGAGCACGTTCTCGCGCATGGTGCCGTAGCGAACCGCGTTGGTGCCGCTGGCGCGCGTGGCCGCCATGCCGCCAAGCGACGCGTCGGCGCCGGGGTCGATGGGGAAGAACAGGCCCTCGCTCTTCACGGCCTCGTTGAGCGCCTTGCGCGTCACGCCGGGCTGCACGGTCACGGTCAGGTCTTCGGCGTTGATGGCCAGCACCTGGTTCATGCGGCCCACGTCGATGCTGATGCCACCCTGCACCGCGAGCAGGTGGCCTTCCAGCGAAGAGCCCACGCCGAAAGGAATCACCGGCACCTTGTGCTGCGCGCACAGGGCCACCGCATCGGCCACGTCTTGCGTGCTTTCGGCGAACACCACGGCCGCGGGCGGCGGCACGGTGAAGGTGGATTCGTCGCGCCCGTGTTGCTCGCGCACCGCGAGCGCGGTGGAGCACTGCGCCCCGAAACGCGCCTGCAGCGCGGCCAGGAATTCGGCGGGCACCGCGCGCTGCGCGACGGTGGGCAGCAGGTGGTGGATGTCGGTGGGGGCGTTCATGGGCGGTCTCCGGCGCGCGTTCTGTGGAACGCGGCAGTTTACGCCCGGGGGCCCCGGCGCGGGGTCATCGGCGGTGCAGGCGCGCGGTGAGCGGGGGCAAGCCGGCGGCGGGCGCCGACAGCGCCACGGCGTGAGAGGAGGCGGCCCCGGCGCCGCGCGCGGGCAGGGTGGTCTGGGCGGCACCCAGGCCGCCCATCACCAGTGTCCAGGCGGCGATGAGCTGCACGCTGCGGTGCTCGAAGTTCAGGCGGGTGCGGGGTTTGTCGGGCGATCGTCGCATCGGGCGTGTTCCATCCGGGGCATTGAAAGAAACCGCATTCCAGCCCGACCGACGCCACAACGCCAGCCTTTTTGCCCCACGTTGCGGGCTTGACCTTCACTTCACGCGCGTCACATTTGCCTGCCGATCGTTACCAGCCGGCCATCACTCACAATCGCGAATCGCTTGACAAGGAACACCATGGGCAACCGACTCACGCAGATCGCCACCCGCACGGGCGACGCCGGCACCACCGGGCTTGGCGACAACACGCGCGTCTCGAAAGACAGCCTGCGCGTGCACGCCATGGGCGACGTCGACGAACTCAACTCCCACATCGGTGTGCTGCTGTGCGAAGAGTTGCCGGGTGGTGTGCGCGACTTGCTGGTGGAGATCCAGCACCAGCTCTTCAACCTCGGCGGCGAGCTGTCCATCCCCGGCTATCAACTGCTCAAACCCGAGGCCGTGGCCGCGCTCGACGACGCGCTGGACCACCACAACGCGCAGTTGCCTCGGCTGCAGGAATTCATCCTGCCCGCGGGCAACCGCGCCGCCAGCCAGGCGCACGTGTGCCGCACCGTGGCGCGCCGGGCCGAGCGCGCGGTGGTGGCGCTGGGCGACACCGAAGCCGTGAACGACGCGCCGCGCCAGTACCTCAACCGCCTCTCCGACCTGATGTTCGTGCTGGCGCGCGTGCTCAACCGCATGCACGGAGGCGACGACGTGTACTGGAAGAGCGAGCGCCTGCAGCAGCAGGCCGGTGACGCACCGGAGGCGGGCGCATGAAACGCGGCGCGGCGGCCACGCTGCTGGCTCTGGCCACGGCGGTGTCGATGGCCGACACCCCGGTGCCGGGGCAGGTGGTGCTCTCCTGCGAAGCCGTCTACATGCCCGCGCGCAGCACCTGGGTGCGCGAGGTGCGCTTCTCGCTCGACGAGCGCCGCATCCGCGGTGTGGAGATCGACGGCGTGCCGGTCTACAGCTTCACCGTGTACGAGACCCTGCTGCTCACCGCGCTGGACAACGAGCGCATCCAGCTCGACACCGCCACGCTCTCCTGGCGCAGCGACTTCCGCGGGCAGGCCACGTCGGAAGGCCGCTGCGAACGGCGCTGAGGCGCCGTGCCTCAGCGCGGCGCCAGCACCGACATCGTGATGCGCGAGACGCAGGTGAGTTCGCCCGCGTCGTTGCGCAGATCGATGTGCCAAACGTGGGTGCTGCGGCCGATGTGCACCGGCCGCGTGACGCCCGTGACCCAGCCCTGCGTGGCGCCCTTGAGGTGGTTGGCGTTGATGTCCAGGCCGACCGCGCGGTGGCCATCGGGGCAGCTGAACGCCGCACCGCAGGAACCCAACGTCTCGGCCAGCACCACGCTCACGCCGCCGTGCAGCAGGCCGTAGGGTTGCTTGGTGCGCGTGTCCACCGGCACGCGCGCGGCGATGAAGTCGTCGCCCACCTCGGTGAACTCGATGCCCAGCTGCCGCACGGCGGTGTCGTCGTGCAGGCGGTGCAGGATCTCGCAAGAGATCGGGCGCGTCCAGATGCGTGCCATGCCGCTCAAGCCTTCTGGCCGCGGCTCAGCAGCCAGTACAGCAGGACGGCACCGAAGGTGGCGGTGCCGATGCCGCCCAGGCCGAAGGCGCCGAACTTGAGCGTGTATTCGCCCGTGCCCAGGATGATGGGGATGGCGGCCACCAGCAGGTTGCGGTTGTCCGAGAAGTCGACCTTGTTGTCGACCCAGATCTTGGCGCCGGCGATCGCGATCAGGCCGAACACCACGATGGACACGCCGCCCATCACGGCCAGCGGAATGGTCTGGATCAGCGCGCCGAACTTGGGGCTGAAGCCCAGCACGATGGCGATCACCGCGGCCACCACGAACATGGCGGTGGAGTAGATCTTGGTCGCGGCCATCACGCCGATGTTCTCGGCGTAGGTGGTCACGCCGGTTCCGCCCGCGCCACCACTCACCACGGTGGCGATGCCGTCGCCGATGAAGGCCTTGCCCAGGTAGGGGTTGAGGTCGCGCCCGGTCATGGCGCTCACGGCCTTCACGTGGCCCAGGTTCTCGGCCACCAGGATGATGGCCACCGGCGCGATCAGCAGCATGGCCTGCGCGCTGAACACCGGCGCGGCGAAGCCCGGCATGCCGAACCAGGGCGCGGCGGCGATGCCGCTGAAGTCGATCGGCTTGCCCAGGCCCAGGCCGTTGGTGAGGATGGCGTAGATCACGCTCGCAACGATCAGGCCGACCAGGATCAGCAGGCGCTGCACCATGCCGCGCGTGTACACGGCCACCAGGCCCACGCTCACGAACGTGATCGCCTGCATCCAGGCGTCAAAGCCGGTGGGCGCCATGTTCTTGATGGGGATGGCCGCGAGGTTCAGCCCGATCACCGCCACCACGGTGCCGGTGACGACCGGCGGCATGAGCCGCTCGACCCAGCCGGTGCCGATGGCCTGCACCACGATGCCGATGAGGATGTAGAGCACGCCGCAGGCGATGATGCCGCCCAGTGCCACGCCCAGGTTGGCGTTGGGCCCGCTGCCGGCGTAGCCGCTGGCGGCGATGACCACGCCGATGAAGGCGAAGCTCGAGCCCAGGTAGCTCGGCACCTTGCCGCCCGTGATGAGGAAGAAAATGAGCGTGCCGATGCCGCTCATGAGAATGGCCACGTTGGGGTTGAAGCCCATCAGCAGCGGCGCGAGCACGGTGGCGCCGAACATGGCGATCACGTGCTGCACGCCCATCACCGTGGTCTGCGGCCACGGCAGTCGTTCATCGGGGGCGATCACCCCGCCTTGCGCCAGGGTGTCGGCGCTTTTTTCCGTCCAGTTGAACAGGCCCATCTCGCTCGCTCCTACGTGGTTTGTGTGGCGGCGATTGTGCAAGCAAGTGGGGTGCCGCACGCGTCGCGCACGGGCAGGTGGTGGCGCGCCGGCCGCGCGCGTGCAGGCGTCAGCCGGCCAGTCGTGAGACCGGCGATTTCGGATCGCTCAAGGCCGCGTGCAGGCCGGCCACGAGGTAGCGCACCAGGTGTGGCGCCCCGGCCGGGTCGTGGGCGCGCACGCGGCCTTGCGAAAGCCGTGTGATGCGCTCGTCGCGCAGATGCAGCCCGACGGCGCCCAGCGTGAACTGGCAGGCCCAGGCCAGTTCCGCGTGGCCTGCGCCAGGCAGGGCGGCATGCAGGGCGTCCATGAAACGTTGCACCAGCGGCTCGAAGCCCTCCAGCAAAGGGTGGTCGGCCCGGGATGACCCCATCAGCAGTTCGCGCGCCAGCAGCCGCGCATAGGCCGCGGTGGTGGGCTGCTGGCGCAGCTGCAGCAAGGGCAGCACAAAGGCCTCGACGATGCGCAGCAGGCCCTGCGGTTGCCGCGCCTGGCGGCGCGCGTCGTCCAACGCCGGGGCGCGATCGAGGTGCCAGTGCCGGTGGTGGATGAAGATGGCGCGGAAGAGATCGTGCTTGCGCCCGAAGTAGTAACCCACCAGGGCCAGCGGCACATCCGCGGCCTCGGCGATCTGGCGCAGGGTGACCGCGTGGAAGCCGTGGTCGGCGAACAGGGTTTCGGCGGCCCGGAGGATGGCCTCCTGGCGGTCGTTGCGCAGCGGCGGTGTGGTCGTTTGCATGGCAAGGCTCCTGCGTTGCGGTCTTGGCGGCGGGCGACCCGTGTGACAGACAGAGCGGCCGGGCCCCGCTACGCTGGGGCCCCCGACCTGCGCCATCACCATGTCCACGCCGCCCTGCATTCCCCAGATCCGCCGCTACACCGAATGGCTTGCGACCCACCGGGGCCTGCGTTTTGACGACTACCCCGCGCTGTGGCGCTGGTCGGTGACCGACCTGGAGGCCTTCTGGGGCAGCATCGGCGACTACTTTAGTTTGAACATCCGATCAGAAGGGGGGCGGGTATTGGCGGCCAACGCCATGCCCGGCACGCGCTGGTTTCCGGGCGGCCAGGCGAACTACGCGCGCCAGGTGCTCCGACACGTCGGGCCCGCGCACGCCGCCGGTCTGCCGGCGCTGATCGCGCGCAACGAGAAAGGCCGTGCCACCGAACTCGGCTGGCCCGAGCTGCAGCGCCAGGTGGCGGCCTTGGCCTTGCACCTGCAGGCGCTGGGCGTGCAGCGTGGCGACCGCGTGGCGGCCTACCTGCCCAACATCCCCGAGACCGCGATCGCCTTCCTCGCCGTGGTGAGCATCGGCGCGGTGTGGAGCGTGTGCGCGCCCGACATGGGCACCAACGCCGTGCTCGACCGCTTCCGCCAGATCGAACCGGTGGCGCTAATCGCCTGCGATGGCGTGACCTATGGCCAGCGCGACATCGACCGCCTGGGCGTGGTGGCCGAGCTGCGCGCGGCCCTGCCCACGCTGCGCCATGTGGTGCTGCACACCAACCTGGCTGAGACACCCGAAGCCAAAGCGCGGGCGTTGGCGCAGGCCGCGCCGTGTGCGCACTTCGAGGCCGTGACCGCGCGCGACGACGCCGACACCGCGGCCTTCGAACCCGAATGGCTGCCCTTCGACCACCCGCTGTGGATCGTCTATTCCAGCGGCACCACCGGCCTGCCCAAGCCCATCGTGCACGGCCACGGCGGCACGGTGCTGGTGGGCATGGCGCTCAAGATCCTGCACAACGACATCGGCTGCAGCTACGACCCCAACAACTTCGGCGAGCGCTACCACTGGTACAGCTCCACCGGCTGGGTGATGTGGAACGCGCAGGTCAGCGGCCTGCTCAACGGCACCACCTGCGTCATCTACGACGGCAACCCCGGCGGCTCGAAAGAGGCGCCCGACTGGACCACGCTGTGGCGCTTCGCGGCCGAGACCGGCGTCACCTTCTTCGGCGCCGGCGCGGCCTTCTACGCCAACTGCCTCAAGGCCGGGGTGGACCTGTCGCGCTGCGGGGATCTGTCGGCCGTGCGTGCGTTGGGCAGCACGGGCTCGCCGTTGTCGGAAGACGCGCAGCGCTGGGGCTCGCAGCAGTTCGCCGCCATCGCCGCCAACGAAGCGCAGCGCGACATCTGGTGGTGCAACATTTCAGGCGGCACCGACTTCGCGGGCGCCTTCATCGGCGGCCACCGCGAACTGCCGCAGGTGGCCGGGCGCATGCAGTGCCGCCTGCTGGGCTGTGCGGTGGAATCGTGGAACGAGCAGGGCGAGCCGGTGACCGACGAGGTGGGTGAGCTGGTGTGCACCCAGCCCATCCCGTCGATGCCGCTGTACTTTGTGGGCGACAAGGACAACCAGCGCCTCATCGGCAGCTACTTCGATGCCTTCCCGCCCGGCCACGGCCGCAAACCCGGCGGCGGCGACTTAAGCCCCGAAGCCGGTGCCGTCTGGCGCCACGGCGACTGGCTGCGCATCCTGCCCGATGGCTCGTGTGTGATCTACGGTCGCTCCGACGCCACCATCAACCGCCACGGCCTGCGCATGGGCACGAGCGAGATCTACAGCGCGGTGGAGGCCTTGCCCGAGGTGCTCGACTCCATGGTGGTGGACCTCGAGTACCTGGGCCGCGAGAGCTGGATGCCGCTGTTCGTGGTGCTGCGCGACGGGCACGCGCTTGACGCCGCGCTCACCGAGCGCCTGCGCAGCGCCATCCGCAACGCGCTGTCGCCGCGCTTCGTGCCCGACGCGATCTACCAGGTCGCCGAGATCCCGCGCACGCTCTCGGGCAAGAAGCAGGAGCTGCCGATCAAGAAGCTGCTGCTGGGCCAGCCGATCGAGAAAGTGATCAACCGCGAGGCCATGGCCAACCCCGGTTGCCTGGACTGGTACGTGAACCTGGCGCGCGAACGCGCCACCGCTTAGTTCGCGACCGTGAAGCGCCGCCGCAGGTGCCGCGGCTTTTCGACCTCGTCGACGATGGCCACCGCCAGGTCCGCGACCGAGATGCCCGCGGGCGCCTCGCCCGTGCCGGGCAGCAGTTGGTCGCCGCCCACGCGGTACTTGCCCGTGCGCTCGCCCGGCGCCAGCGCAATCGGGGGCGACACAAAGGTCCAGTCCAGCGCGGTGTCGCCGCGCAGGCGCGTGAGCAGGTCGCGCGCCGCGAGCGCGCCCTGTTTCCATTCGGCCGGGAATTCGGGCGTGTCCACCAGTTGCAGGCCGGGCGCCACCTCCAGGCTGCCGGCGCCGCCCACGGCCAGCAGGCGCTTCACGCCGGCCTGCTTCGCGCCCGCGAGGATGGCGTCGTAGCCCTGGCCGAACAGGGCGTGGATCTGCGGCTCCGCCCAGCCGGGGTTGTAGGCGCTCACGACGGCCTCGTGGCCAGTGACGGCCGCCGCCACCTGCGCGGCGTCAAGCGCATCGGCGCGCAGCACGGTCAGGCCGGCGCGGGGGGTGATTTTCTCGGGGTGGCGGGCGAGGGCGGTCACGGCGTGGCCGCGCGAGAGCAGTTCTTCGAGCACGGCGCTGCCGACGAAACCGGTGGCACCGATGAGGGCGATCTTCATGAAAGGACTCCAGGGGGTTGCGATGTCAGTCAGTGTCCTGGCTTCAAGAATTCCGCACCAGACGGCAGAATCGCCATTCAACTTGTAGCCAAACTAATGAATGATGCCCAGCACCTGGCCGACAAACTGCGCCGCATGGCCTTGTTCGCCGAGATCGTGGACAGCGGTTCCATCAGCGCCGCGGCGCGCCGCCTGGGCAGCACGCCCTCGGCCGTGAGCCAGCAGCTGCGCGCGCTGGAGCGCTCGCTCGGCCTGGTGCTGCTGCACCGTTCCACGCGCCGCCTCACGCTCACCGAGGCGGGCGAGCGCTACCACCCGGCCTGCGCCGCCATGCTGGCCCAGGCCCGCAGCGCCGACCTGGCGCTGGAGCGCCTGCGCGACGAGCCCGAGGGTGAACTGCGCCTGGCCGCGCCGATCGGCTTCGGCGAGCTGATCGCCAGCGCGCTGGAGCCGCTGCGCCGCCACCCGCGCCTGCAGCTGCACCTGTTGCTCGACGACACGCCGATCGACCTGATCGCCGAGCGCGTGGATCTGGCCCTGCGCGTGGGCCGCTTCAACGACTCCACCCTGGTGGCGCGCCGCCTGGGCGAGCTGCAGCGCGTGCTGTGCGCGTCGCCGCGCTACCTGGCCGAACGCGGCTGGCCGCGCCACCCGGGCGAACTGGCCGGCCACGACTGGCTGGCCCTGCCACCGCGCGGCGGGCCGGTGGACTTGCTGACCCTGCAGGCTGGCGATGGCGCGCGCAGCGAGGTGCGCATCGCGCCCCGCGTGCTGGCGTCGCAGGTGACGGTGCTGCAAGCGCTGGCGCTGGCCGGTTGGGGCCTGTACGTGGGCATGGCCGACGACGTGCGCGCCGCGATGGACGCCGGCCAGTTGGTGCCCGTGCTGCCCGACTGGCGCCTGGAGCCGGCCGCGGTGTTCGCCGTCACGCCGCGGCGCGGCGAGCAGCCCGCCAAGGTGCGCCACGCGCTTGCGGCGCTGCAGGCGCACTTCGCCGCGCGCGGCGCCTGAACCGCCGCGGCCGCGTCAGCGCCGGCTCACCAGCACGATGCCCGCAGCCACGCCGGTGAGCGCGATCATCAGCTTGAAGGTGAGCGGCTCGCCCAGCAGCAGCACGCCGAACACCAGCGCGAACACCGGTGTGAGGAACGTGAAGGTGCTCATCTGCGTGGCGGGGTAGTGGCGCAGCATCCACATCCAGGTGAGGTAGCTGGCGAACGCGCCCACCACCGTCTGCAGCGCGATCGAGCCCCAGGCCTGGGCCGAGTAGGCAAAGCCCCAGGGCTCGCCGAGCGCGATCGACACGAACGGCGCCACCACCGCCGTGACGGCCACTTGATAGAAGAGCGTTTTCTCGGCGCTGGCCGTGGCCATGCGGCTGGCGCGGATGGTGAGCGTGGTGAGGCCCCACAGAATGCCCGCGGCCAGGCCCATCGCGTCGCCACGCCACTGGCCGGCCACCGGCGAGGCCTGGCGAAAGCCCTCGCTGAACGCGAGCGCAACCGCCGCGAACGCGATCACCAGGCCCACCCACTGGATGCGCCGCAGCATCTCGCCCGGCACCACGCGCGGCAGCAGCAGCGCCACCACGAAAGGGCTGGTGTAGAGGAACACCGTGAGCCGCGACGCGCTGGTGAACTGCAGGCCCA
>VFQR01002419.1_pt1 | contig 11960 bp, 8 predicted proteins | sample 3512321 | NCBI WGS metagenome assembly VFQR01 (sample SAMN10412374, study PRJNA504923) | tailings metagenome | isolation source: Relicate 3 Philex TSF1 revegetated site | place: Philippines: Tuba, Benguet | collected 2017-08-29
CCGCGGCACGCGGCCCCACCCCCATGACCCTCATGCTGCGCCTCGCCCTCGCCGATGCCTGGGCCGATCGCCGGCTCCTCTCCTGCCTCGCCCTCACCGTCGCCGCCGTCCTCGCGCCGATGCTTCTCCTCCTCGGCCTCAAGCTCGGCCTTGTCGAACACCTCGTCGGCGCGCTGCGCGACGATCCGCAGGCCCGCGAGATCACCCTGCGCGGCCATGCCTCCCGCGACGCCGCCTGGTTCGAGCGGATGCGCGCGCGCCCCGACATCGCCTTCCTCGCCCCGCGCACGCGCCAGCTCAGCCTCCCCGTGGACATCGCCTCCGCCGGCACCGCGACCCGCCCCTTCGAGGCCGAGTTCATCATCAGCGGCCCCGGCGATCCCCTGCTCGGCGAGCTCGCAACGCGCATCGGCGCCCGGAGCATCGTGGTCAGCGACCGCCTCGCCCGCGAGGCCAACCTCAAGCCCGGCGACGCCGTGACGATGCTCGTGCTGCGCCGCGCCGGCGCGGGCAACCGCCGCATGGACATCGCGGCCGAGATCGCCGCCATCGCCCCGCCCCGCGCCACGGCGGAGGCCGCGATCTTCGGCGCCGCCGGGACCGCCATCGCCTTCGAGGATTTCCGGGAGTCCCCCGACCAGGCCGCGCCGCCAGAAGGTCCGCGCGGCTTCTCCAGCTTTCGTCTCTACGCGCGGTCCATCCCGGACGTCCCCCGCCTCATCGCCGATCTCGAAGCCGAGGGCCTGCAGGTCGCCAGCGACGCCGCCCGCATCGAATGGACCCTGAGGCTGGAGAAGAACCTCGCCATCCTCTTCGCGGTGCTCGCCGGCAGCGCGGCCCTCGGCGGCGGCATCGCGCTCGGCGCGAGCCTCTGGGGCAATGTCGAGCGCAAGCGCCGCCTGATCGCGCTGTTGCGCGTGCTCGGCGCGCCGCGCCGCGTGCTGGCGCTGCTGCCGCTGGTGCAGGCCGCCCTCGTCGCGGCGATCGGCGCCGCGCTCGCGACCCTGCTCGCGCTCGCCTGCGCCACCGTGCTGAACGGCGCCTATGCCGAGAGCTACCTGGCCGGCGAATCCCTCTGCCTGCTGCGCCCGCGCGATCTCGCCCAGGCGGCGGCGCTGACCATCGCGCTGGCCGTGCTCGCCGGCGCCGCCGCCGTGCGCCCGGTGCTGCGCGTCGCGCCCGGCCAGGTGCTGCGGGAGGCCCGGATATGAAGAAGCTCCTCCTTGCCGTGCTGCTGCCCCACGCCGCGCTGGCGCAGCCCGTCACCGACTGGAACCCCCGCCCCGCCGCCGGCGACCACATCATCCCGCTCCCCTGCGAGCAGGCCATCGTCCTCCGCCGCGTCCCCACGCCGCTGCCCGAAAGCCGTCTCGCCGATCGCCGCGCCGTGCTCGGCGACGAGGAATCCGACACCCCCTATTCCGAGCATGTGCGCGAGGCCTTCATCGCCGGCGCCTTCGGCAGCGGTGCCGGCGCGCATTTCTGGATCGGGAAGTACGAGGTCACGCGCGGCCAGTTCGCCGCGGTGATGCAGGGCTGCGAGGCGCTCGCCGCGCTCAACCCCGCGCAGCGCCGCCTGCCGCAGGCCGAGACCCCGATCCTCGAGGCCATGCGCTTCGCCGAGCGCGCGACGCAGGCCGCGCTGCGCCTGCGCGCCGAGGCGCTGCCGGCCCGCGGCGAGACGAGATCCTTCCTCCGCCTGCCGACCGAGGAGGAGTGGGAATACGCCGCGCGCGGCAGCTTCGAGGCCGGCGACGCCGCCTTCCGCGGCCGCCTCCCGCCGCTGCCGGGCCGCATCACCGAACACGCCCAGCTCGCCCCCGCCGGCCGCACCGTGCCGCCACGCATGGTCGGCCTGCTCGCGCCCGACCGGCTCGGCCTGCACGACATGCTCGGCAACGTCGCGGAATTCGTCCTGACACCCTACCACCTGACCCGCGCCGGTCGCGCCGGCGGCATGGTCGGCGGCCTCGTCGCGCGCGGCGGCGACATCGAGACGCCGCCCGACCGCATCCGCACGAGCTTCCGCGCCGAATTCTCGCCGCTCGACCGCGAGGGCAAGCCGACATCCTCGCCCCTCATCGGCTTCCGCGTCGCGCTCGGAATGCCGATCGTCACGGATCTCGCCACCGCCGGCGCGCTGCGCGAGGACTGGAACCGCGACGCCGCCGCGCCCGGCGACCTTCCCGCCGATCCCCGCGCGCTGCTCCAGGCGCTGGAACAGCAGACGCTGAACCCCGCCGAACGCCGCGCGCTCGCCGCGCTCCGCGCCGCCGTCGAGACGGAGCGGATGCGCCGCGTGGAAGCCGATGCGCGCGCCGTGCGCAGCGCGATCGGCGCCGGCGCCGTGCTGATCCGCGCGCTGCGCAACGAGCATCGGGACCTGCTGCTGGCCGAGGGCCGCGCGGCCTTCGTGCGGCAGCGCCCCTCGCCCACCGCGCGCGACGCCGAGGATCTGCGCCGCGCGGAGGAGGTGGTGGCGCTCTGGACCCGCGCCCGCGACACGACCTTCGCCACGCTTGCCAGCCTGATCCTGCAGCAGCTCGACCTGCCGCAGCCCGTGCTGGAGGCGCAGCTCGGCATCTGGCGCCAGGAGAATGCCGGCGCCGATTTCGCGACCCTCCGCGACTTCGCCGGCGCCTTCGTCGCCCAGGTCGCCGCCGCCCGTCCCGGGCGGGCCTTGCCGCGCGACGCCTTCGCGCGGCTGACGGCGGGGATCACGCGGTAGGGCGCTGATCCGGCGCCGGGCCGGTCGCGTCGCCCTACAGCAGATCCCCGATCACCCCCGCCAGCACCGCATCCAGCCCCAGATGCGGCATGCCCGACCGGCCATCGCCGCTCAACCGCGGCGGCTGGAACAGCGGCATCTCGAAGAAGGCATGGTCCCAGAAGCCGGCCTCCGGCCGCCGCAGCGGCACCTCGCCCGGATAGACCTTTCCCGGTTTTCCACCCTCCATCAGCACGCCGCGCACCACCTGCACCGGCCGCCCTTCCAGCGTCGCCACGTCATCCTCCGTGCAGCGGATCGCCGCCACCGCATGCACGCTCGTCGCCGCATCCAGCGCGCCGGCCGGATCGCGCCCCACCAGGTCGCCGAGCAGCCCGACCAGCGCCTCGCGCATGCGCGTCGGCACGTGGTCCGCCTTGGTCGCAGCGAAGGCGACGCGCCGCACGCCCTGCCCCGTCAGCAGGTCGAACAGCCCGAGCCCGCCGCGCAGGCTCGCCGCGATCGCCGCCAGCGCCTCCGCCGTATCCTCGAAGGCATCCTGCCCCGCATGCAGCGCGCCGAGCGCATCCACCAGCACCACCTGGCGGTGGAAGCGGCGGAAGAAGGGGTCGAAGAAGGCCGCCCGCTGATCGTCCAGATAGGCCGCGTGCCGCCGCGCCAGCAGCGCGGCCAGTTCGCCGCGCCCGGGCTGCGGCAGCGGGAAGAACCAGAGGATCGGCGCCTCCCCGCGCGGCCCCGGATTCAGCGCCCGCCCCGGCTGGAGAAACCGCAGCCCATGCCTGTCGCGGCAGGCGCGCAGCGCATCGCGATACAGCGCGAATCCCTGGCGCGCCAGGGCATCCTCCGCCGGCGCCTCCGCCGGCAGCGCATCCACGAACCGGAGGAAATCGCGCGCCGCCTCCGCCCGCACGCCCTTGCGCAGCCGCTCCAGCGTGGCGCGCGACCACTCGGCATAGCCCTGCCCCAGCATCGGCAGGTCGAGCAGCCACTCGCCCGGATAGTCCAGCAATTCGAGCGTCACGCGACGCGGCCCCGTGAGCAGCCCCCGCGCCTGGCCCAGCAGGCTGCGCGGATCGAGGTCGAGCGCGATCTCCAGCGTGGAGAGATCCTCGGTCCGCTCCGGCCAGCGCGGCGGATCGGCCGCCAGCGCCGCGAGGTGCCCCGCCGCATCGAAGCGCGGCATGGATTCGGTGCCCGCCGGCACGAGCCGCGCGCCGCGCAGCCGCCCGCCCGCCGCCGCCTCCAGCGCCGGCAGCGTCCGCGCCCCCTGCCCCGCCGCCAGCAGGTTCGCCACCAGCGAAGTGAGGAACACCGTCTTCCCCGCGCGCGAGAGGCCCGTCACCGCGAGCCGCACGCGCTCCCGCCCCGCCACCGCACGGGCCAGGTCGCCGAGCCCGGCCAGCGCATCGTCGATCGGGTTGAGGAAGGCGGACAGGCGGCGGCTCCGGGCGGCGTGCCTCTCCCTTGCCCGCATCCAGGCCCGCTCGGCAAGAGAGCCTGGCGACACGGAATCGCGCCTTGCGCGAGCGGCGCCCGCTCTGGCCTAGTGGCGCCGGCGACGGCGCGCGGTGGCATGACCGGATTCATCACCAATGCGGGCGCTCGGTTCGACGGGGTGACGAACCAGGCCCAGTTGCAGGTCTTCGGCGACGCCGCCCTGGCGCGGATGCTCGGCCTCGCCGCGCTGCCCGTCGCGCCGAGCGCGCCCGACCCCGACGAAGCCCGGCGGCGCCGCGCGGCGCTCCCGCTCGACACGGTGCCGCCGCCGCGACCCCTGCCCGGCCCGCTTCGCGTCCCCGTGCAGTATGCCGGCGACTTCGTGGGGCGCGAGGCGGAGTTCGCCATGGCCGCGCTGGCGCTGCACGATGGCCGCGGCGCCGTCATCACAGGCGGCCCGGCCACCGGCAAGAGCGAGTTCGCCGCGCAGCTCGTCTATCGCTACGGCCAGCATTTCGCGGGCGGCGTGTTCTGGCTCTCCTGCGAGGTGCCGGAGCGCATCCCCGACGAACTCGCCGCCTGCGCCGAGCCGCTCGGCCTCGCCGCCTCGGACAGCGCCGGGCGGCTCGACGCGGTGCTGGGCGCCTTCGCCGCGCCGCTCCCGCGCCTCGTGGTGTTCGACAATGCGGAGGCGGTGGAGGCGGTGCAGGGCTGGCTGCCGCCGGCCGCCGGCGGCTGCTGCATCCTCATCACCAGCCAGATCGGCTTCTGGCCGGGCGAGCTTGGCGTCGCCCGCATCCCGCTCGGGCCGCTGCCGCGCGCCGCGAGCGTCACCATGCTGCGCCGGCTCTCCGGCATGCAGGGGGCTGCGGCCTCCGACCTCGATGCGGTCGCGGCCACGCTCGACGACCTGCCGCTGGCGCTGCGCATGGCCGGCAAGCAGCTCGAGGGCGGCGGCGCCGCGGATCTCCGCGCCTACCGCGCGGAGATCGAGGGGCGTGTCGGGCTGGGGCTGGAGCGCAGCTTCGGCGCCGCCTGGGCCCGGCTGGACGAGGCCGACGCGACCGGCGCGGATGCGCGCCACGTGCTGGCGCGCGCGGCCTGGCTCCGGCCCGGCGAATGGGTGCCGCGCCGCGTCCTGCACGCCGCCGACCCGACCGAGGAGGAAGCCGCGCTGCGGCGCGGCCTGAGTCGGGCCGTGCGGGCGGGGCTGCTGCGCGACGCCGTGGATGACGGCGTCCTGATCCATCGCCAGTTCGCGCGCTTCGTGCGGCTCCATGCCGGGCCCGAGGCAGCGGCGGATGCGGCCGCCGCGCTGCTGATCGCGGACCGGCAGGCCCCGCTCGCCGATCCCAGGGCGCTGCCGCATGTGCTCGCCGCGATCGCCGAGGCGGCGGACCGCCCGGCGCAGGCGGTGGAGCTGCACCTGGTCGCCGCCCGGCTCTTCCTGCTGCAACTGGATCCGCTGCGCTCCAACCAGCATGTCGGCGCGGCGCAGACGGTGCTGGAGGAGGCGACCGGGCTGTCCGAGGATGAGTTCACGGCGCTGGAGCTCGGGACCATGGCCGCGGTCGGGCAGTTCGCGCTGACGGTCGGCCAGCTTCCGCTCGCCGTGGACCTGCTGAGCACCGTCGGGGCCACGCTCGCCGATGATGATTTCTGGGACACCCGCCTGGCGCTCCGCGTCACCGCCGGGCTGCTCGACATCGCCCTGCTGGACAGCGACCTCGCCGATCTCGCGGAACATCTGGCGCAGATGACGCTCGGCCGGTTCCAGGAGGCCCCGCCCCGCGTGGCGCAGGGGCCGGCGGCGGTGATCATCGGCTATGCCAGGCTCGCCGGCCAGCGCGGCCATTTCGACGAGGCCGACGCCCTGCTCGATGCCGCCCTCGCCCAGGTCGAGGCGGCGCCGGCCGCGGCGGGCGTCGCGCCGCTGACCATGCTGGCGCGGGCCGATCTGCGCGCCGCCGCCGGCGACAGCGCCGGCGCGCGGGCGGCGCTGGAGCAGGCCGCGGCGCCGATGGAGGCGGAGCCGGAGCGCTTCCTGATCCTGCTGGTCGGCCTGCGCCTGCGGCAGGGCCGCGCGGCCGAGGCGCTGCCGTTGCTGGAGGGCGCGGCCGAGCGCATCGCCGGCTCCCCCGTTCCCCTGAGCCTGCTCCGCATCCTGAGCGGCATCGTCGCGCGCGAGGCCGGGAAGATGGACGAGGCGATACGCTGCTTCGAGGCCGCCGGCGCGCTGGAGGCCCTGCCGCCGGGCGCGGCCATCAGCGAACGCATCGCGCGCGCCGCCGCGGCGCTGCACCTCGCCGCGCTGCACGCCGACCATGGCAACCTCACCGCCGCCCGGGCGGCGTTCGAGGCCGCGACCGCGCTGCAGCCGGCGGCGCCCTCGCCCGCCCAGCTCGTGCAGCTTGTGCTGGCGACGATCGGGCGACGGGATTTCCCGATGGGATCGCTGCTCGGCTGGCCCGATCGCGAGGCCACCACCGCACGCGCGGCGCGGCTGCTGATCGCCCTGCTCGGCGAGGATGCCGAGGCCATGGCGGCGCTGCGGGAGGAGATCGGCACGATGCACCGGCTGGCCGGGCGGATGGGCGGGCCGGCGGCGCTGGCGCTGACGGCGCTGGCGGAGGAGCTGCTCGCGTTGGCACCAGCCCGAGTCGAAGGAGAGGACAGGCATGAGTGATTCGACCGGCCGGCGCGACGCGCCCTTCATCAGCAACGAGGGCGCGACCTTCAACGCGCCGGTCTTCCAGGCGCAGACGCAGAATTTCACCGGGCCGCTCTTCGCCGGCGGCAGCCCGGACGCGGAGGCGCTGAAGCGCGAGCTCGCCAGGCTGGAGGAGCAGCTCGGCGCGCTGCCGCCCGCCGAGGCGCAGGCCGGCGCGGCGGTGCAGGAGACGGCGAAGGCCCTGGTCTCGGAGGCCAACAAGGCCGAGGCCAATCCCGGCCTGCTCAAGGCCTTCGGCGCGGCGCTGACCACCGCCGCCCAGGCGGTGGCGGAGCATGCGCCGACGGTGCTCACCACCGCGGGCGCCATCGTCAAGCTGGTGGCGAAGCTGCGCGGGCTGGGCTGATCAGGCCCCGGGCGGCGCCGGCGCGCGCAGCGGCGGCGGCAGCCGGAACCCCGCCGCCGTCGCCTCCTCCATCGCCGGCGCGGCCTCCGCCCCGCCATCGCGGCCTTCCTCCACCGCGTGGCAGGCGACCTCCGTCTCCGGCGTGCCGCGCGCGGCCTTCAGCTCGGGCCGCTCCGCCTTGCAGCGGTCATTCGCGAGCGCGCAGCGCGGATGGAAGGGGCAGCCGGAGGGCGGGCTGATCGGGCTCGGCACCTCGCCGCCCACCGGGATGCGCTGCCGCCCCGTCATGTCGAGGTCGGGGATCGCCTCCATCAGCGCGCGCGTATAGGGATGCCGCGGCGTGGTGAAGAGCGTCTCCGCCGGCGCGAGTTCCACGAGCCGCCCGAGATACATCACGCCCACGCGGTCGCTCACCTGCCGCACCACCGCGAGGTTGTGGCTGATGAAGAGGTAGGTGAGCCCGAGTTCCTTCTGCAGATCCTTCATCAGGTTCAGGATCTGCGCCTGCACGGAGACGTCGAGCGCGCTGGTCGGCTCGTCGCAGACCAGGAATTCCGGGTTGGAGGACAGCGCGCGCGCGATCGAGATGCGCTGCCGCTGCCCGCCGCTGAACTCGTGCGGGTATTTCTGGCCATCGAGCGGCGAGAGCCCGACATGGCGCAGCAGGTCCGCCACGCGCGCCTCGATCTCCGCCTTCTCCTTCGCGAGCCCGAAGGCGCGGATCGGCTCCGCGATGATGTCCCGCACGCGCCAGCGCGGGTTGAGCGAGGCGTAGGGGTCCTGGAAGATCATCTGCATCCGGCGCCGCTGCGCGGAATCGGCGCGCGCCTCCGCCAGATCCTGCCCGTCGAAGATCACGCTGCCCCGCGTCGGCCCGTAGAGCCCGACGACGAGCCGCGCGACGGTGGACTTCCCGCAGCCGGATTCGCCGACGAGCGAGAGCGTGGTGCCCTTCGGGATGGCGAAGCTGATGCCATCCACGGCGCGGAGGATGCGGCGCGGCTCGCGGGCCAGGACGCGCTGGAGCAGCGGGCGCGAGACATCGAAGAAGCGCGCGACGTCGTGGGTTTCCAGCATCGGCGTGCCGCCGTTACGAGACATGCGCGGCCTCCCGCGCGTCGCGCGAAGGCGCGCCACGGTCATACAGCCAGCAGGCGGCGCTGGTCTCGCCGGCCGGCATCAGGTCCGGCCGGTCCACCCGGCAGCGGTCGAAGACGCGCGGGCAGCGCGGGTTGTAGGCGCAGCCCTTGGGGATGGCCGAAAGCCGCGGCATCGCGCCCTCGATCTGGCTCATCCGTTCGAGCCGCCGCGTGATCGGCGGGATCGAGCCCATCAGCCCGATCGTGTAGGGGTGCGAGGGGTGCTTCACCACCTGGCGCACCGCGCCGATCTCCGCGATGCGGCCCGCATACATCACCGCGACGCGGTCGGCGGTCTCGGCGATCACGCCCATGTCGTGGGTGACGAGCATCATCGCCGTCCCCTTCTCCCGCGCGAGCGTCTTGAGCAGCGCGATGACCTGCGCCTGGATGCTCACATCGAGCGCGGTGGTGGGTTCGTCCGCCACGATCAGCTTCGGCTCGGCGCAGAGGGCGAGCGCGATGACCACGCGCTGGCGCATGCCGCCCGAGAATTCGTGCGGGTAGCTGTCGATGCGCTGCGCCGCGGCGGGGATGCCGACCAGCTCCAGCCACTCGATCGCCTTCCTGCGCGCCTCGGCCGGCGTCACCGGCAGATGCGTCGTCATCGTCTCCACGAGCTGGCGGCCGACGGTGTAGAGCGGGTTCAGCGTGGTCAGCGGGTCCTGGAAGATCGCGCCGATCTGCCGCCCGCGGATCGCCCGCATCTCCTTGTAGGGCAGGTTGTCGATGCGCCGCCCGGCCAGCGTGATGGAGCCGCCGGCGATGCGCCCGGGCGGTTCCAGCAGCCCGATGATCGCCGCACCCGTCATGGATTTCCCGGCGCCCGATTCGCCGACCACGCCGAGCACCTCGCCCGGATGGATCGCGAAGGAGACGTCGTCGAGCGCCACGAGCGTGCCGCGCCGCGTGGGGAATTCCACGCGCAGGTTGTTCACTTCGAGCAGAGGCTGCGTGTTGGACATCAGCGGAGCTTCGGATTGAGGGCGTCGCGCAGCCAGTCGCCCAGGAGATTGACGGACAGCACCAGCACGATCAGCGCCACGCCGGGGAAGATCGTGATCCACCACTCCCCCGAGAACAGGAAGTCGTTGCCGATGCGGATGAGCGTGCCGAGCGATGGCTGCGTCGGCGGCACGCCGACGCCGAGGAAGGAGAGCGTCGCCTCCGCCAGGATCGCGAAGCCGAGCTGGAGCGTCGCGATCACCAGCACCGGCCCCAGCACGTTCGGCAGCACATGCGTGATCATGATGCGCCCGCGCCCGAGCCCGATGACGCGCGCCGCCTGCACATACTCCTTGTTGCGCTCCACCATGGTGGAGCCGCGCACGGTGCGCGCGAAGCTCGGCCAGTTGGAGAAGCCGATGGCGAAGATCACGACATAGAGCGCCACCTGGTCATGCACGTCGCGCGGCAGCGCGGCGCGGGTGATGCCGTCGATCAGCAGCGCGATCAGGATGGTCGGGAAGGTCAGCTTGATGTCCGCGATGCGCATCAGCACTGCATCCACCGTGCCGCCGAGATAGCCGGCCGCCAGCCCCGCCGAGACACCGAGCAGGACGGACATCACCACCGCGCAGAAGCCCACGAGCAGCGACACCCGCGCGCCATACATGATGGCCGAGAGCACGTCCCGCCCCTGGTCGTCGGTGCCGAGCAGATAGGTCGGATCGCCATCCGCGTCCCAGGCCGGCGGCTTGAACGCGTCGAGCAGTTGCAGGCTCGCGAGGTCGAACGGATTGTGCGGCGCGATCCAGGGCGCGAAGACCGCGCCCCCGATGCAGATGAAGGCGACGATCGCCGAGATCACGACGACCGGCGATCGCGTGAAGCTCCACCAGATGTCGGAATCGAAGAAGCGGGCCACGGCGTTCATGGTCAGTGGCCCCCCCGCGCGCCGCCGACGCGCAGCCTCGGGTCCACCGCGAAATACAGCAGGTCCACGATCAGGTTGATGGTGACGAAGAGCAGCGCGATCAGCAGCAGGTAGGCCGCCATCACGGGAATGTCGGCCGCGCCCACGCTCTGGATGAACAGCAGCCCCATCCCCGGCCACTGGAAGACGGTCTCGGTCACGATGGCGAAGGCGATGATGGCGCCGAGCTGGAGGCCCGTGATGGTGATCACCGGCACCAGCGTGTTCTTCAGCGCATGGCCGAAATGCACCGCGCGGTTCGAAAGTCCGCGCGCGCGGGCGAACTTGATGTAGTCGGTGCGCAGCACCTCCAGCATCTCCGCCCGCACCAGGCGCATGATCAGCGTCATCTGGAACAGCCCGAGCGTGATGGAGGGCAGGATCAGCGCCTTGACGCCTGCCCAGGTGAGATAGCCGGTGGACCACCAGCCGAGCCTGACCGTGTCGCCCCGCCCGAAGCTCGGCAGCCAGCCGAGCCAGACGGAGAAGATCAGGATCAGCAGGATGCCGATCAGGAAGGTCGGCAGGCTCACGCCGATCAGCGAGAAGGTCAGGAAGAAGCGGCTCAGCCAGGAATTGCGGTAGAGGCCGGTGTAGATGCCCATCGGCACGCCGACCAGCAGCGCGAGTGCCGCCGCGGTCAGCGCGAGTTCCAGCGTCGCCGGCGCGCGCTCCGCGATCAGGTCGAGCACGGGGCGCGAGAGCCGGTAGGACAGCCCGAACTCGCCCTGCGCCGCGTTGCCGAGGAAGCGGAAGAACTGCACGAAGAAGGGCTGGTCGAGGCCGAGGTCGCGGATCAGCTGGTCGCGCTGCGCCACGGTGAAGTCCTGCCCCAGCATGATCGCGACCGGATCGCCCACATAGGCGAACATCGCGAAGGAGATCAGCGCCACCGTGAGCATCACGGGCAGCGCCTGGAGAATCCGGGAGACGATGAAAGCGAACAAGGATCAGGTTCCTGGGTGGCGCCGATGGGATGCCCCCACCCCGTCCCTCCCCCGCGAACGGGGGAGGGCGAGGTGCATTCAGTTCACGGTCATCCAGCGGAAATAGGGCTGGTTGTTCGCCGCATGCGGGATCTGGATGTTGCTCCGCATCGCCCAGGGAATCATCTGGTGGTGCAGCGGGATGTGCGGCACGTCCTCGCGGTAGATGCGCAGCGCCTCGCGGATCGCAGCCGTCCGCGCCTCGCCGCTCTGCGTCTTCATCGTCTGGATCAGCTCATCCATCCGCGGGTTGGAATAGCGCCCGTAGTTCCAGATGCCGTCGCCCTGCGCGCCGTTGCGCGTCGCCATCAGCGACTGGAAGGAATAGAGCGCATCCAGCGTCGGCACGCCCCAGCCCAGCAGGTAGATCGAGGTGTCGTCGCGCTGGATCTGCGCGAAGAAGGGTGCGAGCGGCTGCGCCTTCACCTGGGTCCGCACGCCGATCCGCGTCCACATCGCCGCGACCGCCGTGCAGATCTGCTCGTCGTTGATGTAGCGGTTGTTCGGGCAGTCGAGCGTCACGCCGAAGCCGTTCGGGTAGCCCGCCTCCGCCAGCAGCCGCCGCGCGCGGTCCGGATCGAAGGGCAGCCGCACATCCTCCGCCTCGCTGTAGCCGTTCACCTGCGGCGGGAAGAAGGTGCCCGTCACGATGGACTGGCCGCGCATCGTGGTGCGGTG
>VFQR01002420.1_pt1 | contig 11959 bp, 9 predicted proteins | sample 3512321 | NCBI WGS metagenome assembly VFQR01 (sample SAMN10412374, study PRJNA504923) | tailings metagenome | isolation source: Relicate 3 Philex TSF1 revegetated site | place: Philippines: Tuba, Benguet | collected 2017-08-29
AGGGCCTCGCCCGCCGCTTCGCCAATGTGGTCGCCAACTGGTTCGACTACATGAAATACACGAAGCGGCTGACCTGGTTCACCACCTTCGTCAACCAGGCCTCGGTCATCTTCCCCTTCGTGCTGCTCGCGCCTGCCTACTTCTCCGGCGCCGTGCAGCTCGGCTCGCTGACGCAGACCGCCGGTGCCTTCGGCCGGGTCGAGGCGGCGCTGATGATCTTCACCAATCTCTATGCCTCGCTCGCCGACTACAAGTCGGTGGTCGACCGCCTGACCGGCTTCGAGCGCTCCGCCGACACGGCGCGGCGGCAGCCGGCCGCAGCGATCGCCACGGAGAAGAACGGCAACGTCCTCAAGCTCGCCAACCTCTCCGTGGCCCTTCCCGATGGAAAGGTGCTGGTCTCGGCACCGGACCTCACCGTCAATCCGGGCGACCGCGTGCTGGTGACCGGGCCGTCGGGCTCCGGCAAGTCGACACTCTTCCGCGCTATCGCCGGCATCTGGCCGCACGGGTCCGGCACGGTGTCCTCGCCGTCCGGCGCCGACATCATGCTGCTGCCGCAGCGACCCTACTTCCCCGTCGCCAGCCTGCGCGATGCCGTGACCTATCCGGCCGAACGGGGCGCCTATTCCGATGCCGACATCGTCGCCGCGCTGGAGGCCGTGAACCTTGCGGCGCTGACGACGCGCCTCGACGAGGAGGCCGCCTGGCACCAGATCCTGTCGGGTGGCGAGCAGCAGCGCCTCGCACTCGCCCGTGCGCTGCTGTCGAAGCCGGACTGGTTGTTCCTCGACGAGGCGACCGCCGCCATCGACGAGGCGGGCGAGGCCAATCTCTACAAGGCGATCTGCGATCTGCTGCCAAACGCGACGATCGTGTCCATCGGCCATCGCTCGACGCTGGTGAACTTCCACGACCGGCGGGTGCATCTGGTCAAGGACGAGACCGGACTGCATGTCGCCGCCGACGCACCGCTGATGCCGCTGGCGAAGGGGTAAAGCACGTCAGAATGCCGGCTCGAACGTCACCGTTCCGCGCACTCCGGTGAAGGTCATTCCCCGCGCGCCGTGGGGACGCCAGCGCGTCGTGCCCTGGATCGCCCAGAAGATGGCGCGCTCCTGCCGGTCCACCTCGCCGCCGCAGCGCTTCTCGATGAAGTTCAGCGGGCCGAAGCGGATGTCGCTCGGACCGGTGTTGCGGCGGTAGTCCGCGCTCACCGGGTTGCACCCGCCGAAGCCGGTCATGCGCAGGCCCGAGGTGAAGGTGAAGGCCGGGCGATCGGTGGCGACGGGACGGCGGCCATTGATCGAGACCACCGCCAGTCTGACGCCGGTGGGGAAGCTGTTGTAGAGCATCACCTCGGCACGGGTCGGCTGACGCGGACGTGGCGGCTCCCGTCGGCGCTGCGCCTCGGCGAGGCTTGTGGCTGCGAAGAGGATGGCGAGCGACAGCGCCGCTGCCTTCGGTTGAACGGACCCGATCATCCTTCCCGTTTAGGCGGGTCGGATGGCCGCTTCAAGCGTCCGGCCAAGCTCAGCCGGTCTGCAGCAGTCCATCCCGGGCCCAGGCCTCGCGCTTGCGGTAGATGGTCGAGGGGCTGATCTCGAGGGCTGCTGCCGCACGTGAGAGGTTGCCATCGAAGGCCGCCAGGGCCTCCTCGATGATCCGCCTCTCCTGTTGCCAGAACGGCTCGACCACGGGGCGGGACGCGAGGGGCTGGGGCCTGACCGCCGCATCGCCTGCTGCAACGGCCCTGATACCCTGCGACCCGTGGGCGAGCGCCAGCGGCAGCATCGGAGCGGTGACGCTGTCGCCGTCATGCATGACGACGAGCCGGCGGATGACGTTCTGCAGCTGCCGGACATTCCCCGGCCAGTGGAACTCGGAAACGATGCGGGCCGCCGCCGCGTCGAAGCCGCGGAAGTGGCGCCCCTCCTCGGCCGAGAAGCGGGCGAGGAACGCCTCCGCCAGCGCCAGCACGTCGTCGCCACGCCGACGCAGCGGCGGCAGATGGACGGGGAGCACGCAGAGCCGGTAGTAGAGATCCTCGCGGAAACGGCCCGCCGCGACATCGGCCAGCGGATCGCGGTTGGTGGCGCAGACGAAGCGGACATCGACGCGGCGGACGCGGGTGTCGCCGACGCGCCTGACCTCGCCGGTCTGGATGAAGCGCAGCAATTTCGTCTGCAGCGCGAGGTCCATCTCGCAGATCTCGTCGAGGAAGAGCGTGCCGCCGTCGGCCAGTTCCGCGGCACCGGTCCGGTCCTCCGTCGCGCCGGTGAAGGCGCCTTTCACATGGCCGAAGATCTCGCTCTCGATGAGGTCCTTCGGGATCGCGCCGCAGTTCAGCGCGACGAACCGTTCGGATGGCCGTCCGGAGCGCGTGTGGATGGCCTGAGCGGTCACTTCCTTGCCGGTGCCACTTTCGCCTGTGACGAAGACGGGCGCCTTCGAAGGGGCGATCCGGCGGATCTGCTCGTAGATGTCACGCATCGCCGGCGACGCTCCGACGAAGCCCTCGAAGTCGGTGGTCTCGCGGCGGGATGCGTCCATCGGGCGGGTCGCGGGACGTTCGCGCTCGAGGAGTTTCTCCGTGCGGCGAACAAGGTCAGAGGCGGACAGGGGCTTTCCGGCGACGTCGCTCGCCCCGCAGCGCATGGCCTCGACGGCCGTGGCGAGCGAGATGCGGGCGCTGGTCGCCAGGATCGGCCCCTCGTAGCCGGCGAAGCGCAGGGTCTCGATCGCATCTGGCGAGGTTGCCGCCCCCTCGTCCAGACAGAGGATTATGAGGTCCGGGTCACCGCGATCGAGGACATCGAGGGCGGCGTCCATGTCTGCCCTATCGACGCAGGTGGCGATGGAGGCGAGGGCCTGTCCCGTCAGTCGGCGGGCAACCGGATCGGGATCAATGACCAGGACCCGACGCGCGGCAGGCATAGTCGCGGGCTCTTCTGGGCCCAGGAAAGGCTTCATGGCCGGGCGACCCCTCACGCGGACCGAAATGCAACGACGACACTGTCGACGATCAGGGTAAACGCGGGGTTTCCGCTCTCTTTCCAAACTGCGCTGCGGACGTCCCGAAACGGAACGGGCCCGCATGAGCGGGCCCGTCGAAATCGTCGATGGTCAGGGAGCGTCAGAGGCGGCCGCCCTCGCCGCCGGGACCGCGACGCGGGCCGTCGAAACGCTCCCAGCCGCCGCCATGTCCACCCCAGCCGCCACGGCCATGGCCGCCCCAGCCTTCGCCGCCCATGCCGCGTCCACCCATGCCACCGCCCATCATCATGCCGCGGCCGCGCCACATGCGGTCAAGGCGGCGCTTCTGGGCCTCGTCGAGGGAGGCATAGAGCGGGCCTGCCGCATCGGCGAGCTTGCGCATGGTGGCAGCATTCTCCGCCATGCGATCCGCGGCCGTGCGCAGGCGCTGCACCGGGTCGGGCCGGGCGGCGTCGCGGTTCTGTCGCATCTCGTTCCAGCGCTGCATCCGCTCGGTCATGCGCTGCATCCGCTGGGCCGAGGCCTCGCGCAGGGCGGTCTCCATGGCCGGCCAGTGCTTTTCCTGGTCGGGGGTGAGGCGCAGCATGGCCTTCAGTCCGGCGATGCGCGCATCCGTCATGGCGGCGCGGTCCTCCGGCGACATCTGCATCATCCGGCCGGGACCACGCGGGCCTTCGGCGCCGGGGCCGCGCGGGCCACCGGGAGCAGGCTGTGCCATGGCGGCAGCGGCGAGCGCCATCGTGGTCACGACGCCGGCGGCAATGATCATCTTCTTCATGGTGAAGTCTCCTCGTGGGTTCGCCCCGATCCGATAAGGAGAATCTACGCCAAGGCGGTGCGCCGACCGAGTTAAACTTCGTCCATGTATGACGCCGGGGTCAGGCGACCGGCTTCTTGCCGAACTGGGCGAACAGCGTCTCGAGCTGGGCCAGCTGCTGGTCCTGCATCTCGCGGCCTGTCTCGAACATCCGCCCCATGGTGGCGGTCCAGGTGTCGGCCGCCTGCTGGCCGAGGGTGCGCTCGCCCGAGGCCTCGGCGGTCGAGGGCTGCGGGTTCATCGAGGCTGCGAGCAGGGGGTTGGCCGCCTGCATCTGCCGCCCGAGCTCCATCAACTGGTCGAGGCCGGGGAAACCGGGAGCCGCGGCAGGCTTCTGGGCTGTGCCCGACCCGAAGAAGTTGGTGAACATCCCCATCATGCCGCCCACCGGATCGGCGGCGGCCGTGGCCTGCGGCGGCATCATCCGGGTGATCATGGCGGTGATCATGTCGCCGAGCGGATTCTGCCCGCTCATCGCGCCCTTCATCAACCCGCCCATGATGAGCGACGCCATGGCGGGCATGACCTGCTTCATCACCTCCTGGCCCATGCCGGTGGCTGCGGCCGTCTGCTGGGCGATGGCCTGGGTCAGTTCGGGCGACCCAAAGATGCGCGTGAGCGCCTGCTGTCCGGCATCCATCATCGCCTGTCCGGCCTGCATCGGCTGTTCGAACATCTGGGCGTAGTTGGTGCCCGTGGTGAACAGGCCGAAGAGGTTCGCCATGTCGGTCGGCGACTGGGTGGCGCGGTTCAGGCCCAGCGAAAAGGCCGGAAGCAAGGCCTCCATGGCGGTCTTCGCCTGCTGCGGCGTCATGCCGAACTGCGTGGCGAAGGCGTCGAAGCCCTGCTTGCCAGTAGCCTGGGCAAGGATGTCGGCGAGGTTGAACATGATCCGGCTCCCGCAGGGTCGATTCCCGGCCCCTCTTGGAGCCATCTAACCACGCGGACCGGCAAGCGTCACGAGCCGGCCGTCGCCCCCTTGCCGGAGGTGAAGGGCGACATGCCGCTGGCGGGTCCGCCCGGCACGGGCGGCTCCGACGGCGGGCGGCCCGCCATTCCGTCGATGACCCGGAAGCAGATGGCGATCGACAGGATTCCGAAGAGGATCCCGCCTGCGGCCTGGCCGGCGATGATGCCCTCGGCGCCATGGTCGGGGCCGGCGATCCAGGCGCCGGCAAGGGCGAAGGGTATGGTGCCGAGCGTGGCGCGCGCCCAGTTGAGCGCGGTGGAATAGGTCGGGTAGCCGAGGTTGTTGAAGGCGGCATTGCCGACGAAGACGGCACCATTGAAGGCCCAGGCAAGCGAGGCATAGACGCAGAAGAACGTGATGACGGCCGCGGCCATGCCGGTGGCGTCGAACAGGCGGACGATGTGATCGGAGAGGAGGAGGAGGATCAGCCAGACGGCGATCCCGTAAAGGCTGAGGAAGACCAGCGCATCCGCCAGAGCCTGCCTGACGCGCGGATAGAGCCGTGCGCCGACGTTCTGCCCCATGATCGGCCCTATCGAGCCGGACAGCGCGAAGAAGGCGCCAAAGGCGACCGGCACCAGCCGGCCGAGAACCGCCCATCCGGCCACGGCGCCGTCGCCGTAGCGGGCGATCATCGCCGTGACGATGCCATTGCCGAAGGGCGTCGCGATGTTGGTGAGGACAGCCGGGACAGCAATGGCGGCAATCGGCTTCACGTCGCCGAGGACCGCCGCAATCCGCGGTGGCGCGGTCAGACGATGCACCAGCGTCACGCCCCGCATCCCGATCAACGCCATGGCGATGCGCGAGATGATCGAGGTGACCGCCGCACCATCGACCCCGAGGCCAAGGGCGAAAATGAAGACCGGGTCGAGGATGGCGGTCACGATGCCGCCCATCAACGTCACCCACATCGCCCGCTTGGCATCGCCGACGGCCCTGAGGATCGCCGAGTACATCATGCCGAGGCCGAGGAAGACGGTGGAGGGCACCACCATCCAGAGAAAGCGGTCAGCGATGGCCAGGGTGCGACCGGTCGCACCGATGGACGAGAGGATGCGCCCCGACCATGGCAGCATCGCAGCCGCCAGCACGACCATGGCGACAGCCATGACGAAGAGGCTCGATGTGGCGAGGCGCCGGGCCTTCTCGCGGTCGCCGGCGCCGAGCGCGCGGGACACCAGCGCCGTCCCGGCGATCGAAACGCCGATGGCGAAGGATGTCAGGAAGAACAGCACCGTGCCGGCGTAACCGATGGCGGCGGCCAGTTCCTGTTCGCCGAGCTGGGCGATGTAGAAGAGGTTGAGAAGGTCGACGAGGAACACCGCCATCAGACCGACCGAACCGGTCAGGGTCATGACGATGACATGGCGCATCGTCGGGCCTTGCGTGAACTTGCCCGGCACCTGGCTCCGCACCCCGGAGGCTCCGCTCATCCGGAATACCTCGTCTCGTCGCCGAGCACGTCCTCGGCCTCGGGATTGAGCGCCTGGGCCTTGCGGGCCGGTTCGGTCAGCGGCACCGGCGCCATCCGTTGCTGGTGCATGAGGTGAGCCCCTGCCTGGATGCCCTCGTGCATCTGCAGTTCGAGCCGCGCGGCATCACGCTTGCGCAGGTCGGCGACCGTCTGCCGTGCGACTTCCTCGTCGATGCCGAGCGCCATGAGCGCCTCGCGCCCGAAGCGCAGGGCGCTCTCGAGCACCTCGCGCAATTCGTAGTCGACGCCTTCCTTGCGCAGCGCGAGCGTGTGCTGGCGGTCGAATGACCGGACGAAGAGCTTGGCGAGCGGAAACTCCGATCTCACGAGTTCCACGATCTTGTCGGCGGCATCCTGCTTGTCGACGCAGACGCAGATGAGTCTGGCGCTGCCGGCGCCGGCGGCGCGCAGCACGTCGAGGCGGGTGCCGTCGCCATAATAGATACGGAAGCCGAAATTGCCCGCGGCCTGGATCATCTCCACGTCGTTGTCGATGATCGTCACCTCGGCGCGTTCGGCCAGCAGAGCCTGGGACACCACCTGCCCGAAGCGGCCGAAGCCGATCATCAGCGCCTCGCCGGTCAGGCCTTCCGCGACCTCGACCCCGTCCAGCGATTGCGCAGCGGGGGCGGGAACGACGAAACGCATGCCCATCAGGGCCAGCGGCGTCAGCACCATGGAGATGATGACGATGGCGGTGAGCGTGGCATTGGCCTGGCCGTCGATGAGGCCGGTGCTGGTCGCCGCCGCATAGAGGACGAAGGCGAACTCGCCGCCCTGCGCCATCATGATGGTGCGCTCCATCGCCTCGCCATGGCCGGAGCGGAGCAGCCGCGCCACGGCATAGATGCCGATGCCCTTGGCGATCATGTAGGCGGCGACATAGGCGGCGACGAGTTTCCAGTTGGCGATGACGACCGACAGGTCGAGCGACATGCCGACCGCCATGAAGAAGAGCCCGAGCAGGATGCCGCGGAACGGCTCGATGTCGGCTTCGAGCTGGTGGCGGAAGGTCGATTCGGAGAGCAGCACGCCGGCGAGGAAGGCGCCCATGGCCATGGACAGGCCGCCGGTCTGGAGCGCCAGTGCCGATCCGAGGACCACGAGCAGGGCGGCCGCCGTCATCACCTCGCGCGCGCCGTAGGAGGCGAGGAAGCGGAACAGCGGGTTGAGGAGATAGCGGCCGGCGACGATCAGCGCGGTGATCGAGCCGATGCCGACGGCGACGGCCGTCAGCCGCGAGGCGAGGTTGCCGTCCTGCCCGCCGGCCACGGCCGGGGCGAGGAAGGCCACCAGTGCCAGCAGCGGGACGATGGCGAGATCCTCAAGCAGCAGGATGGAGACCATCTTCTGCCCCGGCGGCGTATTGAGGTCGCCCCGCTCCTCCAGTGTCTGCATGACGATGGCCGTGGACGTCATGACGAAGCCCGCGCCCGCCACGAAGGAGACGGCCGGCGGGAAGCCGCCCGCAAGCCCCATCAGCGTCAGAAGTCCGGCGCAGACGCCGACCTGCAGCAGGCCGAGACCGAAGATCTGCTTGCGCAGGCTCCACAGCCGCGCCGGCCGCATCTCCAGGCCGATGATGAAGAGGAACATCACCACGCCGAGCTCGGCGATGTGGAGGATGGCAGCGGGGTCGGAGATCAGCCTCAGGCCGAAGGGCCCGATCGCGAGGCCCGCGGCGAGATAGCCGAGAATGGAGCCGAGGCGGGCGCGTCGGAACAGCGGCACGGCGACGACGGCGGCCGCCAGCAGTGTGACGGCCGGAACGACGAAGGCGGTGGGGGAGTGGGCGTCGGCCATGCGCTCGCGGGGGATAGCGTGGAAAAGGTCAGTCTAGCCGGAACGCGGCGCCTGTGTACCCATGCGAACTCGTACCGGCGCCGCCGCCGGCTCAGCCTGTGCCGCCGACGGTGATGCGCTCCATCTTCAGGGTCGGCTGGCCGACGCCGACGGGCACCCACTGTCCCGCCTTGCCGCAGGTGCCGATGCCGGTGTCGAGGCTCATGTCGTTGCCGACCATGGTCACCCGCTTCATGTCGGCGGGACCGGAGCCGATGAGCATGGCCCCCTTCACCGGCGCGCCGACACGGCCGTTCTCGATGCGATAGGCCTCGGTGCACTCGAAGACATATTTGCCGGAGGTGATGTCGACCTGGCCGCCGCCGAAGCTGACGGCATAGAGGCCGTTCTTCACGCTGGCGAGGATCTCGTCCTTCGTGTGGCTGCCGCCGAGCATGTAGGTATTGGTCATGCGCGGCATGGGCGCATGGGCATAGCTCTCGCGCCGGCCGTTGCCGGTCGCGGCGACGCCCATCAGGCGGGCGTTCTGCCGGTCCTGCATGTAGCCGACGAGCCTGCCGTCCTCGATCAGCACCGTGCGGTGCGAGGCGGTGCCCTCGTCGTCGATGGAGATCGAGCCGCGGCGGTCGGCGATGGTGCCGTCGTCGACGACAGTCACGCCCTTTGCCGCCACCATCTCGCCCATGAGGCCGGCGAAGGCCGACTGTCCCTTGCGGTTGAAGTCACCCTCGAGGCCGTGGCCGACCGCCTCATGCAGCATGACGCCCGGCCAGCCCGGGCCGAGCACGACATCCATCTCGCCGGCCGGCGAGGGGATGCTCTCCAGATTGACCAGGGCCTGGCGGATGGCCTCGTCGGCGGCATGCTTCCAGCGGCCCTCGGTGATGAAGTCGGCGTAAGCCGCGCGGCCACCGAAGCCGTGCGAGCCGGACTCCTGCCGGTCGCCCGAACCCGCCACCACCGAGACATTGAGACGCACCAGCGGCCGCACGTCACGGAACAGCTCGCCGTCGGGGCGCAGGATCTCCACCACCTGCCACGAGCCGGCGAGTGACACCGTCACCTGGCGGACCTTGGGGTCGCGGGCCCGTGCATAGGCGTCGATCGCCTCGAGCAGCTTCACCTTGTCGGCGAAGGCGGGGGCGTCGAGTGGATTGTCGTCGGCATAGAGACGGATGTTGGAGCGGGAAGGGCCCTCCGCCAGAGTGCCGGCATAGCCGCCGGCGACCGCCCTCACCGTTTCGGCCGCGCGCTTCAGCGCCGCCTCGGAGACATCCGAGGAATGGGCATAGCCGACCGCCTCGCCCTTGACGGCGCGCAGCCCGAAGCCCTGGCCATTGTCGGTGCCAGCCTGCTTCAGCCGACCGTTGTCGAAGAGCAGCGATTCCGACTGCTTGTATTCGAGGAAGAGCTCGCCGTCGTCGGCGCCTGACAGCGCGTCCCGGAGAATGGCGCGGGCGGCCGACGGATCGAGGTCGGCACGGGCGAGCAGGGACAGGTCGGCCATGAGGGCTCCGGCACGTTGCGGACGGTTGTCTTGACGCTATCTGGTCGTTCCCGCGGCATTCCGCCAGCCTGCGGAAGGCCACGAGGCCGTCAGGGCAGGGCGTCGAAACCCGGCTTGAAGCCGTTGAGCGACACCGGCACGCCGATTCCCTCCTCCGGCGTCTGGAAGATGATGAAGGTGGCCGACTGACCGGTGCTCATCTGCTCGAGCAGCTTGTCGTCCATCACCACCAGGGCCTCGCAGCCTGAGGGCAGGCAGCGCTCGAACTGGACGCGGCCGACATTGTTGCCGTCGATGGTGAGACCGAGGCCCGACGGCAACAGCACGCCGAGGGGGGCCAGAACCCGCATCAGCCGGTTGCGCCGGTCGGCGGTCTTCAGCACCACCACCACGAGACCGACATTGGGACGATCCTCGGCGGTCACGTGCTGCCAGAGCGCGCACTGCTCGGCGCGGGCGCCGGGAGGCGTGTCGCAGCGAACCTGCCAGTCGCCGTGCTGGGCGCGTATGGCGCCCTGGGCCTTTGCGCCGCCCGTGCCGGCAAGGGTCAGCAACGCGGCGCAGACCAGAACTGCGACGGCGAGCGCGCCGCGCAGGCCGCGTCCGCGAGGCGCGGGCCCGGAATTCGGCTGAGACGTCCGCTGGGTCATCCGTGGGGCTCCAGGTGAGGGCTGTCCATCGCGTCGGGCCACACGGGGTCCGCGAGCGAATCGTCGCACGGCCGGCGGTCGGCCGACGACGTTGCGAGGGACCATTCCCCTGCAATGGTGTCAAGATTATGCGTCCACCGCAGGCTATCCCGGGGCCGACGGCACCGCTCCCGGCATGCCCCGTCGAGATTTTTCAGCGGCCTTCGCAGGGCTGACATGCGGTCAGTGGCGCCACGGCAACGTCGTCTTGAATGGCTCTAAGGGCGACATTGCGAGCATGGCGTTTTTGTGTTTCAAGGGGCCGGTGGGTTCTCCGTCCCGATCGCCTGCGCGACGCACTGATCAAGGATGCGTCCCCGATCGTATGGTGAGGACCACTGAGGTTCCGGCGCGAGATCCCCGATCCGCCGAAGCCGCAAGCGGCGAACGACACAGGATCGAAGTCCAGCAATCTTCGGTCCCTGGCATGGAGCGGATGAACATGGGTATGGCGATGCTGAACGGCACGTCCGCGGGACGGAGCGGAAACGCTCCGGGCGCGCGCATGTCGGGCATTATGGCACTCCTTATGGCGGTGGTCGCGGCCCCCGGCCTTGCGCTAGCTCAACAACCGGGGCTCGGCCAGCCGGCTCCCCGCGGCATGGGCCTGCAGCAGTCGGCCTCGCCGATCATGGACTTCATCCACTTCTTCCATGACGGCTTCCTGCTGCCGATCATCACGGTGATCTGCATCTTCGTCGCCGGCCTTCTCGGCTATTGCCTTATCCGCTTCTCCGAGAAGCGCAACCCGACACCCTCCACCACCACCCACCATGTGGGGCTTGAAGTGGCCTGGACGGTGATTCCGGTTCTCATCCTCATCATCATCGCCATCCCCTCGTTCCGCCTGCTCTATCAGCAGCAGGTCATCCCGCGCGCCGACATGACCATCAAGGCGACGGGACAGAGCTGGCGCTGGTCCTACGACTATCCCGACCACGGCAACTTCAACTTCGTCTCCAGCATGCAGACGGACGCCGAGCGTCAGCAGCGCATCCAGGCTGGCGCTCCCGCGAACGAGGTTCCGCGTCTGCTGGCCGTCGACAACGAGGTCGTCGTGCCGGTGAACAAGGTCATCCGGGTCCAGGTGACGTCCTCCGACGTGATGCACGCCTTCGCGGTGCCCTCCTTCGGCATCAAGATCGACGCCGTGCCCGGTCGCCTCAACGAGACCTGGTTCCGCGCAACCCGCGAGGGCATCTTCTACGGCCAGTGCTCCGAGCTCTGCGGCAAGGATCACGCCTTCATGCCGATCGCCGTGCGCGTCGTGTCCGAACAGGCCTTCGCCGCCTGGGTCGAGGAAGCGAAGAAGAAGTTCGCCGGTACCGAGCGGTCGACGACCATCGCCGCCAACGACATCCCCGTGGCGCGCTGACGCGCCGCACCCGAGACGATACCTGTCGAGGATCGAATCCATCATGGCAAACGCTCACGCGACCGCCGGTCACGACCATCATGACGATCACGCCATTCCCACGGGCTGGCGCCGCTACGTCTATTCGACGAACCACAAGGACATCGGCACGATGTACCTGATCTTCGCGATCATCGCGGGGCTCATCGGGTTCGCCCTGTCCATCGGCATCCGTATGGAGCTGATGGAGCCGGGGATGCAGATCTTCTCCAATCCGCACACCTTCAACGTGTTCACCACCGGCCACGGCGTCATCATGATCTTCTTCATGGTCATGCCGGCCCT
>VFQR01002422.1_pt1 | contig 11957 bp, 13 predicted proteins | sample 3512321 | NCBI WGS metagenome assembly VFQR01 (sample SAMN10412374, study PRJNA504923) | tailings metagenome | isolation source: Relicate 3 Philex TSF1 revegetated site | place: Philippines: Tuba, Benguet | collected 2017-08-29
TGGCCATCACCGCGCCAATGGCGATCACCGTCCAGTCCACCAAGCGGCCGATCCACAGGATCGGCGCCGGGGCTGGGGCAACGGGTGCGAGCAGCGGTGTCTGCGACACGGTGCTCACTTGACGGTCGAACGCACGGCCTCGGCGTCCTTCAGGAATTCGTCGACATCGGCACCGTACTTCTCACGTGCCTTGGCGTAGACAGGTTGCACCGCGCTGCGGAAGGCCCCCACGTTCGGCTTGTCGTTGATCTTCGCGCCCTTGGAGGCCATTTCCTTGAGCTGTTTGGCGTCGTTGCCGGCGATCATCTCGCGGCTCACCTTCGCTGCGGCCTGCCCCGCATCCACCATGGCCTTTTGATCCGCAGGGGACAGCTTCTGCCAGGTCTTTTCACTGATGGCCAACGGAATCGGGCTGTAGACGTGGTTGGTCAGCGTGACGTTGGGCGCCACCTCATAGAACTTGTTTGAGAAGATGGTGTCGACCGGGTTCTCCTGGCCGCTGACGGCGCCTTGCTGGATCGCGAGATAGACCTCCGGCAGCGGCATGATCTGGATGTTGAAGCCCATGGCCTCCAGCGTCCAGCGCATCATTTCGTTAGGGAAGGTTCGCAGCTTCTTGCCCTTGGCATCTTCAGGGGACATCAACGGGTCTTTGGTCGTCATGCTGCGAAAGCCCGCCTCCCACGTGGCCAGGAAGCGAAAGCCCTTTGCCGGCGCCTTGTCGAACTGTTCCTTGAGCCACTTGCTCTCGTCGTAGAGCTTCCAACCCTGGGCGTAGCTGTCCACCAGAAACGGCATCATGGTGAGGTTCAGCGTGGGCACGTGCGGCGCGTAGGAACCTGTGGCCGAGACGGTGAAGTCGATCCCGCCCAGCGCCAGCTGTTCGATATTCTTGGGATCGTTGCCCAACTGACTGCAGCAGAACACCTGTACCTTGTACCGGCCCTGGGTGAGCTCCTCCACCTTTTGGGCAAATACCTGTGCGGCTGCCTGGCGCGCACCCGACTGCTGGTCCGTGTGGCTGAACTTGAGAACGGTCTGCGCGCTGGCCACCCCGGCGATGGCGGTGAGCGCGGCTATCGCGGTGGCTTTCATCAATGCTTTCATGCTTGTCTCCTGCTCTGTGGTGGGTGGGGGTCGAATCGGTCCATCTCCACGCGCGTGCCGGTGGCGTGCGAGTGGTACACAGCGGCCTGCACCCTGAGGTTGTGCAGGTAGTCCGTCGCCGCGTTCTGCAAGGGCGTGCCCGATTGAAGGTGCTGCAGCACATGGGCCTGCAGCCGGCGGCAAGCGCCACCGAAAGCGCCGTCGTCGCCGCGGTCGTAGATGTGCTCGGCTTCCGCGCCCTGGTGGGGCTTGAACCACAGTCGGGCATCGCCATCGAGTCGAAGCACGCCGGCGCTTCCTTCAATCCACATCTCGCCCATGGTGCGGCGCGGGTTCTGTGCGGCGTGGTCGTTGAGCCGGTTGCCATCGAACAGACCGCTGGCACCGCTCGCGAACTCGAAGATCACCAGACCCGCGTCCTCGCCTGCGATCACCGGGTTGAGCCTGCGCAGCCGGGCAGTGACGGCAGTCACCTCACCCAGAAGGAAGCGGAAGCTGTCGATGAAGTGCACACCGGTCTCGCGGATCAGCAGTTGCGGCATCTGCTGGAAATAGGGCTGCCGATCCAGGTAGGCCGACGTGCCTTGTCCGTCGCCAGGGCGCAGGCGAAAGGCGATGCCGTGCGGTGTGCCCAGCACACCCTGATCGAGCAGGCGACGGCACTCCTGAAACCAAGGCGTGAAACGGAAGTTCTCGTGCACGACAAGAGGCACGCCCAGGGTATCGGCCTGCTTCGCCATTTCGGTGGCCTGCGCGAGATCGGCGCCGAAAGGCTTCTGGCAAATGGCGGGCACACGCCGCTGCAGCGCGATGTTCACCAGCACGTGGTGGGCGTTGGGCGGTGCCGCGATGTCCAGCAGATCGGGCTTGAGTGCATCCAGCATCCGCGCTGCGTCGCCAAACACCTCGTGTGCGCCAAACCGCTCGCCGAGGGCGCGGGCGCGATCGGCGTCAAGGTCGCACACGCCGACCAGCTCCACACCGAGCTCGCGCCAGGCAGCCAGGTGGAACTGCGCGAAATAGCCGGCACCGACCAGGGCCACGCGCAAGCTCATAGCCGCTCCACCACCGCCTGCGCGATGTCCGTCGTGCCGCTGTGTCCGCCGAATTCACGCGGACGCACGCTGCCGCTGCTGAAGGCGGCGCGCACCGCCTGCTCGATGGCCGAGGAGCCATCGCGCAAGGCCTGGTCCTCGTGCCGGTCGGCCAGCCAGTCCAGCATCATCGAAGCCGACAGGATCATGGCGGTCGGGTTGGCAATGCCCTGGCCTGCGATGTCGGGTGCTGTGCCGTGCGCTGGCTGGAAAAGACCGTGGTGGTCGCCGATGTCGCCCGAGGGCGCCATGCCCATGCCACCGACCAGCGCAGCAATCAGGTCCGATAGGATGTCGCCGAACATGTTCTCGGTGACCAACACGTCGTACTGCCACGGTTTGAGCACCAGGTTCAGCGCCATGGCATCCACGTAGGCGTGTTCGATGGCGATGTCCGGATGCCGCGCCGCGCGCTCGGTGACGACCTCGCGCCAGAACGCCATGGAACGGAACACATTGGCCTTGTCGACATTGGTGACACGGCCGGGTCGCCCGGTGTCTCGCCGCTTGCTCGCCAGTCGGAGGGCGAAGTCCGCGATGCGGGCCGTGCCCTGGCGGGTGATGCGCATGGTGTCGAGCGCACTGTCGCCTTCCATGACCCCGCGTCCACGGGCCCAGAACAGGCCCTCGGTGTTCTCGCGCACCAGCACCAGATCGATGTCGGTGGCGCGTTCGTGCCGCAGCGGCACCGGCAACCCGGGCCAGGTTCGCACGGGGCGCACACCGGCGTACAGGTCCAGCGCGAAGCGGATGTCGAGTTGCGGAATGATCTCGGTGCCGTCGGCGCTGCGAACGTGGGGCAAGCCCATGGCACCGAACAGGATGGCGTCTGCCTCGCGACACGCCTGCAGCGTGGAATCGGGAAGGGCCACACCGGCGTCCAGGTAGTGCTGGGCGCCCGCGGGGAGGGTCGTCAGCTGGAACTGCCGGTTCAGTCGGGGGCCAAGGGTCTGCAGGACGTGGACGGCGGCCGCCATGACTTCCATGCCGATGCCGTCGCCCGGCAATACCGCAATGTCGTATCGCTTCATGTCGTCTTACATCTGGGCGAGCTTGAAGCGCTCGAAGATCGCCAGCAGCTCGCGGCTGGCGCGTGCGCGGTGTGCGCGGTTGATGTCGGCTGCGCCTTTGGCGTCGCCCGCCCGCAGTTTGTCCACCAGGGCCATGTGTTCCTGCGTCGAGTTCACCGGCTTGGGACGCAGCCTCAGGCTGAACATGCGCGCGCGGTGTGCGCGGTCCCAGTAGTTCCACACAGTCGCCGCCAGTTGCCGGTTGCCGGCGAGCTCAATCAGGCTGGCATGGAAGCGCTCGTCTGCAGCGGCCCAGGCATCAAGATCGTCAGCGGCCAGTGCGGCGTCCATGTCCTGCGTCGCTTTCACCAGGGGCACCAGCTCATCGTCAGAAGGTTTGCGCTGCGCCACCAGTTCGGCCGCCATGCACTCGAGCGCAGTCAGGATTTCGTAGATCTCGCGCATGTCGGTCGGAGAGACCGGCAGCACGCGCATGCCATGGCGCGGCACCACCTCCACCAGCCCATCGTTCTGCAGCCGCACCAACGCCTCGCGCACCGGCGTTCGGCTCATGCCCAGCGCCAGCGCAACCTCCTGCTCCAGCGCGCGATGTCCGGGAGGCCATTCGTTGTCCAGAATGCGCTGGCGAATGCGCTCGTAGGCGAGGTCGACCATCGACTGCGCCGGGGCGGGTTGCGTCATGAAAAGCTCCAGTGGAATGGGGGGTGGCCGGCCGCTGGCAAGCGCAGGGTCTGCAAACTGTCACCGAGCAGGCAGCCGAGCACAGCGGTACGTCGATCGCTGCCGCTGAAGGCAATGCTTGAGATGTTTTTCAACCGGGCGGCCGGGTTGCGGTCGAGGTGCGCTCGCCCCATCGCACCGTCCCGATAGGCCTTTTCGACCGCCTGCAGGTGCGCCGTATCTGCGTCTTCCAGCCAGACGGTGGTCTTGCCGTCAGGTGCGACGCGGATCAAGCGATTGCTTACGATGCTGACCACCCAGGCGTTGTGATCCACGTCGAAGGCGAGCCCATCGGGGAAGGTGCCGTCGCCGAACCGGGTGACGACTTCGCGCCCACTGAGCGTGCCGTCGACCGAGATGCGGTAGCGGCTCAGACACCGGCCGAAGGTCTCGTTCACGTACAGCCAGTGACCATCGGGATGCAGGGCCACCTCGTTTGTGTAGCCCAGGCCATCCGCCACGATACGGGCGTGCCCACCGGCATCGACGCACACGATGAAACCGTCCGCCACATCGCTGCGGTAGGCGGCCGCGCGCGGCTGGTGTCGGGTGCTCACCGTGATCCAGGTGCGGCCAAGCGCGTCCTGCACGACAAAGTTGGTGGGCGGCAAATCGAGCCCGTCAACCTGGCGCAGCCAGGGGCGGATCTGGCCCGCTCGCGTCAGCCGGTAGACGCCGCCATCGACGTCCCCCAACTGGGCCAGCAAGAAGCTGCCATCGGCGAGCAAGGCGATGCCGTTGGGGCGGGGCGTCAGCCCGTCGGGCATGGTGCCGAGATACAGGCTTTGGCTGCCGTCCGGCCTGAGGTGCGCCACACCGCCGCGCCAGTCGGCCGTGTACAGATCGCCATACTGGTTGGCCAGCACGCACTCGGGGCGGACCAGCCCTTCACCGCGCTCGGAAAGGTCATGTTGCGGCGAGGCGGGCTTGGCTTCATCCGCGGCGAAGGCTTGGGACGGGTTTATTGAGTTCATTAACGCATACGTTAACGAATTATTTGCTCAACCCAATCCGGACTTACCCTGCGTTGGGCGGGGTGCTACCTGGTGAACAGCGCAAGGGCTGGTTCAGGTACACACAACGCGCCCCGCAGAGGACTTTCAGGCGCTTGCGGCTTGCCGCCTGCAGAGGACAACCACCAGCCTGCGAGTTGTTGGCCCTTTGAACGGGGAGTTGCCCGGCAACAAACCGTGCCGCTCCATCGCCTTCAGCAGCTCAGACCGTGCCCGTGTACTCGCCCCGCGCGGGGTAGTCCTTCGCGATCGCGAAGTCGATGGCACCCAGCAGGTCCTGGAACGCGGGCCGTGCGAACGGCATGGTCTGGACCGCGCCGTAGTACAGGGTGCCGTCGGGCTTCACCAGAAACACGCCGGGCTCGCTGAAGAGCGCGGGCTCCTCGATGCCGATGGAGGTGGTGCCGCGCGACGTGCTCAGGTACAGGCCCCACTGGCGCGCGTTGGCCAGGCCCAGCCCGTAACCGAAGCGCACCCGCTGCGCGTTCACCTTGGTCGCCATGGCCTGCGCGCGATCGGCCTCGTCGCTGCTGGCCGCCAGGATCGCCACGCCGCGTTTCTCGAACTCGGGGGCCAGGCGCTCCAGTTCCATCAGGTACTTGGCGCAGATCGGGCAGTGCAACCCGCGGTAGAACACGATCAGGTCGAATCGCTCGGGCGGCTCGGCGCCAAGCACGAAGCGCCCGCCACCCACGAGGGGCAGGGCCAGGGCGGGAACGGGTTGGCGGGGCACTAGGGCGGTGGCGGTCATGGCGAGCTCTTTCGGGGCATTGATACAGACAGACCGTGGTGCGGCCTTGTGAAGGCCCAAACTATCGGGTAGTTTCTGCAATCGATAGTCCTCATCTGTTTGCAATCCGTACACATGAGTGCCCGCTCGAGTGCTAGTTTGAGTGCCCATTTAGCCGTCACCGATCACACCGCCCGACTCGATCGCCTATCCGCCTTGCTCGAAGGCCTGGCGCCCGAGGTTGCCGTGCGCCCGTTTGGTGAAGCCCCCGCGGCGCTGCCCGAAACCGTTCGACTGCTGCTCTACCTCCTGATCCACGGCAGCGCTAGCCTGCAGCGCGGTGCCCGGCAAGAACGCCAGCTGGCACCGTCGCTGCTGATCTGCCGATCCGACACGCCGCACCACCTGCAACCGGGTGCCGATGCCGTGCCAGGCAGCATCCTGCTGGTCGAAGCCCGGTTGTGCGGACCTGCCGCCGGCTTGCTGCTCGACGCTTTCGATGCGCCGTGCACGGTGGCGCTGGACGGCGCCGAGCCATCGCTACTGCACACGGTGGGACTGATCGCGGCCGAGCTTGAGCAGCCGCGCTGCGGGCAGTCGGCGCTGCTACACCGGGCGGGTGACATCCTGTTCATTGGTGTGCTGCGCCAACTGGTGGCCCGCCCGACCAGTTTGGTCGGCGGCATATTGAGCGGCCTCGCCGACCCGCGGCTGGCGCGGGCCCTGGTGGCACTGCACACGCGGCCCCAGGCAGCCTGGACACTGCAACGCCTGGCGGACGAGGCGGGCATGTCGCGCACCGCCTTTGCCAAGCGCTTCCACACCGTCATGCGTATGCCGCCGGGGCGCTACCTGCAGGTGCTGCGCCTGGCCATCGCGCGAAGCACCGTCGGGGCCGGTCGGGGCCTGAAGCAGGCGGCTCAGGCCGCGGGCTATCAAAGCACGGCTGCGCTCTCGCGCGCCCTGGCACGCGCCAAGGTGACCCTCGCTTCCCCTTGATCACCGAATACATAGCACCGGGACATAGCACCGGGCGCATGCATCGAGTTCTTCGGCAACTCCCTTGAACCGGCGCTGCGTTTCAGGGCGCCGTTTCCTCAAATCGAATGAAGACAAGAACGCAAGGGCCAGTTCTACGACGTGGCGCCAACTGCCCGACGGGGCGATCTGCAACCCTTGCAAGTCGACTCTACCCCGTAGGCCTGTCGATGCCGATTGATGAAGCCCTTGAGGACTTCACACGGCGGTCGAGCTCCGCCTGGGCGAAAACACGCTCGCCAGCTTCACGCTCTCGTTGGCTTTGCGCAATTCCTTGTTCCCGCGCTCGAGTTCCTTCGAGCGCTGAAGCTAGCTGGTGGTGATGCCCTCGCGCGCACCCGAGTCGATCTCGGCGCCCTTAGCACACTTGTTGAGCGTGTGTGGCACGTAGTCGATCTTGGCTGTCATCGATTCGATGGCCTCCCACCGCTAGGGGCAATCGCCTCGGTGCTCCTGCACCATTCGCACCGCCCGCATACGCGCCTTGGACGAGAACTTGTTCGACTTCTTGTTCGTGCCTCGATACTTTCAGAGAAAAGAGTGTCCTCAAGTTCCGGGGCGGCTCACTCTCCCGACTCTGAAGCTCCTCCACCCAGCGATAGCACAGTCAGATCGAAACGCCTTGGAACGCTCGTTCTCAACCAGGCTACTTGGTGAGGCCTCAGGCGTTCATCTCTGAGTCTCTCGACGGGACTACTGAGCCCCGGAAGTCGTGAGCGAGGGCTACTCTAAATGGTCACGAGTACGTCAGGCGACTCATTGCTCGCATGCGGCAGTTGAGCACCGGCCAATCTGCGCAATCGTGCCTCTTACGGGTGGGTCTGTACTTAATGGTCGTCAACACAGACAGTTGCGACAAGACATTGCCCTGTCCCAGGCCCGAGTACCGATCAGGTATGCGCAGCGCAACCGAGCCGCGCATCACTCCTCTTGTCGTCCAATCGCACGCCGTGGAACAGGTGCCGCACGACGAATTGCCGGGCGCATTACCTCAAAGATAGTCGACTCAGGCAATCGCACCTCGGATCATCGGCGTTTGGGCGACCCCACCCCGGCGACGGCTTGACCGGGCGCGCAGCTGCCGGGCTCTCGCAGGGATGTGTGTCGCGCCACCCGGCGGCCGCTCCTCGCCCTTGTGCAGTCCGGCCGGTTGCCACGTCACCCAGCTCAGTCATCCCTTGTTCGCGAAGACCCCGATGTCGCCCACTTTGATTCTCGAGTTCGTCATCCTGGCTGCTTTGTGGGGTGCGTCGTTTCTGTTCATGTACCTGGGCGCATCGGAGTTCGGCCCGGTGGCAACCGCCGGGCTGCGAGTGAGCCTGGCTGCGATATGCCTCATGCCGGTGCTCCTCAAGCCACGCGTGTTCGTCACGTTTCGCGCGCACTGGCGCAAGATACTGGCGGTGGGCTTGCTCAATTCCGGGGGCCCGTTCCTGTTGTTTTCGTTTGCGGTGCTGCACATCACCACAGGCCTAAGCGCCATTCTCAACGCCACGGTTCCCCTCACAGGGGCATTGGTGGCCTGGGTGTGGCTAAAGGATCGACCAGGCGCGTGGCGCGCGGCCGGTCTGGCCATCGGATTTGCAGGGGTGACCATGCTGGTAGTGGCCAAATCTGCAGGAGATGTGGCGGGCGTGACAGGGGGCCGCGGCACCAGCACTCTGTCCTTGCTGGCCATTGGCGCCTGCCTGTTGGCGACCACCTGTTATGGCATCGCGGCCAGCTTTGCCAAGCGGCATCTTTCGGGGGTGGATCCGCTGGCCACCGCAGCGGGCAGCCAGCTCGGCGCCGCGCTGGCGCTGGTGGGACCCATGGCCTACTTCTGGCCCGACACAGCCCCGAGTGCAAAGGCCTGGGCGGCGATTGCTGCGGTCGCGGTGTTCTGCACAGCCGTTGCCTACATCATCTTCTTCCGTTTGATCGAGCGGGCGGGCCCATCCAAGGCATTGACGGTGACCTTCCTTGTCCCGGTGTTTGCCCTGGTCTATGGCGTGCTGCTGCTGGAAGAGGTCGTCAGTCCCTGGATGATCGGCTGCGGCCTCGTGATTCTTCTCGGCACGGCCTTGTCCTCCGGCTTGGTGCGGCCGCCAGCGGTTGCGCGTCCAACTCCGTGATGTGCCAAGGGGCCTTCGATGGCCAAGCCGCTCGGCATTGGGTGTTGCCATTGCAATGGCCGGCCGCGATGGGCCCTTACCGTGCGGCGGACCCAGACATCGCGGCACGCGTTGTTGCTGGAGGTGACAGCGATACATCCGGTCTGCGTGTCCATCCATACCTGGCAGGTCGTTGACCCGGCTTGCCGCCGCCCCAATCATTCCCGGCGCCGCTTTGACCGGCCTACCACTGAATCGAGCAGACCCCATGCGCAGCGAAGAAGTCGCCCCCGGCGTTCATGTGTTCTCAGGCCTCTGCGAAGAGTCGGTGGCCACGGCTTTTGTGGCAGATGGCCAGGCGCTGCTGGTGGATACGCTCGCGAGCGAACGCGATGCGCACAACTTGCACAGCGAGTTGTGCGGCCGCATGGGGGTCAAGGTGAAGGTCGTGCTGCTCACGCACTACATGTCTGACCACCTGGCGGGCGTACACATGTACAGGGACGCAGAGGTGATTGCACATGAACACTATCTGCACACCTACTTCTCGCAGGCCGATCGCGATGCCTATGTGGAGCAGCGATTCGTACATCCCACGCGCCTGATACGCAACAGAGCCAATCTTCGGTGGGGCGACAGGCTGCTTCGCGTCTTCCACAACCCCGGCCATACCGTCAGCACCCTGAACGTCGATGTGCCTGAGCTCGACCTTCTGATCACATCGGACACGCTGGTGGGCCATACCACTTACCTCTCCTCGACCGCGCCCTCGATGCTGGACGCTGCTTTGGCGCGCATCGACGCGCTGGGCCGTCGGCACCTGGTGCCCGGACACATCGGCGTCATGCCCGAGAGCGCTGCCCGCAACGCCAGGACGTACCTTCGCCGCCTGGCGCAGCAGGTCCAATCGTGCCGCGAGCCCAGCGGCGCCATTGATGGGCAACGTTTGTGGCAGGTGGATCTGGAAAGCTGCAGGGTGTCGGACACGCCTTCGACGGCCTTCGAACGCACCTGGCATGGGCACAACCTCGAGGTCATCCACGCCAGGAATCTTTTCCCGCGTGGGCCCTCAGGCGACATCGCGCCCGATCACGGGCCGGGCTGACGGCCTGCGTTCTGGCTGCGCCCGACACCGTTGCGCTTGGCATCTGCCCACGTCCTGATGAGCAACATCGAAACAGCACGAGCATCGCGCGACGCGCAGAAAGTGCTGCGGATCCTGGCGCACAAGCTGAGAGCCGCCGGTTTCTTGCGCACGAAATCCACCTACTTCGTACGCGGGAGTCGATACGTTCTGGAGTTCCTGCATGTACACAAGTTCAGCTTCGCACCCGCGTTCCGGATCCATTTTGGCGTTCGGGTGCGAACCGACGACTTTGTGGCCGTGCACCTGAACGGCCCCATATCGGATGAGATGGCAGATCCACTGCTCCCGGGGCGCGGCCGGTACCGTTTCGAATATGGGCCGGACCCCAGAAGCCGGGAGCTTCGCGCAGACGCCATGCACCAATGCTTTCTCGACGAAGGATTGGCCTGGTTCAGCTCCCTTGAGGACGAGGCAGTCCTGCTTTCTGCGGCTTCACCCCTGACACCCGAGGCCCGAGCCGCCTTGCATCGGGAGATCAGTAGTCCCTCGGGCGATCGGGCATCGGCGGCCACGCGAGCGGTCCTCAATGCTTCCTGATGGCTTACTTTGCCGCCCGGACCGCAGCCTCGATGTCTGCGATCACGATCCTTCGTTGCTTCATCATGACTGCCGCCGCGGCGGCGGAAACCCGAGGGTCCGGGTTCAGCGTCAGCTCAGTGAGCCGCCTCGGGTAGACCTGCCAGGACACACCGAAACGATCCTTCAGCCAGCCGCACACACTCTCTTCTCCCCCCTGAGCAACCAAAGCGGTCCACAGGCGATCCGTCTCGGCCTGATCGCTGGTGGCAAGCACGATGGACAACGCCTCGGTCAGCTTGAAGATGGGCCCCGCGTCAAGTATTTGGTATGGGACACCGCCAAGTGTGAAGTCGATCACCGAGAACGTGCCGTTGCCCATGTCGCCGGTATACGCCCTCTCGACCCGACTGCCCGGTATCACGGTGCAATAGAAGTCTGCGGCCTCACGGCCCTTTCCGTTTTGAAACCAAAGACAAGTGCGGATGGCAATGCTCATGGAAACCTCATTCATGCAGAAGAAATGGGACGACCCCGGGCGAAACCGGGTGCGGCACCCAATATGCCGAGCACGCCCGCTTGCGGCAACTACCGGTGAAGTAGTTGCTACCGCGATTCCCCAGCCATTGACATAGAGCACAGGAGCCCGGACATGAGCATGCCTGCATCCTTACCCGAACTTGCTGCTGTCTTTGAGCGTCTCGGCGCACGCAATCCGAATACGTGGGCGCGATCCCAGATTCTTGAAGGCATCCCGCAACTGCATCGCTACCTGTTCCTGCGCCAGTGCTGGCAGTGCGTGATCGAGGAAGGGCACCACCACTGGATCGAACTTCACATTGCCCACGCACAGCAGGACCCTCAGGCACCTTTCGCCGGGGTGGGCGCCGCCTTGACGCGGGCGATCGCCGCCGGGGCGGCGCGCGAAGATCTGTCGCAGATCGCACGCGGCATTCAGGTCGAGTTGCTCACTCAGTTCTGCTATCTGCTCGAAGACAACGGCTTGTCCGAACCCGATTTGACTGGTGTCGGATGGGGGTTGTTTCAAACCGATGACGAAGGGCGACCGCTGGCCCCCATTCCCTCGCTGCACGAGTCGGTCCTGGAGCTGGACCCCACGGGCAGGGAGATGCGGGCAGGACCGATTACCTGAGCCACACAAATTCGCCGTTGCGCTGGACGACGTTCTTGCAGTCCCACGCGATGAGTAGCGTGTTCAAGCGGGGCTCGGCAGGGCCCGCTCGATCGAGGGCGCCAGCAGGTCGCGTTGGTTCCCCAGGGAGTTGCGGGCGAATGGCCGCTCGAAAGTGTCAGGCGTAGGCTGCTCTTTCGAACGCTTCGAAGGTGGCCATGAAGGGTGCCTCCGCGAAAGGCAGGGACTGGGTCATGACAAGCCCCGCCATGTCCGAGGTCGGATCGATCCAGTAGTGGGAATTGCAAACACCCGCCCATGCGACCGAGCCCGCGC
>VFQR01002423.1_pt1 | contig 11956 bp, 8 predicted proteins | sample 3512321 | NCBI WGS metagenome assembly VFQR01 (sample SAMN10412374, study PRJNA504923) | tailings metagenome | isolation source: Relicate 3 Philex TSF1 revegetated site | place: Philippines: Tuba, Benguet | collected 2017-08-29
AACTGACACACGAACTTTTTCAGCATCCTGCTAATCCCTATGAGTGCTATCTCATCTCTGACGAAGAAATAGACATTTTAAACCGTCTCTATTCTACTTTAGACCTCAGTAATATCCCAGAGAACTGGAAAAATTTATGGCAAGAATTTCAACTCCTCAACGAAAACCTTTCCCCCTCATCTCCCCTCCCCCCTGCCCTCTTCTGGGCCACTATTGCCCGTCGCCAAGGTTTATTTTCTTTACACTACGCCCCAATGGAATTAGGAAAAATACTCTCCCCCATTTGGCAGCGACAACCAGTAGTTTTAATTGGCAGTGCTATAGAACCAGAAACGGAGGCTCCCCTTTTCCGTCAGCGTTTGGGTTTGGAAAATGTAACTTGCCTGAAATTTTCTTCGGAGAGTCAAGCTGAAGCAATTCAACTCTATGTACCCTATAAGTTACCCCTACCCAATACACCAGAATTTCAAGCTGCATTTATTCATAAAGTCCGGACGCTGGTTTGTCTGAGTGCTACAGCACCAGGATTAACCGCGATTTTGGTGGGCGATGTCCCACTCAAGTCTCAAGTCGGAACAATTTTGGCTTCAGAATTTGGTTCGCGGGTGCAGGTAGAAAAAACTTGTTTAGATGAAAATGGGATTTTAGTCAGCGGTTGGGAATTTTGGCGAGAACATCAGCGAGTCTTGCCTGCACCCCAGTTGTTAATTATTGCGACTTTGCCGCTACCATCTTTGGAAAATCCTCTAGTAGCTGGTAGAGTAGCTCGTTATAAGCGATCGCATCAAGATTGGTTCCGTTTATACCTATTGCCAACCGCCTTGAATGAATTACAAAGAGCGATCGCTCCAGTGCGAGAAAGTCAAGGTATTGTTGCTTTACTTGATAGTCGTGTAGTTAACCGCAGCTACGGCGCTCAAATTCTCGCCGCCTTAAGTCCTCTGGCACGCATTAACTATCTCGATCCCAGTCTATTTTCCAATGATGAGGAAAATTCGGCTTAAGGGCATTGGGCATTGGGCATTGGTTATTCTCCCTCACTTCCCCATCTCCCCCATCTCCCTCATCTCCCCATGCCCCAATTGTCTACGACCACAATTCCTGGCAAGATAAAATTAAAAGCTAAGTTGATTTCAATTGCTAATTATGGGTGAAGCAAAACGTCGGAAAACCTCATTAGGGGAAACATATGGTCAAGAAACTCGCATCTTGCCTTGGGTTCCCATCACCAAAAGTCAAGCCGAATTATTCGTCTCTTGGACTACTCGCGGTGCGTGGATAGGTATTGGTCTGATGGTTGCAGCATGGCTAACCATTCGTTTTATCGGCCCTGCTTTTGGTTGGTGGCAAGTAGTCGCTTAACTATTATTGAGTGTTTTTAACACCAGCTAAAATTAATGCGAAATGCGAACCGACGATAGCGCAGCAAAAAGCCTTATCCTGAGGGAGACGCTGCGCGAACGCAACGCTGGCAATGACAGAACATACTACTTATCAATCTAAAATCCAAAATCTAAAATCCAAAATTCTCTGACTTTATTTTCCATAGAAAAAGCTCAAGCATTGCTGCCTGAGCCTTTTCCAAATTAAATTAACTTAGTTGGGTCTATTGAATTTAGTAACGGTTACGGTTGTAGCCACCACCGCCACGGTTACCACCACCGAACGAACCACCTCTATCTTCTCTGGGTTTAGCTTTGTTTACTTTCAAGTCACGACCCAGCCATTCAGCACCATCAAGAGCTTCAATTGCAGCTGCTTCTTCAGCATCTGAACTCATTTCTACAAAACCAAAGCCGCGTAAACGACCTGTTTCACGGTCAGTAGGTAACTGAACGCGCTTTACAGAGCCATATTCTGCAAAAACAGCGCTCAGGGCTTCTTGTGTAACTTCGTAAGAGAGGTTACCTACGTAAATCGACATGAAATATCTCCAAAATCAATCATAAGTATGTAGAGATTTAGATTTCGGAGAGAAGTCTGTAATACCAAAAGGAGAAAGCCTGTCAATACTAAGAACAAACACTGTCGCCGAATTAATTCTCATTTCACTCCCCATGATGACACAACAGCTAGCTTTCTGGAACTGAGTTTGAAAAATCGTTATAAAAAGTTATGTTAACTAATTAAGTGTCGGTGGGTCGGTGGGGGAGTGGGGAGATGAGGGATATGAGGAAGAGGGGCAGTTCTTGCTGGGTGCAGGGGAGAAGTTCCTCCCCTCTGCTAAGAGCTAAGAGCTCCCCTGCCTCTTCACGATGCCCCAAAACAAGAAATATTGAGTTTTTCTAATCCACTTGACAAACTACTAAATATACAAGTAGATTTAGTAGAATAAAGCTATTATCTCAGAACAAAGATAATCGCATTTAATACCCATATTTAAATATGGAGAAAAAGTTTCATATCTTTTGGATAAAGCGAGTTTTCTCCTATGGGTGGATTACAGAAAACTGACAAATATTTATACTAAGTTTATAATTGATTAGCTGCAAGAAGATTGTCTACCTCTGTATAAGAAGTAGAGCGCGTGAGAATTTTTGGACTTTTATGGGAAAGTAGTAATTTTTCTATAGAAAAATTGCTGCTGGACAGCTTACTCATTCTCGGCGTTTTTTATTAATGATATCTCTCAGAATTACTTGGGAAAACACGGCTGTTTAATCCCAAAAGCTCCCCCATAGGAGAAAACTCAATGATTTTGGACATAAATAAGCCGCACAAACAGGTGAAAATGACAGATTCCGTAACCGAAAACCAGCTAATTAATATCAAGTTAGATTTAGTTGCGAAGACTGAGGTAGCGATGCCTGCTGTAGGGCGTGCCTACGCAGATGTCGAAAACAAACTTGTGGCAAAAAGCAGTTGTGCAAAAGGTGGGAAAGGGGAAAATTATTTTTTTGCCTCCACTTATTTGAGAAATTTATTAATACCCTGTTTGGTAGGCATAGGACTACTAACAGCGAGCTGCGGATCGCTGCCCAAGGAATCAGCTAAGGCACAATCTCAAAGTCCTGCTGGGCGGGAACGGAGTGGTGGAACACCTGTAGATGCGGCGATCGCGCGAACAGACTTACTGCAAACACAACCAGAATATACAGGTAATACAACACCATATCGGATTGTGTCACTGCGATCGCAGGTTGAAGCCCGGCTGTTGGCTTTGAATTTAGATGTGGGCGATACAGTTACCCAAGGGCAGAACGTCGGCCAGTTAGATGATGCCATACTTTTAACTGAATTAAAGCAAACAGAAGCAGAACTAGCAGCTTTGAAATCAGAAGTAGCAAGGGCAACGAATCAGGTAAGTAATGCTCGTGCTGATGTGGAACGAGCAAGGCTGGAAGTAGTGCAAGCCCAAGCAGACTCACAACGGCAGCAGAAACTATTCCAAGCCGGAGCAATCGCTCAACAAGCTGCTGAACAAGCTCGTACCCAAGCACAAACAGCTACTCAGGCATTGCGGGCAGCTCAAGAGCAAGTCCGTACAGAACAGCAAGCCGTCGCCGCTGCTCAAGGCAGAGTGTTAGCCCAACAAGCATTGGTAGCCCAAACCAAAGAACGCAGATCTTATGCTCGGCTAACATCTCCTATTACTGGCGTAGTTACAGAAAAGGTCACAGAACCAGGCAATCTTTTGCAAGCAGGTAATGAAGTCTTAAAAATTGGCGACTTTAACCGTGTGAAAGTTGTTGTGCAAGTTTCTGAATTAGAACTGGCACAAATTCAGCTTGGACAATCTGTAAAAGTCCGCTTAGATGCTTTCCGCAATGAAACATTAATCGGCAGAGTAACGCGAATTTCCCCAGCCGCCGATGCCACAGCTCGCTTGATACCTGTAGAAGTCGTAATTCCCAACAGTGACGGCAAAATTGGCAGTGGACTACTGGCACGAGTCAATTTTGAAACCCAAACAACACAACGGGTAGTGGTGTCGCAAACAGCTATTCAAAAACAAGCTCTTGAGCAGAAAAGCAACAGAGCAAACACAGAAAACCAAACTGGAACCCTATTTGTTCTCAGTGATGCAGAAGGCAAGGCAAAAGTAGCGGCGCGTGCTGTCACCTTAGGAAAAAAGGCTGATGGCAAAGTGGAAATTTTATCTGGCTTACAACCAGGAGAACGGTATGTTGTTCGCAGTGGTAAGCCATTAAAAGAAGGTGACACTGTAAGTCTTTCAGTTCTTTCAGAAAAGTAATAGTAGAGTGAAAAATAACACCATACCACTACAAAAAGGTACTTAGTAGTCAGCACTCAGCACTTAGCACTTAGCATTATGCAACAAACAAATAATAATGCCAATAGCGGATTTAGTCTAAGTACGATCGCTATCCGCCAACACATTGGTACACTCATGCTCACCGTGGCAGTAATTGTCATTGGGGTATTTTTTCTGACAACTATCCAAGTCGATCTTCTACCGTCAATTACCTATCCACGAATTGGTGTTCGGCTAGAGGCACCTGGTATTTCCCCAGAAGTAGCAGTGGATGAAATCACCAGACCCTTAGAACAAGCTTTATCGGCAACCGAAAATGTAGTACAAGTATTCTCTCGCACCCGTGAGGGACAGGTAAACCTGGATTTATACTTCCAACCAGGGGGCGATATTGACCAAGCCCTAAACGATGCTACTGCTGCTTTTAACCGAGGCCGGGGACAACTGCCAGATACGATAGAGGAGCCGCGATTATTTAAAGTCGATCCCTCCCAATTACCAGTTTATGAATTGGCGTTGACATCTGCCTCCTTGCCGGGTAAAGATTTACGCGTATTTGCTGATGAAGAGTTAACGCGTGAACTCAGTGTTGTGCCCGGAGTTGCCTCAGTTGACGTATCTGGTGGTGCTGAGGAAGAAGTACGAGTCCTTGTTGACTTAAACCGATTGCAAGCTTTGGGTGTGGGGTTAAATGATGTATTAGATCAATTAACAGCGCGTAACCAAGATACTTCCGGTGGTAGGATTTTGGGGGAAAATTCCGAGCCATTGACTCGGACTGTGGGACGCTTCCAAAATGCCAGTGAAATTGAAAACCTTTCCTTGGAAGTTTCCTCTTCTTCTCCCACTACCACTGCTACCACTTCTGCACCTTCCCGCCGCGTTTATTTGCGAGACTTTGCTGAGGTAATTGATGATACAGAAGACCAGCGAGTGTTTGTTTACCTCAATCGTCAGCCTGCTGTGAAATTTTCAGTCCGAAAGCAGCCTGAGGCTAATACAATCACAGTTGTAAATGCTGTGAAGCGGCGAATTGAACAATTACGGCAATCGGGTTTAATTCCAGCAGACATGACTTTGAATCCCACTACAGATGAATCTGTCTTCATCCGCAATTCTTTAAATGATGTTATCTTTTCGGGGATTTCTGGGGCATTGTTAGCAGCAGCAGCAGTGTTGTTATTTTTAGGATCGTTCAGGCAAACATTGATTATCAGTTTGACGATTCCGCTGTGTACTCTGGCGGCAATCGCTTTGATGAAAATATTTGGCTTAACTTTGAATGTTTTTAGTTTGGCAGGTCTGACATTAGGAGTCGGTCAAGCAATTGACACATCGGTTGTAATCTTAGAGAACATTTCCGAAAAAGCAGGCATGACTCCCAATCAGAAAGAGATGGAGGCAGAGGGACAGAGGAGAAATTCAAAATTCTTTATTGACACTGCCATTAATGCTTCCCAAGAAGTTGAATCTGCTTTAGTTGCTGCCACAGGTGCCAACTTAGTTTCTGTAGTGCCATTCCTCTTAATTGGCGGCTTTATTGCACTGCTATTTAATGAATTAATTCTGACAATTAGTTTTGCAGTCGCAGCTTCCCTCGTCGTTGCGATTACAATAGTGCCGATGCTGTCTTCTCGACTTTTGGGAATTTCCTGGTCTAGTCGGATCAGTGAATTTTGGCTGCTGAGACAATTTAATCATCGATTTGAAGATGCTACGCGGGGATATGGTAATTTCTTAACCAAAGTTTTACGCTATCGGCTCCTTGTAGTAACTGCTGCTTTACTAATCTTAGGTAGTAGTAGCTTCTTGATGTTTGGTCAAATTCCCCAAGAAATTTTACCCCGCATCAGTACCGGACAAGCGAACTTGAGAGCGCAGTTTCCTGCCGGTACACCTTTAGCAACTTCCCAAAAAGTTATGCAAATTGTCGATGACATTTTGCTCAAACAACCAGAAACCGAGTCTACTTTCACAACTGTGGGTGGTAATTTATTTGGCAGCAATACTACAGAAAATCCTTTACGTGCCAGTAGCACCATCAATCTCAAACCAGGTACAGATGTTGAAGCCTTCGTCAAAAAAGTAACTCAGGAATTTAACAAACTCAACTTAGCAGGAATTCTGTTACGTCTCAATCCTGGTCAGGTACGGGGTTTAATCTTGAGTAATTCTCCAGTGCAAGGGTCAGACGTTGACGTGATTTTGCAAGGTGAGAATGAAGAAAGCTTAACGCAAGCAGGCGCCCAAGTATTGGAAGCATTGCAGGAAAGGGCACAATTAGCGACATTCCGACCAGATGCCGACCCCCGGCAACCGGAAATCCAAATTCGCCCTGACTGGGAGAGGGTTTCGGCTTTAGGATTGAGCGCTCGAGAAATTGGTGCAACAGTCCAGACAGCAATTGAAGGTTCAGTTCCCACGCAAATTCAACGCGGTAATCGTTTAGTTGATGTGCGGGTGCAGCTAAATAAAGAAGCCATTCAACGTCCTTCCCAGCTACAGCAGTTACCGCTATTTACAGAAAGTAATCAACTAATCCGCCTTTCTGATGTTGCGAATATTGAAGAAGGTCAAGCGCCTGGTGAGGTGCAACGGATTAATCAGCGCCAAGCTTTTATTGTGGCAGGCAATCTCAGTGAGGGAGCAAGTCTTGGTCAAGCCATCGCAGAAGTCAATGAAATACTTCAGGACGTAGACTTGCCTGATGGTGTTTCAATTGTGCCTAGTTCTGCCCAAGAAACTAATCAGCAACTTCAGGACGCTTTAAAAACTTTGGGGGCGTTGGCGACGTTCTTAATCTTTGTAGTTATGGCGGTGCAATACAACTCGTTGATTGACCCGTTAGTAATTATGTTTACCGTACCACTGGCGTTAGCTGGGGGAATTTTTGGACTTTACATTACCCAAACTGCCATTGGCGCAACTGTAATTGTTGGTGTGGTGCTGCTGGTGGGAATTGTGGTGAACGCCGGGATTCTCATGGTGGAACTGGCAAACCAAATTCGGGATGAAGTTGGTTGTACTCGCCAAATTGCCATTATGAAAGCTGCTCCTCAACGCTTGCGCCCAATTATCATGACCACTGTCACCACCATTTTGGGACTGTTTCCCTTGGCATTAGGCATTGGCGAAGGTTCTGAGTTTTTGCAACCTTTAGGAATTGTAGTTTTCTTTGGGATGGCGATCGCAACAATGCTGACGTTGTTTATCATCCCCTGTTTTTATGTCTTACTCCACGATTTGCTGGGTGGAAATTTGGCAAAGCCAGTGTTAACCATGTTACGTGGATTTAAGAAAAAACTTATTTCCATCACTGATAAGGATTAAGATGGCATCACACTTTCCACATCAAGTTAAATTTTTCAACACCTACACCTGAAATTTAAATAAATCTGATATGCCAACGAGATTTTTTCGTTGGCACATCAAGTTTTAAATATCTTCTAACTCAATTCTTTAATGTAAGCTGGGGCGATGACACTAGCAGCGCCGACTGCAAGCCCACCCAATACCCGCCAAAGGTTAATACTTAAGCCCTAACTTAGATTTTTATAAAGATTACGTGAAAATACTAGTAATAATGCTAAAGCAATAATAAGAATTGCTTTATAAATCAACCTATGGGTAGATATCAAATAAGTAAACAAACGCGCCTTAACTGTTATTTAAGTAGCAAGTAGATAGCAGTTAAAGCATAAATCTTAATTGTTTGATTTAACTCACGCGGTATAGATAGCATTCTCTCAATCAATATCAAGAGGGCGTAAGATGACTAAAATAGCAACTAAAATTGCTTTGTCTGTTCTAGGAGCAGCAGGAATTAGTTTTTTGTCTTTGACACCAGCAAAAGCCGTCATCTTGGTAGAACCCATTGTGACCACTGTAAATGAAGAGATATTCCAAGCCAGACCCCCAAGAACCTTGGGAGCAGATATTCTACCCGGTCAAATAATAGACTATGGTGTTCCAGATCGAGCGAATAACTTGGTAAATGGTACTGGGAATGATTTTGCCAGCTTGGTCTTTGACTTACAAACGCTGTTCTATAGTAATGCGAATTCGACTCCAGCATTTGATAATGAGCCGGTGCAGTGGGGAGATGTTGATGGAGATGGCAAAATTGGTTTCTCTAGTGTTCCTGAACTCCAAGATATCTTTGCAAATGTTACCGTCAAAGACAACATTCTGACTTACAGTGGTGGCGTCATCACAGATGGAACCATATTTTTTAATCGATTTGCTACCACCCCTGATTTAACCCCAGGTGGTGCAATCATTCCACCAGCACCACCAGAAGATCCAGATGGGCCTATCAGAGTGGGTGCTTATTACACTGCCGTTCCGGAACCAACTGGTGTTTTGGGTGTACTAGTGTTTGGCGCTTTGGGTGTAGTTTTAAAAGTAAAGCGATCGCTACAGTGCTAACTCTACCAGTTTTCTGGGTGGGGAGATGAGGGGGATGAGGGAGAGAATTTCACTCCACCACCCCATCACTCTAAACTCCTCACTCCTCACTCCTAACTCCTAACTCCTAACTCACCATACACTGCCAATGTTTCCTGATGGACACGGGCAACACTCAGCCGTTCTAAGTTTTGATTTGCCCGTTGTTTCCATTCTTGCAGCATATCAGTATTACTCAGTAATTGTACTAAGACATCAGCCAAAGCATGACTATCTTTTGCTGGCACTAAAAGACCTGCTTGACCATTATCCAAAGCTTCGGGAATTCCATCTACCTGAGTGCCAACAATAGCAATTCCAGCTTCCCTAGCTTCCGAAAGCACCAGTGGACAAGGGTCACGATGAGAAGCCAGCACAAATATATCACAAGATTTGAGGTAGCGTTGGGGTTCTGGTTGGAAGCCTTCAAAATGAATGCGTTCTGCCACAGAGGTTGCTTGTGCCTGTGCCTCAAATAGCTGTTTATCAGGGCCATTGCCTACCAAATAAAGATGCACTTGGGGAAAATCTGAGGCAATTGCAACAAAAGCAGCGATTAACTCAGCAATTCCCTTGCGTTGATACATCCCGGCTACGGTGGCGATCGCCGGACGCTGTAACGGTAAAGTTTGATAATCTCCTATTTGTCGGGTGCGGGGACTGCCTAGCGTTCCATTGCACACTATCCGCAACTTATTTTCTGGGATACCGCGCCGAACCATAGAATCTTGCACAGCCTGACTGACAGCAATTACCTTGTCAGCTAAACCCATCAGTAGACTAGCACGCTGAAATTCATTGTGGACTGTGGAAACTAAAGCATAACGATTTTGAAAAATGCGTGCTAGTAAGACTCCCGTCATCATGTGTGCATGAACGATATCTGGTTGGAATGCTGCTGCGATCGCTCTGTAACCAATAGCTGCTTTAATGATATTTATTGGTTTGCGAGTTTGGTCTAGTTCGTAGTGTTTAACACCGAACTTTTTTAGTAATGTCTCGTATTCACCACCACCAGAAATAACCGCTACCTCATGACCAGATTTTGCTTGGAAGCAAGCCAAATCAACAGCCACATTCACAATACCGTTACCTATTTCTTGAACGTGGTTCAAAATATGTATAATTCTCATAAGGTTTAAGAAATGTATAAAAAATAAAGACAAGTAACTGGGTATAAATAAATATAATTCTTGAGCTTTCAATGGGAATTCAAAATTAGCCAGTAGTGTGTAAAATTCACCAATGACTACTGACCAATAGCTCATATCCTTAGCTACTTAGCTTTAAAGACTTATTCAGTAACGGCTATAAGAAATCGGGATAAAAGAAGATAAGAATTAGGTCAACTCTGGGTGATACCGCTTCCAAAAAATATCGCGCTGTGCCAGTTGCGTAAGTCCTGTATTTATAAAATCAAGCATAACTTAACTTTCTAATTATTTAATTCAGCAACTAAAACGCCCAGACTTTCATATGTGTTTGGTCTGATTTCAATTACTGCATGGTGGAGCGAAGCTCCGCCCATATTTTGTGCCAGTTGCGTAAGTCCTGAGTGTTTTTTCAAATTTAGAACTTACGCATGACAGAAAATTGTTTGACTTTAAATTCTGAATTCTGAATTCTGACTCCTGAATTCTCCCATATCACGATTCAATCAACACAAATTTACGAACTTGAGAATTGTTTCCCTGAGTACGGCGTGATAAAACAGCAGTTAGCAAAAACTTCCAAGACTGAGGAGAAAACATAGACGCATCTATCATTGAAAGAAAACCTTTGATATTTTTTTGCTTCAGTGCGACTAAAATCCAATGGAGTTTTAGATAATTTTTTATATCCTGAAAGACAGGAATCTTTGAACGGTATTCTTCATTTACTAAGGCGTAAATTTTCTCTTTCATTAAAATATTTGTCGCCAACCGTCGAGACAAAGAAAACTTTTGATTATAAGCACCAGGCCAGATAGTCCGGTAAGCAAGACACTGATTTAAGAAAATAGCATCACCAAATTGAGCAATCCGAATCCAGGAATCGATATCATCACAGTTAGCATCAAGTGTGGAATCCCAACCACCAGTTTGCAGAAAAGCATCACGTTGACAAGCGACTTGTGCAGGTGTGCCAAATGGTACAAGCTCCAAGAGCATACCGTAGTGAATATCGGCTTGGGGAATATAAAACGCTAAACCAGGGCCAACTTGAGGAGTGCGGGAAAGTTCAACTTCATTGGCATCTACCTGAGCTGCCACACAAGAGCAGATTACAGCATCAGGACGAAGGGCGATCGCAGACGTTATTTCTTCTATACAATTAGCAGCTAGATAATCATCATCATCGAGAAACTTAATCCAATCGCCAGTAGCTTTGGCAACTCCAGCATTTACAGTCGCCGCATGACCTTGATTCACTTCATTACGATGATAAACAACCTTATCGCCTAAGCTTTGGACATAGGTTTGGGTGTCATCAGAAGAACAATCATCAGCAACCACCACCTCACACTCGATTGTTTGGTTACAAGCCGAATCAATTGCTCTTTTGAGCAAATCCAAGCGATTATAAGTAGTAATGACGACGCTAAATTTCATAAATTCATACCTGTGGTACAGCATTTTGCAATATAGCTTCCATTTCCACGCTGTTGTATCAGTAAAATTATCAATGTCCAACAGGTAGACTGAAATAGGATTATCGATTTATGATTGATGATCGTGAGTTTTTTAAGCAGACTGAAAGACTATGAACGCTCAAGAGATTATCCGTTCCATTGAAGCGGAACAGCTAAAATCAAATCTGCCCGAAATATATGTGGGCGACACAGTAAAAGTGGGAGTCAAAATCAAAGAAGGCGACAAATACCGCGTACAACCCTACGAAGGAGTAGTAATTGCCAAGCGCAATGGCGGCATTAACGAAACGATTACGGTCCGCAAAGTTTTTCAAGGCGTGGGCGTTGAAAGAGTCTTTTTGTTGCATTCTCCCCGGATTGACAGCATTAAAGTCATGCGTCGTGGTAGAGTACGCCGTGCTAAATTATACTATCTGCGCGATCGCGTTGGTAAAGCAACCCGGATCAAGCAACGCTTTGACCGTCCTTTGTAGTTGCCCTATTAGAAAGTATGGGAGAAATCTCAAGCGGCATCTGCCGCTGACTTGTTTTCTGAATGAAATTGCTCTATGATAAAAATCTCATCTTGCGTTAAACTAAAATTTAGTTCAGTGCAATGATTGAATAAAAAACAGCTTGTGCGCTCTTAGTTCAGTTGGTAGAACGCAGGTTTCCAAAACCTG
>VFQR01002424.1_pt1 | contig 11954 bp, 8 predicted proteins | sample 3512321 | NCBI WGS metagenome assembly VFQR01 (sample SAMN10412374, study PRJNA504923) | tailings metagenome | isolation source: Relicate 3 Philex TSF1 revegetated site | place: Philippines: Tuba, Benguet | collected 2017-08-29
TCCTCCGCGACCGCACCACAGATTCCGCTCTCGACGAACGCCTCTACGCCCTCCAGGACGCTAACTGGAACGTGACCACCATCGTTGAAGACGCCGGTGACGTCCAGGAGCGGTTCGAGTACGACCCGTATGGTGCAACAACCCTTCTCACGCCGGCGTTTGTCGTCCTTGAGGGAATCGACCTCGGATGGAACACGACGTACTGTGGATATCAGCAGGACGTGAGCACATATCTTCTGCTCGTTAGGAATCGAGTATACTCATCAATCATCGGGACATGGCTTACCAGGGATCTTGTCCATCATTCAAATCTCTATTCTTAATTGGATAGGCCGCTTGTGTTGACGGACCCTTCTGGGATGGATTCTTTTTTGTATATGTGCAACGATTATGGTGATCGCATGGAGAGAGTTCCATTTACGATCAAACCTAAACCGAACAATATTTCTCGCTATGAGATGGGTGAGAATGACACACTTCTGCCAGAAATGTTTACGGCACCCACTCAGACTGAAATTCTCAGGAGGATTAACATCCTTAACCCACCTCAGATTCCACCGGGAATAGACAGCTCTGCAGTTGTGGGGGCCAAGGGGGGGGACGAGCTCACCACGGCAGCTCTCCCCGACAATAGTTACTTCGGAGTCGATGGAGCTGAGACATGCGTAGGGGTAATCTGGGTGTCGCACAACCATGGCTGCCACGGGGCATGGCACTTTAAAGCAAGAAATTACCCTGAAAGTGTACTCCCTCAGGCAGGCTGGCCACTTAGCCCCTACAGGTACAACGCCACTGCTCATATATGCGGAGGCGCCATTCAAAAAGATGATGAGGTGTCTGAAGAAAACACCAGGGATCTCCTTAACAGGGTGGTGCAGAGGCTAAAGTCACTACAAGGGGGACAAATCAGTGGATACATACCAAGCCAAGGTGCATATGTGGACTCCCAAGGCCGTGTTTATTCTGGAGGCACGCTAGGCAGTACATATTATTTTGGTATTGAATAGAAGAATTGATCATAGGGATTGAACTTTGAGCCTCTAGGGTCATTGTGTAATATGAGGTGTCTATGTATATGAAAAGCAGCCTTATAAATCGCACCCTGCTGTTCTTGATAATCGTCATTGTTGTTTTCAGCACGGGCCTATTGGTACGCAATATCATCGATCGCCGTAAGGCAATCGACATCACGTGTCGACGAGGCATGATAGCGCAGATTCGATTCGCCTTAATGCAATACAGAGATGTCTATGGCCATCTCCCTCCCCTTCGTACCAACCCGGAAGATGGTGGGGAAGGAATGAGTTGGCGAGTGATAATTCTCCCGTTTCTAGGGGAGAGGGATTTGTATTCGCAGTTTGACCTTGCTCGCTCCTGGGACAGTCCGACCAATCGTGCTCTTGTCGACAAAATGCCAGAGAGTGTTTACAAGTGTGTAAAGCAAGATGGTGGCGGCAAGACTCGGTACGCCGCTTTGTCACGCGATGGCGACTGGGGAATAGATCCTACATGGGACGGTAGGTCAAAACCCTCACCGAATCCAATATTCTTAGTTGAATCAGGAGATGCGTTTATTTGGACTCGCCCTCAAGACATTGACCTACCCGGCAGTGGAGTAAAAAAGGAGAAGTATGTTATTCGTTCAGTTGCTGGGGATTCTCCATTGGGCATTTGTCCTTGGGGAGGTGTGGTTAGGCTTAAGGTTGGAGACTGCTTAGAGTAGTGTACTGTAGGATGGCACAGGTTGCTCGTCTTCGAGCTACCTGCGTGCTAGCGGCGCAAGAGGTATTGGTTGGCCAGCGAGTGACTCTTCTGCGACCTGCTGAAGCCCATTGATTCCACCTGAACCCAGTTCAAAGCAACTCACACTTCCTCCCTGACCCATCTCCATCCCCAACCTTCAACCCCGGCCGTCATCCCTGGCGGCCGGTTTCTTTTCCTCTCCCCGCTCCCTTCCGCTCTTCACAACTACCTCCCCCATCCACCTCCAACCAAACCCTTCCCCAACCGCAACCCCGTCTCTTTCATCCCTTGCTGCACCCCATTCCTGAAAGCCTCTCCCATGACCTCAATCCGCAAAGTTGCCCCCCCCCAACCCCGCCACTTCCTTCTGGATATTTGCTTCAAGAAACGTGTCGCCAGAGTCTTCCGGAGCAGCATTTGGACGCAGATCTCTTTCTGGCTGGGGTCAGAGCGTTTGATCGGCTAAAGTGAGGGAACTTCACAGAGAGGTGAATCTCTCGCTTTGACCCACAACCTCGATTTCGACTGCTCGAACAGAAACGGCTCGCATGACCTCCCCTCGACCTGTCCGCACACGTTTTGCCCCCAGTCCCACCGGTTACATGCATATTGGTGGAATGCGAACAGCTTTTTTCTGCTGGCTGTGGGCCCGCCACACGGGCGGTACTTTCATTCTGCGAATTGACGATACCGATCAGCAACGAAACGTCAGCGAAGCCCTGCAGCCGATCTTCCGGGCCTTTCAATGGCTGGGACTTGATTGGGACGAGGGAGCCGAGAAGGGGGGCCCCTATGCACCTTACTATCAGTCGCAGCGAACCGGGATCTATCGTGAGGCCATCGATCGACTTCTTACAGAAGGGAAGGCCTTTAAAGACTTTGATGCTCCCGAAGTCGTGCAGCAGGATCGTGCCGAGGCAGAAGCCGCAAAGCGGAACTATGTCAACATCCGCCGCTCGCTCGAACTGACGCCTGAAAAAATCACGGAACTCGAAGCGGCGGGAACGCCCTATGTGGTGCGACTACTTGTTCCGCGAGATCAGTCAGTCACGATTCATGATGCTGTGCGCGGAGAAGTCACCTGGGATTGCGGCACCATGCCCGATCCGGTCCTCATGCGATCCAATGGCACGTTTCTCTACAACTTTGCTTCCGTGGTGGATGATGCTGCCATGGAAATCACCCATGTGATTCGGGCCGAAGAGCATTTGACCAACACCTGCGTGCAAACCCTCCTTTTCCGAGCCCTGGGCTGCGAGCCGCCGGTCTTTGCACACATTCCGTTCATCACCTCGCCAGGCTCCACCAAGAAGCTCAGCAAACGCGACCTCGATAAACTTCGCAATGTCCCGGCACTCAAGAAGCTCTTTGACCGCGCGGACGAGATTGGCCCGAAACTTGGGCTGGGCGATTCGAAAACCTTGAGTCCCGTGATGGTGGAATACTACGAAAAGATGGGCTATCTCCCGGCAGGAATTCTCAATGCCCTCGCTCGATTAGGCTGGTCGCTCGATGATAAGACGGAGATAATGGATCTCAACACGATCGTGGAGAACTTTACGCTGGATCGAATCGTCAAAAGTTCCGCAGGTTTTGATGGGGATAAGCTGCAGGCCCTCCAGGCTCACTGGATGAATGTCCTGCCAATCAGTGACAAAGTCGCCGGGGTGAAGCCATATCTCGACAAGGTGGGCTGGGCGGCCAGCGATGAGCGGCTGGCAGCCATGCTGGCCGGTATCGGCGATCGATTGAAGATCTTCAGCGATATACTCGACTATCGAGAATTCTTTTCGGACGACGAGACGCTGGAGTTTGAATCCAAACCGCTCGAAAAACTGCGTTCACAGGCAGGAAGCCGTGAGATGGTTCTGGCACTACAGTCTCTGCTGCAAGATGCTGAATCTTGGCAGGCAACAGCTTTGGATCAACGGGTGCATCAATGGGCAGAGCAGCAGGGACATAAAATTGGTCAAGTGGTTGCCCCCTTGCGTCTGGGAGTCACCGGCCGAGGTTCAGGAATTGGTCTGTTCGACGCGATGGAATTGATTGGTCAGGCGAGTTGCCTGCTTCGGTTATCCCGGCTGGCTGAAAAACTGGTGTAACATGGCTATTGTCATGGATTGCCAGCGAAACTCGATTTTCGTCGAAGGATGAAAGGCCCAGCCTCATCTGTGATTTTTGCGACGGGATTGGTGACGGGCTGGCTTGTGAATTCATCAGCAGTAGGGGAGCGTGGGATGGAAGCGACAATCCCGGGGTTCAAAACAATCGATCTGCCTTGGCATGAATTAGAGCTTTCGGTCGATCCTTTTGGCCGATTGCTGGCAGCATGGCCTAGCAAACCACCCGCTATCGTCGAGCCTGTCCGCAGTTTTCCCTGGAGTTCGCCCGCAAACCACATCGCGCTCGTTGATGAAAAGGGGCTCGAATGGGGCTTGATTCCCTGTCTGGATCTGCTGCAGGCAGGCCCTCGGCAAATGATTCTCAATGCTCTGGAACAACGCGATTTTGTGCCAGAGATTCTGCGAATCGTTAAGACGGAACCGAACTCGCCACCCTGCCACTGGACGGTGGAAACCAATGTCGGCCCGACCGATTTTGAAGTGATTTCACTCGATGATGTCCGGCGTCTCGATTCTGACAGCGTGTTGATCTCAGACTCACAAGGTCTCAGATACCGCGTCTCCTGTCATCAGCGGCTGGATACAACCTCCCGCGCGGTGCTGGATCGATATCTTTAACTTCCAGTAGCTAGAACCTCTCAACCCGGAGAGATCTTTTATGCCGATTGATCAAAATGTGATTAAATGTCGAGTGTGTTTCAGGCGGCTGGCGATCTTCTCCATGATCGCTACGGTCATAGGCGCAGGGTTGACAATTGCCAGAATCGTCGAGGCGAATGAATCGAAAACTCGTCCGAACATCATCCTGATGATTACGGACGATCAGGGGTATGGCGATCTTTCGCTACATGGAAATCCTGTTGTCAAGACACCTCATCTCGATCAATTGGGCCGGCAGAGTGTGCGATTCGAGCAATTCCATGTCAGCCCGACTTGCGCACCAACGCGTGCCTCGATCATGACCAGCCGCCATGAGTTCAGTAGCGGCGTCACACATACAATTCTGGAGCGAGAGCGACTTTCACTCAAAGCGACAATTCTTCCGCAGTTTCTCAAGCGGGCCGGTTATGCGACAGGAATTTTTGGTAAGTGGCATCTGGGTGATGAAGATGCTTATCAGCCTGGGAAACGTGGTTTCGATGAAGTGTTCATCCATGGCGGAGGCGGGATTGGTCAGTCATATCCCGGGAGTTGTGGTGATGCGCCTCTCAATAAGTACTTTAATCCAGTGATTCGTCACAATGGAAAGTTTGTGGCGACCAATGGCTATTGTACAAAGGTCTTTGTCGATCAGGCGATTACCTGGATTTCATCCCAACCCGTCAATCAGCCTTTCTTCTGCTATATCACTCCGAATGCGCCGCATGCGCCACTCGATTGCCCTAAAGAATACTATGAGCCATATCTTGAGCATGTTCCCGAAGATGTCGCCAGGTTTTATGGCATGATTACTCACTGGGATGATCAGTTAGGCCGACTTCTAAAGGCTTTGGAGGATCGTGATCTATCGAAAGACACGATTGTGATTTTTATGACCGACAACGGATCTGCCACCGGGGCGAAACATTTTTCGGCAGGGATGCGGGCGAATAAAGGGACACCTTATGAAGGGGGAATCCGTGTGCCAGCCTTCTGGTCATGGGCGGGACATTGGCAGCCGCAGGTTCGTCAGGAGGTGACTTGCCATTATGATATTCTTCCGACTCTCACTGAGTTGGCGAATGTTCCTGTAGCCGACGACGAAAAACAGTCGTGGCAGGGACGATCACTGATGCCGCTGTTGGCAGGTCAGTCACCCGATTGGCCACAAAGGCCATTGATCACTCATGTCGGTCGGTGGCCTAAGGAACATGACCCGAAGCGTGAACCATCGACTTATCAATACGCCAAATGTGCGATCCGTCTGGGAGATTGGAAGCTGATTTCCAATGTGAAACAGGGCGAGCCCCAGTGGGAACTCTATCAGCTTGCGGAAGACCCTGCGGAGAAGAACAATCTGGCAAAAAGGCATCCCGATCGTGTGGAAGAACTCAAGAAGATCTACGACACGTGGTGGCTATCAGTTGTGCCAAAGATGGAGAATGAGGGCATTGAAGGACCAGCGGTCAATCCCTTTCACAAGGCCTATTGGGAGCAATACCAAAGCCCCGGCCCCAACCACGCCAATCCGCCAGATGGTTCCCCACGTCCAGCCCAGAAGAGAAAAAGTTTTTCTTGAAGCAGTGCTCGATCAGGAAAATTCGAGCCATCGGACTGTGCTCTCCGATCGGCCCCAACCTTCATTCCGGCCAGGCAGAACCAAAGACCAATGGACATCACCGGTTAGCAAGAAAACTCAGCGGAGAGACAGGGATTCGAACCCTGGATACCCTTGCGGGTATGCCGGTTTTCAAGACCAAATGACGTTTTCCATAACTACTTTAAATAGCAATGAGTTACTTGATGGCCTCAGTAGCCCTGCAGCGCCTGTTGCAGCGCCATCGAATCGACCCCCGTCACCAGCTGACACTCAGAGTCATCAGGCCGCACAGACTGATCTTGAGGTAAGGGCAATCGTTGAAGCCTGGCCAACTCTACCCAGGCACCTTCAGCGGGCGATTCTGGAAATTGTAGGAGGTGGTTCTACACTGGGAAAATCGCAGTCGGGAATTCACATGTACGATTCTCCGTCTTGAGTTTTGCAAGTTGGGACACGTCGCTCCTTCGGAACCTTTCCGAGTATGACTTTTTATGGCAATTGAATCACTACTCCACAATTTGATTCCTCAGAATCTGATGCGAGGGTCTCAAGAGCCTCAGCGATCTGGCCTTGTCCTAGCCCGATCTGGATTTCAGATGTATTTTTAACCTTGTTGAGGAGATTGCCGACGATCTTCAGTTACCTTAGGATCTGAAGAGTTACTTGGAAAAACCAGAGAAAGGTTTGAGCGAGCGTGTGTCTGGAGGCAGCGAGATGACGGTTTGGTTGGTGCGTGCGGGGAAATATGGTGAAGCCGAACAGACCGCCATCGAAAAGGGCCTTGTCACGATTGGGTGGAACGAAGTTCCAGACCTTACTTCCATCGGTGATCGGGAGTCACTGGCGAACTTGTATCGGGAACTCCATCCAGAGGCTTCAGGGCCGAACGTGGCTAATCAAGTCGGGCAAATTTGGGCATTTCGCGGTCGCATTCAAAAAGATGATCTAGTTGTGCTCCCACTTAAAAGTCGGTCAGCCATCGCGATCGGAAAAATTACTGGCCCGTATCAATACGTTACAGATTTGGGTGAAGGGATTCGGCATATTCGCAAGGTCGACTGGCTTCGAACTGACTTACCAAGAACTGTGTTTGACCAGGACATTTTGTACTCCCTCGGAGCGTTCATGACTGTATGCCAGATCGAGCGAAATGATGCGGAAGCACGCATCAAAGCCGTATTGAATGGAAAAAATGCAGTCATCCCAGTTAAGACTATCGATGAAGTTTTCGAAGAGGAGTCACATTCTTTAGACATTGAGCAAGCTGCTGGTGATCAAATCCTCCAACACGTCCAACGCCATTTTGCAGGTCACAAATTGGCTGCCTTGGTCGATGCTGTGCTGAAAGCGGAAGGCTATTTGACCCGGGTTTCTCCGCCTGGGCCTGATGGTGGTGTCGATATCCTCGCCGGGACAGGTCCTATGGGATTCGGGTCGCCTAAGCTTTGCGTCCAGGTGAAATCTTCTGCGGCACCTTCAGATGTGAATGTTTTGCGGGGTCTCCAAGGGATTTTACAAAACTTTCATGCTGAACACGGGCTCTTGGTTTGCTGGGGTGGTTTCAAGTCTTCAGTCATCCAGGAGGCGCGACACAGTTTTTTCACAATCCGGCTGTGGGACTCGGGAGATCTTCTTTCGATGATTCTAAAGAATCACGACAAGTTCTCCGACGACCTTAAAGCTGACCTGCCTCTCAAACGGGTGTGGGCACTTGTCCTGGAGGAGTAGGGGGAATGACACCCGAACAAGAATCAAGACAGTCGATCGACCGGCAGCTGGAACAAGCCGGCTGGATCGTTCAGGACTTCCGCCAAATGAACATCACGGCGGGGCGGGGCGTGGCTGTCCGCGAATACCCACTCACCACGGGCTTCGCCGATTACATGTTGTATGCCGACTCCAAGGCCATTGGTGTCGTGGAAGCGAAGCCTGAAGGCCACACTTTAGTTGGCGTGGAAACTCAATCGGGAAAGTATCTGCACGGGTTACCCAGTTTTCTCCCCGCACACATATTGCCTCTTCCTTTTGCATATGAATCCACCGGCTCAGTCACACAATTCACGAATACGCTCGAAATCAATGCCCGAAGTCGATCGGTCTTCACATTTCACCGACCGGAAGAACTGTTGCGTCTTGTCAAACTCGACAAGCAAGTCCGCAGCCGCTTGAAAGAACTGCCCGAACTGAACTCGCAAAATCTCTGGCGAGTGCAGATTGAAAGTATTCAAAAGCTGGAAAAATCACTCGCTCTGAATAAGCCCCGGGCACTCATTCAGATGGCGACTGGAAGTGGCAAGACCTTCACGGCTGTTAACTTCTGTTACCGGCTCATCAAGTATGCCGACGCCAAGCGGATTCTCTTTCTGGTGGATCGAAACAATCTGGGGAGTCAGACACTGAATGAATTTCAGCAGTTTGTCAGTCCAGTCACCGGTTACAAATTCACCGAAGAGTACAACGTTCAACATCTCAAAAAGAACACAATCTCCAGCACAGCCAAAGTCTGCATCACCACGATCCAGCGGCTGTACTCGATGCTCAAAGGCGAGGAAGACTTTCTGGAAGAGAACGAAGAGGGTTCTCTGTTTGAGACGGATAATCTCCTCAACAAAGAACCATTGCCAGTTGTCTACAGCTCACAGATTCCAATTGAAACATTCGACTTCATTGTGATCGATGAGTGTCACCGCAGCATCTACAACATCTGGCGACAAGTTCTCGAATACTTTGACGCATTTCTCATCGGTCTGACGGCAACTCCCACCAAGCAGACCATCGGCTTTTTTGGCAGCAATCTGGTTCAGGACTACTCCCATGAACAGGCCGTGGTCGATGGGGTGAATGTCGGCTATGACGTTTACCGCATCGAAACCGAGATCACGAAGAACGGGGCGAAGCTCACTAAAGAGCCGGAAGTGTACGTCCCTCACAGAGACCGCCGTACCAAGCAAAGAAAGTATAAAGAGCTGGATGAAGATCTGGTTTACACCCCCAATCAGCTTGATCGAGATGTGGTGAATGAAAGTCAGATTCGATTGGTGATTCGCACATTTATTGAGAAATTGCCTGAGATCTTCCCCGGTCGTACTGAAGTGCCCAAGACATTGATATTCGCGAAGACGGACATTCATGCCGAGGACATTGTCAAGATCGTCCGGGAAGAGTTTGGCAAAGGAAACGAGTTCTGCCAGAAAATTACTTCAAAGAGCACAGGCCGAAAGCCCGATGAGCTCCTGGCGGAATTTCGCAATTCCTACTTCCCTCGCATTGCCGTGACTGTGGACATGATTGCGACAGGAACTGATGTCAAGCCGCTGGAATGCCTGATCTTCATGCGTAATATCCGCTCGTTGGGCTACTTTGAACAAATGAAGGGTCGCGGCTGCCGTGTGGTTGATCCGGATGTTCTGCAGAGTGTGACTCCTGATGCCAGGGGAAAATCTCGTTTCGTGATCGTTGACGCCGTGGGTGTTTGCGAGAACGAGAAATCGGCCACGAAGCCCATGAATCGGAAGCCTTCGGTTCCACTCGATAAGATTCTGAATCTTGTGGCAGCGTGTGCAGTCAGTGCTGATATCGTCTCAACACTGGCCTCGCGACTGTCGCGACTGGATCGCGAAATCGAAGCGCAACAGCAGGCGGTCATTCAATCAGCGGCAGGTGGGAAACCACTCTCGCAGTTATGTGCAGAACTGCTTCGAAGTATCGATGCCGATTCCAACACGGCCTTGGCGATTGAGAAACTTCAATTGCCCCATGACCCTGAAGGGGAGCTGCCGGAACTGCCGGAGACTCTGATTGAAGAGATCGAACGCGAACAGATGTCTCTGGCGTTGAAAGCCTTCCATAATCCCAGGCTTCGGGAAGCAATACTGTCAGTAAAAGCTGCCTTGGAGCAGGTAATTGACGAGCAGACTCCCGACCAATTATTACGAGCTGGTTATGACACACAGGCCCGTGAAAAGGCCCAGTTCATGACCAAGAGCTTTCGAGAGTTTATTGAAACGAATAAGGATGAGATCGAAGCCCTGAGGCTGTTGTTCAGTGTCCCTTATCGAGCCGGTTTGCGATTCCAGCATGTCAGGGAGTTGGCTACAAAGCTCAATCAACCGCCGTTTTTTGTCGATCCCAACCACCCGGATTCTCTCACTCGCCTGTGGCAGGCCTTTGAAATGGTCGAGCCTGAGAAAGTCCGCGGCAAGGGAGGTCGGCAGTTGGTAGATGTGATTGCCCTGGTGCGGCATGCGATTGATCCGAATTCTTCCCTGGCTCCTATCGGTGTGACAGTGGAGGAACGGTATCAGCAGTGGATAGCAGAAAAAGAAAAGGATGGGATGAATTTCACGCCGGATCAAAAGAAGTGGCTCGACGCCATCAAGGACCACATCGCCAGCAGCCTCGCTATTGAGCAGGACGACTTGGAGGAAGTGCCATTCAATGCCATCGGTGGATTAGGCCGGGCTTATGAACTCTTTGGTGAAAAGCTCTTTGCCATTCTCGATGAACTCAATATGAGGTTGGCGGCATGAGCGACAACAATGGATTACCGAAGGGATGGGCGAAAGCACGAGTGGATTCACTTGTGCAACTCGTCAATGGTTTTGCATTCAAGCCCACTCAATGGAAGAGTGTGGGACTGCCGATCATCCGAATTCAAAACCTCAACAATCCCGAAGCTCCCTTCAACTACTGCGACGAGAACCTTCCAGACAAGATTCGCGTTCGCAACGGCGACCTGCTTTTTGCTTGGTCTGGAACACCCGGAACTTCATTTGGTGCGCACATTTGGCGAGGAGAAGATGCTTGGCTCAATCAACACATTTTCAAGGTGCTTTTCAATCGAGAATATCTTGACGAACGTTTCCTTCGCCTGGCAATCAATCAGAACCTCGAAAGTTACATTCGCCAAGCTCATGGTGGGGCCGGTTTGGCTCACATCACAAAGGGCCGCTTTGAAGAGTCGCAGCTTTCTATCGCTCCCTTAAATGAACAGCGCCGCATCGTCGCCAAGATCGAAGAGCTGTTCTCTGACCTCGATGCTGGGGTTGCGGCACTGAAGCGGGCGAAGGCGAATCTGAAGCGATACCGGGCCGCTGTCCTCAAAGCCGCGGTGGAAGGCGATCTCACCGAAGAGTGGCGAGCCAAGCATCCCGACACTGAACCAGCCTCTAAGCTCCTCGAACGCATTCTGGCCGAACGCCGCCAGAAATGGGAAGCCGACCAACTCGCCAAGTTCGCCGCCGCTGGAAAGGAACCGTCGAAGAACTGGCGCGAGAAGTACGTCGAGCCGACACCGCCTGATGTTTCCCAACTACCTATAGTCCCCGAAAGTTGGTGTTGGGTAAATGCAAACCAGCTTTGTTCACAAATCACGGATGGAGAGCATATTCAGCCTCCTTATCAAGATAACGGCTTTCCCATGCTGACAGCGACTCACGTCCGTAACGGTCGGGTCGAGTTTAAGGACGTGCGGTTCATCGCCGAATCGGATTTTCGCCGCTGCCTTCAGCGGTGTGCCCCGACATCGGGCGACATACTTATCGTAAGCGTCGGGGCAACAACAGGTCGAGCTGGAATGGTCCAAGAATGCTCACCCTTTGCGCTCGTGAGAAGCGTCTTGTTGCTTAAGCCAATTATTCCGGGAGCGTTTTTGCTGCGATGGATTCAGTCACCGTGGTGTCAAAACTGGATTTTCCGTGCCTCTGGTGCAAGCGCCCAAGCACACTTCTATATTAATGATACCAAGCGGATGCCAGTACCTTTGTCCCCATTGGCAGAACAAGTGCAGATTGTTGCCGTGGTTGCTGAGCAGCTTTCGCAGATTGAAGCCGCCGAATCGGAAATCGAGA
>VFQR01002425.1_pt1 | contig 11950 bp, 6 predicted proteins | sample 3512321 | NCBI WGS metagenome assembly VFQR01 (sample SAMN10412374, study PRJNA504923) | tailings metagenome | isolation source: Relicate 3 Philex TSF1 revegetated site | place: Philippines: Tuba, Benguet | collected 2017-08-29
GGCCGATCCGTTCGCCAGCGGCGCCCTGTCGACCATCGCCTGGCGCGTCGGCCACCTCGTGTCGGCCTTCGCCGGCCGCTGGGAGTGGACCTTCGGCCAGCGCAGGACGGACCCCAGGCTGCTGGTGGATTTCCACCCGTCGGTGGTGATGGTCGACCAGCTCTGGGACGAGGTCGATCGGTGGCTCGGCGCGATCGCGACGATGACCGACGACGAGCTCGACCGGCCGGGCTTCGGCCAGTACCCCTTCGGCCTCGACCCGCAGCTGCCGTTCATCGCCATCATCCGCTGGATGAACCGCGAGGCGATCCACCACCTCGCCGAGGTCGCGCTGCTGCGCGACCTGCACCTCGCGACCGGGGGCGGCACCTGGGCCGGGGCGGGGGCGGCAGGCGTGGGATGATGGGCGCATGTCGTGGTGGTCGGCGCTCCGCGCCGCCGGCGCAGCGCTCGGCATCGGTGCGGGCGGCGCTGAGCCCGCCGGGTGCGAGCTGGGCAGGTCCATCTACCGCGAGACCAAGCGGGCGACGATGGTGGTCAACGTCCGCCGCCGCCCCCGCCCGCTCGCCCCGACGACCGTGGCTCGGCTCGCACCCTGGTTCCCGGAGCTCGACCTCCGCGATGTCCGCGTCCGCACGTCGTGCCGGCTCCCGCCCAACCGCTTCGCCGCCAGCGGCGACATCTACGCGATGACGTTCGGCTCCACCATCTGCTGGCGCGACGAGCTGGACGAGGGCGACGAGCGCGACCTGGTGCGCCTGGCCCACGAGCTCGTCCACGTGGACCAGGTGCGCCGCCTGGGCGGCGAGTCCGCCTTCGCATGCGCGTACGGCCGCGGGTACGTGGACGGCGACGGCGAGCTCCCCGCCCACGTCCGCCACCCGAGCCGCTACCACCGCAACCCGCTCGAGGCCGAGGCCTACCGGTTCGAGGCGCAGTTCCGCGACGCCACCGGTCGCATCGTGCCGGGCCGTCTCGACGTGCCGCCGGCCGAGCCGCCGGGCACCGGCTGACGGGCCGGCGCGGCCCGCCGCCGCTCAGGCCAGGGGGCCGAGCAGGTCGCGCGTCACCCGGCGCGGGTCGTCGGCCTCCAGCCGGCGCCCGATCGGTACGAGCCAGGCGAGCGGCCAGCCCGGACGCGTGATGAGATAGGCGAGCACGCGCACCAGCTCGTCGAGCGCCGCCGCCTCGCGAGCCCGCGCGTCGGCCGGCATCGGGTGGGTCCGCTCGGCGAAGCCCCACGCCTGCTGGCGCGCCCTCGCCAGCGAGAAGTCGAACATCCGCCCGCCACCTCTCGCCGCCACCACGTTCACCCACCTCGAGGCGCGGCCGAGGTCGCGCAGCACGGCCGGCATCGTCTCGCTCAGCACGGCGTTCACGGCGTCGAAGTCGGCGCGCATGGCCGCCAGCTCGCCGCGCTCGTCGGCCACCTCCACCACCGCCTGGGCGAGGTCGTGGTTGACGTGCGCGTTGATGCCGAGGAGGAGGTGCTGCACGATCAGCAACCTTCGGTCGCTCGCCGCGTCCCATGCGGCGCGCCACGAGCCGGGGATCGGCGGAGTGCCGGCGCGCGGCCGCAGGTACCAGCCGGCGAAACGGCCGGCGAGCAGGACCATCCCCGCACCGTCGCCGAAGCGCCCCGACGCGACGGCCTCCTCGATCCGAATGGTCACGCGGGCGTACATCGCCGGGAAGTGCCCCGACGCGTCGTCGGCCGCCAGCGCCGCCGCGCGCAGCTCCTCGATCGTGCCGGCCAGCATCGGCAACCGACCGTACCCGGTCGCCGCAGGGGCCCTCGGCGGAGCCTTCCGGGCCACGCCCGCATCGCAGGAGAAACCTGCACACGGGCCTCCGCCGCTGTGGAAGGCTGATGCGCGGACGCGACCTCGGGACGCTGACGGAGGGGACATGGCAGACGATCCGCTCGGTGACGACACCTGGTACGTCGATTCCCCTGCGGTCGGTGCCGGCCTGCAGCCGCGGCCGTGCGGTGACAGCACCCGACCGGCGGCACCGGCCCCCTCGACCGACCCGGTGGCGGTCACCTTCTCCGGCGGCGGGTTCCGGGCCACGCTCGCCGGGCTCGGGGTGGTGCGGCTGCTCGCCGACGTGGGCCTGCTCCGCGAGGTGCGCTACGTGTCGTCGGTGTCGGGCGGCTCGGTGGCCAACGGCCTGCTCGCGCTGGCATGGCCCGAGCTGCGCAAGCGTGGGTTCAGCGCCGCAGCCCTGGACGAGCTGGTGATCGACCCGTTCGTGCGACGGATCTCGCGGCGCTCGCTGAAGGTGTCGCTGATCGCCGGCATCTGGCGCACCATCGGGCCGCGCACGCGCACCGACCTGCTGGCGCGGCGGTTCGACAGCTGGTTCTTCGACGGCCTCGAGCTGGAGGAGCTCGACCCGGAGGTGCGCTGGATCGTCAACGCCGCCAACCTCGTCACCGGCTCGCGCTTCACGTTCGAGCGCGACGTGGTCGGCGACTACACCGTCGGCCTGGCCCCCACCGCGGGCACGGGCCTGCGGTTGAGCACGGCCGCCGCCGCCTCGGCCGCCGTGCCCGGCGCGTTCGCCCCGCTCCGGCTCCGCCGCATCCCGTTCCCGTGTGGCACCGAGCCCCCCGCGCTGCTCGACGGCGGCGCCTACGACAACACGGGCCTGGAGGCGATCGACTCGGAGCGCTACCGCGACACCTTCGTCGTCACCATGAACGCGGGCGGGTTGCTGCGACCCGGCGCCTACGGCAAGGTCCCCCTCGTGCGCGAGCTGGCGCGAGCCAACTCGCTGCTGTACCGCCAGAGCACCGCGCTGCGCACGCGGTGGATGGTGGACCGCTTCGAACGGGCCGCCGCGGTGCCGCCCGGCGCGCCGCTCCCGCCGGGCGCCCGCCGGGGCGTGCTGACCGGGTTGGCCACGGCGTTCGCCGACCCCGCACGCCCCGAGGACGGGAAGCTGGCGGCGTGGCGCTCGGCGCACCCGGAGGTGGTGGAGCACGAGGGCCGACACCTCGCCACGGTGCCCACCGTGTTCGACGAGATCCCCGAGCCGCTCTGCCGCGCGCTCGTGCACCGGGGGTGGTGGCTGACCGGCGCAGCACTGGCCACGTACCACCCCGACCGCGTCGGCGATCCCGCCTCCGTCGTGGCGCCGCCGCGGTGATCGGGCCCGGACGTCGGATCTCGGCGGCACGGTGATGCCCACCGTCCGGTGCGTGGAGGTGGAGCTGCTCCGCCAGGGCCCACGCCACAACCAGCTCCTCTCCCCGCTCACCGACTACCTGGCGATGTGCGGCGACTTCCCCGGCGGGGTGGTGCACGTGCCGTGGGAGCACGCCGAGGTGCTCAACCTGCTCGACGACCTGCGCTACACGGTGTCGTCGGCCGAGGTGACCGACCGGCTGGCCGTCGTGCGCGAGCGCGCCGGCGCCCAGCTGGCGACCATGCTCGCCATGATCCCCGGCCTGGCCGGCCTGCTCGCCGGCGACGTCTCGAACGGCGCCACGCTCACCCACCTCCGCCTCGTCGTGTCGGCGGCCGAACTGGCGGTCCTGCCGTTCGAGCTGGCGAAGGTGCCGGTGGGCGCCGGCAGCGTCGGCGACCAGTGGCTCGGCCTCCAGCCCGACCGGCCGGTGTGCATCACCCGCCACGTGCGCGGTGCGACGGCCTCGGGCCGGTGGGCGAGCGCGCCGCGGATCCTGGTGGTGTCGGGCGACGACGTCCCCTTCGCCGAGCACCTCGACGTGTTCGGGCGGGTGCTCGAGCCGTGGCGCACCGACGACCTGCGCCCCGACCCCGGGTCGCCGCGGCACTGGACCAGCGAGCACCTCACGGTCATCGAGCGGGCGACCCTCGACGAGATCCGCGCGGCCGTCGCCGCACGCGACCACACCCACGTCCACGTGCTGGCCCACGGCGCCGAGCTGGAGGGCCGGCGCTCGGTGCGCCACGGCATCGCCCTCGGCGACCGCGTCGTCACCGGCAGCGAGCTGGCCCTGGCGCTGGCGCCCACCAGTGCCGAGCGCCACCTGCCGACCGTGGTCACCCTCGCGTCGTGCGACAGCGCCGCGCAGGGCTCGGTGCTCACCCCCGGCGGCAGCGTCGCCCACGACCTCCACGCCGCGGGCATCCCGCTCGTCGTGGCGTCGCAGTTCCCGATCAGCCCGGAGGCCTCGGTCCCCTTCACGGAGGGGTTCTACCGGGGGCAGCTGGAGGGTGAGCACCCCCTCGTCTCGATCTCCGAGGTGCGCCGCGTGCTGGCCACGCAGTTCGGCGACGAGCACGCGTGGGCGAGCATCGTGGTGTACGAGGCGCTGCCGGACGACTTCGAAGCGCGCCTCGAGGAGGTGCGGTACTGGCAGACCCGGCGCGCCCACGAGACCGCGCTCACGCGGCTCGAGCGACTGGCCACGTCCGACACCGACCGCGCCGCGCAGCTGCTCCTCTCGGGCGCGCCGTTCGCGCCGGAGTTCGCCTCGCCGAGCACCGAACAGCACCGTGCGCTCCTCGACGCGGCCGATCGCGCCGCCGGCCGGCTGCCGGTGGCCGGGCCGTTCTCGGCCGAGTGCGACGGCCTGCGAGCCGCCGGGGCCAAGCGGACCGCCGAGGTGGCGTTCTGGCTGGCCGAGGCGCCCGACGTGGCGGCCGAGCGGCGCCAGGAGCTGCTCGAGGCGTGTGTAGGTGGTCTCGAGCTGGCCCTCGAGCACTACACCAACGGCGTGCGGGTGCTCCTCGCCACCACCTCGGGCGACCCCCAGCGCCGGGTGACCACCCACTGGCTCGTGGGCCAGGTCGTGCTGATGCAGGCGATCCTCGGTCGTCCGGTCGACGCCGACCTGCGCGGCATCGCGCGATGGACGGCGCACGTCGACCTCGACCACGCCGACCCCGTGGTGCGGGCGTGGGCGATCACGAGCCACATCGAGCAGACGCTGCTCGAGCTGGCCGTCGACGGGCCCTCCGAGCAGGTGTCCGAGCGGGCGGTGCGCCACGCCCGCGAGCTCGTGCGGGCGATCGGCGAGGACGCCGAGCAGGCGATGACCACCCACCGACAGATGCGCCGGTTCATCGAGTGGTGGGGCGGCGAGCGGTTCGTCGCCGCGCTGCACGAGCTGGGCATCGACCGCTCGGTCTCGTGGACCGGCGACCACGGGGTGATCGCCACCGCCCGTGCCGTGGCCGATGTCCTCGTCGCGCCGCGCCGTCGGACGGCGGCACGCTCGTCGCCCTCCCGGCCGGGTCCCCGGCCTGCGTCCAAGCCGACGCCGACGCCGAGCGCCTCGCCGGGGCCGGCAGCGGCGTCCGCAGCGTCGGAGCCACGGCCCCCCGCCGGCCGCGCCGTGGCCGACCGGCGCACCGGCACCTTCGAGGTCGAGATGCTCCCGGCCGCGAACGGCGACTGCCTGTGGCTCACCTACGGCGACGACGAGGTGCACCATGTGCTCGTCGACTGCGGCGCCCGGGCGGCCGCGCAGCTCGCCGCTGAGCGGGTGGCGGCGGTGCCGTCGGTGGAGCTGTTCGTGCTCACCCACATCGACGCCGACCACATCAGCGGCGCCATCCCGCTGTTCGAGGACCGCGAGGTCGCGGCCCGGTTCGACGAGGTGTGGTTCAACGGGTGGAACCAGCTGCGCGGCTTCCTCAGCGTGTCGCAGGGCGACGCGTTCTCCGCGCTGCTCGACCGTGACGACCGGCCGTTCCGGTGGAACGGCGTCGAACGGGCCGACGACCCACCTCCGCCCATCGTCACCGACGGCGTGGAACACCCCGAGGTCGAGCTCCCGGGCGGCCTGCGCCTGACGGTGCTCTCGCCCACCCGCAGCGGCCTCCAGCGCCTCGCCCGGCACTGGTTCGCGGCGCTCGACGAGCTGGATCCGCGCCGGCGGATGCTGTCGGGCCGGCGGGCCCGCCCGTCGCCGCCCCCCGATCCCGGCGCGCTCGACCTGGTGGCCGTGGCGGCGGCCGGCCCCACCAAGGACACGAGCGTGCCCAACCTCAGCAGCATCGCGGTGCTGGCCGAGTACGGCGGGCGGGCGGTGCTGCTCACGGGCGACGCCCACGCCGACGTCCTCGCATCGTCGATCCGGGAGCTGCAGCGGCGCCGCGGTCGCGAGGGCGAGCGGCTGCGGCTCGACGCCCTCAAGCTGTCGCACCACGGCAGCGCCAACGCCACCACGGCCGATCTGCTCGCCGCGATCGAGTGCAGCCGGTACCTCGTGCCGACCGACGGATCGATCTTCTACCACCCCGACCGCGAGGCGATCGCCAGGGTCGTGGTCCACGGCGGTCCGGCGCCGGCGCTGCACTTCAACCACCGCACCGACCTCAACGACTTCTGGGCCGACCCCCGGCTCCAGGAGCGCTACGGCTACGTGGCGATCTTCCCGGACGGCGAGCCAGGACTACGCGTCGTGCTCTGACGACCGTTCTCTGCGCGATTTTTCCTGGTGTTCCGGCAGCCACGGGTTTACGGTGGGCGGCGTGGGCACGGGCTCCGCACGGGGCGCGTCGGTGCCTCGAGCGCCGGCTGCACGCACCGGGCTGGCGAACGCCCGTCCGCGGGCCCGCCGCCTCCTCCGGATCGCCGTCCCCCTCGGCCTCGCGCTGACGGCGGCCGTCGCCACCGCCGCCGGCACCTCACCCGCGCACGCCGGCTCCGCTCCGCCCGACATCGCCGAGGTGATGCTCGACCGGATCGACGGGTGGCAGCTGGTCGGGGAGTCCGCCGCCAGCGGCACGCTCACCCGCACGTTCCGGGCACCCGGCGCCGAGTTGTCGCTCACCGGCTTCACCGTCACCGATCCGCCCGGCGTGGAGGCGCTGTTCGCGGCGTTGAGCCACACGAGCGGCGAGCTCTCCTCGCTGCCCGAGCCGGCCCTGCCGCTCGCCGCGTGGCTCGTGCCCCCCGGCGGCGCGCCGGGCGACGGCGGCGCCAGCGTGCTCGTCGTCGGGTCGCGCCAGCACCTGTTCTCCTTCGCGCTCGTGGCCTCGGACGCCGCGGCCCTCGACGGGCCGGCGACGGTGCTCGGGCTGGCGCGACGGCAGCTGGAGCTGGCCGGCGGCGGGCCGGTCGGCCGCGCTCCCGTCGCGCCCCGCGAGGTGGACGACGCCGCCCTGCTCGCGTTCGTGCCGTCCGCACCGCCACCGGGCTACGGCCTGATGGAGGCGGCCCTGACGATGACGGGTGAGAACGAGCTCGTCGTCGGGGGTCTGTCGACCCCCGAGGCCGCCGACTTCCTCAACCGGCGGGCGAAGAACGTGGCGCGCGTGTGGGGCGGTGACGTCCTGACCGTGGCCGTCGGGATGACGGAGTACCCCTACGAGATCTTCGCCGCGGCCGCGCTCGGCGATCACGCCCACCTGCCGCTCGCGCCGCTGCGCGCGGACGCCGCCCTGCCACCGCACGCCGTCACCTTCGACGACCCCGACCGCTCGCAGCTGGGGATCGTGTTCCGGCGCGATGCACGCCTCGTGACGGTGCTGGCGGGCTACTCGCGCCCGGACGCGTGGGACGACGCGCTGTCGCTGGCCGTCGACCAGGTGGCCGCCGTCGACGCGCTGCTCCCCGCCGGATCGACCAGGCCGTACGAGTTCCCGTCGCCCCCGTCACTGGTGGTGGGCCTGGGATTCACGGCCGCGTTGGTCACGGCGGCCGTGGCCGGCTCGCGCGCCGTCGCCTGGCGACGCGCCCGTCGGGTCCGACGCCGGTGGGCGGCCGCCGACCCGCCCGTGGAGCCGCCCGTCGACGGGGCAGCGCCGGTGGAGGTGGTCGACCTCGACGCGGACGCGGCGGTGCTGCGGCGCACGGGGAGGTGGGTGGCGGGCGCGCAGCTGCTCACCGTCAACGTGGGGGTGGTCGCGCTGGCCGGCGACTTCGCCACGGCGGGCGTCGCGGTGGCGGCAGCCGCCTTCCTGACCGGCGTGGGCTTCACGCACTGGTGGGTGCGTCGCGAGCAGGGCCTGTTCGGTCCGTCGCGCACGTCGCGCGCGTTCGTGCTGCCCCGTGCCCCCGGCCTCGCGCTCGGCCTGGTCACCTTCGCCGTGCTCGGCGTCGGCGTGTCCTACCTGCTGAAGGGCGTGCGCTACCTCATCCTCCCGCCGACGCTGGCGCAGCTCCGATGGTCGGACCTGCTGGGGATCGCGCCCCGCACCGTCGGGGTGGTGTTCGCGCTCGGCGGGCTGGTGACCACCGGCCTCGGCGCCGCGCTGTTCCGGCTGGCCCGCCAGTACGGGCGCAACGGGGCGCGCCGCGTGCTGGAGGCCGACCCGCGCCCGCCCGCGCTGTACCTGCGCTCGTTCGCCGACGACGGGCTGCTGCTCCCCACGATCTCCACGGCGCGGCGACCCCTGTTCGAGCTCTTCTCGATCCGCGGTGCCGACCCGTTCGAGGAGCCCGTCGCCTGGGAGCTCGACTGCTACGCCCCCGTGGTGGCCGTCGGGCGCCCTGGCGGGACGTTGCGCTCCCTCGGCGCGGCGCGCGAGCACCTCGACCAGTCGACGTGGCAGGCCGAGATCGCCGAGCGCATGCAGCGCGCCGGCCTGATCGTGCTGGCACCCGGGGAGACGGCCGGCGTGGAGTGGGAGCTCGGGGAGATCGTGCGCGGCCGGCACCTCGGCAAGACGGTGTTCGTCTTCCCGCCGGTGGCCCCCGACGAGCTGGCCAGGCGATGGTCGAACACCGCCCGCCACCTCCGCGACGCTGGCGCCGAGGTGGCGAGCCCGGGGCAACCGTGGTCGGCCGTCCACACGGTGCGCATCGGTGCCGCCGGCGGCGTGGCCGTGACGGTGGCGTCGACCCGGGACGAAGCGACCTACCGCACGGCCGTGGACCGGGCCGCGGCCGGGCTCGACGAACACGGCAACGATCCGGCCGTCCCGGCGGCGGCCGGCGGGAGCGACGGAGGTGCCCCATGACCCTGCGGACGGCATCGCGCGCGCTGGCGGCGGCCACCCTCGCCGTGGTGCTCGCCGCGTGCGGCGGCGCCTCGGAGGAGGCGAGCTCGACCCCGGGATCGCCCGGTGTCGACACGGCCGCCGACGACACCGACGACACCGACGGCACCGCGAGCGACGACACGGCGACGCAGGACACCGGCAGCGACGGCACCATCGCCGACACGGGCACCGACGCGCCCGACACCACCTTCGCGCAGGTGACGACGAGGGTCGTGGGCACGGCCGTGGCCGGCAACAGCGGCGGTGTCGGGGAGGACCAGACGAACTCCTTCAGCGAGGCCGTGCGCAACGACGACGGGACCTGCAGCGGGTGGGCGGGGCCCGGCGACGACAGTTGGACCGCAGGTCTGGAGTCCGACACCGACGTCGCCATCCTCGACGACGAGGGCGCCCGGATCGGCACCGGGCGCATCGGCACGAGCTCGTGGGAGGACGTCGACCCGAGCGACGGGGAGCAGTGGAACTGCACGTTCCCCTTCGAGGCCGAGGTGAGCGGCAGCCCGGACACGTTCTGGATCCAGGTGGGCGACCTGCCGGCGTGGCGGGCGCGCCCCGACCCGCTCGAGCCCGGGTCGTTCGTCGTGTCGGTCGACACCACCGCCCGGTTCGACGTCTTCGCCGAGTGCACCGAACCGCTCGACGGCCTCACCGAGGTGTTCGAGAACCCGGTGGTGGGGCAGTTCTGGGCGAACGGCATCCCGAGCACGTGCGCGAGCGGGCTCGTCGTGGTCGACATCGAGCGACCGTGCCGGCCGCAGGGCTTCGCGAGCGAGCACATCGTCGCCGTCACGCGCGCCGACGATCCCTCGGTGGTGATCGAGGACGCGGACGGCTACGTCGCCGACGTGGGCGAGCTGGACGTGGGCACCGAGGTCGTGGTGCACGTGGCGACGGGCCGCCCCTGCGGTTGACCGTCCCCCGAGATGGGCCCCACCGGGAGGGGCACGCCGCGGATCGGTCAGGCCGGGCAGGGCGAGCGGAACGGGAGGTGCGCCAGGGAGCCGCCGGCCACGGTGCGCCACTCCTGCGGCGTCAGGTCGCGACCGACGATCTCGCAGATCTCGCGACGTGGGTCGAGGTCCAACCTCCAGCGGAACGTGCGACCCGAGCCGTCGGTGGCGACCACCTGCTCCGCGTCGCCACCGAGCGACAGCACGTCGCCGGCCAGGCCGCCCAGCCCGCGCCCGAGGCGACGGCGGGTGTCGGCCTCCCACACGTGCACGACCACGGGGCCGTCGGGAGCCGACCGGCCGGCAGCCGCGACCAGTGCGGCCTCGGGGCCGAGCACGGCCACGGCCGCCAGCTCGCGATGATCGGTGTCGAACTGCACGGGCGTGCCACGCGCCGCCGCGTCCCACACGAGCACCCTCGCGGACGCCCCGGGGCTCGACGCCGAGCGGACGGCCACGACCACGCGCCCCTCGCGCACGGCGACCGGGCCGAGCTCGACCCGCTCACCGCTGAACCGCGCGTCGACGGCGCCCACCGCCTGGAACGTCGTGCCGGCGGGGAGGAGGAGGTCGACGTGACCCGCGCCGGCCACGGCCACGCCGCCGCGGTCGTCGACCGCCACCGCCTCGGCGGGCGCCGTGACACCGCCCACCTGCGCGCCCGCCACCACCGCGCCGTCGGCCGTGGAGCACACGACGGTCCGCCCGTCGCGGAGGCGGTGCGCTGCCAGCCGCGTGCCGAGCGGGCTCACCGCCCACAGGTCACCCCGGCAGGCGGCGGCGAGCGGGATCTCCACCCCGGTGCCGGCGTCGAACAGGGCGAGGGCGCCGTCTCGCTCGACCAGCAGGCGCCGTGCGCCGTCGAGGAGCCGGACGGCCGTGACGGGACCGGTCTCGATGCGCGTGGTCGTTCCGGCGGCGGTGATCTCCACCGCAGTGGGCGCGACGACGCGGGCGAGCCCTCCGGAGGCCACGTCGTACGCCGCGAGCGCGCCTGGTCCGGTGAGCTCGGTGCGGCCGGCGTCGTCGATGGGGAGCCGGAGCGTCCAGACCGCGACGGTCGACCCCCACCCCACCGACACCACCGTGTCGCCGTCGGAGGTGACGTCCACGGCCTGCGCGTTCGTCTGGTCGGCCAAGCGGATCCGCCGCCCGAGGGCCGGTTCCCACACGTCGATCGCCTCTCCCGCCGTGACCAGCCGGCACGGGGCGCCGCCGTCGCAGGCGCTCCACGCCATGGCGTTCACCTCCTCCTGGACGGCCACGGCGCGACGCCCGGTGACCAGCTGCCACACGGTGAGGTGGGTGCCGCCCACGGCGGCGAAGCGGCCGGACGGGTCGACGGCCAGCCCGCCCGTGACGGGCTCCGTGTCGAGGACCGCACCTGCGGTGCCGTCCACCACCGCCACCCCCTGCGCGCCCACCACCAGCGCCAGCCGCCCACCGGCACCGACCGCGACGCGCGTGGGTGCGCCGATCCCGTCGGCCGCCACCCGCGACGGTGACGGGACGAGGTCGTCACCCTCGACCGCCCACCAGGTGAGGGCCCCGGTGGCGTCGGCGGTGACCACCGTGCCGTCGCGCACGCCGACGGCCGCTGGTCTCCCGGCGCCGCGGGCTCGCGCCACCACCGCGCCGTCGCCGGTGCTGACGAGCAGCAACTCGTCCCCCGCCACCAGCGCAGCGCGAGCACCCGCGACGGCTGCGACGGGCGCTCCGTCGCTCGGCCACCGCGCGAGCTCGGCGCCGTCGGCGGGATCGACGAGCGCGACGGCCGTGCCGTCGGTGACGAGGCCCCGCTGCGCACGCTCGTCCACCGCCAGCACGCCGCCGGTTCCGACGGTCACCCCCACAACGGTGGCTCCGTCGGGGCGCAGCTCGACGGCGGCCACCAGGCCCGGCCGCGGGGCCACGACGGTGGCCGTACCGGTGTCGTCCCAGTCCACGACGACGGGATCGCCCGCGTCGGGCCACACGGTGGCGGCGATGTGGCCGCCGTCGGGGGCGATGGACACGCCGCGCAGGCGGGTGCTGCCCAGCTCGCTCGGCGTCTGC
>VFQR01002426.1_pt1 | contig 11929 bp, 11 predicted proteins | sample 3512321 | NCBI WGS metagenome assembly VFQR01 (sample SAMN10412374, study PRJNA504923) | tailings metagenome | isolation source: Relicate 3 Philex TSF1 revegetated site | place: Philippines: Tuba, Benguet | collected 2017-08-29
CCTTCCAGGCGCGGCGCATGCAGGCGCGCTTCAAGAACGCGCAGGGCAAGAACGAACTCGTGCACACGCTCAACGGCTCCGGCCTGGCCGTGGGCCGGGCGCTGGTGGCCGTGCTGGAGAACCACCAGAACGCCGACGGCAGCATCCACGTGCCGGCGGCGCTGCGGCCTTATCTGGGTGGCATGGAGCGGCTCGCGGCCGCGTAAGCGCCGGCGCGGCGCGCGCCGTGCTGCGCTGTGGCCTGCGTCAAGCGGGTAAGGCCCACTGCTGGCGCATGCTGTCGCGCTGGCTGAACGTGGCGTACCACGCCGCCACGCCCGGGTGCCGATCTCGCCAGCCCAGGTCGGCAAAGCGAAGGTCGAGGTACCACAGGGAGCAGCCGATGGTGAGTGAGCCCATGTCCACGCGGCCTTGCAGCCATTCGGGGTGGTTCTGCAGCGCCTCGAGCGAGGTTTCCACCTTGTCCATTTGCGCGCTGCGCCAGTCGGCCCACTTGAATGCGTCGGGTCTTGCCACGTCTTCGTAGCGCGCCAGCAAGGCGGCGTCGAGCATGCCGTCGCCCAGCGACAGCAACGTCAAGGTGGTCCAACGCTCACGGCCCGGGGCGGGTAACAGCCGCCCGCCACCCAGGTGATCGAGGTATTCGCAAATGACGCGGCTGTCGTACAGGATCTGACCGTCGTCCGTGAAGAAGGTGGGCACCTTGCCGAGCGGGTTGTCGGCAATGATGGTGCGGTCCCGGTTGACCGGGTGCGCGTTGGACGGCAACAGGGTGAGCGTGAGCCCCATCTCGTGGGCGGCGACGAGGCACTTGCGCACGTAGGGAGAAAAGGGCGAGAAGAGGATTTTCATGCGACCGTCTGTGGTTGGTTCTGGGCCAGGTGGCGTCCGGCCAGCCAGCCGAAGGTGAGGGCAGGGCCGAGCGTGATGCCTGGTGCGGGGTACTCGCCGCCCATCACGGAATGCATGTCGTTGCCGGCCATGTAGAGACCGGGGATGACTTGCCCCGCGGTGTCGAGCGCTTGCGCTTGCTCGTTGCAGGCTATGCCCAGCGCGGTGCCGATGTCACCGGCATAGACCTTGACGGCATGGAACGGCCCGCGACGGATCGGACCGAGGCACGGGTTGGGCTGGTGGTCGGGGTCCCCGAGATAGCGGTTGTAGTCGGTGCTGCCCTTGCCGAAGTCTTCGTCGCGGCCGAGTTCTGCCCAATGGTTGAAGCGGGTAACCGAGGCCTGCAGTGCCTGTCCGGGCAAGCCAAGTTGCGTGGCCAGATCGGCCAGGCTGTCAGCACGGTAGAGATAGCCTGCACGCACAAGGTGTTCGCGTGGCCGGCCGCCCGGCAGCGCCAGACCCAGGCCCCAGCGCTCGACGAAATCGGCATCGCAAATGAGGTACGCGGGGAATGTCGGTGTGCGGCGATGGCTGTCGTACATGCCGCTAACGAAGTCGTGGTACGACGCCGATTCGTTGACGAAGCGCTCGCCCGCGCCATTGACCGCCATCAAGCCCGGCTTGGCGCGGTCCCACACCAGGTGGGGGTAGCGAAGTTCGCTGCCGTCCGGGCGTTTGAGGATGGACACGGGTGCCCAGAACGCCGGGCTCACGTGGCCCTGGCCCATGGCCGCGCCGACGCTTCGGGCCATGGCAATGCCTTCGCCGGCATTGCCGGTGGGCGCCATGGACCACGCCCCCGTGGGTTGCGGGTAGTGGGCCTGGCGAAGTTCCTTGCCCCAGGGAAAACCGCCGGTGGCCAGCACCACGCCGCGCTGAGCGCGCACCCGCACGAGGCGCCCGTCGCGCTCGACCAATGCGCCCCCCACGCGGTGGCCGTCGCGCAGGAGTTCGCGCACTGGGCTGTTGAGCCAGTAGGGCACCTGGCGGTCGAGCAGTGAGCGAAACAGCCGCGCTGCCAGGGCGTTGCCCAGCACGAGGCGGGTGCCGCGGTGGTAGCCGCGCAAGCGGTCGGCGAAGTAGCGCATCACCAGCTTCATGCCCTCGCGCCACGAGGCAAACGACCGTGTCACGGCGAGCAGGTGCCGAACGTCGGTCATGGTGATCATCATGCCGCCCAGCACCATGAACTCGGGCAGCGGGTCGCGCAGCTCGGCGAAGTGCCGGCCCAGTCGGCGGCCGTCGAACATCAACGGGTCGAGCGAGCGGCCGCCATGGGCGGCGCCTTCGCGGTCGGGGTAGTAGTCGGGTGAGTACGTACGGCCGGCCAGTTGCACCTCGGTGTGCTCCTCGAACCATGCCACCATGGCGGGCGCTGCGTCCAGGAATGCGTTCTGCAGTGCCTGCGGTGCAGCGTCGCCCACCACGGCGCGCATGTACGCGCGCACGCGCTCGGGCGTGTCCGGGTGGCCCACGCGGGCCGACTGCGCGTTGTTCGGTGCCCAGATGGCCCCGCCGGAAATGGCGGTAGAGCCGCCGATGCGATCGGTCTTTTCCACCATTCGTACCGACAGCCCGGCGTCGGCAGCGGTGATGGCGGCGGCCATGCCACCCGCACCCGATCCCACCACCAGCACGTCACAGCTTTCGTCCCAGTCTGCTTTCATGGTTTGCATGTCTCCGTAGATCAGGCTGCCAGGAAGCCGCCGTCCACCGGCAGCACCACGCCATTGACGTAGCTGGCCATCGCGGAGGCCAGGAACAGCACCGGGCCGACGATTTCGTCAGGCTGGCCGCCGCGCCTCATGGGTGCCCGGTTCATGAACCAGTCGGTGCCACCGGGTGTGTCCAGCTGCGGGCGCACCAGCTCCGTGAGCATCAGCCCCGGTGCCACCCCGTTGGCGCGAACGCCAAAGGGCGCGAGATCACGCGCCAGTACCTGGGTGAACGAGCGCACTGCGCCCTTGGACACGGTGTACGCCGGTGTGGAGATGCCGCTGACGAAGGAGACGATGGAGGCGAGATTGACGATGTTGCCGCGCGTTTGCTTGAGCGCGGGCAGGAAGGCGTGGGTGACGTTGAACAGGCCGTCTAGGTTGACGCTGAGAATGCGGTCCCAGAGTTCCGGGCCCTGCGGGTCATCGATCTTTCCGCGCCCCGAGATGCCGGCATTGTTCACCAGCACATCGATGGCGCCGATGCGCGATGTCAGGTCCCGAGCCCAGCGCGCGGTGGCGGTGCGGTCGGTGACGTCCACCGTTTCAACCCAGGCCTGCCCACCGCTGGCGCGAATGCGCTCGGCGGTGGCTTGCGCAGGGCCGGCCTGTACGTCGGCCACGATGACGCGGGCGCCTTCGCGCGCAAAGCCCAGGGCGATGGCCGATCCCAGCCCGCCGCCGGCGCCGGTGACGAGAGCGAGTTTGTCTTTCAGAAGTGCCATGGTGAACGGAGGTGTCAGATGCCGGTGGCGCCGCCGAGCGAGCGGCCGCCATCGACCAGCAGTACTTGGCCAGTGATGAAGTCGGCCTCGGGGGCAGCGAGAAAGACGACGCTGCGGGCGATGTCGCCTGGCGTGCCAAGACGTCCGAGCGGCTGCAAGGTGCGCAGGCCGTCCAGGTTTGTGTCGGAGCGGGCCTTGAGCATGTCGGTCTCGATGACGCCTGGCGCCACCGCGTTCACGGTGATACCCTGAGGTGCGAGTTCGAGCGCCATGGCGCGCGTGAGGCCGACCACCGCAGCCTTGGAGGCTACATAGTGCACGTAGTGGCGCGAGCCGAGCATGGCGCGCGAGGCGAGGTTCACAATGCGCGCGCCGCGCGGCATGCGCCGCGCCGCATCGCGGCTGAGCGTGAACATGGCCACAGTGTTCACTTCGTACATGCGGCGGAAGTCCTGCGCCTGCACGTCGTAGAACGGTTTGACATCGAAGATGCCGGCGTTGTTCACCAGCACCGACAGCGGAGGCAGCGCATCGAGCAGCGCGCGGCCGGCGGCTTCGTCGGTGATGTCCAGGGCATGGCCTTGGGCGTCGTGGCCGGCGGCGCACAGGGCGGCGGCGCGCGCTTGCGCGGTGCTGCCGTCGCGGTCGGCCAGGTGAACGGTGTAGCCCGCGCGGGCGAGCTGGAGCGCGATCTCAAGGCCGATGCCGGAGGCGGCACCGGTGACCAGGGCGCACGAGGCGTTGGAGGGGGAGTTCATCGGAACGGCGGGTACGGCCCCCGACCGAGCGGCCGGGGGAGGTGAAGGAAGTGCGGTCAGAGGCCGAAGCGGGCCGGGTCGAGCTTGCTGTAGAGGTTGTCGTGCAGCACCTTGTGCACGGCGTCGTCGTTGGTGCGGTCAACGCCCTTGAGCAGGCCTTTCCACTTGGTCTCGAGGTCGAGGTAAGCCTTGATCAGGTCGCTCGGATCGGCCACCTTGCGCGATTCCATCGCTGCCTTGGGCAGGTTCTCGATGGTCTGTTTGTTGTACGCGGCCAGACGCGCCTTCAAGTCGTCGGAGGCCGGCACCAGTTCAAGGCCGCGTTTGCGGGCGCCATCCAACGCGTCCTGCACGCTCTTGTGGTACGCCACCTGGGCGCGCGCGGTGGCGCGCGACATGGTGTCGAGCAGGATCTTGCGTTCGGCCGGCTTGAGGCCCTTCCAGTAGTCGGGGTTGTAGACGTAGTTGGCGCCGACCACCACACCCATGGGCAGCATGGTGACCGACTTGGCCACTTCCCAAAGTTTGGCGCCCTTGTCGAGCATTGACGGGTCGCTCATGGTGCAGTCGATGGAGCCGCGCTCGATGCCCGAGTAGATGTCGGGCGAGGGCACGGAAACTGGTACGGCACCGAGGTTCTTCACCCATTCGGACTGGGCACCACCGGCGGTGCGGATCTTCAGGCCACGTGCATCGTCGAGCTTGCGGATGGCTTTGCCGCAGATGAAGTTGTAGACGGGCGTGGAGTAGCCGCCGGCGAACACGCCGCCGTTCTTCTTCCACTCGGCCTGCAGCTTGGGGTGGGTCATTGACAACTCGGTGAACGCGAACGCGGCCGCGATGTCGTCGTCGGACACGAACACCAGGTCGTTCACCACGTTGTTGAGCGGGAACTCGGCCGGCGTGTAAGGGGGGTACACGATGCCCACCACGGCCACGTTGTCGCGGATGCCCTGCATCGTCGAGCGCGCGGGCACCAGCGAACCGTTCGAATGAACCTCGAAGCGCATCGCGCCATTGCTGGCCTTGGCCACGTCGGCTGCCCATTGCTGGTAGGTGACATCGTTGAGGATGTGCACCGGGGCCATCCAGTTGGTGGCCATCTGGGCCTTTTGGGCCAGGCTGGCGAGGGGCAGCGCGCACAGGGCGGCCAGGGCAATTGCATGGCGAGCGTGTTTCATGTGTCTCTCTCTAGGGGTGGGGGAAATGGAAGCTCACTTTGCGAGCAGGTCGGGCAGCCACAACGTGATCTGCGGGAAGGTGATCAGCAGACCCAGCGTGAACAGGTCGGCGACCACGAACCACAGCACACCGCGGAAGATGGTGCTGAGTTGCACGCGGTCGCCCAATGCACTCTTGATGACGTAGACGTTCATGCCCACCGGGGGTGTGCACAAACCGATCTCGAGCAACTTGATGACGATGATCCCGAACCAGACCAGGTCCACGTTCATGTGGTGCAGGATCGGCAGCAGCAGCGGCATGGTGAGCAGCATGATGGAGACGCTCTCCAGCACGCAGCCGAGGATCAGGTAGATCACCGCGATGGCGAGCACCATCGTCACTTGACTCGACGTCATCGACAGCAGCCAATCCGACATGGCAGCCGGCAACTGGCTATATGACATGAATCGCGCGAAGATGGCCGCGCCGACCACGATGATGAAGATGGCGGCGGTGCCTTCCGCGGTGTCGACGATGGCCTGGCGGAAGGTCAGGCGCGTGAGCGAGCGGCGCGCGGCGGCGATGACACACGCGATGGCCGCACCGATGGCACCTGCTTCGGTGGCGGTGAATACGCCGGAGAAGATGCCCCCCAGCACGCCCACTATGAGCACCGGCAATGGCCAGACGTCTTTCAACGCGGCGATCTTTTCCGCGCGGCTGTAGACGGTGTGGTCCTTGGGAGCCAACGAGGGGTTGAGCGTGGCGCGGATCGTGATGTAGCCGATGAACACCGCGGCCGACAGGATGCCGGGTACCACGCCTGCCATGAACAGGCGCGAGATCGACACGTCGGCCATGATGCCGAAGATGATCATCAGGATCGAAGGTGGGATCAGCGAGCCCAAGGTGCCCGCCGACGCCACGCAGCCGGTAGCAAGCGCCGGGTCGTACTTCGCTTTGAGCATCTCGGGCACCGAGATGCGCGAGAAGGCCGCGGCGGTTGCCACGCTGGAGCCCGAGGCCGACGCGAACAGCGCGCTCGCCACCACGTTGGCCGAAGCCAGTGAGCCGGGCACGCGACCTAGGAAGATGCGTGCCGACGCGAACAGACCGTTGGTGAGGCCGGTGGCCGACGCGACGTAGCCCATCAGCAGGAACATCGGCACCGCCGAAAGGTTCCAGTCACCGATCAACTCGTAGGGAATGGTCTTGGCAATGCCGAATGCGGCACTTGACGAAGTGATGGCGGCGATTCCCGCCACGCCGACGATGCCCATGGCCACCCCGATGGGCACGCGCAGGAAGATGAGCACCAGGGCGATGCCGACGCCGATGAGGCCGATTTCGGTGCGTTCCATGTCGCGCCCCTCAGACCGGCTCGGCGTGGCCGTGTTCGGCCCTGCCACCGGTGAGCAACACGCCCAGGCGCAGCACCAGTGCTGCGCAGGCGGCCGCCAGACCCAATGGAATCAGAAAGCGGCTGGGCCAGACCACCACCTTCCACAGGCCGTCCACATATTCGCGGTTCTCCAGAGCGGTCAGCGCGATCTTGGTGCTTTGCCAGGTGAGGAAGGCATAGAACGCGATCGACAACAGCGTGGCCAGCACATCCAGGGGCCGGTGCAACGACGACGGCAGGCGGTCGTAGAGCAGCTCGACCATGATCGGGCGGTTGTGCACCTCGATGTAGGCCAGCGGCAGGAATACCGTGCCAATCATGTAGTAGGCAGCCACCACTTCGGCTGTACCTGGGATGGGCATCTTGAAGAAGTACTTCAGCACCACGTCGAGCGTGACGTGAACCATCATCAACACCAGCGAGAGACCGGCGATAAAGGCCAGTGCGCTGGCCAACTTGTTCGATGTCGCCTTCATCTCACTGCATCCGGTAGCCGCCGTTGACGTCGATCACGTTGCCCGTGATGTAGGCCGCGGCGGGCGAGATCAAGTAGTCGACCGCGGCCGCCACATCGGCCACCGTACCGATGCGGCCCAGCGGAATGCTCTGCGCCGCGGCGGCAAGTGCGCCGCTGCTGCTTACGGTGCTGCGTAGCATGTCGGTGTCGATCAGGCCGGGCGCGATCACGTTGGCGGTGATGCCCAGGTGGGCCGACTCGCGGGCAAAGGCCTTGGCGTAGCCCATGACCGAGGCCTTGGCGCCGATGTAGGCAGCGCTGGAGCGGTAGCCACCCAGCTGCGCCGCCACTGAACCAAAAAACACCACGCGGCCATCGGCGGCGGGGCGCGCTTCGCGGCGGCGCAGGTACTCACGGCTGCACAGGAACGCGCCGCGGGCGTTCACCGCGTGGCTGCGCTCCCAGATGTCCAGCGTCATGTCCTTGATGAGCGGCCGTTCGCCGCCGGGCATGATCAGCAGGCCAGCGGCGCACACCAGAACCGATACCCTTCCCAAGCGCGCCTCGATGTCGGCGAACAGCGCAATGACCGCCGCCTCGTCCGCGACGTCCACCGCGTGACCTTCATGGCCACCTTCACCCAGGCTCGTGGCCACCCGGCGGGCGTTGTCGCCGTCGATGTCCACCACCACCACGCGCATGCCGGTGCGGGCCATATGTATGCACAGGCCCTCGCCGATGCCCCGGCCGCCGCCGGTGACGACGGCGATTCGCGCCTTGTCTCGTTCTGAATCCATGGTTTTCCTCGTGCCAGGCATCTGTCATTTGATGCCGAGGATGCGATTGTGTATACATGACGTCTCGTTGTCGTCCGTGTTTACCCTATGTTTGGTCGAAAATTCCCATCTATGTATACATAATGGCCGCATGAAAACACTTTCACAGGACGTCACCGATACCTTGCGGGACTGGATCCTTCACGGCCGCTTCAAGCCGGGCGAGCGCATCGAGGAAATCCCGATCTCGCTGGCCATCGGGGTGTCGCGTACGCCGGTTCGGGCCGCACTGGCTACCCTCGCCAGCGAGGGCCTGATCGATCACCAGCCCAAGCGGGGCTACCAGGTGCGGACTTTCGAGATGAGGGACATCCTGGCCGCATACGAGGTTCGCTCCGTGCTCGAGGGCCTGGCCTGTCGCAGCGCCGCGCAACGGGGGTTGTCACCGCAACAGATCGAGACCCTGCGCGCCCTACCAGAAGATGAACGTGACCTTGCACAACACGCTCATCGATGCGGCGTCAAACCCCTGGCTGGGCCGGTTTTCAGAGCAGGCGCACAACATCCCTTACGCCTCGGACCGCATCGTGCTGTGGGAGAACCACCCGCTGATCCTGCGTTCGCACGGGGACCATCACCGCATCGTGGAGGCCATCATCGAAGGCGATGCCACGCGCGCGGAAACGTTGATGCGGGAGCACGTGTACTACGCGGGTGTCATCCTCAAGACCAATTTCGAACGCTTGATGCAGGCCTGAGCGTCGAAAAAACCAAAGCCCCGCATGGCGAGGCTTTGCATTTGGCGGAGAGAGAGGGATTCGAACCCTCGGTACAGGAGAACCTGTACGCCGGATTTCGAATCCGGTGCATTCGACCACTCTGCCATCTCTCCGTGTCGAAGCCCGCGATTCTAGCAGGCCACGGGTCCGGGTTCGGCCCCCATGAAGCGCGCACCGGCCCGGTGCGACAATGCCGCGCAGCCCGTCTTGCCCATGCTCGTCGACACCCAACCCGCCACCCACCAGCACGCCCCGGCCGCACCCGAAGTGCGCGACGCCTGGGTCAATGCCCAGTTGATCGGGGTGCTGATGGACAACGTGGGGCCCACCGTGGCGGCGGCCGCGGTGGCCGTGCCGGTGCTGGTGATTCTCATGGCCGGCGAGGTCTGGACGCCCGCTCTCGTGCTCTGGACGGTGGCGATCCTGGCCATGCTGCTGTTCCGCTACCGCCTGATCGGCCTGTACCGCCTGCGGCACGACAGCGTCGAGGGCCCGCAGCGCCAGGCTTTCATCGACACCTACCGCTGGACCTGGCTCGCCGTGTCGCTGCTGTGGGGCGGCCCGGTGGCCATGAGCTACCTGCAAGCCGGGTTCATCACGCAGTTCGCGTGCGGCCTGGTGGTGCTGGGCCAGGGGCTGTTCACGCTCAACGCCTACAGCGCCTACCTGCCGGTGTTCCGTGCCTTCACGCACGGGCTGGCGGGGTCGGTGCTCACCGGGCTGCTGATCGGCGCCATCACGCACGCCGATGCGCCCGACGTGGTGCGCACCACCACCGTGTTCGTGCTGCTGGTGGTCGCGTTCTGGGTGCTGCTGCTCATGGCCGGCGTGCGGCTGCACCGCGTGCACCGCGCCAGCTTCGAGTTGCAGTTCTCCAACCAGGAGCTCATCGACTCCCTCACGCTGCAGACGCGCGCCTCCTTGCGCGCTGTCTCCACCAAGAACCGCTTCCTCGCCTCGGCCGCGCACGACCTGCGCCAGCCGGTGCATGCGCTGAGCCTCTATGCCGACTGGCTGGCGAGCGAACCCGAGATGGCGCGCGACATCGCGCCGCGCATCCTGCAATCCACCCGCGCCATCAACGAGCTGTTCGACTCCCTGTTCGACCTCACGCGCATCGACGCCGGCAACTACAAGGTGCGGCTGCAGCATGTGGAAGTGCAGAAGCTGTTTGCTGACCTCGTGCTGCAGTTCGAGCCGGTGGCCGCGGGCAAACAGCTGCAACTGCGCACCCGCACCCGGCCGCTCACGCTCTGGTCCGACCCGGTGGTGCTGCGCCGCATCCTGGGCAACCTCATCTCCAATGCCTTGCGGCACACGCAGCGCGGCGGCGTGCTGGTGGCGCTGCGCCAGCGCGAGGACGTGATCGTGTTCGAGGTGTGGGACACCGGCGTCGGCATTGCGCGCGAGCACCAGCAGGCGATCTTCCAGGAGTTCTTCCGCGTCTCGCAGCACCAGGGCACGGAGGACAGCCTGGGCCTGGGCCTGACCATCGTGTCAAAGCTGGCGGCCCTCATGGGCTACCAGCTCGCGCTGCAGTCCGAGGCGAACCGGGGCAGTGTGTTTCGCGTGATGCTGCCGGCCTACACGCAGCAGGCGCCGGGCGAGCAGCCTCAGCCGACCGTGGTGCAGCCGCCCGCGGCCTGAAGCCGGCCAGCGGGCTTCGCGGGGCTCAGAGGTCGAGCAGGCCGGCGGTGCGGGCCAGGTGGCTGGCCTGCGAGCGGCTCTTCACGTTGAGGCGGCGGAACAGCCGCCACAGGTGCACCTTCACCGTGTGCTCGCTGATCTGCAGTTGCTCGGCGATGTCGCGGTTGGACAGGCCGCGGTCGAGCATGACCAGCAGCTGCTTCTGCCGCTTGGAGAGCTTTTCGGGGATCGTGGGCGCGTTCTCGTCCTCGACCTCGTCGGCCAGGAATTCGCGCAGCACCTTGGCGATCTGCGCCGCCCCGGCGGATTTCTCCACGTAGGCGTCGGCGCCGGCCTCGCGGGCCAGGTCTTCGTAATCGGAGGAAGGGGAGGCCGACAGCACGATCAGCGAGGTGTCGGGCAGCATCTGGCGGATCTCGCGCACGCCGGACACGCCGTTGGTGTCGGGGAGTTTGAGGTCCAGGCACACGAGTTCGGGTTCGCCGTGTTCGGCAATCGCCTTGCTCACCGAGGCCAGCCGCTCGAGCTCGACGACCTGGGTCGATGCGCGCAGGCGGCGCAGCAACATGACCACGGCCTCTCGCATCAGCGGGTGATCGTCAATGACAAAAATACTCATGTCGCAGGGCGCAGTTCATGATTTGGTATGACAGCGCAGCATAAATGCAATACCGCTGTTTGGCGAGCCTTCCATGCCACCGATACGGGCTGGAGGTCCCCGCGGGGCAATGGCCGGTCGCGGGGCTCGGCGCGATTGTGACCGAATTCAGCTGGCGGACTCACGCAGCGCAGTGAGCGCCAACGTGACGCGCTGCACATCCTCGGGCGCAATCAGATGTTGTGCCATTGCATCAAGCGCAACCGAACCCTCCTGTTGCAGCCGGGCCATGGCCTGGGCCGCCTCGCGCGGGGCCGCGAAGCCGCGGCTTTGCAGCAGCAGCGCGCCCTTGGCGTCGGTGAGCTTGAAGTAGAACAGGCCGTCCTTTTCCCGGTACTGCTTGAAGGCCGGCAGCGCCGCCCGGGCGGCCTTGGCGCCAGCACCAGGCGACCCGGCGGCCGCGTCGAGGGCGCGCAGGCCCACCGCGTGGCGCAGCCGCTGGGTGAACGGGGTGGCGATGGCGCGTGCCTTGGCCGCGCCCATCCTCAGCGTCTGCTCGATGCGCGCCGGGTCCTGGATCAGTTCGTCGTAGACCGCGCGCATCGGCGCGATTTCCTGGTCCAGGCGTTCGAACAGCCGCTGCTTGGCCTCCCCCCAGGCGATGCCATCGGCAAAGGCCTGCGCCATCGCGGCGGTCTCCTCGGCGCTGGCAAAGGCCTGGTAGAGCTGGAACAGCGCCGAGCCCTCGGTGGCCTTGGGCTCGCTGGGCGCGCGCGAGTCGGTGACGATGCCCATGATGAGCTTCTTCAACTGATCGCGCGGCGCAAACAGCGGAATGGTGTTGTCGTAGCTCTTGCTCATCTTGCGCCCGTCCAGGCCGGGCAGCGTGGCCACGTGCTCCTCGATCGCCGCCTCGGGCAGCGTGAAGTGCTCGCCGTACAGGTGGTTGAAGCTGGACGCCATGTCGCGCGCCATCTCGATGTGCTGGATCTGGTCGCGCCCCACCGGCACCTG
>VFQR01002427.1_pt1 | contig 11924 bp, 11 predicted proteins | sample 3512321 | NCBI WGS metagenome assembly VFQR01 (sample SAMN10412374, study PRJNA504923) | tailings metagenome | isolation source: Relicate 3 Philex TSF1 revegetated site | place: Philippines: Tuba, Benguet | collected 2017-08-29
AAGCGCTTTCAGGCGCACGCAACCGCTACGGTCCGACTTCGGTGAATAAGCCGGGGTTAGAGCCGTGGCGTCTGCCCTTGGCTTTGCCGCTGGCGCGTGGCGGCATCCTGCAATTGCTGGAGCCATGCTTTCCTGCTGCGCTCGGCTGTGACCATCGCCCCAAGGTCATTCATTTCCGCGACGAACTGACGGACAGGCTCGCCAATGAGGTTATAGTCGATATAGGCACCGCATTGCGCCAGATCGGCGGGAAGCAGGCCGCGCGCCGTGATTTCCGAACCGCGCTTGGTATAGAAATCCTCGACCGCAGAATTTTCCATCAGGCTGGTTCCTGACGACACGCTAAGGGCAACTTGATTGGCGTGATTTCTTGCTCTGATGCAGGTCGGCCTTCCGGCTTCTACCCATACGATATGGGCATTATTCATCCCGTTGACCCCGGCAGGCCGTCCGTATGTGTTGATGAGGGTTTGCGCGAATTGCGCGGCCGTAGGGGGATTGGAGGTTACAATCTCCGAACGGTGGACGCCGATCACGCGGACTTCGCCCACCGGGCCAGAGAAATAGACCTTGAGGCTCGGCAACTGATTGCCCTTGACCGCCTCAAGCCTGTCCAGAAACTCCGGCGTTCTCAAAGCATGGTTCACGCCATCGTTATAATTGAATACCCCCATGACAGACGTAATTCTAAGGGCGGGGTCAAAAGCGCGGATAGCGGCGCGGGCTTCGGCTTCCGTCATGCCGAGGCGGATACCCGCCATTTCAAAATGCGATGAAGGTGCCGTTTGCAGAGGCGTTTGCGCCTGTGCCGCCAGCGGCGTTAGCCCAACGAGTGCGGCACCCAGAAACACGCCTGAAAGCTGGCGCAAAAAAGCCCTCTGCATGGAAATCATCCTGCTGTTTGTTGTGAAAATCGGTAAAGGGAAAAGAGGCCGTGCGGCCCGCGCCGCTATCAGCGTATTACATCGCTAATATCGTTATCGCGGTATCCGGGCGACATGCTCGATTGGGCGCAGTAGCGGGCGCTCGCCTCATAGCCGCCTTCATATGTCACCTTGTAGCTGGTTTCGTTCGGAATCTCGTAGATGGACGTAGATGTTTCGGTTCCATTCTCGCGGCCCCATGCAGCGCCGCCGTCCGAACATTCCTCCGTTACCCTGTAAGTCGTCGCTCCCGTCTGTTCGATCTTCTTGAACGTGCAGTTCAGGTTCGTCCCCGTGCGCGTCACCAGCGAAAACACATCCGCCCGCGAAGCCTGATTGCAGGGTGTTTCCGACCTGACATAGTAGCCGCGCTTCAAGGGAAGGACCGCGACCGTCGCAGCGGCTGGCGCGGGAACGCTGGCCGCAGCCGTTTCTACCGTGACAGCGGACGAGGCGCTTTCTGTATCTTGCGTGGCGGGTCCCTCTGCCCCCGCATCTAGGGCGGCAGCAGAGGCAGCTTCTGACGGTGCAGCGGCTTCAGCCGTATCCGCGTTTGAGCCGCAAGCTATGGTCAGCCCCGCCAGCACAAGAACGGCAGGCACAAGAAACAGTTTTGTTGTGGTCATGAAGCCCCCCAAGCATGGAAATCCCTGTCCCGTCAGGGACACCCATGCCTTGTCTGTCACGCCCCGCATGACCGGAAAATGAACGGCAGCATGCGCATGCTGTTCATCATCTATAGACAAGACAGCCAAATTACTAAAAATCGTTACTTACGAAAATAAGAGATTTAAGAAATTCTATCTGGCACACCCCCTTACCGCGCAAATCATTACCCGCGCTCTACCATGATGGAAGCCGCCGCTATGGTCATTCTGGTGGCGGGGGTACGCACGGGGCCGGATGAGGGAGCCGCCACGCCGGACAGGTTGCGGCACACAGCCGCCGCCCGCCTACCCTTTTGAGGGTGGCGCTGGCGAGGCATCTTGACCCCTTGCTTCTATCATGATCGGGGTATGAGGGCGCAGTAACGTATCGTTAATGGACGCAAGGGGAAGCCATGTCGCTGAATGAATACAACAAGCATTCCATGCTAGGGCCGCTCGCCGGACCCGCAACCACGGTAGCGTCAATCGCAGGGCAGGAAGCCTATAAGCAGGCGCATGAACAGCCCGTATATGCCGGGGGGAATGATAAGCCGCTGACCGTCAGCGGCGCGATGTGGACTCTTGCCGCCCTTGCCTTGGTCGCCGCCATCGGGGCGGCGGGTGCTTTCCTGCTCCCCGAAAGCCTTGCGACCATCGCGGGATTTGTCGCGCTGATGGCAGTGATAGGCTTTGTGATCGTCGGCATTTTTTCGGGGATTGAAGCCGTCAAGTTCGCCATCGGATGGGTGACTTCAAGCGCGGTAGAGCATGGCTGGTGGAAGATTGTTGCGGTGGCCATGGCGGCTTTTGTTTTCGCGGCCCTGCATGCCGATACGCTTGGCCCCGTAGCGGACTGGATGGTGGCGCTATGTGCGGGCGCACTCGCCCTTGCCGCGCGCTTCGCTCCGGCCCTTCGCGCCGCCTGTGCAGCACTCGGCGCGGGCGCAGCCACCTACATTCTGGCAGCAAGCTATGCCTTTGAAGGCAGCACGGTCATGGCCTTGATAACTGGCGTGATGGTTGCCGCCGCGATCTATGGGGCCGGATATGTCCTGCGAAATCTGCGCCACAGGAAAGCCGCGCATTGATTTCCGGTGCGGGTGGAGTGGCAGGACGCCCCGTCAGGTTTTTACGAAGCGTGACCCGATAACAGCGGCGCGGGCGGATTCGTCGCTCCACAGAAGCCGCTCCACCTTGCCTTGCCCGATCTTGCCGCGTTGGCGGCGAATGGCCTCGCCGTTGTCGAGAGGGACGATAGGTCGCGCCCATTGGGGTGCAGGTTCAACCGTGCATGCCGTGACCTCAATATGCGCCCATCCGGCGCGGTCGATCTTGACGACTTGCCCCGTGATGGTGCGCTGGCCGATGATGGACGGCTTTTTCTTGGAGGTGCGCGGCTGCGGCTTCCAGACAGGTTCGCTCCAGCGGATCACGTCCGCCACGATGAAGTCAGTCCCGCAAGCCAGCCATTTCACGTTACCCCCTATCCGGTGCGCATGCCCTTCCCAGCGGCAAGGCCGCACGGTAAGCATGGCGGCTAAGCCACGCGGCACACATGGCGGCAAAGCCGCACCGCGCGTCCGCGCCCCTGTATAGTAAGCTTGACGCGCTCCCCTTCTCTTTAGATTGTGACAGGGAAAGGCGTTTGTGCGCAAATACATATGCAGTTCGTTCCCGCCGTTTGGCGTATAGTTCCGGGCATGCCCAAGGTTCTTTGAGTCCGAATTGCCGCCCGCGCAGGCATAAGGGTGCATGACCATTCGGAGGCAGCATGACGAGAGGCAAGACCGGACGGACAGACGACGACGCGGCGCTATCTGCTTGGGAACAAACGGAAGGCAACACGCCTGACGCACCGCCGCACCCCAAGCTTGCGGGCATAAAATCGGCCTTCGCGGCACATGCAGAGGTATGCGCCCTGACGCAGACGCTGGATGCGGCGATGAACGATGCAGGCGACTCCGTATCCGTCACGGTTGAGGTGCAGCCGGGTTTGCTCGCGCTGCTGGCGCATATCGAGCGAATCAACGCCGCCCGCGTAGGCCGGACACCCGCGCCGCCGGAGCGGGTTCTGGCGCAGCTTGCCAGCAATCACCTTGAAAATCTGCTGCACGGGCTTGTGGTTGACCCGACAAGCCACCCGTATTTCGCGGAAATCTGGAACGACTTATGCGCCGCAGCGGACGCGCCCGACCTGACAGTGCCGGACGGCAACGCGGCGGCAGATACGCCGCCCGCCACGCGAGGCCCGTTCTGATGCGCGGCATGGCGGGTGCCAGCCGCGCCGCGCTCGCCGTGCTTTTCGGGTTTCTCTTGGCTTTCGCAGCGCCGGCGCTGGCGCAATCGCCTTCCCCCGCGCAGGCCGTGCAATTGGAGCAGGACGCCGATCGGCTCGCAAATCTTCTAGTCGAACAGCGCAGCTTGTTCCTTGGACAGAATACGCCGCTGGATGAAGCCGAACGGCAGGCGCGCAGCGCGGAGATCGACCGTGCCATAAACACCCTACGCGCCACATGGCGCGGACGTTCGCCCGCATGGGAAAGGCAGCTTGTCCAAAGGGCCGAGGCTCTTGCCGCCCCGCGCCATGCGGTAGAGCGGGAGAGATTCGCGCCCGCGCCGGAGCCGGAACCGCCCGCGCCATCCGGTATGGACAGCGCCATGGACTCTCTCCGCAGCGCCGTGTCCCGTTTCTTGTCCGGCCTTGGCGAATACGGGTTCATGATTGCGCTCGCCGTGTTCATCGGCGTTCCCGCATGGCTATTGCTCCGGCCCAAGAAAGCGCCGCCCAAGGAGGGGCCGCCGCTTTCCGACAACTACGGCACGGCGCGCTATGCCGACATGCGCACGATAATGCCGGATTTCTTCTATGCGGTGCGGGGCGTGTTTTTCGGCAAAAGCAGCGCCCCCGAACTCGATAAGGTGCCCCTGCAAGAGCAGCCCGGTGCGCCCATCCTTTCAACGCCGGAGCATCATACCTTGATCGTGGCGCGGACACGGACGGGCAAAGGCACCCGCGTTATCGTGCCCACGCTCTTGCGCTATGCGGGTTCCGCCATCGTCATTGACCCCAAGGGCGAGAATGCCGCCATCACGGCCCGCGTCCGTATCGGCATGCTGAACAAGGACGTGCATGTCATCAATCCGTGGGGCGAACTCGCGGCGACCTTCAAGGAGCGCGGCCTTGCGCCCGCCACCTTCAACCCGCTCGACGTGCTGGTGCGGGACGACCCCAACGCCGTGGCGGTTGCGCAGGCACTCGCTGGCGCGGTCTGCCCCTCCGGCCCCGCAGACAAGGACCGCTATTGGCAAGGGAGCGCGGCTAATGTGTTCGCCGCCGTGCTACTCTGGATTACCGACCAGCCGGGCGAGACAAAAACGCTCGCCCGTGCCCGCGAGATTGTCAGCCTTAGCCGCAAGGATTTCACGGACAGGTTTCTTGTGCCCATGGCGGCATCCAGTGCCTTCGGCGGGGCGATACGGGAGATGGTCAGTCCCTATCTCGACCTCGCGCAGGAAACCTATAGCGGCATCATGTCCAACCTGTCGGAGGCGACCAAGTTTCTGTCCGACCCGCAGGTGAAAGCCGCAACCGCCACGTCATCCTTCGACATGGCAGACCTTATCCGCGACCCCGTGACTGTCTATCTGGTCATCCCGCCCGACCGCATCGACACGCAGCGCACATGGCTACGGCTCATGACCACGGCGGCGATGCACACTTTCAAACGGTATCCGCTGGAAGGCCGACCCGCACACCGCTGCATGATGCTGATGGACGAGTTTCCGGCTTTGGGCCGCATCGAGGACATGCCGCGCGATATTGCCACCATGTCAGGCTACGGCATCGACTTCGCCCTGATCGTGCAGGGCCTCGACCAGCTCAAAGACCTCTACGGCGCGGCGGCTGGCACCCTCCTCTCCAATTGTGCCTACAAGTGGTTCTGCAATGTGAGCGACCTTGAGAGCGCGAAATACCTCTCCGATACGCTCGGCAAGCAGACCGTCCGCACCATCGGACGGGGCGAGTCCGAGAACGAGGGACCGGGCGGCGCGGGCAAAGGCGAAAGCGTCAATTACGGCGAAACAGGCAGACCGCTTCTCATGCCGGACGAGGTGCTGGCCTTGGGGCGTGACGTTGCCATTCTTATCAACCCGGAGGACAGGGCGCATTATCTCCGTCCCGTTGATTACTGGCGCTTGCCCGAAGCCTTCGCCCATCTCGCGGAACACTACCCCAAGCTGTATTGGGAGCCGCCGCTGGCCTATGATAGCAACCCTTACGTCCGTGTCTCAAAAGGGGCGGCGTCATAATTGTGGCAGCGCAGCAGGGCCGCTTGTGCTACGCTCGACGCCACGCAATCCGCGCGATTCTGCCCTGCCCTCGCCGCGCCGCAGCAAAAGGCACCGCAGCAATTCGCCCCCGAAATGATCGGGCTGCATGCGGTGATACCCCACACCCCCGCCCGTTCCGTGCTATCCTGAATTGTGGTTTAGGAGAGTGTGCAAGCCATGTGCGGACTGACCGTCCGCACCCCGCGCCTAAAGGCGCTGGCTTGGCAAGGGCGGCGCTTCGCCCTCCCGTTGCATCCCTCCAGAGCAGGGGTTTCACACCCCATGCACCCGTGCGGGGAGCCTTCGTGCTCCCTGCGACCCATCGACCAAGGCGCTTCGCCCTTGGAACCAGACGCGGGGTTATCGCACCCCTCGACCACTCGCCGGAGACTATCGAGTCCCGGCACCCACGACCAGAGCTTGCGCGCTCTGGACGACGCGCAGGCGGCTTTCATGCCCCTGCACCCTGACGAGGGATTGTGCCCCCTCGACCACACGCAGGACACGCTGTTCCTGCACCTCAGCCGGGTTTCGTCCCGGTGACGACAATGGAGCGGCCATTGTGCTGTGCAACAAAGGGAGGGAGCATGACCCGATACGCGACCGATGATCCGGCAGCGCCGCCGTCCGATCCTCTGACCTTCGCCCGCGTGCTGGCCCGCGCCGCCGGATACGGCGACGACGTGGCGCGCTATATCGTGCATCGGGCTATGGGGTGCTTGCCCCATGTCGGGGGCAACGCATGACAGACGGTGCCAGCCCGTCCCGGAAATCCGAGAAGCGGCAGCGCACCGACCGCCTGTTTGTTCGCCTCACGCCCGAGGAAAAAGCTGCGTTCCTCGACCGTGCCGAGAAGGCCGGAATGGCCTCTGGCGCATTCGCCCGCGCCGTTCTTGCTGGTAACGCCGGTCCCCGCGCGCAGCGGCGCTTGCCCGCCGACGCCGCCGCGCTCCGTGAGGTGCTGGGGCACCTTGGCAAGATCGGCAACAACCTTAACCAGATTGCCCGCTACCTGCATACCGGAGGCAACACGCAAACCGTCCTGCCGGACATTCGCGAAGCCCTTGCCGATCATGCCCGCATTCGCCGCCTGATCTATGACACTCTCGGCAGGGAGCCGGACAATGCGCCCGCCGCGACCCCAAAGGCTCCGTCCGGGGCTACCCCGGCGTCCTCGAAATTCATCCCGCCACCCGAAGCATAGGCGGCGGCATGATTATCAAAGGAGGATCACGCGCCGGACCACAGCAACTTGCCGCCCACCTCCTGCGGACGGATACCAACGAGCGCATGGAGGTGCTGGAACTGCACTCTGGTCTTGCCGACATGGCGGCGACCTTCCGCGACTGGCAAATCCTCTCCGAAGGCACGCGCGGCAAGAAGGGCCTCTATCACGTCAACATCGACCCCGACGCCCGCTACACCATGACACTCGATCAATGGGCACGGGCGGTGGAGGTTCTGGAACAGGAATTAGGGCTGGAAGGCCAGCCCCGCGCCGTGGTGCTGCACGAAAAGAAAGGCCGCCAGCACATCCATATCGTATGGGCGCGCACCGATCTTGAAACCATGAAAATGCGCTCGGATAGCAACAACTATCTCGCCCATGAACGCGCCAGCCTGAAACTCGAACGCGAGTTCGGGCACGAACACGTCCCCGGCAAACACGCGAAGCGCGACCGCGCCAAGCAGCCGGAGTTCCCCCGCGCCGACATCAGCCATGCCGAACACCAGCAGGCCGAACGCGCTGCATTCTCCGTCACAGATCGGCGGGCGCAGACCGCCGCCCTCAAGGAAGCCAGCGACAGCGGCGCATCTTTCAAGGCCGCCGTGGAGGATGCGGGCTATGTGCTGGCGCAGGGCGACAAGAAAGATTTTGTGCTGGTGACTGCCGAAGGGGCGGTGCTTAGCCTCGCCCGCGAACTGAAAATGAAAGCCGCCGAAGTGCGCGCCTTCATGGCAGACGTGGACCGTGCCGCCCTGCCGACCGTGGCGGAAGCCGCTGCGCAGCAGCGTGCCCGTGCCGAGGCAGCCGCCCCCATATCCGACATTGAAATGCGAAACCCGCCCATCGAGGATCTTGCGCCAGCGCCGGAGCCACCGCGCGGAAGTCCCGATGCAACCGCCGCTCCGGCGCTCGACCCATTGGTTGCGCAGGCGCTTGCCGAGCGCCAGGCGCAGGAAGCTGCGAAGCTTGCCTCATGGCATGCCGCAGAATTGCAGCAACTCGATTATGTCTTGAAGCTGGACGATGAACCCAAGATCGAGGGACTCGCACGGCAGCATAAAGCTGCGCGCGACCGCCTGAAACGCGAACAACGTGCCGCCACCAGCGGCATGGAGGGCTATATCGACGCCCTGCAAAACCGCCTCAATCCGGGGCGCGGTTCGGAGAAGCTGGCCGAGCGGAAAAAGGCATGGCGGCAGATGTATTTCCAGCAGGCCCGCGAGAAGGCCGACATGGAAGTGCTTCTGGCGCAGAACCGCGCCGAGCAGCTTGACGAATTGAAGGAACGCCACGCGCAGCAGCAGCGCGACCAAGCCGCGCATTTTGCGCGGGAGCGGCAGCGTTACGCCGAGGACGCCGCCCGCGCCGCACGGCTTCTTGAACAGATAGAGGAAGATCGCCGTGCCGCCGAACAGGCGCGGCAGCAGGGGCGCGGGCCGGACGGCCCGCCACATCGGGCAAAGTAAACGGCTCGCGCTTCTTGCAACCAGAACCGGGCCGGACAAAAAAGAAAAAGGTTGCCACGGGAACAGCAGGCGAAGGCAGCGCCGACATACTGGCAGCGGGGGATTCACGCTTCCTGCCCCTGTCCGGTATCTTCTCGCAGTTTGCGCGGGCCTTCACAGCGCGGGACGAGGAAACCGAAAAAGACGGCGGCGAGTTTGAAACGCCGCCGGAACTGGTGCCGGGTTTCATGCCGACTGTGCGCCGCGTGCTCTCGCGTTTCGTGAATCCAAGGAAGAGACAGAGTGCCAAGAACCGCCGCAAGCGCGGCTGGCGGGCACTATTAGCGCGGTTCGCCCATCGCTCGAAATTTATGACGGCACCACCTGCGCCGAAGCCATCACCGCCACCAAAGCCGCAGCCATTGCGCGGCACATTCAACAAACCGAAGGGGCCTTGATCGCTCAAGTATCAGATACCGTGAATCCCAATGCATTATAGAAACATAATAACTATTGAATTTAATTATTTTCGATGAAATTATTTCAACTTAAAATAGAATCACGCAAAGAGGGTAAGTTGAAAAGATTATCAATATTTTATATATCTATGGCAATGTTTTTAGTTTCATCCTGCGGAGATCAGGATGACCAAATGTCTATTGGGTCAGTTCTTCCCGGAGGTTACGTTATTACTGACAGGAAGCCTGCAACAAGAATGAGTGATTGCATTGAAATAGCAAATTCGAACCTCAATGCCGAAAGCGGCTATAGAAAGGTGGAGAGTTTCAAGGACGATGGAACTTGGATATCAACTGTAAATTACCAAAACTCTGAGGCTATTCAAACATGCATAGCTAACAGTGATGGAAACGTGTTTTTTACCGAAGCAAAGAAGTGAGAGTATAAATATCTATGTCATTCGAAAATTTTTGGTTTGTTCAAACTTTATTTATCGACTTTTATTCAGACTCACTTAGAGCTTTATCAAGTCAATCGACAAAAAATTATCTTTTTAAATTACATGTAGTAAATAAAGTTGTCGATTTTTCTACAACTATGGGTGACATATGGGCGACGCCCGGCCTGACCAACGGCGAAAAAGAGGCCATATCGGTTATTGCTGCATTCGATAAATTTAGGGCGGTCAGTTTTGTTCCGGGAACAGACCCTGTTGCAACATACCAAGGACTTTGGAATGTTATAAACAATATCCCGCATCATTTAGGTGGAGGAACTAGAGATCAATTATTTCAAAAACTAGAAGAATGGGCTCCTGATACATTTAAGGTGGGAATTGATGGAAATATGGAGCAATTTCCTTGGATAAGTGATTGGGTAAATAATCCTCCAAGCAATAACACCGGCCTCATATTCAACATGCCGGAGACTCTAACGTTAGAGCTAAACAAAATCGCTCAAAAAGTATCTAATGAAATCGCCGCGTCCCGCCCTGACGGCTCACCTCTGGTATTGGATATAGCGGGAACCGGAATTTCCCTCACCAATGTCGATGGTAACGACGCGGTTTATTGGGATATAAACGCGGATGGGTTTCGGGAACAATCCGGCTGGGTTGGGGCTGGAACCGGGCTTCTGGCTATCGACCTCAATGATAATGGCATCATTGATGATAATTCGGAGTTGTTCGGCAATCAGACTGATGGCGCTTCGAACGGATTCCAAGCCCTCGCAGTCTATGACACCAACAACGATGGTGTGATTGACGCCAATGATACCCAGTTTGGTGATCTTCGCGTCTGGCTGGATACGGACGGTGACGGGTTTAGCCAACCGGATGAGCTACACACCCTCGCTTCTCTCGGTATATCCAGCATCAATCTGAACTATACTAACGTCAATTATTACATCGAAGGAAATCACGTCCGCCAAGAAGGAACATTTACGATCAATGGGCAAACCCAAACCATCGCGGATGTATGGTTTACCTTTAATCCCACGAACACGATCTACAATCATGACGTTGAAATAAATATGGATAGCTTGTTCCTGCCTATGCAGCGCGGATATGGAACGCTTCCCGATCTTTACATTGCCATGAGCCTGAATGAAGACCTGTTCGATATGGTTGAGGCTCTTGCCGCGAAATCAGCGCAAGACCTATTCTCATCTAGCTTTGACCTGAAGGCTGCGCTGACCAACATCATGTATGAATGGGCGGGCGTGACGGATATGGACCCGACCAGCCGTGGCACGGCACTTGATGCGCGGATGGTTGCTTTCCTTGAGAAATTTGACGGAACGATCATAGGCAACGGCCCGAATACTATTATTGCGGGCCTTACGGTGGCACCTATTCAGAGTGCATGGAATTACGCATTCACTCTGGTTGCCACGCATTTTCTTGCCCAATCCAGCATGAAGGATTTGCTTGGCAATCCGCACTACGACACATGGACCGACAACCTTTCTGGCGGGTATTTTGGGGAAGATTTGGCGCTTCGGTTCACAACGCCGTTTACAACCGGATATTGGGCGCTCAACGATTCCGGTTTCAACGATGTTTATGTGTTCCGTGCAGGCGATGTGCCTCACAGTCATAGCCTTAACATTTACGAGACAATCAATACGACAACAGACGCTATTTTCCTCGGTGGCATTGACCCGGCGAATGTCCGCCTTTGGACGAACAACAACGGCGGCTTGGTTGTGCGCTACACCGATGATGACTCTTTTACGATCAGCGCATCAAAGGACAATTCCGGCGCTTCGCGTGTCAGTGAATATGTCGAGTTCATCATGTTCGATGACGGCACGACATGGGATTTGCGCGAGGGGCTTTTACTCTGGAATACCGATAATCGCAACGTAGGGCTTTTTGGCAGCGTCTATGGCGACCTTATCAAGGGCGGCAGCGGCGGCGAACAACTGTATGGCTATGCCGGAAATGACACGCTGATCGGTAACGGCGGTGCTGATTATCTGTATGGTGGCACGGGTGACGATACCTATGTTTTCAAAGCCGGAGACGGGCTTGATACGATAACTGAGTATGCGGGCGAAGGGATTGATACTATTCGCCTTGAAGGTATTTCCCCGGACGACGTGTATATGTGGAATACGGTGCTGACAGGTGGCACCATTTCCCATCTTCATATCCAATATGGCGCGACCGACAAAATTACCGTCACCAACGGCACCTACAACAGCAGCACGGGCGCAACCGTGGGGCCTGTCGAACGGATTGTGTTCGATGATGATACGGTGTGGGATTTGACAGGAGGCTTAGTGATGCGCCTGCCCAATGGTAGCACGACCGCCTTCGGCACCTCTTATCCCAGCTTATTCACCGAATACGCGCTTTCAGTCGGCTCGGGAGCGGGTCGGGGAT
>VFQR01002430.1_pt1 | contig 11910 bp, 11 predicted proteins | sample 3512321 | NCBI WGS metagenome assembly VFQR01 (sample SAMN10412374, study PRJNA504923) | tailings metagenome | isolation source: Relicate 3 Philex TSF1 revegetated site | place: Philippines: Tuba, Benguet | collected 2017-08-29
CTCGACCAGTTCGCGACCGGCCTCGTCGGCACGCGCAGCCCCTATGGCATCCCGCGGAACGCCTACAACCGGCACTACGTGAGCGGCGGGTCCTCCTCGGGCTCGGCGGTGGCGGTGGCGGCGGGGCTGGTCGCCTTCGCGCTCGGCACCGACACGGCGGGATCGGGGCGGGTGCCGGCGGCCTTCAATCACCTCGTCGGCCTCAAGCCCACCAAGGGGCGGTGGAGCACGCGCGGGCTGGTGCCCGCCTGCCGGACGCTCGACTGCATCACGGTGTTCACCGATGACCTCGAGGATGCGGCGGCGGTCGACGCCGTGCTCGCGGGCTTCGACGTCGCGGATGCCTTCTCGCGACCGCCCTTCGACGAGGCGATTGCGGGCAAGCGCATCGGCGTGCCGCGCCGCGACCAGCGCCAGTTCTTCGGCGATGTCGAGGCCGAGCACCTCTACGAGCGCGCGCTCGCGGCGCTGGCGCGCGAATGCGCGCTGGTCGAGATCGACATCGACCCGCTGCTCGAGGCCGCGCGGCTGCTCTACGGCGGCCCTTGGGTGGCCGAGCGCACCACCGCGATCCTCCCGCTGCTGGAGCGCGATCCGGAGGCGATCCATCCCGTCGTGCGCGAGATCGTCGCGGCGGGGCAGGGGATGGGCGCGGTGGAGGTGTGGCAGGGCCACTACCGCCTCGCCGAGCTCGCGCGCGCGGCCGGGGCGATGTGGGGCGAGGTCGACGCGCTCGCCTTCCCGACCGCCGGGACGACCTATCGTGTCGCCGAGCTGGAGGCGGCGCCGGTCGCGCTTAACAGCAACCTCGGGCTCTACACCAATTTCGTCAATCTGTTGGACATGGCGGCGATCGCCGTCCCGGCGGGGGCGAGGTCCAACAGCACGGGCTTCGGCATCACCCTCATCGGGCCTGCCCATAGCGACAGAAGCCTTGTCGCTCTCGCGGGCGCCTATCTGCACTTAGCCGCCCTGCCGCCCCTGCCACCACTCGACCTTGGAGACCGCATGGAGACCGTGAAACTGGCCGTCGTCGGCGCCCACCTCGAAGGCATGCCGCTGCACTGGCAGCTGACCAGCCGCTCGGCGCGGTTCGTCGGCGCCTTCGCAACCGCGCCCACCTACCGCCTCTACGCGATGGCCGGCAGCGTTCCGCCCAAGCCCGCGCTGGTCCATTCGGAGGACGGCGCGGCGATCGCGCTCGAGGTCTATGAGCTTGGCCTCGCCGAGTTCGGCAGCTTCGTCGCCGAGGTCCCCCCGCCGCTCGCGATCGGCACGGTCCAGCTTGCCGACGGCAGCAGCGTCAAGGGCTTCGTCGCCGAACCGCGCGCGCTGGCGGGAGCAGAGGACATCACCCATCTCGGCGGCTGGCGCGCCTATATCGCCTCCCGGTAGCGCGATGGCGGGGCGGATCAGGACATGGCTGACGGGCGAGGGCGGCACCGCGCCGGACCTCGCCGCGCGCCTTGCCGCCGCCGAGGCCGCGAACGAGGCCAAGACCCGCTTCCTCGCCAGCGTCGCCCACGAGATCCGCTCGCCCCTCAACGCAATCTACGGCTATGCCCAGCTGATCGAGCGCGGGGAGGGGAAGGACGCGCTCCCCGCCGCCCGCGTGATCCGCCGCAGCGCCGAGCACCTCGCGCACCTCGTCGAGGGCCTGCTCGACATCGCGCAGGTCGAGAACGGGGCGCTGCGCCTCACCCGCGAGGCGATCCGCTTTCCCGAGTTCCTCGACCAGCTTGTCGCCATGCTGGATCTGCAGGCGCAGGCCAAGGGCCTTGCGCTGCTGCTCGACAAGCCCGAGCGCCTGCCGGAGTTCGTCCACGCCGATCCCAAGCGCCTGCGGCAGGTGCTCATCAACCTGCTGGCGAACGCGATCAAGTTCACCGACCACGGCACGGTGACGCTGAAGGTGGCCTACCGCAACGAGCTCGCGACCTTCACCGTCATCGATACTGGCATCGGCATCGCCCCGGAGGACGCGCAGCGCATCTTCGCGCCCTTCGAGCGGGCGGGCGGACCGGCCGGCGAGCGCCCTGGCGTGGGGCTCGGCCTCGCAATTACGCAGGCGCTGGTGCACATCATGGGCGGCGAGATCCGGCTCGAGAGCACGCCGGGGGCGGGCTCGCGCTTCACCGTCCGGCTAATGCTCTCGCAGCCGCTGAGCCCCCCGACCGAGCCCGCACCACCGGCGGGCGCGGTCACGGGCTACCTCGGCCGCGAGCGCTGGGTGCTGCTGATCGACGACGACCCGGCGCATCTCGGCATGGTGCGCGGCCTGCTCGAGCCACTCGGCTTCCAGGTGCGCGCCGCGAGCGACGGCGCGACGGGCCTCGCACTCGCGGCGCAGGCGCAGCCGGACCTCGTGCTGTGCGATGTCGCGCTGGGCGGGGAGAGCGGCTGGGACGTCGCCGCACGCCTGCGCAGCCGCCACGGTGCGGCGCTTAGGATCGTGATGCTCTCGGGCGAGGCGCCCCGCCCGCCCTCGGAGCGCAGCGGTGAGGGGCCGGCCAACGACACCTTCGTGATGAAGCCCTTCGACTTCACCGTGCTGCTCGACGTGATCGCGGAACAGCTCGGGATCGAGTGGGTGCGCGCGGCGGGAGAGCCGGCTGTCGCCCCGCCAGATGCCGCCGGAGCAGCCGCCGCGCGCCTGCCGCTGCCCTTCGCCTCCGTCGCCGCGGCCCACTGTGCCGAGATCGAGCGGCTGGTGCGGATCGGCCATGTGCGCGCCATCGAGGCCGAGATCGACGCCATCGCCGCCCTCGCGCCCGAGGCGGGGCCGCTTGCCGAGCGGATGCGCGCGGCGCTCGACAGCTTCGATCTCAAGGCGCTCGCGAACCTTGCGAGGGCGGTGCGCGATGCGGAGTAAGGACTGCATCCTCGTCGTCGACGACAACCCGGACTCGCTCCGCTTCCTCGTCGACACCCTTGATGCCGAGGGCATGACCGTGCTCATCGCGCGCAGCGGCGAGGCGACGCTCGAACTGCTCGGGGAGGTGCAGCCCGATCTCATCCTGATGGACGCGGTGATGCCGGGTCTGAGCGGCCTCGAGACCACTGAGGCGATCAAGCGCGATCCGGCGACCGCGCACATCCCGGTGATCTTCATCACCGGCCTCGGCGATCCCGAACACGTCGTCGCGGCGCTGGGGACGGGCGGGGTCGACTACGTGCGGAAGCCGATCGTCGTCGAGGAGCTGCTCGCGCGGATCCGGGTCCACCTCGCCAACGCGCGCGCGACCTATCGCTCGCGCCTCGCGCTGGGGCTCGCCGGGCGCAGCCTCGCGGCAGTCGATGCGGACGGGGAGCTGGTGTGGTGCACGCCCCAGGCCGAGGCGCTGTTCGTAGCCATCGACCCCGCCTGGAGCCCCGAGCGCGGCACCCTGCCCGACGCGCTGGCCGAGGCCGTGGGGACGATCCTCGCCGCCGATCCGGTGCAGCCCGCCGCCAGCATCCGCGCCGCCGTGCGGGGTATGGACATCGACCTCGCCACGCTCGACAGCGACCGGCCCGGCGAGGTGCTGCTGCGCCTCACCGAGGTGCGCGAGGACGGCAGGATCGCCGCTCTCCAGAAGCACGCCGGCCTGACCCGGCGCGAGGCCGAGGTGCTGCTGTGGGTGAGCTATGGCAAAACGAACAAGACGGTGAGCGAAATACTGGGTATAAGCCCGCGCACGGTCAACAAGCACCTCGAGCAGGTGTTCCGGAAACTGGGAGTTGAAACGCGCGCGGCAGCGACCGCGATCGCGGTGAGACTGATGGCCGACTGACAGTCGTTCGCGTAAAAAGAACAAGCGCTTAATTCGGGTCTGCACAGTTCTACGTCATTTGCCCACTTCCTCGCTGGCGCGAGGTCGTCATGGCTGTGTGGCGGGGGAAACGGCAATCTTCTCGAGTGGAGTGCGTCATGGCCGGAGTACAGGTGGGCAAGCGGATCATCGGGGCCGATGCGCCCGTGACCGTCGGCTGGGAGAACATTCCCCGCGTTGAAGGCGGACCGATCAAGCAGCTCGTCTTCTCCTGGTTCCAGCCTGCCATGCTGCTGATCGCCATCCTCTTCTGGTACTACGCGCCCAACTGGCTCGCCGTCGCCTCGACCGCGATCGCGATCCGGCTCGGGTGGACGGTGCTGCTGCTGGCGCTCGAATGGGTCAACCCGCGCCACAAGAGCTGGCAGCTCACCTGGAAGGAGGGCGTGACCGATGCCTTCTATGTCGGGCTGGGCATGACCTTCATCGGCATGGTCGACAGCTACATCGGCGACGGGGCGATCATCAAGGCGGTGCAGGACGCCTTCGACTGGGAGAAGTTCGCCTGGTTCACCGGCCTGCCGCTGCTGTTGCAGGCGGTGATCATCTCGATGATCTTCGACTTCGGCCAGTACTGGATGCACCGCGCGATGCACAACTGGTACCCGCTGTGGCTGACCCATGCGCCGCACCATTACATCACCCAGCTCAACGTCCAGAAGGGCGCGGTCGGCAACCCCATCGAGTTGTTCCTGATCGGCCTCGGCATCGGCGGGCTGTTCGACTTCCTGCCGCGCGCCTTCCTGCTGGCGGGCGCGATCGGGATGACGGTGGGGGCCTACCAGCACATCAACGTGCGCTTCAACGTCCCTCGTTGGTGGCGATTCATCTTCAACACCACCGAGCATCATTCGGTCCACCACTCGCAGGACTACGAGGCGACCCGCAGCAATTACTCCGGCACCTGGATCATCTGGGATCGCATCTTCGGCACCTGCGTCGACGGCGAGGCCGAGGTGCTCGGCATGGAGGGCGGCCGCCGCATGCACATCGGCGAGACGATGGTCTTCCCCTTCCGCGAGGGCTGGCGCAGCACCAGGAAGGCGCTCTCCCGCCGCCACCGGCGCGGGGCCGGGCCGGAGGCGGTGCCGCCGCAGCTGGAACCCGCGGAATGAGCGGCGCGGCCGAGGGCATCGCCGCCCCGCGCGCCGCCATGCCGGGCCTCTCGCTCCCGCTGATCGACCACATCTGGCGGGTCCGCGGCGCGGTGCCGATCGATCCGGCGCTCACGCCGCAGGAGGCCTTCGCCCGGCTCGAGCCGCTGGTGAACACCCCCGGCACGAGGCTGGCGACCGACGGTGAGGCGCTCGTCTACGCCAAGGACAATCCCGCCGCGCAGGACAAGCTCGCGACTTTCACCCGGGGTCGGCTGTGGATCGAGCCGGCCGGCGCGGGCGCGGTGCTGCGCTTCGACCTGTTCAGCCACGCCCTGCTGCTGTGCTTCCTCGCTCCGCTGCTGTTCCTCGGCTTCGCGCAGCTCGCCGTGACCCTCAACGCGTGGGAGAAGGAGTCCGTCGAGGCTTCCGAAAAGTCCGAAAAGGACGAGGAGAAGCCCAAGCCGGTAAGGAAGCTTCACCCGATCGACGAGTTCCTCGGCGCGCCGGCGCCCGAGGATCCGAACAAGAAGAAGGACGAGAAGGAGGAGGAAGAGGAGGAGGGCCGCCACACGCCCGAGCCCGGCTACTACCTCGCAGGGCTCTTCGCCGCGCTCTACCTCCTGGGCCGCTGGCTCGAGCCGTGGCTGGCACGGCGGCGCTTCCGTGCCGCGCTGGCCGGGACCCCGCCTGCCGCTGCGGGCTAGGGCAGCGGCGCACTCTCCAGCACCAACCCCTGCATCCGTTCGGCATATCCATGTCCGGTCGGCGCGACGGAGCGCGTCGGCATTCCCCCGCACGTCGCCAGTCCGGTGGATGCAACCCTTTCCGCCGCAAACCGTATAAGAGGTGCAGCGATTGCAATTGATCGCTGCGGCGATGGGATTAGCTCCTCACCATGTTCGATAACCTCGACGCCCTGCTGCTCGCGCGGATCCAGTTCGCCTTCACGGTGAGCTTTCACTTCTTCTTCCCGGCCTTCTCGATCGGGCTGGCGAGCTATCTCGCGGTGCTCGAGGGGCTGTGGCTGAAGACGGGCAAGAGCGTCTATCTCGATCTCTTCAAGTTCTGGCTCAAGATTTTCGCGATCGCCTTCGCCATGGGGGTCGTCTCGGGGATCGTCATGTCCTACCAGTTCGGCACCAACTGGTCGGTCTTCTCCGACAGGGCCGGGCCCGTGATCGGCCCGCTGATGGCCTACGAGGTGCTGACCGCCTTTTTCCTCGAGGCGGGCTTCCTCGGCGTCATGCTGTTCGGGATGAACAAGGTCGGCAAGAAGCTGCACTTCGCCGCGACGCTGATGGTGGCTTTCGGGACCTTCGTCTCGGCCTTCTGGATCCTCTCCGTCAATTCCTGGATGCACACGCCGACGGGCTACATCCTCGGCGACAACGGCCAGTACATGCCGGGCGACAGCTGGTTCGAGATCATCTTCAATCCGAGCTTCCCCTACCGCCTCGTCCACACGGTGATGGCCGCCTACCTCACGACCGCCTTCGTGGTCGGCGCGGTCGGCGCCTGGCACCTCCTCAGGGACCGCGCCAACCCCCATGCGCGCAAGATGTTCTCGATGGCGATGTGGATGGCCGCGATCGTCACCCCGGCGCAGATCGTGGCGGGCGACATGCACGGGCTCAACACCCTCGAGCACCAGCCCGCCAAGGTGATGGCGATGGAGGGGCACTACCAGTCGCACCCCGAAGGCGCGCCGCTGATCCTGTTCGGCATCCCGGACAGCGAGGCGAAGACGGTGCGTTATGCCATCGAAATCCCCAAGGCATCCTCGCTGATCCTCAAACATGACTGGAACGCCCCGCTCGCCGGGCTCGACACGATCCCCGATGACGAGGAGCCGCCGGTGCCGGTCGTGTTCTGGAGTTTTCGCGTGATGGTGGGCATCGGCTTCGCGATGCTCGGGATCGGGCTGTGGAGCATGTGGGCGCGGTTCCGGGGCCGGCTCTACGACACACCCTGGCTGCACCGCGCCGCATTGGTGATGGGGCCCTCGGGCTTCGCCGCCGTCCTTGCCGGGTGGATCACCACCGAGGTCGGGCGCCAGCCTTTCGTCGTCTACGGCGTGCTGCGCACCGCCGACGCGGCGAGCCCGCTCGCCGCGCCCGCCGTGGCCGCCTCGCTGCTCGCCTTCGTGCTCGTCTACTTCGCGGTGTTCGGCATCGGCGTGTGGTACATCTGCAAGCTGATGGGCAAGACCCCTCAACCGGGCGAACCCGGCGTCAAGCGCGGCGACACCGGCCCGATCCGCACCGCCGGCATCACCCCCGGTCCGACGCAGAACCCGGGCGGCGAGGAGCCGTTGCCCGCCTCCAAGCCCGAGAAGGAGCCGGCGTGATCAACCCTGACCTCACCGTCATCTGGGCCTTCATCATCGCCTTCGCGGTCTTCGCCTATGTGGTGATGGACGGCTTCGATCTCGGCATCGGCGTGCTTTTCCCGACCTTCACCGTCGGGCGCGAGCGCGACCGGGCCATGAACTCGATCGCGCCGGTTTGGGACGGGAACGAGACCTGGCTGGTGCTGGGGGGAGGGGGCCTCTTCGCCGCCTTCCCGCTTGCCTATGCGGTGATCCTGCCGGCGACCTACCCGCTGATCATCGCCATGCTGCTCGGTCTTGTCTTCCGCGGCGTCGCCTTCGAGTATCGCTGGCGCGATCCGGGGCACCAGAGGTTCTGGGACCACGCCTTTACCGGAGGCTCCTTCGTCGCCGCGATGGCGCAAGGCATGACGCTCGGCGCGCTGCTGCAAGGCATCACGGTGGTCGACCGCGCCTATGCGGGCAGCTGGTTCGACTGGCTCACCCTCTACACCCTCCTCACCGGCCTCGGCACGGTCGCGGGCTATGCGCTGCTCGGCGCAACCTGGCTGATCTGGAAGCTCGACGGTCCCGAGCAGGCCCATGCGCGGAAGCTCGCGATCCGCGCCGGCGCCGCCACGATCGTGCTGATGGGCGCGGTCAGCCTCTACAACATCGGTCTCAAGCCCGAATATGCCGCCCGCTGGCTCTCCGCGCCCGAGATTTACTGGGTCGCCCCGGTGCCGATCGTCACCGCCATCGTCGCGCTGGCGCTGCTCCGGGCGATCCGGCGCGAGAGCCACTCGCGGCCCTTCTGGCTCGGCATCGCGCTGTTCTTCCTCGGGATGAGCGGGCTGGGCGTCACCATCTGGCCCTATGTCGTGCCCCCGGGCCTCACCATCTGGGACGCCGCGGCGCCGGAGCGCAGCCAGGTCTTCATGCTGGTCGGCGTCGCGATCACCATGCCGCTGATCATCGCCTACACCGCCTGGGCCTATTGGGTGTTCCGCGGCAAGGTGGCGGACGAGGGGTATCACTGATGTCCTCAAGTAGCGAAGCGGTAGGACACGAGTAATGCTCGCGCCGCCCGAGCCCGAACCGGAAAGGCCGCTCTGGCAGCGCCTCTTGTGGATGGCGGGCATCTGGGCGGCGAGCGTCACGGTGCTGGGGGTGGTCGCCTGGATCATCCGCCTGTGGATAGCCCCGTGACGGTGAAGGTCTGGTACGACGGTGCCTGCCCGCTGTGCCTGCGCGAGATTGCGCTGATGCGGCATCTCGACCGGCGCGGGCGCATCGCCTTCGTCGATGTCGCGGCCGGTGCCGACCCGTCCTGCCCGGTGGACCGCGCGGCGCTCCTCGCGCGTTTCCATGCCGAGGAGGACGGGGTGGTGCTGAGCGGTGCGGCGGCCTTTGCGGCGATGTGGCGCGCGATTCCGCTGCTGCGCCCGCTCGGCCTCGCGGCGCGGCATCCGCTGGTGTTCCGGATGCTCGAGGCGGGCTATGTCAGCTTCGTGCGGCTGCGCCCCCGGCTGCAACGCCTGCTTGCCTAGAAAGCCCTTGCCCTGACGTGCCGCATCGGCTGATCTGCCCGGCAAACATCACGGGAGAGAGACGCCGCATGACCTATTTCGGCGCGATGCAGAACGAGATCTACAACGCTGGCCTCCGAGGCATCCTGCCCACCTACCCGGTCGATTTCGCGACGCTGGAAAAGCGCGCGCACGAGGCGCTGGGGCCGAGCCTCACCAACTATGTCGCGGGCGGCTGCGGGGACGAGCACACGCAGGACCAGAACGCCGCCGCCTTCCGCCACTGGGGCATGGTGCCGCGGATGATGGTCGATTGCTCGGTGCGCGACCTGTCCGTCGAGCTCTTCGGCCACACCTATCCGACCCCACTGTTCATGGCGCCCATCGGCCTGAATGGAGAAGCCTCGCAGGACCGCCACGGCGACCTCGCCGCCGCCCGTGCCTCGGCGCTGACGGGGGTGCCGTTCTGCGCCTCGACCCTCGCCAACGACCCGCTCGAGGACGTGAAGGCCGCCTGCGGGGAGACGCCCGTCTGGTTCCAGCTCTACACGCCCAAGAACCGCGAGCTCGCCGAAAGCCTGATCCGCCGAGCCGAGGAGGCCGGCTACAGCGCGCTGGTGGTGACGCTCGACACCTGGGTGACGGGCTGGCGGCCGCGCGATCTCAACGCCTCGAACTTCCCGCAGCTGCGCGGCAAGGTGCTCCAGAACTACTTCACCGATCCCGTCTTCCGCTCGCTGCTTGCGCGCCCGCCCGAGGAGGACCCGGCGGCGGCGATCTTCACCTGGGCGGCGACCTTCGGGCAGGTGCTGACCTGGGACGACATGGCGTGGTTCAGGTCGGTGACGAAGCTGCCGATCGTGCTCAAGGGCATCTGCCACCCCGACGACGCGCGCCGCGCGGTCGATACGGGGGCGGACGCGATCTATTGCTCGAACCACGGCGGGCGGCAGGCGAACGGCGGGATCGCGACCATCGACTGCCTCGCTGATGTGGTAGCGGCGGCGGGCGACACCCCGGTGCTGTTCGACAGCGGCGTGCGCTCGGGCACCGACGCGGTGAAGGCACTGGCCCTGGGCGCGCGCGCGGTCGGGGTGGGGCGGCCCTACACCTATGGCCTGGCGCTCGGCGGAGCGGAGGGGGCCGCATGGGTGCTCCGCTCGATCCTCGCCGAGGCGGACCTGCTGATGGCGGTCAACGGCTACCCGACGCTCGCCGACGTGCGCGCCGCGGGGGCGCGGCGCACCGATCGTTAGGGGCTTTGCCAAACCAGGAGGCCCGGGCGCTCCTCCGCGGTCGACCTTGTTGACGTAGTCGTAACCATTTCTGCGCAGTCTGGCGTTACGACTCGTTTTATCCACAGTTTTGGTGTTAGCTGCGGCAACAAAAACAAAGCTCGATTCGGGGACGCGACCCATGGAAAGACCGACTATCTGGTCGAGCCGACCAGATCCGATGCGCCGTACCGTTTGCCTCCACGACGAGCATTCGCGGCGCGCGCGCTACGGCCGCTTGCAGCCGATGGAAGGCCGCCGGTCGCTGCTGTCGCGTCTCGCCGCGATCATCCAGACCGCCTGAGGCGGGTTCAGCCGCCCGCCTTCGCCAGCATCACCAGCTTGGTGTCGGTGAAGGCGAGGTAGCCTTCCTCGCCGCCTTCCGATCCGAACCCGCTGTCGCCGACCCCGCCGAAGGGCGTCTCGGGGGACGATACGATCAGCTGGTTGATCCCGACCATCCCCGCGCGTAGCGCCCGGCCGAGGTAATGCGCCTCGTCGAGGTCTGCGGAAAAGGCATAGGCGGCAAGGCCATAGCGCAGGCTGTTGGCGATTCCGACCGCATCCTCGATCCTCTCGAAGGGCACGATCCCGGCGATGGGGCCGAAGGGCTCCTCGGTCATGAAGCGGCTGTCGGGTGCGGGGTTGGCGATCACCGTGGGCGGGAAGAAATACCCCTGTCCGGGAAGCGCCGCGCCCCCGGCGACGACCTCGCCGCGGCCTTCGCCGGCATCGGCAACCACCTCTTCCATCGCGGAAATCCGCCGCGGATGGGCGAGGGGCCCCATGTCGACGCTCTCGTCCGCGCCGGGGTCGCCGACCTTGATCTTGCCCGCCCGCGCGGCGAACTCGGCAACGAAGTTGTCGTAGATCTCGCGGGCCACGAGGAAGCGGGTGGGGGAGACGCAGACCTGCCCGGCGTTGCGGAACTTGGTCGCCGCGCACATCGCCACGGCGCGCTCGAGATCGGCATTTTTGCTCACGATAACAGGCGCATGGCCGCCGAGTTCGGGGGCGAAGCGCTTCATGTGGCTGGCCGCCAGCGCGCCGAGCTGCTTGCCCACCGCGGTCGAGCCGGTGAAGCTCACCTTGCGGGTGACGGGCGAGGTGATGAGGTGCTCGGCGATCGGGCCCGGGTCGCCGTGGACGAGGTTCAGCACGCCTGAAGGCACCCCGGCATCGACGAAGCATTCAACCAGCATCTGCGCCGCGCCGGGCGTGTTCTCGGCGGGCTTGAGGATCGCGGTGCAGCCCGCGGCGAGCGCGCCGGCGATCTTCTTGGCGGGGAGGTTGATCGGAAAGTTCCAGGGGGTGAGCAGCACCGCAGGGCCGATCGGCTCGTGCGTCACGATCTGCGCGAGGAGTTGGGAGCCGCGCGTCGGGATCAGTCGGCCGCCGCGGCGCTTGGCCTCTTCGCCAAGGAAATCAATGACGTCGGCCGAGCCGATGATCTCGCCCACGGCCTGCGCCTTGGGCTTTCCCATCTCGGCGGTGATGACCCGGGCGATCTCGCCCGCCCGCTCGCGCAGGAGGTCGGCGGCGCGGCGCAGGATCGCGTGGCGCTCGGCGCCCGGGGTGGCGCTCCATGCCGGGAAGGCGTCGCCCGCCGCCTTGAGCGCGGCGTCGAGCTGGGCGGTCGAGGCCTTGGGGCACTGGCCGATGACGGCGCCGGTCGCGGGGTTCACGACGTCCATCGCGCCGGCCTCGCCCGTTTCGATCCACTGGTCGGCGATGAAGAGCTTGAGGGTCGGATAGGCGGTCATGGGAGGGGTCCTCGGGTTTCGGCGGGGCGGTGTTTCACGTGAAACATCGTTTTGGCGGGGGTCTCAGGCGGGTCTAGGAGGGGTCTAGCACGGGTCAAGCGGGGGTCTGGACCGCCACGACGCGCTG
>VFQR01002433.1_pt1 | contig 11896 bp, 12 predicted proteins | sample 3512321 | NCBI WGS metagenome assembly VFQR01 (sample SAMN10412374, study PRJNA504923) | tailings metagenome | isolation source: Relicate 3 Philex TSF1 revegetated site | place: Philippines: Tuba, Benguet | collected 2017-08-29
AGGTGTGGAGCCGCTTCTCCACCCAGTGGTACAGCTCGATGTGGAACAACACCCAGCTGACGGGCGCGGTGAAGTCGTCGTTCGGCGCCGCCGCCGTCGCCGCGCTCATCGCCGTGGTGCTCGGCACGCTCGCCGGCATCGCGCTGGCCCGACGGCCCGGCCGCTGGACCATCGCCTTCATGGCCGTGCTGCTGCTCGTGCTCACCACGCCCGAGATCGTCGACGCCACCGGCATGCAGCTGCAGTTCGTGGCGCTCGGCGGGATCTTCCGCCAGGGCCTGGTGCCGCTGTGGATCGGCCAGTCCATCTTCTCGGCAGCCGTCGTCACGCTGATCGTGCGCGCCCGCGCCGCCGGGATGGACGACTCGCTCGAGCACGCGGCCGCCGACCTGTTCGCCCGCCCCGCGGCGGCGTTCCGCCAGATCACGCTGCCGCTCGTGGCGCCGGCCATCCTCGCCGGCGGGCTCCTGGCGTTCACGTTCGCGCTCGACAACGTGATCATCAGCGACTTCGTGAAGGCGCCCGGCACGAACACCTTCCCCACCTACGTGTTCGGCCTCGCCCGCACCGTCCGCCGCCCGGAGATCAACGCCATGGCGACCCTGCTGATCGGGGTCACCCTGCTGTCGCTGCTCATGGCGGCGATCATCCTGCGGCGCAGCGGCGACGACACCTCGAAGGTGGCCGCCACCCTCACCGGCAACTGACGCCGTGCGGGTGGTCGTCGTCGGAGCGGGCTTCGCCGGGCTCACCTGCGCACGCCTGCTGCGCGACGGTGGCGCCGACGTGGTGCTGCTGGAGGGCGGCCGACGCACCGGTGGCCGGGCCCGCACGGTGCGCCGCGGCTTGCTCGGCGGCCGCCACGTGGAGACGGGTGCGGAGTGGGTGGACACCCACCACCGGCGCATGCTCGCCCTCCTCGAGCGCTACGGGCTGCGCCTCGAGGGTGCCGGGCAGCAGTGGACCACGCTGCGGCGGATGCTGATCGTCGACGGGCGCGTGCTGGGGCCGGAGGACGTGCGCGCGCTCGAGCCGACCATCGACGACGACCTCGAGCGCTACGAGGCGGCCTTCGAGGCCGTCGCCGCCGGCATCGCCGACCCGTCGGCCCCCGAGCTGCACCCCGAGGCGGCCCGACACGACGCCCGGTCGATGGCCGACGTGGCTCGCGACGTGGGTCTGGCCCCTCTCGCGGCGCTGGTGGCGGCCAGGGCGAGCCAGGGCGAGTTCGCCGCCGAGCAGCGGGAGGTCTCGTCGCTGTTCGTGGCGCAGCAGCGGGCGCAGATGGCAGCCGCCGGAGCGCACGGCGTGGTGCGCGCCCACCGGGTGGTGGGAGGACTGGGTTCGCTGGTGGAGCGGCTCACGCTCGACGTGGGCGACGTGCTGGCGGCGGGCGAGGCGGTGGAGGCGGTCGACTGGGACGGCTCCGGCGGGCCGGGCGGCGTCACCGTGCACACCCCCGCGCGTTCGATCACCGCCGACCACGTGGTGCTGGCGTGCTCGCTGGTGGCGGTGCGGGCGATCACCTTCCGGCCGGGGCTGCCGCCGGCGCTCGCCGCCGCGGTGGCCGGCGTGGGCTACGGCACGGTCACCAAGACGGCCGTCCAGTTCGCGAGGCGGTCGTGGCCGAGCGGCTACGCCACCACCAGCTCGCCGGTGCAGCGGCTGTACGAGGCCACCGTCGACCAGCCGCCCGCGCCGGGCCACGACGCCGACGAGCTCGCGGTCCTCATGGCCTACACGGGCGGCGACGGAGGACGGCGCCTCGCCGAGCTCGACGAGGCGGCGCGGATCGCGCTCGTGGCCGACGACGTGCGCACGCAGCTCCGCCTCGACCCGGCGGCGGTGCCGATCGGTGCCACCACCCGCGCCTGGTCGACGCACCCGCGCTACGGCGGCGCGTACGCCGCCTACGGGCCGGGCCAGGTGACGGCTCACTGGCGCGTGCTGCGCGAGCCGTGCGGGCCGATCCTGCTCGCCGGGGAGCACGTGGCCACGTGGACCGGGTACCTCGAGGGCGCGGTGGAGAGCGGCGAGGCGGTGGCCGCCCGCCTGCTGCACGCCTGACGAGGCGCCACCGCCGGCCGCCGAACTTCGGCACGACGACGTGGCTCAGCCACGGTGTGGTGCCAAAGTTGGGATTCAGCATGTGTCGTGTCCGATAACATCCGCCTATGGAGTCGCCGGCTGTCACCCTGCAGCAGCTGGCCTACGTGGTGGCCGTCGCCGACCACCGCAACTTCGGACGTGCAGCGGCGGCGTGCTTCGTCTCCCAGCCGGGCCTCAGCACGCAGGTGCGCGAGGTGGAACGGCGCCTCGGCGTGGTGCTGTTCGAGCGGACGAGCCGCGGTGTGCTCGTCACCGCGGCGGGGGAGGAGGTGGTCGGGCGAGCACGGGCGGTCCTGCGCGACGTGCGCGACCTCGTGGAGGCGTCCCGCGCCGTGGGCGACGCGATGAGCGGGCGGCTCGAGCTGGCGCTCATCCCCACGCTCGCCCCCTACGTCATGCCGCCCGTCGTGGCCACCCTCACCAACCGGTTCCCCGACGTCCAACTCCTGCTGCGCGACCTGCGCACCCACGACCTGCTCGACGCCATCCGCGACGGCGTCGTCGACCTCGGCATCGTCGCCACCGTGGTGGAGGAGCCCGACCTCGCGGACGTGCCGCTCGGCTGCGACCCGTTCCTCGTGGCCGTCGGGCCGCACCACCCGCTGGCCCGCGGGACCGGACCCGTGCGCTGGGAGCAGCTGCAGGACCAGCCGGTGCTGCTGCTGGAGGAGGGGCACTGCCTGCGCGAGCAGACCGCCGACGCCTGCGCCATCGGTCAGCTGACCGTCCACGACCTCCACGCCACGAGCCTCACGTCGCTCACCCAGATGGTGGCCGCCGGGGTGGGGATCACCCTGCTCCCGTCGACGGCAGCGTCGCTGGAGGCGCGGCCCGGCAGCGGCGTGGTCGTGCGCCGCCTCCGCCCTCCCGTGCCGGAGCGGGAGGTGCGCATGGTGTGGCGCCGGTCGTCGCCCCGGGGCGGCGCCTACGAGGAGCTCGCCCGGCTCCTGCGTCCGGCGCTGGGCTTGCGAAGGCCTGCACTAGCCTGAGGCCACAATGCCTCCAAGTACCACCGCAACCCGTCTCCGCCACCACCGGGGGGACGGCCCCCCTCGGGTGGCGATCGCGCCAGAAGGCTCACCGTCGTGGATGGCCGACGCGGTCGTCGCCGGCGGCGGCCACGTGGTGCCGCTCCACGACGCGGAGGCGCTCGTGTGGAGTTCGGCTGCGCACGCCGACCAGCTGCAGCGCACCGTGGAGGACCACCCCGACCTGCAGTGGGTGCAGCTGCCCTTCGCCGGCGTCGAGCAGTTCGTGCACCTCGTCGACGACGAGCGCGAGTGGACCTGCGGCAAGGGGGTCTACGCGGAACCGGTGGCCGAGCTCGCTCTCGGGCTCGCCCTGGCCGGGATGCGCGGCATCGGCGGCTACGCGCGGGCGACCGCCTGGTCCGATCCGCGCGGGCGGTCGCTCCAGGGCGCCCACGTCACGGTCCTCGGCGGCGGTGGCATCACCGAGTCGTTGATCCGCCTGCTCACGCCGTTCGACTGCCGGATCACCGTGGTGCGCAACCACGTGCGGGAGATGGAGGGTGTCGACGAGGTGGTGGAGGCCGACCGCTACATCGACGCGCTGGTGGGCGCCGACCTCGTCGTGCTCGCCCTCGCGCTCACTCCCGACACCGAGGGGATGCTCAGCCGCAACGAGTTCGAGCTGATGGAGGACCACGCGTGGGTGGTCAACGTGGCGCGCGGCCGCCACATCGTCACCGACGACCTGGTGTGGGCGCTGCGCGAGGGTGTCATCGGTGGAGCGGCGCTCGACGTGACCGACCCGGAGCCGCTGCCCGACGACCACCCGCTCTGGACGCTGCCGAACTGCATCATCACGCCACACGTCGGCTCCACGTGGGAGATGGCCGTGCCGCTGTTGTCGGAGCGCATCGCCACCAACGTGCGCCGCTTCGCCGACGGCGAGGAGCTCGTCGGGCCGGTCGACCCCCACCTGCGGTACTGAGGCGCTCCCAGGGGCTGACCACCCGTGACCGTGAGCAAGCCGCTCGATGCCGCGACCATCGTCGGCCTCCTCGCCGACGACGACCGGCGGCTCGTGGTGGCGGCGATCGAGCTGGGCCACACCACCATCGACGCCATCGCCGCGGCCACGCCGCTCCCCGCGCCGCGGGTGGCGCGCGCCGCCGGCCGCCTCGCCGAGGCGGGTCTCGTCATCCACCTCGACGGCGCGCTGCACGTGGTGGGCGCAGCCTTCCGTCGAGCCGCTCGCGAGGCGCTGTCGAGGCCGCCCTCCGACGAGCACCGCGACCTGCCCGACGACGTGCGCAAGGTGATGGCTGCCTTCGTGTCCGAGGGGCGACTGACGTCGATCCCCACGACGCACTCCAAGCGCCTCGTCGTGCTCGACTGGCTCGCCCAGGACTTCGAGCCCGGCAGGCGCTACAGCGAGTCGATGGTCAACCTCGTCCTCGGCAGGCGGCATCCGGACACTGCGGCGCTGCGCCGGTACCTGGTGGACGAGGGCTTCCTCGACCGCGAAGCCGGCGAGTACTGGCGCAGCGGCGGGTCGACACCACCGTGAGCAGCCGGCCGGGGACGCCCGACCACTACCAGCGCCTCGGGGTGGCACGGGACGCGTCTTCCGATGACGTCCGCCGCGCGTACCGCCGCGCCGCCCGCGACGCCCACCCCGACCGGCACGGCGAGGTCTCGGCGGCGCGCATGGCCGAGGTGAACGAGGCGTGGCGCGTGCTCGGCGACGCCGCCCGCCGTCGCCAGTACGACGAGCAACTGCGGCTGGGCGCCCACGGTGGCGCGGCGGACGGGGTGCGTGCCACCTCGACGGCGGGACCTCCCGCCGCCCCGCCGAGGGCCTCGTCGAGCCCGCCGCCGCCCCTGCCGGCACCGAACTTCCCGTGGCGGTTCCTGCTGTTCATGGCCTTCGCCGGCATCGCCGTCGTCCTCATCGCCGCCGTGTTCACCGACCCGGCGTCGCCACCGGCTCCCGACGGGATCCTGCGGGCCGGCGACTGCGTGCGCATCGACGAGGTCGCCATCGAGGCGTCCGAGGTGCCCTGCAACGGGCCCCACGACGGGGTGGTGCGCAACCTCGTCCCCTTCGGCGACCAGTGCCCCGGCGACACCTTCGGCGTGCGCGATCGCCAGGGGATGGGCATCGCCTGCCTCATGCCGCCGGCCGCCCCCGACGGGGCCGCGCCCGCAGACGGGGGGTGGCGCTGATGGCGGCTGGGTCCGAGCTCGCGGTCCTGCAGGCGCAACTCGAGCGGTGGGCCGGCGCCCACTACCACGAGGGGGCCGTCGTCCGCGAGCTCCGCGCGATGCCCGGCCACGCCGGGTTGTCGTTCGGCTTCAGCGTGGCCGATCCGACGGGCGAGCTCGACCGGCTCGTGGTGCGGATGCCACCGAAAGGCGTCCGGCGTGCGGGCAACACCGACGTCCTCCGCCAGGTGCCACTCCTGCGCGGCCTGGCCGCCGCCGGGGTGCCGGTGGCGCCGCTCGTGTGGTGGGACGCCGACGAGCGGTGGTTCGACGTGCCGTACTTCATGACCCGGTTCCTGCCGGGGCACACCTACGACGTCAGGAGCCCGGCGCCGGAGGTCGCCGACCTCGCCTGCGCGGACGTGCTGCGCGCCGCGGTCGAGGCGCTCGCGCAGGTGCACGCCGTCGATCACGAGGTCGCGCTCGCCGGCTGGGAGGCGCCGCGGGAGCTGGCGGCGGAGATCGAGTTCTGGGTGCCGCTGCTGGCCAAGGCCGCGGAGCCCGGATGGGCCGAGCTCGGCCGGCGCACGCACGACCTGCTCGTCCGCAACGTGCCCGCCGACCCGCGCGTGGGCGTGTTTCACGGCGACTTCCAGACGAACAACGTGCTGTTCCGCGCCGGGGGGCCCAGCGCCGCACCCGTCGAGGTCGTGGCCGTGCTCGACTGGGAGATCAGCGGCATCGGCGCGCAGCTGCTCGACCTCGGGTGGCTGCTGTTCATGCTCGATGCCGGGTCGTGGGCCGAGGGACACGGTGCCCTCGCGCACGTCCCGCCGTTCGAGCAGCTCGTCGGCTGGTACGCGGCCGCGTCGGGGCGGCCGGTCGAGCTCGACGACGTGGCCTTCTACCGCGCGCTCTCCGGGTACCGCTTCGGGGTGATCAGCGGGCTGAACGTGATGCTGCACCGCACGGGGAAGCGGCCGGACCCGGAGTGGGAGCGGATCGCCCTGTCGGTGCCGTCGATGTTCACGCGGGCGTGCGAGCTGTTGGGGTGACTGGTAGCCTGCCCACCCGCAACCGGGGCGATTAGCTCAGTCGGCTAGAGCGCTACGTTCACACCGTAGAGGTCACAGGTTCGAGCCCTGTATCGCCCACCCCGGACACCACCTCAGCTGCGATCGGCCCCGCCCCGGCGGGGCCTCGTCGTTCTCCGGTGCGCCGGCCTCCGACGGCGAGATGGCAGCGTTGTCGTCGACTCCGACGTCTGGCGTGTGCTTGACGACCGCCGGGACGGTCGAAGACAACCAGCGGTTGTCACTTGCTCACTGGACAACCTAGAGTTGTCGCATGGAACCCACGCCGCTCGTCGGGACCGTCCGCCTGGACGACCTCATCGCCGCGATCCGCACGGTCCACGACGACGAGCTCGAACAGCTCACCAGTGCGATGATCGCTGCAGATCACCTGGGGGACCTCGCCGACCACCTGATCGGCCACTTCGTCGATCAGGCGCGTCGTTCGGGTGCCTCGTGGACCGACATCGGACGTGCCATGGGAGTCACGAAGCAGGCGGCGCGCAAGCGGTTCCTCCCCAAGGACCCTGGCGACGTCAGCGACGCGAGCTCGCAGGACTTCAGCCGGTTCACCCCTCGGGCGAAGAACTGCATCGTGGCCGCCCACAACGTCGCGGTCGCCGCCGGACACCCGACGGTGCAGCCGGGACACCTCGTCCTCGGCCTGCTCGCCGAGCCCGAAGCGCTCGCCGCGAAGGCCATGAAGCAGGCCCTTCCCCTGTCGAAGATCCGCACGGCCGTGACCGCGAGCCTTCCAGCCGAAGGCCCCGCCACCGACGGCCTGACGCCGTACGACGACCAGTCGAAGAAGATCCTCGAGTTGACCTTTCGCGAGGCTCTTCGGCTCGGCCACAACTACATCGGGACGGAACACATCCTGCTCGCGCTCCTCGACGCAGAGGCAGGAGACGGCCTGCTCTCATCGCTCGGGCTCACCAAGCCCGACACCGAGGCTCGCCTGATCAGCCTGCTGGGCCGCGCACGATGAGCCGCGGCGTGGCACGTGATCGTGCGGACACCGGGTCGCGTCGCCCTCCGCCCCATCCTTCGTGTGCCGTGGCGACAGCGGGTGGGCATACCGGCGGCTGATGGAACCCGATGATCGCGACAAGTTGACGGCATGGTGGCTGGGGATCGCTCCTTCCCGCCAGGAGGAGTTGCTCACGGAGCCCCGGCCGCCCCTGCCCTGGCTCGACGAGAGCATCGCCGGCGCGGGCCTCGACGCCGGTGAGGTCGAGCGCTTCCTGGACGAGAGGCGCGGTGAGCTCGAACCGACCCGTGACGCCGGGATGAGCCCTCCGCCGCACACCACCGATTGACCGTCAGCGACGGTCCAGCACCTCCAGCAGCGTCGCCGCGAAGGCCGCCGGATCGTTGGCCGGCGACCACTCGCTGGATGCGAAGCCGCCGTGGTCGCCGGGGAAGATCACGGGCTCCACCCCGAGCAGGCGGGCCAGCGCTTCTCCGCCGCGGCGGGCGATGCCCCCGTCGCCGAGCGCGCCGATGGCGGCGACGATCCGCACGGGCGAGGCGCGGAGCGCGTGGGCGTCGGGCAGGAACGGCGGCATCGCGAGGTTGCCGCCGAGCAGCAGGTCGTCTCGGGAGCCGTCGTCCTCGGTGGGCAGGCCGAACTGGGCGGGGTCCGGTGCCGGCCGGTCGAGGTAGTCGTCGGGCGGCAGGCCCTGGTGCATCACGAGCTGGATGAACTTCGCCAGGGCCTGTCCCGAGCCGTGCCGGTGGTAGGTCTGCACGATGTCGGCGAAGGCGGCCATCGCGATCCGGCCGTCGTCCAACAACGTGACCAACGGCGGCTCGTGGGCGACGAACGTGACGACGTCGGCGGGGTGGGTGGCCACCCAGTGCAGGCCGCACATCGCCCCGCCGCTCGACCCGAACGCGTCGACCGGGCCGAGCCCGACCGCATCGACCACCCGGTGGTAGTCCTCCGCGTGCACCTCCACCGTGAGCTCCGCATCCAGGTCGCGGGAGCTGCGGCCGATGCCCCGCGGGTCGTAGGTGATCACGGTGCGGTCCTCCACGCGGGCGACGAGCTGCTCGAACCCGGAGGCGTCCATGGGCGACCCGAAGACGAACTCATCGGCCGGTGGGGGACCGGCGGGCGCTCACCCGACGCGGTCGTGGTGGGCGCCGACGATGAACACGGCCAGCACCGCCGGCTCCGCGCCCGAGTTCGACCACCGGTGCCGGGTGCCGTTCTGCACCACCGTGTCCCCCGGACCCATGGTCCGTTTCCGGCCGTCGTCGAGCTCCAGCGTGACCTGCCCGGACAGGACCACCTCGAAGTCGATCGTCGCGGTGGTGTGCATCCCGGGATCGTCGACCTCCATGTGGCCGGCCAACCCTGGCAGCCGCTCCTCCAGCTCGGCGAGGGCGGCCGAGACGTCGAGGTCGGCGGGAGCGCCGGCGCCGCCGTCGGGCGGCACCGTGAAGAACCCGAACCGGAACCCGCCGACCGGCGGGAAGTAGGCGTGGTGGGCGGGCAGCGCCCCGTCGTCGGGGAAGCGGGGCGCCTCGTCGGCGCCCCAGAGCCGGTGGAACTCGCTGCCCGGCAGGAGCGCGAGCGTGACCGGTGGGACCCGCTCGTCGCTCACGAACACCGCCTTGCCCTCGGCGTCGTGACCCGTCACCACTCGTCGTACGTCCATGCGTCCTCCCTCGGGCTCGCGTCCAGGGTAAGCGCACGGCCGTGCGCGATCCCGAGCCGAGGACGGGTGCGGTGCAGTCGCGGTGGTGGCTACCCGCGGCGGCCGACGTAGGCCAGGTACCTGGTCTGGTCGTCGGCGTCGGCGGCGACGTCGAGGCGCGGCCCGAACATCCCGTCGGCGCGCATCACCTCCTCCGGCATCGCCCCGATCGACGCGACCATGCGCTGCAGCTGCTCGGCGTCGAGGCGGTCGTCCTGCCCGGTGGCGCGGGCGAGGTCCCACGTGTGCGTGAACACGTCGCCGACGACGATCATGTCCACGGTCTCGGCCAGCGACTGGGTGCTGAAGGGCGTCGTCACGGGTCGCGCCGCCACGGCGGGGTCGGCCAGCGCTGCCGCCAGCGTGCCGCGCACGGCCTCCCACGCCGCCGCCGGATCGTCCTGCACCGACGGTGCCTCCGGGAACTCGACTCCCTGCGCGGTGAAGAAGTCGCGGATCCACGCCGTGAGGTGCCCGACCACGTCCCGCGCCGACCAACCCGCACAGGGCGACGGAGCGTCCCACCCGTCTGGGGGCACGCCCCGCACCCGGTCGGAGAACTGGCTGGTGATGCGCTCGTAGCGCTCGACGATGTCACGCATGGTCAGCTGGACGTGCCACGGGGGTGGAACTCATCGCGTCGGGGTCGGAGCCCCGACGCCGTCAGTCACCCCCGTGCTCGCGGAAGTACTCCCACTCGTCCACGCGCTCGCCTGTCGCCAGCACGCAGATCCCCCGCTGGCTTCCGTCCGGATCCGTGACGATGTCCACTGTCCCGCCCTCCTCTTCGCAGAACACGGACGCAGGGTTGGGCACCTGCACGTCGTCGTTGTCCTCGTCGGAGCAGGCGGGGCCGAGCAGCACCACGACGGCCAGGGCGAGTGGGACGGCGGCGGCGGGTGTGCGGCGGAGCACGTGAGGCACACGGCGATGTTCCGCGTCACCCGCGCCGTGCACCAGTGCCGAAGGACCCGGTCGCCGAGCCCGCAGCTGCCGTGCTGCGACCGCCGAGCGCCGAGCGGCCGTGACCTTGTGCCCTTCCGATGCGCCGTGAGGCCGGGGGACACTGGCACCGAGCGAACGAGGAGGCCGGTGATGCACGTGTTCCAGGACGTCCGCGGGGTCGCATGGTTCGGGGAGCTGGGTCGCGACGACGCGGCCACGGCCGGCGGGAAGGGCGCGAACCTCGGCGAGATGGCCCGCGCCGGCATGCCGGTGCCGCCCGGCTTCGTGATCACCGCCGATGCCTACCTGGCGGCGATGGACGAGGCCGACGCTCGTGCCGACCTGCAGCGGGCCTTCGCCGACACGATGAGGCGAGCCGACACCCCGGGCGAGCTCGCCGCCGGCGCGCAGCGGCTCCGGGCGATGGTGCACGACGCCGGCATCCCCCCGTCCCTGCGCCAGCAGATCCTCGACGCCTACCACCGCCTGGGCCACGGCGCGGCGGTGGCGGTCCGCTCGTCGGCCACGTCGGAGGACACGGCAGGCACGTCGTTCGCCGGGATGCACGAGACCTTCGCGAACGTCGTCGGCGACGACGCCGTGCTCCGCCGTGTGGTCGACTGCTGGTCGTCGCTCTACGGCGAGCGGGTCATCGCCTACCGCGCCAGCCACGGCCTCGACGAGGAGCCGTCGATCGCCGTGGTGGTGCAGGAGCTGGTGCCCTCGCAGCGCGCCGGCGTGATGTTCACCGCCGACCCCGCCACCTCCGACCGCAACCGCATCGTCATCGAGGGGGCGTACGGCCTCGGCGAGGTGGTGGTCTCGGGAGAGGTGGAGCCCGACACCTACGTGGTGGCCAAGGAGCCGTTCGGCATCGTGCAGATCCGCCGCGGCAGCCAGCGGGAGAAGCTCGTCGGGCGTGCGGACGGCACGGTCGGGCGCGAGGAGCTCGACGACGAGGAGCGGGCCCGGCGGGTGTTGACCGACGACGAGGTGCTCGAGCTCGCCCGGCTGGGAGAGCGGGTCGAGTCGCACTACGGCGAGCCGCAGGACACCGAGTGGGCGATCGCCGGCGGCCGGTTGTTCCTCCTGCAGGCCAGGCCGATCACCACCCTCTCGGTCCCGGCCGAGCAGGAGGGCGCTGACGCCCGGGCCGACCACGTGGTGCTGGTGCGCGGGCTCGCGGCCTCCACGGGCAGCGCGTCGGGGCGGGTGCGCGTGCTGCACACGCCGCAGGAGGGCGCCCGCCTCGTGGCGGGTGAGGTGCTGGTCGCGCCGATGACGAACCCGGACTGGGTGCCGACGATCCGTCGCGCCGCCGCCGTGGTCACCGACGGTGGGGGGATGACCTGCCACGCCGCCATCGTGTCCCGCGAGCTCGGCGTGCCGTGCGTGGTGGGAGCGCGCACCGCGACGACCGCCCTGCACGACGGTCAGCTCGTGACGGTGGACGGGCGCGAGGGCGTGGTCGTGGAGGGCGAGCTCGAGGTCGCGTCGCGGGCGCCGACCGTCGGTGCCCCCGCCGCCGCTGCCCCTGCCCCGGCGGCCGTGGAGGCTCTGGCCACACGGCTGTACGTGAACCTCGCCATGGCCGACCACGCCGACGAGGTGGCGGCGATGCCGGTGGACGGCGTCGGCCTGCTGCGCGCCGAGTTCCTGCTCACCGATGCGTTGGGCGGCCTGCACCCGCGCGAGCTGCTGGCCCGCGGCGGGCGCGAGGAGTTCCTGGAGCGGATGTCGAGCTCGCTGCTGCGGATCACCCGCCCGTTCGCCCCCCGTCCCGTCGTGTACCGGACGATCGACTTCCGGACGAACGAGTTCCGCGGCCTCGAGGGCGGGGAGCAGTTCGAGGCGGTCGCCAGGGCCGTCCGCGACGAGATCACGCCGCGCT
>VFQR01002434.1_pt1 | contig 11894 bp, 8 predicted proteins | sample 3512321 | NCBI WGS metagenome assembly VFQR01 (sample SAMN10412374, study PRJNA504923) | tailings metagenome | isolation source: Relicate 3 Philex TSF1 revegetated site | place: Philippines: Tuba, Benguet | collected 2017-08-29
GACCTGACCGCCAAGGAGTTCGGGCTACTGGAGCTCTTCATGCGACGCCGCGGTGAGGTCCTTCCTCGGACGCTGATTGCGTCGCTGGTGTGGGACATCAATTTCGACAGCGACAGCAATGTGATCGACGTGGCGGTGCGGCGACTGCGCGCCAAGATCGACGATGGCTTCGACACCAAGCTCCTGCAGACGGTGCGAGGCATGGGCTACGTTCTCGACGAACCCGATCACTGATTGCAGGCAAGCATGTCACTCACCGCGCGTCTGACCATTCTGTTCGCGGGTGTTGTTGCGCTCGTTTTGGCCGGTTTCTCGACGCTCGTGTTTCGGGAAACAAGCGCGCATTTCATCGAACTGGATCGCTCGCTGTTGATGAGCAAGGTGCACCTTGTGGAAGAAGCGGTTCAGGCGAGCCAAACCGAGGACGATTTGCGCCGTCGACTGGCCACGAGCACACATGGTCATGACGGCCTGTACCTTCGGGTCAGCGGCCATTCAGGCGTGCTGCTGGAGCAGGGCGACCTCAGCATGCCCGATGCCGTGCGGGAAGGTTTGGAGACAAGTCTCCAAGGCCTGGCCTGGCGTGACACCAATGGCAGCCTGTACGCCCAGCGCTTCGTGCTGGATTTGGGCGCCAACGCGCCCGGGCAGATATCGGTGACCGCGGCCGTCGATACGAGCCATCACCGGCACTTTCTCGATGACTTGACGCTCAAGATCGCGGGCTACGCGTTGGTCGCCGTGTTGGCCGGCACCTTGCTAGGGTGGATGGCAAGCCGAGGCGGCCTCAAGCCATTGACAGCCATGAAGGCGCGAGCTGAGCGCCTGAGCGCCCAGCACCTGGCCGAGCGCATGCCCGCCGAGAGTGTCCCTCGGGAAATGCGCGAACTGGCCCTGTCGCTCAACAACATGCTGGATCGCCTGCAAGCCGACTTCGAGCGCCTCAGCGCGTTTTCATCGGACCTGGCTCATGAGATGCGCACGCCCGTGAGCAATTTGCTGACCGCTGCGCAGGTCACGCTCGCACAGCAGCGAACGCCGCAGGACTATCACAGCAGCCTGGCCACCATATCGGAAGAACTTCAGCGCCTGGCGCGCACGATTTCCGACATGTTGCTGTTGGCCAAGACCGAAAACTTGCATGAATTGCCTTTGCGCGAACCTGTGGACCTGGTGGCAGAGGCCCGGTCAATCGTGGAGTTCTACGAGGCTGTGGCCAGCGAAAAGTATCTGACCATCGGTGTCGATGGCGTCGGCGAAGTGGCGGGCGACCGATTGATGATTCGCCGTGCCATCAGTAATCTGCTCTCCAACGCCGTGCGGCACGCCGATGCTGGCTCTACCGTGTCGATTGTGGTGAGACCATCCGATACCGGTGTAGTGCTGGCGGTCAGCAACCTCGGTCCGCATATTCCGGTTGCATCCCACCAGCAGCTTTTTGATCGCTTCGTGCGCCTGAGCCCCGGCCGAAGCCGGGACGCTTCCGAGGGGGTGGGCTTGGGGCTTCCCATCACCAAGGCCATCATGCACGCTCACCACGGCGAGGTGACGGTGCGCTCCGCAGACGGGGTCAACACGTTCGCGCTCGAGTTCACGACCCGCTAGCGCGATCGCCAGGAATGGGGTCAGTGGTTGCTGTGCCCCTTGCTTAGCAGATACGACAGGCGTGCGACCTCGTTGCTCGTGACGGGGACCTGCTTGTCACTCGCCGTCAGAAGTGTCGCGCCCGCGCGCAGATACTCGGCTCGGCCGAAGCGATCTTCCTTGGCCATCTTGCCGTCCTTGAACAGGTAGAGGGCGCCGCCATCCTTGAGTGGCGTGACCTCGGCAGCGGCCTGGCGCGCGGCGTCGCCTGCAAAAACAGAGGCGCTGGCAAACAGCAGCGCGGCAATGACAAACTGGGATTTCATGGCGTTTCCTTGCTGATGCCCGGGGTGCTGCTGCACGCCCCGGGGTACGTGAGTACGCCGCCACGATAGGGCGCCGGCCATGACGCCATCCCTGCAAGCCCATTACATCTTCGTCAGGTGCTCCGCTGGACGCCATATCCGGCTCAGCAGCCGGAGCGCAGTCAAAAGGCGTTACCAATCAACGACGCCAAACTCAGGATCATCGTCTGGGCCGCGCTCAAGGAGAAAGCAACCCGCCCGTCAACGGTTACAGAACACCTGCCGCCACCGCAACGCCCTACGTTTTGTGCAGATGGTTCCTGTTGAATACGCCAGCTGACGGTTCGCTGAACGTACCGCGGGACAACCAGTGACGTGCGTTATCGAATACAGAAGTGCTTACATCTCCAGATCCAACGTCGAGATGGCTGAGGATGGTGTCTGATCTCCCGAAATGGGAGTCAGCGACCCGCTGGCCTCCATCCACCTATCCTTTTCCGGATACACCCTGGCGGCGAACGACTTCGCGGCGCTTGCACCCCGCCTCGGGGCTTGATGAGACATGCCTGAGATTTCCGAAGAAAATCCTAGAATGCAGCCCATGCGTTGGCTTGTCACGCTGCTGATTTGCCTGTCCCTGCCTCTGCAGGGCGCATGGTCTTGGGCGGCGCCCGTCGAACCGTGCCCGATGGAGGGCATGGTGATGGCATCCGGCGCGATGGCCGACGACGCGGGCCCTGGCGCTGTGCCCGATTGCTGCAACGACGAGGCCACCTTCCTGAAAACCGGTCAGCCTTGCAAGACCGGCGTGGACTGTGGTGCGCCCATGGCCAGCGTGCCGTCAGGCGGTTTGTCGGCTGCACCCGCTCTGCAGACAACCCGCCATCTCGCCCTCAACGTCGCCGGACCACCCTCATCCGCGCGTTCCGCCATCTGGCGGCCCCCCTCCCTCGGCTGAACCCCTCAGCACCGTCTTGCCGCTGCGCAAGGGTCGGTGCGGTGATCGACCGGGCCCGATCCGGTCCAGCTGGTTCAGGAGGTGACCCATGTCTCGTTTCTTGTGCGGTCCGTGCGGGCCGTCCTGGCGTTCGCGCGGCCCCGGTGCGCTGGCACTCGTGTTCGTGTTTGTGCTTGGCTTGTCCGTGCCGATGGGTCTGCGCGCGCAGGCGCCATCGGGCATCGACCGCAGTGCGGCGATGGCCGCGGCGTTGCAGCGCTCGGGCCTGCTCAAGGCGTTACAGGCCGAGACCCGTGCTGCGCGCGAGATGGCGGTGGCGGCCGCGCAGCGGCCTGACCCGGTGTTGCGCCTGTCGCTGGACAACCTGCCGGTCAACGGCGCCGATCGCTGGCGCACAACGCGCGACTTCATGACCATGCGCTCCATCGGCATCGCCCAGGCGCTGCCGGGACGTGACAAGCGCGAGGCGCGCGCTCGCTGGTATGAGCGCGAGGCCCAAGCGGCTCACGCCCGACATCGCGAGCAGGCCACCGAGGTGCTGCGCCTGACGTCGGTGGCCTGGTTCGCATTGCGGGCCGCGCAGCAGCGCCTGGGCTTGCTGGCCGCGCAGCGCGAGTCCTTGCAGCGGCAAGTGCTGGCCGCCGAAGCCGCAGCGCGCTCGGGCCGCGGCACGCCGAGTGACTTGCTCGCTGCGCGCGATGCGCTCTGGCGGCTCGAGCAACTTCGCATCGAAGCCGATGCCCGCGAGCGCGTCGCGCGCCAGGCACTGGAGCGATGGACGGGGGTGCAGGGGCAGATCACGCTCGGCGAGCCGCCTCGGCTGGACGAAGCGGCGTGGGTCGAAGAGCCCTCGCGCCGCTGGCTCGATGAGCATCCCGCTGTGCAGGCCTTGCAGGCGCGTGCCGAGGTGGCGCGTGCGGCCGCCGACCTGGCCCACCTGGAGCGCGATCCCGACTGGAGTGTGGAACTGATGCTCAGCCAGCGCGGCAGCGCCTACAGCGACATGCTGTCGGTGGGTGTGTCGATTCCGCTTGCGAGTAACCGTGCGCGGCGTCAGGATCGTGAACTGTCGGCACGCCTGGCCGAGGCCGACGCGCGCGACGCCGAGGTCGATGAAGCGCGCCGTGTCAGTGAACTGGAGATCGCCGAGTGGCAGCAAGCCCTTGCCGCGGCGTTGGCGCAGCTCGAGCTGATTGATCGCGAACGCCTTCCGCTGGCGCGACAGCGCGTCGTGGCCTCAATGGCCGCTTACCGCGCCGGCACCTTGTCGCTGCGTGAGCTGCTGGCCGCCCAGGAGGCTGCCGTGGTCCTGTCGATCGAACGCATCGACGTGGAACTGGATGCGGCGCGCCCATGGTCGGCGCTGGACGCCCTGCGATCGACGACCCCGGCCGCGTCCAATACCCAAGCGAGGTGAACCCATGAAGCCGTTCTTTTCATCGACGCGTGCGCGCTGGATAGCCTGCGCTGCCACCTTTGCCTTGCTGGTCGGGGTGGGCATTGCCGCCTGGCAATCGGGCGTGCGCAGTGGTGTGCGCATGGGCGTCTCGGCTGAACCTCGGAGCACAGCCGACGACGCGCTGTCCAAACCGGGGGCTTCGACCGCCGTTGAGGCGATGTCGGACCCGTCCACGTGGACGATTTCGCAGGGCGAGGACGCCACGCGGCGCCACATGCGCGATGGCCTCAAGGCCGGCGACCTGGACCCAGCCACGGGGCGCCGGATCCTGAACTACCACGACCCCATGGTGCCGGGCAGGAACTTCGATGCGCCCGCCAAGTCGCCCTTCATGGACATGATGCTGGTGCCACGCTACGCCGGTGCCGAGGGATCGGACACCGGTACCGTGACGGTGAGCCCGCGCATCCAGCAGAACCTGGGCTTGCGCACCGCCGTGGTGGAGGCCGGGGCCTTGTCCGCCGAGGTGACAGCGGTGGGCAGCATCGCGTGGAACGAGCGCGACCAGACCACGGTGACGAGCCGCGCCAACGGCTTTGTGGAGAAGCTGCACGTGCGCGCCACCTTCGATCGCGTGGCCGCCGGCGCGCCCCTGTTGGATGTGTACGTGCCTGACTGGGTGGCCGCGCAGGAGGACCTGCTGGCCATCTCGCGCATGCAGGGCAGTGGGCTGGACACGCTGCGCGAGGCCGCGCTGCAGCGCATGCGCCAGGCCGGCATGTCACCTGCCCAGATCGACCTCGTGCAACGCACCGGTGTGCTGCAGGCGCGCTTCACGCTGCGCGCGCCGCAAGCCGGCGTGGTGACCGCGCTGATGGTGCGCGAGGGCGCGACGGTGATGCCCGGCACACCTCTGATGACCGTGCAGGGCACGGCCACGGTGTGGGCCGAGGCCGAGGTGCCCGAGAGCCAGAGCGCCGAGCTGATGCCCGGGATGGCGGTCAGCGCCACCAGCCCGGCCGTGCCGCGCCAGACCTTTGAGGGGCGATTGCAGGTCCTGCTGCCGCAGGTGGAGCCGACCACCCGCACGCTCAAGGCGCGGCTGGAGTTGCCCAACCCCGGCGCGCGGCTGGTGCCCGGCATGCTGGTGCAGATGCGCTTTGCGCGGCCGGCTGGCGACATGCGCCTGCTCGTGCCGGCCGATGCGGTCATCCGCACCGGGCAGCGCAGCGTGGTGATGCTGGCGGAGGCCGACGGGCGATTCCGTCCGGTGCAGGTGCAGACCGGGCGCGAGGCTGGCGATCAGGTCGAGGTCATCGCCGGCCTGCAGGCCGGACAGCGCGTGGTCCGCTCGGGGCAGTTCCTGATCGACTCGGAGGCCAGCTTGCGCGGTCTGGAGGCCAGACTGAACCAGGGCACGGAACCCGCCCCGCCGGCACCGCAAAGCCACCGCACCGACGCAGTCATCAATGCGCTGGAAGGCGACACGGTCACGCTGACTCACCCGCCCGTGCCGTCGCTGAACTGGCCCGAGATGACGATGGACTTCAAGCTGCCGCCGCGTGAGCGCCAGCCACGCGATCTGGGCGTGGGCGAGCGCGTGCAGATCGAATTCCAGATGCAGGACGGCGACGTTCCGCAAATCACCGACCTGCAGCGCGTCGCGCCCGGGGCAACGCGATGATTGCCCGGCTCATCCGCTGGAGCATCGCCAATCGCGTGCTCGTGCTGGTCGCCACGGTGATCGTCACGGCATGGGGCGTGCTCGCCTTGCAGCGCACGCCGCTGGACGCATTGCCCGACCTGTCCGATACCCAGGTCATCGTGCGCACCACCTGGCCCGGGCAGGCGCCGCAGCTGGTGGAGAACCAGGTGACCTACCCGCTGACCACCACCATGCTGTCGGTGCCGGGCGCCAAGGCGGTGCGCGGCTACTCGATGTTCGGCGACAGCTTCGTGTACGTGCTGTTCGACGACGGTGTGGATCCTTACTGGGCACGCTCGCGCGTCCTGGAGTACCTGAACCAGGCCCAGGCGCGCCTGCCCGCCAACGCCCGCTCCAGCATCGGGCCCGACGCCACCGGCGTGGGCTGGATCTACCAGTACGCGCTGATCGACCGCACCGGCCAGCAGGACGTGGCACAGCTGCGTGCGCTACAGGACTGGTTCCTGCGCTTCGAGCTTAAGACCGTGGCCGACGTGGCCGAGGTCGCCAGCATCGGGGGCATGGTGCGCCAGTACCAGATCGTGCTCGACCCCGACCGACTGCAGGCCTACCGCATCACGCCGGCCATGGTGAGCGATGCCGTAGGCCGAGCCAACCAGGAAGCCGGCGGTTCGGTGCTCGAGCTGGGCGAGGCCGAGTACGCGGTACGCGCCAGCGGCTACCTGCGCACGCTCGACGACTTCCGCGCGATACCGCTGTTGACCACACCGGCTGGCGTGTCGGTGCGGCTGGGCGACGTGGCGCGCGTGCAGACCGGCCCCGAGATGCGGCGCGGCATCGGCGAGCTCGACGGCGAGGGCGAAGCAGTGGGCGGCATCGTGGTGATGCGTTCGGGCAAGAACGCGCTGAGCACCATCGCCGCCGTAAAGGCCCGGCTGGCAGAACTTCAGCGCGGTCTTCCGGCGGGCGTGGAGATTGTGCCGGTGTACGACCGCTCCGGTCTGATCGAGCGCGCGGTGGACAACCTCACCACCAAACTGATCGAGGAATTCATCGTGGTCGGGCTGGTCTGCCTGGCCTTCCTTTTCCACGTGCGCAGCGCGCTGGTGGCCATCGTGACGCTGCCGCTGGGCGTGCTGGTCGCTTTCATCGTGATGCAGCAGCAAGGCATCAATGCCAACGTGATGTCGCTGGGCGGCATCGCGATCGCCATCGGCGCCATGGTGGACGCGGCCATCGTGATGATCGAGAACGCGCACAAGCACCTGGAACGCTGGGGCCAGGCCCACCCGGGGCAGACGCTGCAGGGCGAGGCGCGCTGGCGGCTGATGGGCAAGGCCGCTGCCGAGGTCGGGCCCGCGCTGTTCTTCTCGCTGCTCATCATCACGCTGAGCTTTGTGCCGGTGTTCACGCTGCAGGCGCAGGAGGGGCGCCTGTTCTCGCCGCTGGCCTACACCAAGACCTACGCCATGGCGGCCTCGGCCGCTCTGGCGGTCACGCTCATCCCGGTGCTCATGGGCTACCTCATCCGAGGGCGCATACCGGCCGAACACCGCAACCCGATCAACCGCGCGCTCATCGCCGTGTATCGGCCCATGCTGGACGCGGTGCTGGCCTGGCCCCGGCTCACGCTGGGGGTGACGGCGCTGCTGCTGGTCGCGAGCCTGTGGCCGCTGCAGCGCATCGGCAGCGAGTTCATGCCGCCGCTGGACGAGGGCGACCTGCTGTACATGCCCACCGCGCTGCCCGGCCTCTCGGCGGCCAAGGCGGCCGAGCTTCTGCAGCAGACCGACCGGCTCATCAAGACCCTGCCCGAGGTGCAGAGCGTGTACGGCAAGGCCGGGCGCGCCGACACCGCCACCGACCCCGCGCCGCTGGAGATGTTCGAGACCACCATCCAGTTCAAGCCGCGCGCGCAGTGGCGCGCCGGCATGACCCCCGACCGGCTGGTGGAAGAGCTCGACCGCACGGTGCGCGTGCCGGGGCTCTCGAACATCTGGGTGCCGCCCATCCGCAACCGCATCGACATGCTGGCCACCGGCATCAAGAGCCCCGTGGGCGTGAAGGTGGCGGGCCCCGACCTGGCCACCATCGACCGGCTCACCGGGCAGATCGAGCGCGCGGTGAAACCCGTGCCCGGCGTGAGCAGCGCGCTGGCCGAACGGCTCACGGGCGGGCGCTACATCGACATCGACATCGACCGCGAGGCCGCCGCGCGTTACGGTCTCAACATCGCCGACGTTCAAGCCGTGGTGGAAAGCGCTGTGGGCGGCATGGTGATCGGCGAGGTGGTCGAAGGCCTGCAGCGCTACAGCATCAACCTGCGCTACCCCGCCGAACTGCGCGACTCGCTGCCCAGGCTGCGCGCACTGCCCATGGTCACGCCCGTGGGGCAGCGCCTGGTGCTGGGCGACGTGGCCGACCTGCGCGTCAACGACGGCCCGCCCATGCTGCGCAGCGAGAACGCGCGCCTGGCCGGTTTCGTGTACGTGGATGTGCGCGGCCGCGACCTGCGCGGCGCGGTGCTCGACATGCAGCAGGCGGTGGCGGCGCAGGTGTCGCTGCCGCCCGGCTATTCGGTGTCGTGGTCGGGCCAGTTCGAGTTCCTGGAGCGCGCCAGCGCGCAGCTCAAGGTGGTGGTGCCGTTCACGCTGCTCATCATCTTCGTGCTGCTGTACCTCACCTTCGGCCGCATGGACGAGGCCCTGCTCATCATGGCCACGCTGCCGTTCGCACTCGTCGGCGGCGTCTGGCTGCTGTGGATGCTCGGCCACAACCTGTCGGTGGCCAGTGCGGTGGGCTTCATCGCGCTGGCCGGCGTGGCCGCCGAGTTCGGCGTGATCATGCTGGTGTATCTGAAGCAAGCCTGGAGCGATCGGCTGTCGCAGGGCCGCGGCGATGGCGAAGCCCTGCTGGAGGCCATCCGCGAGGGGGCCGTGCTGCGCGTGCGGCCCAAGGCCATGACCGTGGCGACCATCGTGGCCGGCCTGCTGCCGATCCTGTGGAGCAGCGGCACCGGCAGCGAGGTGATGCAGCGCATCGCCGCTCCGATGGTCGGCGGCATGATCAGCGCGCCGCTGTTGTCGCTGTTCGTGGTGCCGGTGGTCTACCGACTGCTACGTGGGAGGTAGAGTGGGCTGCTGCCGGTTTCATAGACACCTTGTTGAGGTTGAAGATGAAATCAGAGGCCGCCCAACTCTCGTTACTCTTGCGCCTGGGGACGCGGACGCCATGACAGGCGATGTCTCTGATTTGTCGTACGTCGCAGGATTGCACTCAGGAACCAGGCTGCGACAGCCCGACAACCTCTCGGGCCAGCGCGAAGCCGTATTCCCACGCATCCTCAAGCTTGGGCACCAGGTCTTTCGGCATGCGCTCATCGTGTCTGATGAAGGACAAGGTGGCTGCCATGGCATCCACGGCTTTCAGTATGAATTCGCGCGGTCGATCGACACCACATGCTCGCCGGCCGAAGTCGAGAAGCTCTTTGGGCAACGGATACGTTCTTGTCCTGTCGCCCTTTCGAAGCTTCAGCGCCATGGTCCGATCCTCGATCTCCTCGCCTGTGCCGAAGCGGGTGTACTTGTAGATCGAGGTGGTCAGCACGTCGAACATCGGGGCCAGACGGATATCGGTCTCATTGGAGTACAGGACGCCAAAGTTCTTCAGGTGGGCGTCGCCATTTCTCACGAGGATGGAGAAGGCGACCTGTTGAAAGAATTTCTCGAGTTCAGGCTGAGGAAGACCCAGCTGATTCCGCAGTAGATCGGCGATCAGCTCGTAGCTACCGTGATACTTGCGCTCGTCCAGCTTGTTGCGTACCTGCATGCCCAGCAGGGACGGGATGTCCTCGAAGCCCAGGCGTGAGCCGTCGGCACCGATGTCAAAGCGATCGAGCACCAGCAGGCCACCATCGGCACTGAGGTCAAAGCCTGAGACCTCGATCCCCGCCCGCTTCGCAGCGCTCAGCGCGATGAACTCATTGGCCGAGAGTCCAGGGTAGTACTCCGGGCCACTCTTCACGATGAGGGTCGGCACCGGAATCGAAGCGCGATCGGGCAGCATGATCTTGGGCTGCACACCGGAGACGCCGGCGCCACTGGCGAGATAGGCATCCACCAGCTCAGGGAACAGCGCCTGGCTGTTGGTGCTGTTCAGCAGAGTTGCGCGATCGATCGTCGGTCCGCCCATCCGCGCAGGCGCCCCAGGCAATCGCGCGCTGTTGCGGCCAATGCTGTTGGTACCGACGGCCAGCAGCAGATGCATCTCGGTGATGTTCTGCTTCGGAAACCGCGCGCGGATCTGCTCGTACAGGTAGCCCTCAGGCAGGTTCATGTCCAGCACAGGGAACATGCCATTGCTCTGGTAGACCGCCGCCTGATCCGGATTCATGAGCAGGCTGAGCCAGGGGCCGCGGTAGGCGCCGCTCTGATCAGGTTTGTAAGTGAACACAAACTGTGAGGCGCGTGCCAGCAGCCCGGCCGGCTTGGCCCCGATGTCGATCTCGAGCGCCTTGATGCGCTCGGGCATCTCCAGCTCAGCGCTCACCGGATTCCCCTAGCTCGCGCGCGGCGTACTCCTGCATGTCCGTCAGGCTTGGCAAGCCCCTCTTCTCCAGCCGGATCGAGTAACCCATGGCCCGCAGGGCATCAAACAGGGAAGAGACGTAGACGTCATCTCCTTGCTCCAGGCGATTGAGCACGTCACGGCTGCGGCCGCTGTCTTTGGCCAGCTGCACGGACTTGATGCCCAAGCGCTTTCGCAGGGCGCGAAGTTCGCGACCCAGGTCGACAGGATTGTTGATTTTGTCCACGATACCAGCCATTCTGACCTCCATGGCAAGAAATGTCCATGATTTAGGACGACTGACTAGGTTGCGCGAAACTGCGGTAAGTCAGGCCGGGCTGGGTAGGGGGCGCAGCTCACGCTGCGGTGCGAGACAGCGAAAACCGGTTTGGCTAGTGCGGTGAGGCGCAGTTTTTAGGTGAAAAGGACTAACCGCTAGCACCGACAGCCCGTCTCGTGACTTAGTTGGCGAGTCCAGGTTGGATTGGCTGAGCAAATCGGACATGTTGTATTGAGCAATCTTGCTATGCAACCATCCGAGAGTATTAAAGTGACTGCTCACATTAAAGCTGAAGGCGCCCAAGTTTCCGAAAACACCCCTCAGTTGAGCGCCCGCGACGACCCAGCGTCTGTCAAGGATCTGCCTTCCCGTGCTCGCCAGGCGACCTTCCAGGAGCCCGAAGCACATACGCCAATTTCCCAGTCGGCCGAGTCGCCGCACGACGGAGCGGATGGGCCAGACCTCAACGGCTCAGTCACTGTGGAAGATCACTCGACCGATTCCAGCATGGAGCTGGCTATCGGGTCGAACTTCGAATGCAGAGCACACATTTCTGTGAAGGGGCTTGTCGAGGTGGACATGGACGCCAGGGCAATCTTCAAGAGTTCGGTCGTCCAGCTGATGGAGGGGATTCAAAGCGCAAGCTCAAAGGTCATCAAGAAGATGCGTTCACGAACCACGCTTTCGGTGCGAGTGAAGGCGGTCTCGAACAATGCCGCGCGGCTTTGGGCGGTACTGGACATGAAGAAATTGAGCGACTCCGAGCGCAAGCAGATGCGCGACCTTGCTGCTGGGGTGACGTCGGAGATGTATGCACCCACCGAGCCACAAAAGTTTGCCGAGTTTCAGTCGCGCGTCATGAGCATTGAAAAGACGTACGCCGGTGATGCGGGCGCGGCCTCGCCAGAGGCAACCGAGACGGCGAAGAACGCCAAGCGTCACGCGTTGGACAAGGCCGCACTGGAGTACCTCCCGTCCCACATGCAGCGGGTGGTCTCCTCATGCAGTTCAGAGGCCGACACGCAGGTGGTTCTGGAGGCCGTTCAGCGTGTTGTCGAGAAAGGTCGTGTGCTCTGTGCGGAGTTGAGCAAGTCCAAAGAGTTGGAGGGCTTGGAGCTTCACCTCGGCGAAGAGTG
>VFQR01002436.1_pt1 | contig 11885 bp, 11 predicted proteins | sample 3512321 | NCBI WGS metagenome assembly VFQR01 (sample SAMN10412374, study PRJNA504923) | tailings metagenome | isolation source: Relicate 3 Philex TSF1 revegetated site | place: Philippines: Tuba, Benguet | collected 2017-08-29
CGCGCTCGATCAGCTTTTCGAGATACATCTCGTCCTTGCCGAAGGCGGCCTTGGCTTCGCGCTTGCCTTCGCTGACTTCGTGGATCAGCGTCGATTCGTCCATGATGCGGCGCATGCCGCGCCCGCCACCGCCCCAGGAGGCCTTGAGCATCAGCGGATAGCCGATCTCGGCGGCCATGCGCTTGACCGCTTCCATGTCATCGGGAAGTGCCTCGGTGGCGGGCACCACCGGCACATTGGAGGCGATGGCCATGTTGCGGGCGGCAACCTTGTTGCCCAGATCGCGCATGGTCTGGGCCCGAGGCCCGATGAAGATGATGCCGGCATCCTCGCAGGCGTCGACGAATTCCGGGCTTTCCGAGAGGAGGCCATAGCCGGGATGGATGGCATCGGCGCCGGAAATGCGGGCGATGCGGATATACTCGTCGATCTGCAGATAGGCTTCGACCGGACCCTTGCCCTTGCCGATGAGATAGGCCTCGTCGGCCTTGAACCGGTGCAGCGCCAACTTGTCTTCTTCGGCATAGGCCGCGACGGTCTTCAGACCCAATTCATTGGCGGCGCGGAAGACGCGAATGGCAATTTCGCTGCGATTGGCGACAAGGATCTTCTTGATGGGCATCGGTGTCCGTTCCGAGCAGGAGGGGGCGTGGACCCGCTGGGGGTCCGGCTCAGCAAAACCGGCGGAGTGGACGGTTGACCGCCCAACCGCCGCAATCGTCACAAACTAGTTCTGGCCGAGATATCCGGCCAGGTGGCTCATATCGTAGCCGGCTTCGGCAGCCTGGGCGATGATCTGGGCCGCGGGGGCTTCCCCGGCCTGGCTCAGCGCCCAGAGTGTGGTCGAGCGCGTGCCCGACCGGCAGAAGCAAAACACCTTGCCGTCGCTCCCCTCAAGCACGGCTTTGGTTGCATTGACGAGGTCAGGACTGACCCCTTCGCGGCCCAGCGGGATGAAATGATAATGGAGGCCGGCGGCCTTGGCGGCCGCCTCGATCTCGGCTCCCGCCGGCTGATCGGGTGCTTCCCCGTCCGGGCGGTTGTTGACGATGGCCGTAAAGCCCAGGTCCTTGAGCGTTTTCACGTCTTCCGGCTGGATCTGTCCAGAGACGCTGACGTGATCGTTGATCCGCTTCAATTCCAAGGCTTTCTTCTCCCACAAGCCCCCGCTCTGCCCGGACCTCCTCGTATGGAAACGAAGAGCCAGGCGCTGCGGGCATGGCGCCGGCGCGCGATGGCCCGTTATAGCCACGGGCCTGCGCAGGACGCAACTGGCAGCGGCGCAATCCTGTCATGGAGCTGTCGCAGAGGCCCGATCAGGCCGCGCAAACCACCCGGGGCAGGACCAGCGGGCGGGGGCGACCGAGCAGGTACCCCTGCAATCCAGTGCAGCCAGCCGCAGCGAGCATCTGCAATTGCTCTTCGGTCTCGATGCCCTCGGCCACCACTTCCAGGTCGAGCGAACGGGCAATGTCGCAGACGGCCGCAACGATCATGGCATTGACCGGATTGGCGGCAAAATCGGCCACATAGGTGCGGTCGATCTTGATGATATCGAAGGCGAAATCCCGCAAGTAATGGAGGCTGGCGTGTCCGGCGCCGAAATCGTCGATGGCCACGCGGATGCCCATGGACCGCAAGACATTGAGATTGTCCATCTCGATGCTGCCCGCCTTGAGCGGTGCATTTTCGGTGATCTCGACAATGATGCGCGCCGGCGCCGTGCCGGTCTCAAGGAGAATGTCGGAGATGGTTTCCGCGAAATCGGGCCGGCGCAGCTGCACAGGTGAGACATTGATGGCCACCGGAGTCGCCAGGTGGTCGAGATCGGCGCAGGCCCGCCGCAAGACCCACTCGCCCAGCCGGTCGATGAGATTGCTCTGCTCGGCCACGGGGATGAAGGCGTCGGGGGCGATGGTGCCGCGCACCTTGTGCCGCCAGCGTACCAGCGCCTCATGCGAACGCACCTCGCGGGTCTGGCTGTCCAAGACCGGCTGGTAGTGCAGCTCCAGCTCATCCATCAGGATGGCCGCACGCAATTCGCGCTCGACGAAGCGGCGGTGGCGTTCGTCGCCCAGCATGTCCGGATCGAAGGGCACCACGCAGCCGCGCCCGGCCTGCTTGCCCTTGTAGAGCGCCAGGTCGGCAATGGCGATGAGCTCATTGGGGTCGGTACTGTCAAGCGGCGCCAGGGCCACCCCGATCGTGGCCGATAGCCGCGTCATGCGCCCGGCAATATTGTGCGGCACATTGAGCTGGCGCAGCAATTGTTCACCGAGGCGGCAAAGGGCCGGCTTGTTGTCGTGCCCGGGAATGAGGACGCCGAACTCGTCTCCGCCCAGTCGGCCGATAATGGCGCCGGGCATCAGGGCCCGCATCTCGCGCACCAGAGCCATCAGCGCCGCATCGCCGGCGGCATGTCCGGCGCTATCATTGAGCACCTTGAGATTGTCCATGTCGATCTGCAGGTAGCCCACTGCCGAGAGGGTCCCAAGCGTGGCAAAACGGTTGAGTTCGTCCAGGAAGTAGGAGCGGGTAAAGGTGCCCGTGAGCGCATCCCGATGAGCCGAGGCCAGCGCCTCGGTCACGGCCGCCTGCGCCTCGGCGATGCGGCGGCGCACCAGCCGCTGGGTGATGAGCAGCATGAACGGGATCGTGGTTGCCAGCGCCGCCATCAGCAACAAGACCTCGCGGCCGCCTGGCCCGCCCAGGGCACTGCTAATGCTCAGCAGCACCAAAAGGCAGCACAGGGACGCCACGACGATGCGGAGCCGGTCGTAGGTTTCAACGACGAACGCAAATGTGGGACGGACCTTCATGGCGCCACCTGGATAGTCAATGCCGGCGCCACCATGCACCCGCAAGTGTGAAACAATGCTAAATAACTGAAAAATATATGATATTGGCGACATTCGCAGGACCGGAAAACGACGCTATCGTCGCTTTGCGACAGCGCGGTGACACGCCGGGCGCCCCTTGCGGGAAGGGTTTACGCCCGGTGAAGGTCAGAGCGTTCTTGGCCCAACGATGCGGCAACCGGCATCACGGCGTCGCGCCGACCCAGGCCTGCCACAGGTCTATGCGTTCGGCCACGAAACGGTCGGCGACGGTCTCGGCGGTCGCGCCGGGATCGTTGAGCTGGGCCAGCATCTGGTCCATTTCTGCAAGCGGCAGGCTGGCGCGCTGGAAATAGCCCGCGATCAGCGGCGTCTCGGTGAAGACGGTTTCGGCGAGGGCGGTGACCACTGTGTCAGGCGGAAAGGCTGAAGGCTGGGGATCGGAACAGACCCTGTCGGCCAGGCATTTGGCCGCGTTCTCGTTGTAGCTTCCCATGTCCACCGCGACGAAATCGAGCTGGGCGAGGATGGCATTCGGCCGCCAATAGTAGAACAGGAATGGCTCGCGCCGATTGACCGCTTCGGCGATCAGCCGGTCCATTTCCAGCCGGTTGGCCGGCTCCACGATCTCCACCAGATCAGCCAGGCCATGGGCGGCGATCAGATGGCGATTGATGACCGAACAGGCCCAGTCGAGCGGGCAGGAAATGAACCGCAAGCGCCCGGCCGGTTGCAGTTGCGGCAGGGCCGCAGCCAGGTCAACCGCCGCTGGCGCCGTGGTGAAGCTGTTCGCCAGGGCCGAGGGCATGTACCAGCCTTCGAACTGGCTGTCGGAATAGCTGGGCGCGGCGCTGCGCACCTGCTGGCCCTCCATCGCCCCGTTCCAGAGGTCGGCAATGCGGTTGATCCACATCTCGGGCGCCACCTTTGGCTGGCCCGTCGAGCCCATGGACGAAGCGGTGGCGGCCAGGTCTCCCGCGACAATCCTCACCTCGCAGCCGAACTCGGCGGCCAGCAGTCGCGCATGGATTTCCGCGAGGATGGCCGCCGAGGGCCAGCTCATGCGGGCAATGGAAATCGGCTCGGTGCCACAGGGCGGCGGCGGGGCAGCCGGCGCGATGTCCGGCGCGGGAGCGGCTACGCTGTCCTGAGCACTGTCGAGCACGGTGATCTGGCCTGAGGCCGGCTGGGCCAGCAGGCTCAGGGTGATGGCAACCAAGGCGTGGCGCAACAGGGTCATCTCGGCCTCTTCCCGGCCATAGCCGTCCGAGGCCAAGTCTATGCCCAAGCAGGACGCGTTAAGCAACCGCCACGGCTTATGGATTTGGCGCGCAAACCCCGGTGACAGCTCCCTTAAGAGTGTGCAACAGTCCCCTCCAGCGGGGCGTGCATCGCGCCCCCTTGCAAGTTGCCGCGCCGCAAGAAGGAGGTCAGCAAGACCACCCGGCGCGCAACGTCAAACAGAGGGACATCCATGTTCAAGAAAACCCTGACCCTGGCGGTTGCCGCCACTGCCCTGACCATCGCCGCTCCGGCCCTGGCCCAGGACACCGGCGCCACCATCGGTTTCATCGGCGGCTTCACCGGTCCGATCGAATCCCTGACCCCGCCGATCTTTGCCGGCGCCGAACTGGTCGTTAAGCAGGTCAACGAACAGGGCGGCATCCTGGGTGGTGAACTTTCCATCATCTCGGCTGACGGCGCCTGTGACGCGACCGCTGCCGCCGCTGCTGCCGACAAGGTCATCAACACCGACAACGTCACCGGCGTGGTCGGCGCGCTCTGCACCGGCGAAACCATCGGCGCCTTCAACGGCTCGGGTCTTTCGGGTGGCGTGGTCTTCATCTCGCCGGCCTCCTCGGCTCCCGCGCTGACCACGCTGGAAGACAATGACCTCGTCTACCGCACCACCCCGTCCGACGCGCTCCAGGGCGTCAAGCTGGCCAACCTGCTGCTGGCCAAGGGCATCAACGACATTGCCATCACCTATGTGAACAACGACTACGGCAAGGGCTTTGCCGATGCGCTGGCCGCGGCCTACACCGCCGGCGGTGGCACCGTGGCCGCCAACCTCGCCCATGAAGAAGGCAAAGCCGACTACCGTGCCGAGCTGGGCAACCTGGTCGCATCGCAGAACCTCGTCATCCTCGCCTATGCCAACGCTTCGGGTAACACCGTGCTGCGCCAGGCTGTCGAGAGCGGCAACTTCACCACCTATGTGGGCGGCGACGGCATGGTCGGCGACGACCTGCTCAACGGCATCGATGCCGCTGCCGTGGAAGGCATGATCGCCACCCGCGCCGGCGCTCCCTCGGGCGCGGCCGTCGACATCTACAACGCCTTCACCGCCGACGGCTTCACCGCCAACGCCACTTATGCCCCGCAGGCCTATGACGCTGCCTTCCTGATGGCCCTCGCCATCGAGAAGAACGGCTCGGCTTCCCGCGAAGGCCTGGCTGCGGCTCTCCGTGAAGTCGCATCGGCTCCGGGCGAGAAGATCCTGCCCGGCGAATGGGCCAAGGCCAAGGAACTGATCGCTGCCGGTACCGACATCGACTATGAGGGCGCCGGTGGCGCGCTCGACTTCGACGCCGCCGGCGACGTCGACGGCATCATCGTCGAACTGGCCGTCGAAGGCGGCACCTTCGTCGAAAAGGGCCTGATTGACTAACTCGGCTTCATTCGGCGCAGAGCGCCGGCAAAAGCCTCCAGTGGAGGCTATTGAGAAGCCGAGGCCGCGAGCGCTATGCGCGCAGGGCGGTCAATGAAAGACACAGAGGCCCGGGAGCGATCCCGGGCCTTTTCGTTGCCGTCATCAGGCTTGCGGAATCCGCGCAATGACTTTGATCTCGAAGTCGAACCCGGCCAGCCAGTTGACGCCGACGGCCGTCCAATTGGGATAGGGCTTGGCGGGAAAGGCCGCCTGCTTTTCGGCCATGACTGTCCCGAACTGCGCCTCCGGATCCGTATGAAAGCTGGTCACGTCGACAACGTCATCAAGACTACATCCCGCGGCGGCCAGCACCGCCCGCAAATTGTCGAAGGCCAGCCGGACCTGGCTGGCAAAGTCGGGCTCCGGCGATCCGTCAGGCCGCGAGCCGACTTGTCCTGAGACGAAGAGCAGGTCGCCAGAGCGGATGGCGGCGGAGTAGCCATGCGCCCCATAGAGGGCGTGACGATTGGGTGGAAATACGGGTTGGCGCGCCATGGAGCTTCCTTGAAATTGAACAGGGACTGAATGCGATTTCATATACGCTGTGTATGTGAAATCGCATGCAGCCCCGGCATTGTCAATTCACATACGTTGCGTATACTAAAATCCATGGCGAACAAGCGCGCGCTCCTGATGGAGCAGAACCGTCAGAAACTGATTGCAGCGGGGCGCAAGGCCTTTGCTGAGCATGGTTACGCGGCAGCATCCATGGACGAGTTGACCGCATCGGTTGGCCTGACGCGGGGCGCGCTCTATCACAACTTTGGCGACAAGCGTGGCCTGCTGGCTGCGGTCGTCAACCAGATCGACGAGGAAATGGCGGCCGAGGCACAGGCCGTCGGCGCCCGTCAGCCCAATCTCTGGGATGGCCTGCTGGCGGAAGGCGCGGCCTATATCGAAATGGCCCTCAGACCCGAGGTCCAGCGCATCGTGCTTCTCGATGGCCCAGCCGTGTTGGGCGACCCCTCAACGTGGCCCAGCCAGAACCAGTGCCTTGAGGCCACGACACGCAGCGTCGAGAAAATGATCGCCGATGGCAGCATGCATCCGGTCGATTCGCACGCCGCGGCCCGGCTCCTCACCGGTGCCGCGCTCAACGCCGCCCTATGGGTCGCCGCCAGTCCCGAGCCGCTCGAGGCCCTGCCCAAGGCGATCTCCGCCTTTAAGGCCATGGCGGCAGGTTTTCTGAACAGCGCCCCACCCCGGGGGCATCATGGGCGATGAAGTCACACTAGAGTTCTACGCCGCTAATGCGCAGAGCTACGTCCAGCATCGGACGCGACCGACAGGCGAGCAGCTGGAGGCCTTTCTGGCCGCCCTCAGCCCGGGCGCTCGCGTGCTCGAACTGGGCTGCGGCAATGGCCTGGACGCCGGGCACATGCTGGCGCTGGGCTTCGACATAGACGCCACCGACGGCACACCCGAACTGGTGGCCGTGGCACAGAAGCGGGTCGGCCAGCGGGCGCGCGTCATGCGCTTTGAACACCTTGAAGCCGTGGCCGAATATGACGGGGTCTGGGCCTGCGCCAGCCTGTTGCATGTCCCCGCCGCGACCCTGCCCGATATTCTGGCGCGCATTCGGCAGGCCTTGCGGCCGGACGGCATCTTCGTCGCCAGCTTCAAGGCCGGGATGGGCGAAGGGCGCGATGGCATGGGTCGTTATTACAACTATCCGACTGCCCTGGGACTGGAGGCTGCCTTTCGCGCCGCCGGCTGACCGCCCTCTTCCTCGAGATGACCATGGGCGGCGGCTACGATGCCAAGCCCGCACAATGGCTCTGGATGACGGCGCGGCTGAGCTGACCGCTATTGCCGCAACCTTTCTCCCGCGATTTAGGCCCGATCGTCCATACCGTTGGGAGAGATATTGCGACCGAAGCCCGGGGGCGGCCCCGGGCTTTTTCGTAGCAGACAGACACACGCCTTGATTAAGGACCGCTGTTCTCCTAATTAGAGACCATTGGTTTCTTATTTAGGATGCATGTCATGACCTATTCCGAACACGATATTCCCAACCTTGCTGGCAAGACGGCCATTGTCACCGGGGCAACCGGTGGCCTCGGCTACGAGACCGCCCGGATGCTTGCCGAGCACGGCGCCCGCGTTGTTCTGGTCGGCCGAAATGCCGGCAAGGGGTCCAAGGCGGTTGGGAACTTAAGGGCAACCACACCCAAGGCAGACATTGCCTTCGAAAAGGTCGATCTCGGCAGTCTCGCCTCGGTCGCCGCTTTCGGCGACCGTCTCAATAGCGCGGGCGCGCCCGTCCACATCCTGGTCAACAATGCGGGTGTCATGACGCCGCCGACGCGGCAGATCACCAGCGATGGGTTTGAGTTGCAGTTCGGCACCAACTACCTGAGCCATTTTGCGCTGACGGCGCGGCTCATGCCGGTGCTGATGGCGGCGCGTGGCGCCCGCGTCGTGTCTCTCTCCAGCGTCGCGGCCCGGCAGGGTGTGATCGATTTCTCCGACCTGCAGTCGGAACGCTACCGGCCGATGGTTGCCTATAGCCAGAGCAAGCTGGCCTGCTTGATGTTCGGTTTCGAACTGCAGCGCCGAAGCACAGCGAATGGTTGGGGCCTCACCAGCACCGCGGCGCATCCCGGCATTGCCCGCACGGACCTTATCGTCAACGGCATGGGCGAGCGGAGCCCGGCTGCTTTCCTACGCCGCTATATGTCATTCCTTTTCGCACCTGCAGCGCAGGCCGCGCTGCCAACCCTGTTCGCGGCGACGGCGCCCGATGCCATTCCCGGCGGCTACTATGGCCCAACGGGCATGCAGGAGATCCGGGGCCGGGTTGGCGTGGCCCGGACCCCGGATGCGGCGCTCGATACGACCCGTGCACGCCGGCTCTGGGATATTTCGGAGGAACTGTCGGGAGTGAGCTTTCCTCACGCTGCTGTCCCGGCATAGATTGGACTGATGAGTGTTGCACAAGTTTTCCAGCGGGCCCGCAAGCCCGAAGAGATCAACCTCCGCCGCGAACAACTGCTCGCGGCGGCGGCCACCTTGTTCGACGAACAGGGTCCGACGGGTGCGGGCCTCAATGCCATCGCGGCCAAGGCCGGCTTTACCAAGTCCAATGTCTATCGCTATTTCGAAAGCCGGGAACAGGTATTGCTCGAATTGTTCAGGGCCGAGTTTGCCGCCCTGGTGGAGGCACTCGAAGTGGCTATTGGTGCCCAGCCATCGGGGGATGTGGCGCGCCTCGCCGAGGCCATTACGACCACGTTTCTGGCTCGCCCGCGCTGCTGCGAACTGATTTCCATCCTGTCCAGCACGCTGGAGCAGAACGTCTCGGAAACAACGATCGCCGAGACCAAGATCTATCTTAGCCATCAGAATGCCCGCGCCGTTGCCGCGCTGGCAGCACGTCTGCCCGGCAGCACCCCGCACGACTGCGCCTGGGCTATCGCCATGGGAGGCTCGCTGCTGGCTGGCATGTGGCCGGCGGCAAATCCGCCACCCGCCGCACAAGCTGTGCTCGCGCGCCCGGACATGGCCCACCTGCGCATCGTGCCCGAACGCGACTTCAAGCGGGCGATGACCGCCCTGCTTGCCAGCATTGCCTAGTTAGGCCTCCCGCTTCACCACTTCCGGGATCAGTCCCCTGGGCGCAAAGCGCAGGGCGATGGTGATGACCAGCCCGAGCACAAACACGCGCATCTGCGCCGAGCGGGCTTCGATTTCCGGAATGGCGCCCCAGCCGGCATTGGTCGACCAATAGCTCACGAAGTCGAACACGGCCTTGGAGAGCGGCTCGGAGACGACCCAGATCAGCCAGAGCAGGACGGCGCCGAACAGCGCGCCCCAATTGTTGCCGGCACCACCGACGATGACCATGACCCAGATGAGGAAGGTGTGGTTGATCGGCTGGTAGCTCGATGGATCGAAGATCTGCACGAAGCTCACCAGCATCGCCCCGCCGATGCCCATCAGCACCGAGCCGAAGACAAAGATTTCCAGCTGGCGGGCAGTGACGTTCTTGCCCATGGAGGAAGCGGCGATGTGATTGTCGCGGATGGCGCGCATCATGCGGCCCCAGGGCCCGGCATAGGCCCGGCTGATCAGCCACATGACAAGGGCCAGCACCACCAGCGCCAGCACCAGATAACCGGCGCGGGCCGCGATTAGCGAGTTGGCGATGTTCATACCCTCGGCCTGGTATTGCTGCGGCAGCGGCGTCGGCCAGGGAATGGGCGAGACGGTGAGCGTGCCGCGGGTCAGCCAGTCCATGTTCTTGATCAGCGCCCGGATGATTTCGGAAATGCCGATCGTGGCAATGGCGAGATAATCGGTGCGCAGGCCGAGGCAGATCTTGCCGATGAAATAGGCAATGCCCGCCGCCAGCACGCCACCGAAGATCCAGCCCAATACGGGATGGGCACCGAGGCCCCCGACCCAGCCGCCCCCGACGCTCTCGATATAGGCCGCGGCCGGATCGAGCTGGCTGCGATAGAGCACATAGGCGACGAACCAGGCGAGCACCGTCAGCGCCGCCTTCCATTTGCCGGTAATGCCGACGCGGTGCGCCTGCCGCGCGGCCAGTACGATCAGCGCGCCGCCGGCAAAGGCGAAGAGCGCCTTGCCCAGCATGGCCGGGCCTTCCGAGCCCCAGAAGGCCGGATTGACCGGATAGGAAATGAATGTGACGGCGGCGCCGCCCACCATGAGAAAGCCCATGATGCCGAAGTTGAAGAGCCCGCCATACCCCCACTGGATATTGAGCCCCAGCGCGATCAGCGCATAGGCGGCAGCCTCGACGAGGCGCGAGGAGGTAAACGGCAGGCCCATGACCCAGCCCATGAGGAGGATCATGACAAAGAGGCCGCCGAAAAGCGTCAGGGACCGCTGGATCATGACGAGGCTCCCTTGAAGATACCGGTCGGCCGGACGAGGAGGGTCACCACGAGAATGACGAAGGCCACGGTGAGCTTGTATTCGGTGGGCACAAGGGCCAGCGTCGCCGGCAGCTGCATCCAGTCAGGCAGTACTGCATTGAGCGGGCGGAGCAGCATGGTCCAGTTGAACACGGCCAGCGTTTCGGCAAAGCCGATGAGCAGGCCACCGGCGATGGCGCCATAGGCCTGTCCGAGGCCACCCACGATGGCGGCGGCAAAGATGGGCAGGATGATGTTGAAGGCGAGATCCGGCTTCAGCGTCACGTCCAGCGCCAGCATGGTGCCGGCCATGCAGCCCAGCGCCCCGGCAATGATCCAGGTGACGCGCACCACCAAGGCCGTGTTGATGCCCGAAACCTGCGCCAGGTCGGCATTGTCGGCCATGGCGCGCATGGCCTTGCCCAGTCGCGAGCGAGTGAGGAAGAAATGCAGAGCGATGACTGAAACCAGCGTCACAAGGATCATCAGCACCTGCGGCTCGGTGATGACCAGCGGACGGGTCGAGCCCAGCGCCGATGTGTCGATGCGGAACACTTCCTTGGGCTCGGTCTCGAAGAAGGAATAGGAGCCGGCGCCGAAGAACAGGCGGATGAGCCCCTGCACCATCAACGTCACGCCGATCGAGGCGATGAGCAGCGTAACCGGCTTGGCGCCGCGTTTCCTCAAGGGCGCATAAAAGCCCTTGTCGATGCCCAGCGCCAGGATAGCCGCCAGCACCATGGCGATAGGCAGCACCACGAAGCCCGTGGGGATCGGCGTCACGATCCCCCAGGCGGCAAAGGCCGAGGCGAGGAGGAAGGCGATGAAGGCGCCGCCGGTCATCAGCTCGGAATGGGCAAAGTGAGCAAAGCGCAATATGCCGAAGATCAGCGTGATGCCGATGGCCCCCAGCGCATAGATGCAGCCCAGAACGAGGCCGGAAATGAGCACCTGGTTGGTGAAGAAGACGAGTTCGGTCACGGCTCAGCCCCCGAGGAATGACTTGGCGACTTCGGGATCGGCGATGAGCTCCGCCCCGGTGCCGGTAAAGCGGTTCTGGCCGCTGGCCAGCACGAAGCCCTTGGAGGCGAAGGCCAGCGCCTGGCGGGCATTCTGCTCGACCATGAGGATGCCGACGCCTTCCTTGTTGACACGCTGGATGGTCTCGAAAATCTCGATGACATAGCGCGGCGAAAGACCCGCCGAAGGCTCGTCGAGCATGAGCAGGCTCGGCTTGCTCATCAGCGCGCGACCCATGGCCACCATCTGGCGCTGCCCCCCGGAAAGCTCGCCCGCCGGCTGGCGGCGCTTTTCGGCCAGGACTGGGAACATTTCATAGACCCAGTCCATGGTGCCCTTGAAATCATCCTTGCGGGTGAAGGCGCCCATTTCGAGATTTTCCTCGACGCTCATCGAGGTGAAGACATTCTTTTCCTGCGGCACGAAGCTGAG
>VFQR01002437.1_pt1 | contig 11879 bp, 18 predicted proteins | sample 3512321 | NCBI WGS metagenome assembly VFQR01 (sample SAMN10412374, study PRJNA504923) | tailings metagenome | isolation source: Relicate 3 Philex TSF1 revegetated site | place: Philippines: Tuba, Benguet | collected 2017-08-29
TTTTCAATCCTCATGCAAAATCCCCGGAAAAGAGTCGGCCAGCTCGGATCCGGCGAAAGATCGTCAACTCTGTTTTCTCGGCAGCCGGAGTCATTACACCAAAGCCATTTCAAGTAGTGCGAGTGACCTGCAATTCTCGCCTCAATCGGTTTCGTCCAGAGAGCGGAAAGTTTGTGTTGGGGCACGCACTGACACTCAATGCAAAGCATTATCACGATCCGACGGACGAAATCTTCGACGCCATGGAGGGAGTCCCTCAACCAGATTGCTTTCGCATATAATTTTGCTTGAAATGATGTACTCGGCCAACCATTGGCCCATCTCCGGCACGCCCGGCCTTTACTGCGATGGCCCTCGCAGTGAGGGTCGGGCGTGTTCGTTTTCTTCCCTTCCTTCAATTCAGGAGCCGGATCATGCCTGCTGTTGATGTTGATCGTGATGTGCAGCTCGTCACTCTGCATTCCGCCCTGGTGCGGACAATCGCCCGTAATCATCAGATGGAGATTCAAGCGGCCTGCGAAGTGCGAAACAGCGATCTCTCTCACCTGATGGCGGCTCAACTGCTTGATGGTGTGCAGTTGACTCTCGATATCGAATCCCGCCCCCACAGCGGCGCGATGTCGATCGTGCTCACTGCCGACGAGGCCGACAACCTGGCCCGTATCCTCGATCACCTCGTGAGCACCATTCGCGGCCAAGAAGTCGCACCGCTCGTGGCACGGTCAATTGGCTTTCAAGGATAACCACTCATGAAGGCTTCTGATCTGACGATCGAGCAACGGGCCGAGGCTCTGTATCGAATCGGGGCCAGCAGGCCCCCTCTGCTGATTCCATTTCAAGTGATCACCCACTTGGTCATGACCGGCGAAGGATGCGCGAAATCTGACTGCATTTGTCACGCCTTGGAGAGGGAGATCATTCGCGAACATCTCAACCAGCAACGAGCCACTCCCTCCAAGAACTGAAAGGGCCACATGCACCAGAAACAACACGATGACGTTTTCGAGGCAGCGGCCGACCGAGTCGAACGAGATCCTGCCGCCAGGAAATTCTTCGACCGGCAGGTTGCCTTCGAAGTCAAAGGACGATTCCTCCTGGCGTTGATCAGCCAACTCCAACTTTCGCTTCGTCATCCACAGAACCTCGGTGCATCAGCGGGCTTGATGCGGCACTTCATTTACTCAGCCCGCCAAGAGATGCCACCGATCCTGCAGCAGGTGGTGGATGCGGGCTTCGACGATGTCCCGAACTTCAGCACCATCGGAACGCCACCGATTCAAACCCCTGCTTCCGATCTATATCGGAAACGTGAAGGGAGCCAGGCCCATGGCGACTGATCTCGCAACCGAGTTCCAGGGGATGCTTGCTGCTTCATACGACGAAGTCGGCAGCTTGACTGCCGAGCAGTACGAAGGCCTGCAAGCCGCCTTCTATGGCGGGGCCCTCGTGGCCGTGCTGGCCTTCCCGGAGTCGCCCACCAAGCTGCACCTGATGCTGCAGCTGCAGGCTTACATCAAGGCTCATCAATCCAGGCATGGCCTGCGGAAAGGAGGCGATTGACCACAGCACACACGGGCGAGCAGGCAGCTCGCGAGTTAGTCCGGCAGTGTCCTAGGCGGTGCCGGAAGGCTGATGGCTCTCCACAGTTTGCGGAAGTTCTCCGTAGCGGCCATCACTCGGTTCGAATCCGGGCGTGTGTGATCTATCTCATGCCTTTTTCACTCTGTTCGAAGGATCGATCACATGCTGGTTTTGTCTCGAAAGTACTTGGAGTCTGTGCGATTTGAACTCACTGAGCCACTTCCTGCCGGCACCATCATTCAGGTGCGTGTGGTACGGATTGGCAACCAGACGGTGCGACTGGGAATGGAGGCTCCCGCTTCTATCAACATCGCTCGTGACGAACTGACTCACGCACCCGAACTCAAAGCTGATTGAGCCGCTTAACTTGCTCCGTACGCGGCTGCATGAAGTGGCCGCTTCTGAGGCGGCTGCCAGGTCAAGGATTGACCCAGGCAGCCCCAGTGGATTGTCAGGCCCATGGACGGCCCCCATACACCCCAACACCCTGCGCATGAGGTGCAGCGACAACTGCCCCTCGACCTTGACCCTAGAGACCGGCTGCAGCTCCTGCCGATCCCCCAGGGCGAACGCGATCTGCTCCTGGCCATCTGTGATCAGGATCCCACGACGTTCACCTGGCAGGCACCCGCGAAGCAGCTGGCCGAACTGCTCCACTGTCACCCGGGCACGATCACCAGGCGATCCGCCAAGTGTGCGGCTTCCGGATTACTCGAGGTGGAATCCCGCCCGGGAAGGCCCAGTCGGTTGACGATCACTCCAGCGGCCTTCGCGGGCCAGGTGATGCCTCAACCGAGTCGTCGCCAACGCCGAGACAGTTCAACGGCCGCAGTGCCCATGCTGCCGACTCCCTCGATCGAGACGACTTCCCGAGGTGCCAACCATCGGCGCCGAAAGCGGGATGTCGCGGGCGAGCTGATGACGGTCACCCTGTATTGGGTGGGCCTCGTGGTGGAACTGGTGACCGGTTGCGCGCAAACCTCCAACCCCAAGCGCTCAATGTCATGGCGCAAACCCCTGCCCGACCAGTTGGAGTTAAACTTTGCGCTGGAACCCACAGCGCAAACCCCAGCAGTGGCCAGTGGTGACTGCGCAAACCCCCACCCTCAGCGCGCCAACCTGCCGCACAAACCCCGGAAAGTGGCCGAAAGCGCTAGCGCCGAAGCCCCAAGTCCCAACGCGCAACCCCCCTCTATAGAGTCTATAGATAGAAAGAAGAATCCTTCTATCTCTCTGTTAGAGAAGAAACCCCGGATTGAGTGGGGTGTGACACCGATCACCGCTTCAGCGCTGAAGACGAATCCGCCGCTGATCCGGAAGCTGCAACAGGCGGCAGCTAAGAGTGGCTTCGAAGTTCCCCTGGAACAGTTCGCCGCCCTGTGCTGTTACGTGGGCCGGATCTGCGTGAAGTCCACCGACAACCCTGCCGGCATGCTGCATTACCTGCTGACCAACAAACAGGATCACCTGGGCAACATCTGCCTCGATCGGCCAGAACCCATCGACCGGCAACAGGCCAAAGCGATCTTTGCCCATGAAGCCGCCATGCAGTCCAGGACGGCCCCAAAACCGCCGATCGCTCCAGCGGCTCCGATTGTCCAGGGAACGCCTCCCCGCCCAGCAGCAGCGAAGCCAGGCCCGGACAAATTCGATGTGTTGCGACAAGCGATCGCTGCCCGGCGAACTCCCACGGATGACCCTTCCCGCATGGACGCGGTTCTTCCCTTACTTCGTGAAGTGACCAAATGAAACGGCTTCTCTGCTGGTTGATTCGCACCTGCAGGAGCTGGTGGCAATGGTTGGCCACCATGTTGCTTGGCAGAAAGTGCTGCCACTGTGGCAAGAGATACTGGGTACCAGGCCCGGGCGGCAATGAGTTTTGCTGCTCACTGGACTGCGACCGCGAACATGTCCCTTTTTAGGAGTTTAATGAGATGAAGGTCTATGAACTAATCGCCCTTTTGGCGGAACTTCCTGCAGGAGCCAGCGTGCGACTGCAGCCCAATGATTCCGGGAGTGAGTGCTACGAGCTGATTTCAGTGGTCGATTCCACTGAAGAAGATTCTGGCAGTGATGTCACAGTCTGGCTCAACGGAAGTAAGCCACAAGGGAAACGATCGTGAGAGTGGCCAAGGTCAAACCACTGGCCGGCCAGCTCTCGCTCCTGGGTGATCTGCCAGTGAAATACTGCCCAGTCTGCGGTCGCCGACTGACCAGCGATCGCAGCCACAAGACAGGTATTGGACCTGGCTGCCGAAAGAGAAAACGCGAAATCGTTCGGCACGAACTCATCGGTCGCTTGTTCGGCCGAATGGTTTATAAAGCTCGGCACAGTAAACCGAAGGGCGATCGTATTTTTGAGAAGACCGGCAACGAAACTCTTCGTATGACCATTCCAAATAATGCAGGGAAGAAAACTTAATACGGAGTATGCCGTGTTGGAGCACGAAGGAAGCCGGGCCAAGACTTTGCTCGACCACATTCCTCAAGTCCTACCAAACCTCATTTTCCTAGTTGCCTCCGCCGCTTTCGATCTCGTCGGTCATTAACTTTCTGAAGCGCTGGTAGCGCTTCCCCGCGGGGCACAGGTTGGCGTATAAATCCCAAATCAAGTGAATTGTCTCAATGTCAATAGAGTTTTCATTCTCAGCTAGTTTGTTTTCGATATAGAGCCTGAGCTTGCGGATTGACTCGGCGGGCGCGAGAAATGTAAGGCTGTTGCAGTGGAGATTGTTGGTCCATCCCACCGCGCTCTCCCATTGTTTGGGCGTCATGTCAGCAGGGCGGTGATCAGCCAGTCGCCGAATCACTGCGTGGAGGGCGAGGTCCTCCCGGTATGGCTCGCGCCATTGCTGGTACTTGTAATAGCCAGCACCACACAAAATCGCGATCGTCGTGATTGCGATAGCATTAACCCGCAGGTGCCGGTCGGTTTTGGTTTCGGCGTAATCGTTGTTGGGGGTAACCGTCATGTAATTGCACCTAACGCCAATTTTGACCGAGCTCCCGCCTACACGGAGGCCATTTTGAAAAGGACGGAAGGGGGCTTCCGTACAACATTTTGTTGGTTTTCGTTTTGCCGTGCGAAAGTCCGCAAGTCCTTTCTGAATAACACCTTACGTACATTCCTAGGGGTTCTCCAAATTTTTTCCCGGAAAGCACGTGATTTCGTTGTCCCTTAAGTGTTGAAGGGATGAACAAGGGGTTCATCTCATTTTCGCCTTTTGAAAGGAAATTCACAATGACGCCATTAGTACTTGATGAGTGCAGGCCCTTATTTAGTGACGACGCCCGTTACGAAGAGTTTGTAACGTGGTTGATCGTAAAACTAGGACACGATTTCTCGCCGGTAATTGCTGGACAGAAAGTATTGGGTTCCATTTTGTCGCCAGAGGCAACCAAAGAGGTTCTGTACGAGCGGATGATCCAGCGAATTTCGGAGTGCCCGTCAATTCTTGACGACATCAAAGACAGGTTAGAGAATGATGAGATCGTCGAGTAGCAAAGCACACGGACAGGCGTTGTCCGTGTGCTTTTGTTTCCAAATAGAAATCAAAAGTTAAAAGGCGTAGCAATGAATAATATGGTTAATTTTCCCATTCTAGATTACTTAACACTTTCAATTAGGAATATGCAAGAGATGACAATGGACAAGTCAATTTTCGTTTCCAGTCCGCCCTATCCAAAAGGAGCCTTGTGTTATGAGCAATGTACCCAATCGCTACAAGATTCGTTTTCGAAGGCGTGCGAAACAAGAGGCCGAACTATCAAAGTATCTAGGACGGTCATTCACCGAGCCTTTTCGAAGGAGATTGGAAGGAATCGCTGAAGACGCTGCCAAAAAAGACACGTCAAGGTCAGTTGATTATCTCGAACTCCTTGAAGACTCAATTGAACTTGCAAAGTCCGGCAAGGTGAGAAATCACATTCGAGACAAATGGCATGATGCGACACTGGGCGAAAAGATCAAGGCACTAGTCTATATCTTAAAGAATCGAAATACGCCGTGGGAAATCCGTGGTGAAATTCATTGGATTCACAATATCCTTGGAGTGATTAATGCGGAAATCCACTTCATTTACGAGATCGACCACCTGAACAAACAGGTTGTCTTCGTCAAGTTCGACGGATTGCCTGGCCAAGCAGGCGAGGGCGAAACAAAACACGAGGATTGACTTTGCCACCTTCACTATTCGCGGCCAAATTAAGTGAGCAGCTTCGCAAGTTCTTCCGCATCGAGGATGGGGAAGAACTTGCGGCCGTAATTGATTTCAATGCTAAGTTCATTGAGCAACATCGAGACGACCTCGCATCGCTGTTGTTCATTGAATTTGGTGAATTTCATGAGCCCACAATTACGTTGGACATGGCGAAGGCAATCGTTGCCAGAGTCCAGAAACGCATTTATCGCACTACGCGGAAACGCGAGCAGTCACTTGAAGGCGAGGTGGAAGCCAAGCGCAGTATCACACCAACGGATGTAGATCGAGTTATTGAGGACTTTGTCGCTACGCTCCCAACCGAGGAGATCGTTCTATTCCAGCTTCGATTCGTGGATGGAAGATCCATCAACGAAATTTGCCAAAAGTTCGGGTTGAAGAAAAGCAATGCGTATGAGCGACTTGCAGTGCTACGCGAGCGGTTCGAGCGATTTGTTCGAGAAGCAAACTAACGACGAAGGTAACCCGGCGGCGGCCATAAGACTTTGAAGGAAAAAAATACGCCATCCGCCGCTCGGGTTGACTGCCTTGTTCGGGTTCTCGTTTGCAATTGATTGAAGTGCAAACGATCGTCTTACTGGTCTTGGGCCGTGAGCACCAACGTTTGTTGAGTGACATTGATTGTCACGTTTATTTGCTGCGGCGGCAGCCATAGTACACAGCCAGCGCCATGTGCCGATTGAATCTCCGGAAGGAAATGGACCCCAGCCCAGCCTTTCTTGATTGCTTCGGCTGCAAACCACTTCCGCGTCTTTTTCGCGATCTTCTTGGCGGTGTCACCACTGTCTTGGTTGTAGAGACCAAGCACACGTTCTGCCGGACAAAGCACAGCAGGATCTGCTGGCTTGCAACTCTTTGGATCGGGAAACTTGATCTTCGCACCTTTTTTCTTGGCCATTATCAATGTGCTCCGCTGTCGTGGGTTAGTTCTTAGTGACTAATATGTGACTGTTGCGAGGAATCGAAATTCACGAGTAGGTGTTCGTCTTGGACGCTGCGAGTTGGTCGATTGTGCCCGAACAGGTTTTCGACCGCCGAATTGCGATAAAATCTCACCGCACTTTGGCGGTGCGGCATAGACATGTCAATCTTGATGCGTCAGGCAGACATACGAGTTGCGACGGATCGCCTCCAGAATTCGATGCTACACCGCACTTGTCTTCCATACTGTGCCGCGATCTTCACAATCGAGGTGTAACGCTCAGAGGGCGTCCGGCCCGGTCGTGTGAACCAGCCGGGCCTGAGCATCAAGGAACTGGCTGAGCAGCATCGGGTGGCCAGTGAAACCATCCGGCGGCTGCTCATGCGGGAGCAAGTGCCGATCACACCTCGCGGCCGGCGACGATGGCCGACGTGATTCCGCCCGAAATCACCAGTCGAAGGTTCGTTCGGTTTTGCCGTCTTTCCAGGGTTCGATGCACTGGGGCGAGTCATCCTTCACGCGATTCACCCGGGAGCTGACCACGTAGGCCTCCATTTTCTCCTCAGGGTACGGATTCAGCAGTGGCAGGAGTTCTTCCGGCTCTTCAATGCCCGGATCCAGCCACACACTGGCCAGGTCCGGGTCGAGGATGACTGGCATGCGATGATGGAACTTCGCCATCAGCTCATTGGGCCCGGTGGTGATGATCGTGGCGCTTTCCAGCGGCTGCGGGCCTTTGTCCCAGTGTTCCCATAGTCCGGCCATCGCAAACGGCCGCTCATCCTGCATGCGAATGTAATACGGCTCTTTGATTTCTCCGTCCTGGTGCCATTCGTAGAAACCATCGGCCAGGATCAGGCAGCGGCGGCGTTTGAAGGCCGCTCGGAACGTCGGCTTCTCGGCCACGGTATCGGCTCGGGCGTTGATCATGGGCCGACCTTTGGGGATCTCCTTGGCCCAGCTCGGTACCAGGCCCCAACGAAGCATATCCAACTCTCGGGAGCTGGCATCCGCCGATAGCCTCACGGCTGCCACGAGCTGCGTGGGAGCGATGTTGTAACGGGGCTTCCACGGAAGACTGATCGGCTGGAAACCATACAGTTCAGCCAGGCGTTTGAGTTCTGTTCGCAGGGTGAATCGGCCGCACATTTTTAAGCCTCAGGTGATTTCACTCAGCTTACCGCATCCGGGGCTGATTCGGCATCGTCCTGGATGCGTTGCCGCAGGCCTGCAGGTGTCACGCTGGCGGGCACTGCTGCTATCGATCAAGGCCAAGCTCGAAGCGATTCGGGAAGGAATTGCCACGTTCGACGAAGAGTTCCTGGCGAACGTGGTTGACCGTGAGTCGGGCCGCAATGTGGGCCACCTGATCATTCCTGAGCTGGAGCATCGCAACCAGCACATCGGCCAGGCTCGCGGCCCGCTTCGTTTAGGTCATAGCGAGGTAGCTCAATGAGGCACCACAAGGTGAAGCCACTGGCCGGGCAGCTCTCGCTCTTGGGTGATCTGCCAGTGAAATACTGCCCGATCTGCGGTCGCAGACTGACCAGCGATCGCAGCCACAAGGCTGGCATTGGTCCGCAATGCCGAAAGACAAAACGGGAAGGCACTCGGCATGAACTCATCGGTCGATTGTTCGCTCGGATGGTTCATAAAGCTCGGCACAGGAATCTCAAAAGCAGCTGATGAAGCATCGCCAACAACCAGCCCCGCCAACAAAACCAAGCCAGCGAAATCCGCCTAGCTCGGTCTTAAGAAAGCAAAAGCGGCTGCCGGCGAAATTGTGGATGTGATCGAAACTCTGGCTCCTACCGATGTCACCAGCACTTAGAGGCTGGATTGTGTAGCTTCGCACTACCATGAGGGCATCTTGAACAGGCGGCCCCTATCACCTTCATCGGTGAGAACCAGGATCGTCTCGTCAGCAGTGAAGGCGAATTTTCTGCCATTAGACATGCGTGGTAGCTCGGATTCGATCACGGTCACAATGTGTTGTACTCCAAGTCTACAATACTCACGCGAAACGTCGATCAGGTTTAGCTTCTTCCGATCATCCAGCGTTTCCAACAGCCCGTCGTGAAAAACAAAATGAGGGAATGGTTCATTTATGTAAGCACGCATGATAGCTAGATCGAAGGCAATACAAAGTAATCTTCCGTAGGAGTAGCCTTGCCCAGCGCTGGTTGGTTTAGCGGCGTCGTCAAGGACGTCAACATCGAACTCCAAATGCCCTTTTGAGTTTACTCTTGAATATAGATTGCCATGTTTGTCAACAACCTTCTTCACGATCTGATCGAGGTAATGGCGGATGTTCTTGTAGCGAACTGGCTGCTCGTTCACATCTTTCTCAAGTGCGGCGCTGACGGTTTCCAGTTCCTTTTTCTTGGCCTTAATCTCCTTTCGCTTATCTGCCAATTCGCTGAGTACGTTTTCAGTCCGTCGCAGTGTCTCAAGATCGGTTTGCCGACTAACCAATTGTTTCGTATGCCGCTTGTACTTCGACAGTGACTCATTATCCGTAAGCGAGGTTAGGGCCTTTGCTCGTTGTTCGTTCAAGTTTTGAAGCTTGTTATCGATTTCAACCAGCTGCGTGTCAAGCTCTTCCAAATCCTTTTGGAGGTATCCGTCTCGCTCTTCAGCCAACTGCTTGTTGAATTTTTCAAGAGCGTCGAAGTCCTTCTTCACTTGATCGCCAAAGTAAATCCTAGATTCTTCAAAGATTTTTCTGAGTGATCTCAAATCTATGGAGAGATGGACTCCCAACGCGGATTGAATCTTTTCTCTGTCAGAAGCCAGTGAATAGCGAACTTCATTCAGATGCACAATCCCGGCGTCGATCTGGGAAACCAGTTCTCGCGTCAGCCTATTATCCTCTGGAGAAAAGTCGAACTTTTCGAGCTCTTGCTCAATCCCTGATACCTCCTGCTGGACAATCTCGATTTGCCCGCGTAACTGATCTGGATCTGCCACACCACTCGTCCTAGCGATCAGGCTCTTCTCGTCGCCCTCAAGCTTGGAGATCGCTTCTTCCAATGCATAACCGCGTGCGACCGTTTCGCCACTGAATCCCAGAATGTGCGATAGGAACGGCTTCCACTCAGAATGACTGCCCGCGAACTTCGCCAGCTTGAACGGTTCGTCGTAATCACGTTGAGAACGGAGCGAGTACGACACTGCTTGGCGAAAAGACCAAGGTTTTAACACCGTGAGATCGAGGATGCCGTCGAGAACCTCTTTTGCCTTGTCAAACGGTAGATTCCAGTGGTTCCATTTGTTCTCTGGAAGTTCAGAGTAATCCTGACCAGGTCTGCTATGCTTTTTAAACGCACCTTTGCTGGCTTCGCGAACCGACCGCCTTACAGTGACGAATTCACCGGAGTGCGTTTTAATCTCCAAGAAGAATACGAAATCTTCGAACTGCTCATTCTTGAAGAGAAATGAATCAGCGTCTCGCTTTTTAAGCAAGCAGAAGTCGATTACTTGAGCGAACAGTGTTTTTCCAAGGTTGTGCGTGTCTTTTTCGCGATCCTTAGCATCTTTGATTCGGCCAAGTATGACATTCAGACCATCGTTGAACGTGACGGTAAGGAAGATCTTTGGAAAGTTCGAGTAGATTTTGGAGAGCTTCATGGGTCAATGTACTCCATGCAATCCGTCTTGCGCCGGTACTCAACTAACCCAAGAAGGTAGAGTACTGCGATGGAAGGCATCAAAAGTCCAGTACGATCAGGGCCCATTTCCTCCGCGTACTTGCGAAGGTCTGCGATTGAACACGATCGCTTTTTGCGAAGTCGCTTTAGTATCTCGCCTGCGACCGGCAGCACAGTGAGTTGCGGATCGGAATGTTTATTTGGCCTCAGCATCTGTCTCTACCTTCGATCCGATATCACAGTTCCAGTACATGTAATAGATGATCATCTTCGTGATAGCTCTCTTTTTTGCGAGATCGCCGTCACGAGAGAACAACAACTCCGTTATCCTGGTCAGCACATGGTCAAATTTAGTATAGTCTTTTCGATGAATAGCAATCTTCTCTTCGAACTCGTGGGCGGCTGCAAGATATCTTTCGAGGGCCGCCTCGCTTTCCGGCTTTGCAAGGAACTTCTTCACATCCGCGAACTGTGGCATGTAGTTCTTGCGGATGAAATTCGCCAGGTCATCACTCAGGCCGTTGTTTTCGTTCTTCGTTTTGAAGCTGATACGCTCAAGTTCCTCCGGTACAAACGCCTTCTCGAAGGTGTCGGTATTCTCGCTGATCGCTAGAATGACTTCCGCCATCGCGTCGCAAGTCACGAGGAGTGGCATGTGCATCGGTGTCATCCCAAACGTCTTAAGGATGTTTGGATGTTTCCGGAGCAACAGATCCATCCTCTCGATGCCGAACAACTCGACAATTTTGGCGCCGGTCTCTCTCTTGATCCGTTCGATGATAGGCCCTTCAGCCACCCCTGACATCTTCCGGTTTGTGAAGAGCAAGTAAATGTCGAGCTCGCGCTTCTTCACTAGCTTCTTTACGCCGAGACATTCTTTCGAAAGCACTGATGATTTGGCACTACCGGAGAAGTCCGTGTCGCTGTATTTCGCCACAGGGGATTCCGTGTGCTTAGCTTGAGCGACAAATTTACCTTTGTGCGGATCAACGTGATTAGGCAAATCGGCGGCAGTCCCCTCGAACCTTGCGTCTCGCGAACCGTCAGGGCCGCTGCAAAATGGCACGACACCAGATCCAAGAATCTCCGAACAAATTGCCACTACCAAGCGTTCAAAGTCTTTTTCGCTCAAATCGTGATATTCGATCCGCATCTCATTGGCCCTTCATGAGTTGCTGTTGTGGGATGATTTTACCGAACAAACCCTTCCAACGCACTCGGATCATCGTCTTCAAATATGGTGAAACTGGACGGGTTGCCAAATGCATTGACTTAATTGTAGACAATTTTGCACATCTCTGGCAATTAGACATCTCGGCTGCGATTACTTCTATGCCTCCTCCAAGCGGATCAGGCAGCCGCATGCGTACATGCTGGCCTCGCCCGCCACGCATTTATTCGAGGTTGTGATCGGAGACGACCGCAATTCTGTCCCTATTGATCAGGCAATTTATGTGACGGGTACCGACGATCAGACGGCTTCCTTGTACGCTCCGTCGGCATCGT